>Ga0136611_10003815_pt1 | contig 10565 bp, 13 predicted proteins | sample AntDrymUQ2232306_2_FD_106645 | JGI IMG/M metagenome (GOLD analysis project Ga0136611, IMG submission 106645) | Polar desert sand microbial communities from Dry Valleys, Antarctica - metaG UQ223 (23.06) | ecosystem: Environmental > Terrestrial > Soil > Desert | place: Antarctica: Dry Valley... | reverse complement strand
TCTTACGGGCTCGATTGGTCTCCACCACCGCCTCCAGCAACGGGGTCGTCGGGCTGCAGTACCGCCGGCACCACTAGAGGTGTGGCAAGTGCCAGACGAGTCCCCGTTACTGACATAGTTCCCCCAAACCGAGGGCAACACGCTTCGGTCACCGTTCGAACCCTTGCTTAGCAGCCACGAATCTAAAGTTAAACAGCGTCGACTAAGCTGGCTGGAACAACTCCACCGGGTTCCCCGAAGGGTCATCGAGCACCGTCTGGGCGCCGCCTGGGCCGCGGATGACTTCGTTGCGGAACGGCACTCCGGCCGCTCTGAGCCTCGCTGCTTCGGCTTCGACGTCATCGACGACCACCTGGATGCGGTTCCAGCCGCCGGGCTCCGGCTGTCGGCCGTCCGGCATCGGGCGGGCGGCCGAACTTCCGTTGCCGCTCAGCAATAGGACAAGGTTGCCCCGGCGCACTGCCGCGAACGCCGGCGATTGGAAACCCTCGACCGTGAAGCCCAGGTTGGCCGTATAAAACGCGGTCGATGTCGGCACATCGTGGACCATGATACGCACGGGGACTGTGTTGTTATCCATGACCTCTCTCCTTCGTTAGATCCCCCGGCGCGTTGCCGGCGGGATGGTCGGGCAGTTCGATGAACGGCCGAGGCCGGTTGGCGAAACGTCGTTAGACACCGGACTACAGCTCATATCGGTGAACTGGGTCGGATTGTGAAGAGAAGAAAGCGGATGCGCGTTGCGAGGTCGATGGCCACCTCCTGAAAGGCTGGAAACGTCTCCTCATCCGAGGCAGCCGGGTTCGAAGGGTCGGCGATGCTCCAGTGCACGACTTGCGGCGTCCCCGGGAACTCCGGGCAGATCTCGCGTAGCCGGTCGCAGAGTGTGACGACGATGTCGAAGTGTTGTTCGCTGGCCTCGTCGAGCTTCTTTGTCCTCCGGCCACTGATGTCGATGCCCCAGTCGTGCATGGCGCGGACTGCGTTCGGGTGGAGGCTCTTCGGGTGGCTCCCGGCGCTCATCGCAACCGCTGCTCCGCCAGTGAGTTGCTCAAGAAGCGCTTCCGCCATCTGAGAGCGAGCGCTATTGCCAGTGCACAGAAACAGGACCCGGACTGGCACTCGCCCGTGGGCGGGAAACGGGGGCGCGACCTGCTCGGGTCGAAGCTGCAATGCAGGATGTAGCGCCTCGGCGACGGCGGCGATCAATTCGCCGCAGCGCGTCAGGTCCACGGTGTAGTACGCATCGCGTCCGTCCGCGGCGCTGCGCCGCATCGAAACCAGTCGCGCCGTCCGCAGGCAACCGAGGTGGTATGAAACGAGCCCCTGCTGCTTACCCAGGAGGTCAGCCAGTTCCCGCACTTTGCGGTCGCTGCTCGCCAGTTCAGTAAGCAAGCGCCAGCGCAGAGGATGGCCGATGAGTTCCATGAAGTTCGCGGGCGTTTCCACCGTCCCAAGATACAACTAACAGGATTGATCGATCAACTGAGATTGACGCATTGCGGAGGCAGCCCCAACCTCACGTCCTCGAGCCTGTGCACCGCTCAGTCCCGGGGCAGTCCAAGTCCGCGAGAGGCGATGATGTTGCGCTGTATTTCGTTCGACCCGGAGTAGACCGACGCCGGTGAGATGAGCATGTGGTTTTCGGCGAACTCACCCAGCAGTTGGGCGCGAGGACTGCCGGGACGGAGTTGCCCGCTCAATCCGAGGGAGTTCAGTCCGAAGTTGTAGATCCGTTGGCTCAATTCGGACTGGAACACCTTGACCATCGAGGCCTCGTAGCTCGGGTGCTCGCCCCGTGTCTGCATGTCCCCAATGCGGTAGCCAAGCGCCCGCGCCAGGTTGTTCTCGATTAGTAGTTCCGCATAGCCCAGGCGAGCGTTTCGACGACGATCGGGGGACGCCGCCTTCAGCCATCGCGCCAGGACCCAAGGGTTCGGCGCTGCGCTCCCGTTCGCCCGACACCTGAGCGTTCAAAATCCAGGAGCGTCATGCCGACGTACCACCCGCGATTCTCCTCGCCGATCAGGTTGGCCGCGGGCACCCGCACGTCCTCGAAGAATACTTCGTTGAAATCGTGGCGGTCCGCCATATTCACAAGCGGGCGAACGGTTAACCCCGGCGTGCGCATGTCCACCATGAAGAAGCTAATGCCCTTGTGCTTCGGCGCGTTTGGATCACTCCGGGCGAGCACGAAAATCCAGTTCGCGCCATGCCCACCGGAAGTCCAAATCTTCTGTCCGTTCAACACAAAATCATCGCCATCCCGAACCGCGCGTGTCTGGAGAGACGCGAGGTCGGACCCGGAGCCTGGTTCAGAGTAACCCTGGCACCAGACTGCTTCCGCGCTCGTGATGCGCGGAAGGTGCTCAGCTTTTTGGGCATCCGTTCCGTGAACGATGAGGGTAGGCCCGAGCATGCCGACTCCAAAGGCACGCGTCCCATTGTCCGGCGTCCCGTAGAAGCCGAACTCCTCACTGAACACCATTTGCTCATGAATGGTCGCGCTCAAGCCGCCAAACTGTTTCGGCCAGGCCGGCGCGATCCAGCCCCTTGCCGCGAGCTTCTGGTTGAACGCGAGCGCCTCATCGAAGTCGCTGCCTCCGGGCACATCCGCGTGGAACGTCTCGTCCACCGGTGGCAACGCCGTCTGCAGGAACGCACGCACTTCGCTACGTAACCGTTCTTCGTCCGGCCCAAATCTAAAATCCATGGTTTTCCCTCGCAAAGCTACTTTCGTGCGCGACGTCAGTGCGACGGCTACGCGAAGTGCGCTGTGATTGATTGCAATTGGCGCATATGGTCGAGATCGTGGACGCGCATGAACAACAGCCATTCGCGCCAGCTAAATGGCCCGAACATCGTGTGCGTAATCTTCACGTCCAAATGTTCGTCTCCATTCGCCTCAAGTACACGGCGCAGCAGCGGCTCACGCTTCGCCTCGTAGACCGCCCAGTAGTCCTCGGCCGTCTCCAGACCCTCGCGGGTGCCGCCGGTCATGAGGTCGCTTATCGGGGAGGGGACTTCGCCTCCGTCCAGGATCGCGTGGATCGACGCCGCTCCGATGTCGTTCATGTCCAAGATATGCGTCAACACTTCGGCCGCGGACCAATCCTCTGCGGACGGCCGCGTGAAGAACTTTGCCGTCGGTACGGCGGCGCCGGCCCCCCGCAACGGCGCCGTATCGGTCCGTACCTTGGTCACCAACTCCGAGATACTCAGTTTATTCGCCTGAGCAACGATGTAGCTCCGAACGCGGTCGGATTCAGACTGCTCTGCCATGTGTCTCTCCTTGAGATGAAGCGAGTTCACCCCGCTACTCCGCGTTCACTTCACGCACGAGGTTCATAAAGCGTCCGAGCGTGTTTAGCCGTTCAGTTAGTGAATCACCGGCCGGCGAAACACTGATGGACGTGATGCCCGCATCCCGATAGGCCCGAATCCGCCCCCTCACCATCGCCTCGGTCCCGAGCAAGTTGGCATTGATGACGAGCTCGTCCGGGACGGCCGCCGCGGCTTCGTCACGCTTCCGCTCAATCCAGAGCGCCTGCACTCTCGCGGCGGCTTCGCCGAAGCCTTGCATCACATACGCGTCTTTGTAGAAGTTGTGCTGGGGCGAACCCATCGCCCCCATCTCGAATGCGAAGCCCGCCTTGCGTGGCGCGATGAGTTGGTCGAGGTCGTCGCCGAACTGGACCACCCCGCCAGCCTGTCGCTCGATTGTTTCGAAGTCCCGACTCGCCCGCTCGGCTCCCCGCCGCAGCGCGTCGAGCAGGAGCTTAGAGTTGTCGGCCGCAAACGATGACGCGAGCCACCCATCCGCGATTTCGCCAGTCACCTCAAGGCTTCTCGGACCGAGCGTCGCGAGGTAGATCGGCACGTGCGTTGGCGGCGCACTCGCCTTGAGGGCGCGACCTTCGCCACCCGGTAGTGGAAGCTGGTAGACCTTTCCAGAGTACGCGACACGCTCGCCGGAACACGCCATGCGTACAATCTCCACAATCTCCCGCAGTCGCTGGAGCGGCCGGTCGAACGCCACTCCATGCCATCCTTCGATCACCTGCGGGCCGCTGTTTCCCAACCCGAGCATGAACCGGCCATTCGAAAGCGACTGGAGCGTCATCGCCGTCATCGCCACCAGCGCGGGAGTCCGCGTCCCTGCCTGCATGATCGACGTGCCCAGTTTGATCGTCTCCGTCTTCCCGGCGAGATACGCCAGCGGCGTAACGGCATCGAACCCCCATGCCTCCGCCGTCCAAACGCCCTCCACGCCCAGTTTCTCGGCCTCGAGAACCCAACTGACGGCCTCACTCCATCCACCACCAGACCCAAAACCTGTTGCGACCTTGACCACGTTCTGTCTCCTCAACATAGCTATTGCTTCGGTCTCGGGCGCCACTTGTTTCGTGACCGTCGAGCCCGGGACCCGCCGAGCGGGCCGCTTGGGCAGTGGTCGTCACTCACCCTTGAACACCGCGGGCCGCTTCTCAACGAACGCCCGCGGTCCTTCTTTCGCGTCAGCGCTCTGACCGATTGCCCAGCGCATCGTTGAAGCCAACCGCAGCGCTTCACCTTCCGGCATATTTCCCTGGCGTTTGACCAGTTCAAGCAGTGAGCGCACGGCGAGCGGCGCATAGCTCGCAATCTTCTGGGCCATCGCCTCCGCCGTCGCCAACAGGTCGTCCGCAGGCACCACCCTGCTAACGAGGCCGAATTCATAAGCCTTCTTGGCGTCGATACGCTCGCCCGTGAAGAGCATGTCGTTGGCTACAACGCGCGGCACCCCCCGCGGCAGTTTTACGGGCGCGCCTGCCAATGGGAAGAAGCCGAGCGTGATCTCCGGCAGCCCGAACGAGGCCGTTTCACTGGCGATCAGCAGGTCGCACGACAGCGCAATCTCAAATCCGCCGCCAAGGCAGTAGCCGTTGACGGCGCCGATGATTGGTTTCCTGGCGTCGAATTCGTGAAAGCCCATGGCGTCGTCGGTACGAAACAGGCCCGCCAAACCGGAACTGGCGGCCGGCCCGTCGCCGCGGCTACGAAGGTCGGCCCCGGCGCAAAACGCGCCCCATTGCCAGTCACTACGGCAACGCGGATGTCGTCTCGGGACCGAACCTGGCGCAGTGCCTCCATCAGCCCCGCGCCGAGTTCGCTGTTGATCGTGTTCATCTGTTCGGGCCGGTTGAGGGTGATAGTGGCGACGCCATCCCCCACGGCGAAGAGAACGGACGAGCCGGGGTCAGTCATAGAATCGCCTTTCCGAAGGAATACATCTGCCTTCAAACATATATACTCACTATGTTGAGTTGTACCGACTGGCTTGACTCGCGTCAAGTCACTATAGGAACGTAAAGTCATGGCAGGGAGGCAACTCGTGCACGAACCGAGGATTTACGAAGGCCAGGCCTCCTGCCCCGTCGCACGGACGCTGGACGTCATCGGCGATCGATGGACCATCCTCATCCTGCGGGACCTCTCGTGGGGCCGCAGGAAGTTCTCCGCTCTCCAAGACTCCCTCCGAGGCATCTCCTCGAACCTCCTCTCCGAGAGGCTGAAGAAGCTCGAAGCGCACGGCATGATTGATCGGGTCTTCTACAGCGACCATCCTCCACGTGCCGAATACAAGCTCTCCGCCAAGGGCCGCGCTTTTGTCCCCGTGCTGGTCGCGATGCAGGCATACGGAGACGAGTGGGAGCCCCAGACGGCGCGACCGACGCAAGTCGAACCGAAGCCGTGAGCGCGACCGGGCCTCGTCGCGTCCAGCTGCAGGCCGACGTCCATGACTGTTTACCGCCGTCAGCGAGGATGTAGAGGGGTACTCGGCGATGCAGAACTCCCAGGTTCGGTCCGCAGTGGCGGCGGCGAAGTCGATCGCCGTGGCGCTCGGGCTGAACGTCGACGACGCGGTCGTCCTTCAAAACTCGAACAAGCTCGCACTCCGTCTGCTGCCTTGTGACGTCTTCGCCCGAGTCGCGCCGGTAGGGCAGGAAGTTGCACAGTTCGAACTCGAGATCGCTCGGCGGCTCGCCGAAACGGGTAGCCCCGTGGCCGCGCTTGAGCCTCGGGTGGAGCCGCTTGTCTACGTGCGTGACGGCTTCGCCGTAACGCTTTGGACCTACTACGAGCCTGTCTTGCCTCGAGACATTGCGCCAGGGGACTACGCCGAAGCGCTCGGGCGGCTGCACGTTGGCCTGCGGGAGATCGATATTGCCGCGCCCCACTTCACCGATCGAGTCGCCGAGGCGCAGTTGCTGGTTGACGACCGCGCCCATACCCCGGAACTCGGGGATGCGGACCGGGAGTTTCTCAGCAACGCGTTACGAAGCTTGAGACGAACGATTTGCGACCGCAGCGCGGACGAGCAACTGCTCCACGGCGAGCCGCACGCGGGAAACGTCCTCAGGACGAAGGACGGGTTGCTGTTCATTGACCTGGAGACGTTTTGTCGCGGGCCTGTCGAGTTCGACATCGCCCATTGCTCCCGGCTCGAAACCGGGAGTGGCGGCACCTCCTGGTCCGTGGATGCTGAGACGCCCGGAAACGTGGCCGGGCACTATCCGGACGCCGAACAAGCCCTGGTACGCGAGTGCTGGGTACTCATGCTTGCGATGGTCGCGGCGTGGCGCTGGGACCGGCACGACCAATTTCCGGACGGGCGCCGAATGGGGATAGAGTTCGTCAGTCAGCTGCGCTCAGCTCTGGATCGCTACGGAATCAATACCATCGCGTGATCGCGATTTGCTCCAGGAGTCGCCCAACTTTTGAGCGACGTGCATCCCTTGGCATCGCGTCCTGGCGCTGAGACCCTTCGCCCGTCCGGCGTCCCGCATCAACGCGGCCCGCGGGACACGTCAGGTGTCTACAATCGAAGGTCGTGGCCAGTCCCCTGCTCGACGCTAGAATAGGCGAACGCAGTGAGGAGGTGCCGCCACTCTGCGTGAAGGAGGCCTCATGTCCCAAGTCGCGTGCACAACTTCTCCATCTCACTCGACGGATTCGGCACCGGCGAGGGCCTCACGCTCGACGACCCGTTCGGGCACGCCGGTGAACGTCTTCACGAGTGGATGTTCGCCACCAGGTTCGGGCGCTCAATGGGCGGCGAGCGCGGTGGAAGCATGGGGATTGACCACGCCTTCGCGGAGCGGCACGACCTCGGCATCGGCGCCGAGATCATGGGCCGGGGCAAGTTCGGCCCGCCGCAGGCTGGTCCGTGGTCCGGCCTCGGCACGGACAAGGAATGGCGCGGTTGGTGGGGGCCGAACCCGCCCTTCCACACGCCGGTGTTCGTCCTCACTCACCACCCGCGCCCCTCCATCGAGATGGAGGGCGGCACCGTGTTCCACTTCGTCGATGCCAGCCCACACGAAGCGCTCGACCTCGCCCGTCAGGCGGCCGGCGACCTCGACGTGCGCATCGGCGGCGGCCCGACGACGGTGCGAGACTTCCTCGCCGCCGACCTCATCGACACCCTCCACGTCGTGCTCGTGCCCATCCTGCTCGGCCGCGGCGTCCGCCTGTGGGACGGCCTCGAAGGTATCGACGCGCGCTTCGACGTCGAGGTCATCTCGTCGCCGAGCGGGGTCTCGCACGTGACGTTCACGCGTCACTAGGAGCCTGTCGGTTTCATCGGGTTTGGAGCGTTATGTGCCGAAACGGCGGAATCAATTCGTGCAGCTCGCATCCGTTTCGGGGCTCTCTGGGCCCTTAGGTGACGTCGATCACAAACCGTCATACAGTGTTTTCCATTACTAAGACAGGCTCTTAGGCGGTCGTGCCGGCAACGCCCGACTGCGCTGCCCGGAGACCGGGAACGGCCGGTGCGGCATCGGCCCCGAAAAGCATCTCGGCGGCTCTTCTCGCTTCCCCGACTGGCACTCTTGTCCCACGGGAAGCCGGAGCCCACACTCACGACGGGATGACGCCGGTAGCCAAAACCGAGCTCTGCCCCGTACGAAAGCCTACCCGATGCGCTTCCAGTACACCGAAGTGTCGCAGAGCGTGCGGTCCGGATTGAGGTCGAAGTCCGGAATCACGCCGCACAGGGTCCAGCCGAGTCGTTGGTAGAGCCGCTCCGCGTCGGTGCTTGCCGTATCGAGCGTCAGCAACGACTTGCCTTCGGCAATTGCGCGCCGTTCAGCGGCGAGCATGAGCGCCCCTGCGATGCCGCGTCGACGGGCGCGGCGGCGCACCAGCAACTTCGCCACTTCAGCCCGGTGGGGCTGATTTTCGGGCAACGAAAGCACCACCTGCACCGTGCCCTGGATGCCCGCGCCATCCCGGGCCACAAAAAGGGCGGTTTCGCCGCACTCGACGGCCGACGCGACCTTCGCCCAAAACGCCTCGGCCCGGTCGACCGTCAGCGGCGCGAGGAAACTCACCGAAGCGCCGCCCTCGACACAGTCGATCAGCACCTCGGCGAGCGCCCCTATCGCTTCCCGCGCGCCCGGTCCCTCAAGGCGTTCGACTTCGATCGGGACGCTCGCGGTCACGCTGGCTCCTGGATCACGAGGTACCCGGCCGCGCCGCCCGGCGCCACCTCGAACCGTGTGGGACGGTCGATGACGGCGAACAGGCAATCGCCCGACGATAGCACGGTCGATTCGCCGCCTATCGTGAACGTCATGATCCCGGTGAGCATGTAAATGTGTTGACGGACCGGCCGTCCGGGCACCAGTGCGTACTCGACAACAGTCCCCGCAGGCAGGCATAACCTCGCGATTTCGATGTTGCTCAGGCCCGGAACCGCCGCGACCAGTGTCCGCTCCAGCCCGCTTTCGGGGTCGCGCCAGGACGGCTGGGCGTCCGTCGGAAAGCACGTCGACCCCGCCGCTTCCACGGAGTTCATCAGCGTCGACATGGTCACCCCGAGCCCGGCGCACAGCCTGCCCAGCAAGCCGGCGGTGGGCGATGATGTCCCCGCCTCGACCTTACCGATCATCGCCTTACTCACCCCCGAAGTCGCTGCCAGTTGGCTCAGCGAGAGGCCGGACGCCACTCGCCGCCGCTTCAGGTTGGCGGCAATGCGCGCCTCGATGTCCGGACCAGTATTGGTGCCCATGCGTCTACTATAGTGGACGCACGGCGCGGCTACAAGCGCGAGCACCGGCCGTTCCGTCTCGGCGATTCTCTGTGACATTCCGAGACGACACCGGCAACGAGCCGCCACCGACCACGCCTCGCCTGCCCCAAATGCTCGGCGACGCAGTGGGAACCAATGACGTTGGGCGGGCGTTACTCTTCCTGGATGAATCGTGGGAAACCGGTCGCCTTAGTGTTTGCCATCCTGGCTATCGTCTCGTCCTGTAGCGATGATGGCAGCCAAACCGGCAACGGCACCTCGCACCTTCCGGCCGTCACCACAGAAGGCGCCGGCGCGAAAGCGACAAACACCGTTGCGCCCACTGCCGCCGCGACCCAGACGGCGGTTCGCTGGCGTTGGGATTCGGGCCTGTTCAAACTCCATCATCTGGGTGCGGGCCGATGCCAGCGCGGTGATGACTACATTCGGAGCGCTGTACGAGGCCGGCACCCATCCATCGCAAACTCCCGGGGGCGCGGCGTTGTTGGAGTTGACGAAAGGCACGGAGGTCTGGCGCGTTGCCACCACGGCGCACGCCTTCCCGGCGGCGCTCTTCGATGACACGGTCGTCCTCGGCACGGCCGATGGCACTGTTCTCGGGATTGGCCGGGCCGATGGCAGCGAACGATGGCGCCTGGAATTCCCGGGCGTCCCCTTCCAGGCGATACGCAGCGGCGACACCGTGGTTATCGCCGACGCAGACCCTGAGACATGGGGGCCCCATGGCCTCGTGGACAAGACCCGCATGGCGGGCCACGTCTGGGGCCTCGATCCGCGGACGGGCGAGGTGAAGTGGCGAACGAAGGTCGGGGCCTTCAACGCGTTCATCGCAGCGACCGACTTGCTCGTCATTGCCGCCGGCACGGACCACCAGGGTGGGGGCGAAGTCGCCGCGCTCGACCCCGGAACCGGGGCTGAACGATGGCGCACTGCCGCGCAGGTCGCTTCGCCTCCCGCCCTCGGCGATAGCGTAGTGGTGGTGCCCGGTTCGCAGTTGCTCGCCCTGAATCTGTCCGATGGCTCCCTCCGCTGGGGCGCATCCCCCGCAACGGAGGCACCCACTCCTTCCCGGCCGTCGCCGGCTCGCACGTCGTCGCAGGCACGAACACGCACACCGTCGAATTGTGGAACGTCAGCGACGGCACCGCAGCCGGCCACATCCCCGTCGGCGAAGCGAGCGGACAGTGGTTCGAGTTCGACGGGAAGATGTACGCACTGCTCGCCGGTGGCCTGGTCCGACTGGAACGGCCGACCTCCGGGGCATGGCGAATCGCTCCCGTGCTTCAGCCGCAAGGCGCCATCGATTCACTCACGGTGGCGGGAGACGCCATCGCCTTCAGTACCGGCATCGGTAGCGCCCCCGAGCACGTACTCCTGATCGAGCCGTAGCGGCATCCACAGCCCCTTGCCAGCGCCTGGTATCGTCGCCAAACTCCCGAACATCATCGCCACAAGGAGGGCACCGTGCCCGAAGACAGGGATGAAT
>Ga0136611_10003814_pt1 | contig 10568 bp, 11 predicted proteins | sample AntDrymUQ2232306_2_FD_106645 | JGI IMG/M metagenome (GOLD analysis project Ga0136611, IMG submission 106645) | Polar desert sand microbial communities from Dry Valleys, Antarctica - metaG UQ223 (23.06) | ecosystem: Environmental > Terrestrial > Soil > Desert | place: Antarctica: Dry Valley... | reverse complement strand
GTTTCGTAAAAGGCCCCGAACGCGACATAGTCCGCCCCCGCCTCGCCCGCTTCCATCGCCAGATGGCGGCTGTCGTGACAAGTTCTGCCGATTTGCACCGATGACCCGAGCACGGCGCGCGCCTCGCGCAGGTCGCCGTCGGACTGGCCGAGGTGAACCCCGTCCGCACCAAGCCGCTTGGCAAGACTGACGCTGTCATTGACGATGAACGCGGTGTCCGCGTCATTGCAGATCCGCTGCAAAGGCTCGGCCAAGCGCGCGAGTTCGTGCGGATCGACGTCCTTGACGCGAAGCTGGAACGCCGCGACCGGTCCGCCGGCAAGCGCGGCCTTGAGCAAATCGGGAAAGTCGCCGCCGACGTCCTCCGGGCTGATCAGGTAAAGTTGGCACGGTTCGCGCCGCTGCGGGGCGGCGAAGGCGGCAAGGTCGACCTCGTCTTCGTAGGCGGATGCTTCGTTCATCAGGCGCTCATTAGCGAACGGCCAGCTTTCGTCCAATGAAACGCGCTCTGCCCTTTTTCGCCGCACTCACGCTCAGCGCCTGTGCTACCATCGCCGCCGTGCTATCCTCGCCGACCGCGGCGATTGGCGAGGTGGCAGCCGCCGGCTCCCTCCGAATCCGCCCGCTCGCAGTGATTGAGGACAGCCGTTGCCCGGTTAACGTCCAGTGCGTGTGGGCGGGGCGGCTGGTGATCGTCGCGGAAGTAGCGTTCAGCGGGGGCCGCGAAAGCAGCAATCTCGCTCTCGGGGAGACGTTCCGCAAAGGGAGCGAAAGCGTCACTTTGGTCGCGGCCGTGCCTGACAAGGTCGCCGGCACCGCGATCAGGCCAAGCGATTACCGCTTCACCTTCCAATCGAACACACAATAATCGTCATTGTGAGGAGCGCAGCGACGCGGCAATTCACTTGGCGCCAATCGTTGGTGCAGTCCGACTGGATTGCTTCGCTACGTTCGCAATGACCAACGCTAGGAAATCGACGCATCCCTGATCTCGTCGATTGCTCCGCCGAGCGAGCGGTCGAATTCCTCGCCGCTCATCTCGCTTCGTAAGTCCGAGAGCAAAGCGCGGCTGAAACTGGCGATCATTCCACGGTTTTCGGCAAGCTGACGGCATGCCTCGGCGCGGCTGAACCCGCCCGACAAGGCGACCACGCGCAGTACGCGCGGATGATCGACCAGCGGCGCGAACAGATTGGCTTCCGCAGGCAAGGTCAGCTTGAGCATCACTTGCCCGCCGGGCATCGCGTCCAGCGCCTGCAAAATCTCGTCGCGCAGGATGGCGTCGCATTCGGCCCGCTCGGGCGACTTGATCGACACTTCGGGCTCGATGATCGGCATCAGCCCCTTGGCGGCGATCCGCCCGGCGACCTCGAACTGCTGTGCGACGATCGCCGCGATCCCGGTCGGGCTGGCGCGCTCGATCACCGACCGCATCTTGGTCCCGAACATCCCCTTCGCCACCGCGCGGTCGAGCAGTACGTCGAGTTCGGGCATCGGCTTCATCAATTTGACCCCGTCGGCCTCCTCCTCGAGCCCCTTGTCGACCTTGATGAACGGCACCACGCCGCGCTGCTTGAGCAGTTCGGGCACCGCCTCGCCGTCGGCCTCGCCGTCCATCGTCCGCTCGAACAGGATCGCGCCAATTACCTTGTCGCCCTCGAAGCAAGGCGAGGTGATGATCCGCGTGCGCATCGCATGGATCAGCGCGTACATCTCCTCGTCGCTCGCATAAGCGTCGGCCTCGACGCCATAGGCCTTGAGCGCGCCCGGGGTCGAACCCCCGCTCTGGTCGAGCGCGGCGATGAAGCCCTGCCCCTTCGCGATCTTTTCCAACATCTCGCCGTGCTGCATATTAGTCATCCCTTGTTTCGATCATGAGGACAGCGCCGCGACCCCGGGCAAGGTCTTGCCTTCCATCCATTCCAGAAAAGCGCCGCCCGCGGTCGAGACGAAGCTGAAATCCGCCGCCACGCCGGCCTGATTGAGCGCCGCGACGGTGTCCCCCCCGCCGGCGACCGAGACCAGGCTGCCGTCCTGGGTCAGCGCCGCCGCGATCCGCGCCAGCGCTACCGTCGCGGCATCGAACGGCGGGGTTTCGAACGCGCCGAGCGGGCCGTTCCACACCAATGTGCGGCAATTCTTGATCGCATCGCCGAGTGCCTCGACCGCCGCCGGGCCGATGTCGAGGATCATTTCGTCGGGCGCGACCTCGTGGACGTTGCACGTCCGCAGGCTCGGCGGGTTGGGGGCGAACTCCTTCGCCACCACCACGTCGTAGGGCAGATGGATGATGCAGCCGGCCGCCTCGGCGCGCGCAAAAATCGCTTCGGCCTCGCCGAGGAGGTCATGCTCGCACAGCGACTTGCCGACAGCGACCCCGCGCGCGGCGAGAAAGGTGTTCGCCATCCCGCCGCCGATGATCAGATGGTCGACCTTGGCGACGAGGTGGCCGAGCACGGCGAGCTTCGACGAGACCTTGGCCCCGCCGACCACCGCCGCGACCGGACGCTCGGGATTGCCAAGAGCGCGCTCCAGCGCGGCAAGCTCGGCCTCCATCGCCCGCCCGGCAAAACTCGGCAAAAGATGCGCGATCCCCTCGGTCGAGGCGTGGGCGCGATGCGCGGCGGAAAAGGCGTCGTTGACGTAATAATCGCCAAGCGCCGCCATTCCGCGCGCAAGTTCGGGGTCGTTGGCCTCCTCGCCGAGATGGAAGCGCGTATTCTCGAAGATTCCTATATTGCCGGGAAGCATCGTCATGATCCCGCGCTCGGCCTGCTCGCCTTGGCAATCCTCGATGAACCGCACCGAGCGCCTGGTCAGCAGCGTCAGCGGCCGCACCAGCTGCGCGGTCGACATGTCGGGCCGCGTCCGCCCCTCGGGCCGCCCGAAATGCGACAGCAGCAGCACCAGCGCCTTGCGGTCGGCAAGCTCGAGCACCGTCGGCAGCATCGCGCGCAACCGGGTGTCGTCGGCCACCGACGCCCCGTCCATCGGCACGTTGAGATCGACCCGGACGAGGACGCGCTTGCCGGTAAGGTCGGCGGGGAGGTCGTCGAGAGTCTTGAAGCGGGTCATTAATTCTCCAATTCCCCTCCCGCAAGCGGGAGGGGCTAGGGGAGGGCATGTGAGCATGGGGGACAAGCCCTCCCCCCAGCCCCTCCCGCAAGCGGGAGGGGAGAAATTAGATCAACTTGCCTATCGCACCCGCCGTATCGACCATGCGGTTCGAAAAGCCCCATTCATTGTCGTACCAACTGACCACGCGCACCAATTTGCCGCCGATCACCGCGGTCTCGAGGCTGTCGACGGTCGAGCTTGCCGGATTATGGTTGAGGTCGATCGAGACCAATGGCTCATCGGTATATTCGAGAATGCCCTTGAGCGGACCGCTTTCCGACGCGGCCTTGAGCGCGCCGTTGATCTCCTCGACGCTGGTGTCGCGGCCGGGGGTAAAGGTCAAATCGACGAGGCTAACATTGGCGGTCGGAACGCGCACCGCCGAACCGTCGAGCTTGCCCTTCAGTTCGGGCAGCACTTCGCCGACCGCGCGCGCGGCGCCGGTGGTGGTCGGGATAATACTCATCCCCGCGGCGCGCGCGCGGCGCATGTCGGGGTGGATCTGGTCGAGAATCTTCTGGTCGTTGGTGTAGGCGTGGATCGTGGTCATCAGCCCACGCTCGATCCCGACGAAATCGTTCAAGACCTTGGCGACCGGGGCGAGGCAGTTGGTGGTGCAGCTCGCGTTGGAGACGATGGTGTGGTCGGCGGTCAATTTGTCGTGATTGACGCCGAACACGACGGTCAGATCCGCGCCCTTGGCGGGGGCCGAGATCAGCACCCGCTTCGCACCCGCGTCGAGATGCTTCTGCGCGCCCTCGCGGTCGGCGAAGAAGCCGGTGCATTCGAGCGCGATGTCGATGCCAAGCTCCTTGTGGGGAAGCTTGGCCGGGTCGCGCTCGGCGGTGACGCGGATGCGCTTGCCGTCGACGATCATCGTGTCGCCTTCGGCGCTGACCTCGCCGGGATAACGGCCGTGGACGCTGTCGCGCTTGAACAGCATGGCGTTGGCCTTAGCGTCGGCGAGGTCGTTGATCGACACCAGTTCGAGGTCGTGGTCGTCACGCTCGAGGATCGCGCGGGCGACGAGGCGGCCGATGCGGCCGAAGCCGTTGATGGCGACTTTGGTCATTGGTCCAGTTTCTCCAGGATTTTGGGGGTGATCGCGTCGGCGGTGAGGCCGAAGTGGCGGTAAAGATCGGGCGCGGGCGCCGACGCGCCGAAGCGATCGAGGCCGAAGCGAAGTCCGTGAAGGCCGGTATAGCGCTCCCAGCCGATCGTCGTCCCGGCCTCGATCGAGACGCGTAGGATCTGCTTGTTCGACACGTCGGGGAGGATGTCCTCGCGCCAGGTGGCGTCCTGAGCGTCGAAGCGATCGGTCGAGGGCATTGAGACGACATCGGTGCCAATGCCTTGCTCTTCGAGCCGCGCGGCAATCTCGACCGCGATCTCGACCTCGGATCCGGTCGCAAGCAGGATCACCTTGCGCGCCGCCGAGGCGGGCTTGAGCCGGTAGGCGCCGCGAACGCTCAGATTCTCGCCCGCGGCTTCGGTCCGCGCCGGCGCGAGGTTCTGCCGCGACAAGGCGAGCACGCTCGGCCCCTCGCTCGCCAACGCCGCCGCCCAGCATTCGGCGGTTTCGACCGCGTCCGCGGGGCGGTAAACCGTCAGATTGGGGATCAGCCGCAGCGACTGGAGATGCTCGACCGGCTGGTGGGTCGGGCCATCCTCGCCAAGCCCGATCGAATCATGGCTCATCACATAGATCACCCGCGTATTCTGCAGCGCGCTGAGGCGGATCGCAGGGCGGCAATAATCGGCGAAGACGAGGAAGGTGCCGCCGTAGGGGACCACCCCGCCGTGGAGCGCCATCCCGTTCATCGCCGCCGCCATCCCGAATTCGCGGATGCCGTAATAGATGTAGCGACCGCCGTAATTGGACGAATCGAGCGCGGCCTGACCCTTGGTCTTGGTGTTGTTCGAACCGGTCAGGTCGGCCGAGCCGCCGATCGTCGCGGGAATGGCGGCGTTGATCGCTTCCAATGCCTTTTCCGAAGCCTTGCGCGTCGCGATTTTGGGCGGGTCGGCGAGCAAGTCATCGAGATAGGGCTTGAGCCAGGCATCGTCGAGCTTGCCGCTGATCCGCGCGAGGAACTCGTCCTTCTTGGCGCTGGCGTCGAGGCGTCGGTGCCATTCGGCGCGCGCCTTCGCGCTTTTCGCGCCGGCCTCGCGCCACCCCTTGGCGACATCGTCGGGGATCACGAATGCCTCGTCGCTCCAGCCCAATTCCTTGCGCGCGAGCTTGATCTCCTCGGGTCCGAGCGCTGCCCCGTGGGTGGCGGCGGTGCCTTGCTTGGTGGGGGCGCCATAGCCGATGATCGTCTTGCAGCGGATCAGCGAGGGACGCTCGTCCGAAACCGCCTCGTCGATCGCCTTCGATACCTTGGCGCTGTCCATCCCGTCGCATTCGACGGTGTGCCAGCCCATCGCGGCGTGACGCGCGACGACATCCTCGTTGCGGCTGAGCTCGGTCGAGCCGTCGATGGTGATGCGATTGTCGTCCCACAGCACGATCAGCCGCCCGAGCTTGAGGTGCCCCGCGAGCCCCGCCGCCTCATGGTTGATCCCTTCCATCAGGCAACCGTCCCCTGCGATCACCCAGGTGCGGTGATCGACCAGATCGTCGCCGTAAACGGCGTTGAGGTGACGCTCGGCGATCGCCATCCCGACCGCGGTCGCGAGCCCCTGCCCGAGCGGGCCGGTGGTGGATTCGACTCCGTCGAGCATGAAGTTCTCGGGATGCCCCGCGCACGGGCTCGACAGCTGGCGAAAGTTGCGGATGTCGTCGATCGTCGGGCGCGCATAGCCGGTCAGATGGAGCAATGCGTAGATCAGCATCGAGCCATGGCCCGCGGAGAGCACGAAGCGGTCGCGGTCGGGCCAGTCGGGGTCGCTCGGGTCATGCTTGAGATGGCGTGTGAACAAGGCGGTCGCGGCATCGGCCATGCCCATCGGCATTCCGGGATGGCCCGAAGCCGCGGCCTCGACCGCATCCATCGCAAGGGCGCGGATGGCGTTCGCGAGTCGGCGTTGCGTCGGCATGAACTCTCCAAGGGTCGGCGCGACACGTTGATTTGCTGGCCGATGGTCCGGTGCCTATTGTCGTATCACCGGGCATCGTCAACCTCGTGCTTGGCTCGCCAGGCGGCTTGGCAAGCGGTTTCAACATCCCTACTCCGCAAGACGATGAGCCAGTCCCCAATCGACCAAGCCCTCGAGCGCGCCGAGCGGGCCTTGTTGCGCATCGAGCGCTCGGTCGAGCGCGGAGCGATGCACCGCGGCCGCGACGACGCGCTGCGCGGCAAGGTCGCCAATGTCGTCGCCGAACTCGACGAACTGATCCGCTCGGCCGGGGCGAAGCGCTGATGGCCGAAGTCGACCTGACCATCGCCGGGCGCGAGTATCGCGTTGCCTGCCGCGCCGGCGAGGAGGAGAATCTGCGCTCCGCCGCCGCGCTGGTCGATGCCAAAAGCAAAGAAGCGATCGCCGGGCTCGGCACCTTGTCCGAATCGCGCCAGATGCTGTTCGCCGCCTTGCTGCTCGCCGACCAGATCGTCGATGGCCGCGAAGTCGAACTGCCGAGCGGCCCCGATCCCGACTTGATCGAACGCAGCGGCAGGATCGCCGAACGGCTCGAAGCGCTTGCCGACGCCCTTGAGCAGATCGACCGCAGCGCCTAGATAGGAAGCGACGGGTACTGCCTCGTACGAGCTTATGAACATCCCTGAGGCGATTAAATATCCTAGGGGACTGTCCCTGTCCGGGCCACTTTGGGTACACTGGGGTCCGGTGCACATGGTTCCCACCTGACGTTTGTGGCGTCAGAGGATTTCAGGCAAACGGCCTAGGTGGTCCCGTCACTTTCTCCTCCCGCAAAGATTCGGCTCCGCGCCGAAATGCGCGAACGGCGGCGCGATTATGCCGCCTCGCTCGCGGTGGACACGCGCGCCGCGCTCGAGGACGCGCTTGGCGCCGCGCTTTCCCCCTTGTTCGTGACCGCTGGCACCCTCGCGGCTTATTATCCGATGAAGGATGAGATCAGCGCGCTGCCCGCGATCGCCCGCGCCCGCGCCGATGGCCTGACGATCGCCTTTCCCACGTTCGTCGATCGCGATTCGCGAATGACCTTCCGCGCGGGCGAGCCGGTCGAACCGGGACCGTGGGGCATTCTTCAACCCGGCGCCGACGCGGTCATCGTCACCCCCGACCTGATCCTGATGCCGCTGGTCGCGATCGACCGCGCGGGCAATCGCATCGGCATGGGCAAGGGCCATTACGACCGCGCCTTGCCCGGCCTGCGCGAGGCCGGAGCGCGGCTGATCGGGGTGGGCTGGGAATTCCAGCGCCTTGACCAGCGTCTTGACCCCGATCCGTGGGATATCCCCCTCGACGGATTCGCCTCCCCGGGCGGACTGGAGATGTTTCGATGAGAGAGCCAAGCTGGCGCAAGCCCGCCGGAATTTTCGCTATCCTTGCCCTGATCGCGATCTGGGCGGTGCTGGTCGCGTCGCTGTCGTCGTTTGTCGGACAATGGCCGGTCGTGCTACAAACGCTGTTCTACCTCGTCGCGGGCCTGGCCTGGATCCTGCCCCTGAAACCCCTGTTGAACTGGATGGAAACGGGGCATTTCAGGCGTTAATTCCAACGGTTCGTCGAAGGTTCATTGAACCGACCGTATCAGGACGCCATATCGCTTGTTCGCCATGATCCCTGCCCTCCCCTTCAAGCCCGCGCGGCCGTGGCAATCGCATCCGCGCGAGACCGCGACATTGGTCGTCGTCGGCTGTGCCGCCGCGCTCGCGCTGGTCGGGGTCAGCGGCGCCACCCCGACGCTCGGCGAACTCTCGCGCGACGTCGGCAAGCTTGCCCCCTTGGCCGAGGCACTGCCGACCTCCCCGAGCGCGACCGAGCTGCGCGATGTCGCCCCCGACCAGGCGATCGCGCTCAACGCGCAGATCCCGGTCGCGAATGGTCCGCTCACCGCCGCTGCGCCGTTCAGCCTGGGCAAGGCCAAGTCGGCGGCGCGCGCGCAGGCGCTCGAATGTCTGACTAGCGCAATCTATTATGAGGCGGGCCAGGAAAGCGACGCGGGCCAGCGCGGGGTCGCTCAGGTGATCCTCAACCGCGTCCGCCATCCCGCCTACCCGTCGAGCGTGTGCGGCGTGGTCTATCAGGGTTCGACCCGTGTCACCGGCTGCCAGTTCACCTTCACCTGCGACGGGTCGCTCGCGCGCGCGCCGATGGCGGGCGCGTGGAGCCGCGCGCGCAAGGTCGCGGGGGAGGCACTCGCCGGATCGGTCTTCGCCGCGGTCGGGCTCGCCACGCATTATCACGCCAATTATGTGGTGCCGTACTGGGCGGCAAGCCTGGTCAAGACCCATGTCGAGGGCGCGCATCTGTTCTACCGCTGGTCGGGGAATTGGGGACGCGCCTCGGCCTTTGCGCAAGCTTACGCCGCGCGCGAGGCCGATGCCCGGCTGCTCCGCCAGGCCGCGCTCAGCGTTCCGCACGTTTTGCCCAAGGCGATCACCGCGACCACCGAAATCGCCGTTGCCGAGCTCGACAAGATCGACGGGGTCGAGGTCGCGCAGACCGGGACACGGGTCGCGGTGCAGTTCAACCTCAAGGCGCGAGCGGCGGTCGAGGCGATCAAGCTGACCCCCTATGTCGAGCGCGTCGCGGCGTCGGACAATCTGCGCCGCGCGCTCGATGGGACCGTACCCGAGGGCGCAGAAGCGAAGCCGTTCGGCCCGCCGGCCGAGGCGACGGGCAAGAGCGCGGACGCGACCGAGTAATTCGACGGGCGGCGCCCGGCGAGGGCTCCGCGACCGCTTCGGCAATCCAGGAAAATGGCGCGAGTGACGGGACTTGAACCCGCGGCCTCCGGCGTGACAGGCCGGCGCTCTAACCAACTGAGCTACACCCGCTGAGCAGCGTGGGCGGGCAACTAGGGTAGCCCCCCTGGGCTGTCAACAAGGGTGAGGGCTTTTAATGGAGACCCGCTCATGGCCCGCGGGGTCTTTGTCTTAAAGTGCGGCACCGGCCCGCGCCCCCACCCGGCCTCCCAATCAGTTTACCGTGGGGGAGGCCGGGTGGGGGCGCGGGCCGGTGCGGTCTTCAACCCAACAAACACAACCCGCTACTCGTCTTTTTCTTCATCCTCGCCGATGTGGGTCAACGTACCGTCCTCGAACAGGAAACCCGCGATGTCGGGCGTCCCCGCTGCGGCGAATATCGTCTTGAAGATGATCAGCAGCGGCACTGCGAGCAGCGCCCCGGTGGTGCCCCACACCCACGCCCAGAACGACAGCGAGACGAGGATCAGCAACGGATTGATCGTCAGCCGCCGGCCGACGATCAGCGGGGTCAGCACATTGGCCTCGATCAAATGCAGCCCGATGAAGATCGACGGCGGCAGCAGCGCCGCCCACGGGTCGGCAAAGGTCATCAACCCGCCGAGCGCGAGCAGCAGCGCCGCCGCGATCGGGCCGAGATAGGGGATGTAGTTGAGCACCGCGACGATCCCGCCCCACATCAGCGGCGAGTCCATCCCGATTCCCCACAGGATCAGCGCGGTCAGCGCGCCGAGCGCGACGTTGATGACGGTAATCGTGCCGATGTAGGTCGAGGTCGCGGCGACGACCTGCTGGATCACGCGCGCAGTCGTCAGCGCGCCTTCGAAGCTGCCGCGGCTGACAATCGTGCGCTTGCGCATCCCGGTCCATCCGGCGAGGAAGAAATAGATCACCAGCAGTGCGAAGAACAATTGGATCGCGGCGTGCGGCGCCGATGCGGTGATCAGGCCAAGCATCGAATTCGGCGTTTCGACGCGGACGGTGCGGGTGCTGTCGACGTCGGTTGCGATCCGCGAGATGATATTCTCGATAAATTTCTCGAGGCTCGAATAAAGTTCGAGCAACGGCGCCAGCGCATCGGTCACCCGCCCGATCCGCGAAGGGAACAGCGCTACCCAGTCGATCGCCGGAAGCACGATCGAGGCAAGCGCGAACGCCGCGACCATCATGAACACGACCACGCACAGGATCGCCGCGATCTTGGCCGGAACGCCCTGCCGCTCGAACCATTCGAGCATCGGCACCAGCGCGATCGCGATGACCAGCGCGGCGGTCACCGGCAGGAAGAATTCGGCGCCGGCTCGAAGCGCGAACGGCATCGCCAGGATGAGCCCGATCCCACCGATCAGCGTCAGCGCGGCAAGCAGGCGCACCCGCTTGAGATCGAGCGTTTCAAGCTCATGCTCGTGCGAATCATTCGGCGGCGAGGCGGCGGGACGGTCCATGACGGCGACCTTATCACCACTGCGCGCGCCCGCCAGCCGTTGCTTATGCGAAGAAGATGGTGCCCCCGGTCCGACTCGAACGGACACTCCTTGCAGAACTCGATTTTGAGTCGAGCGCGTCTACCATTCCGCCACGGGGGCGCACCAGTTC
>Ga0136611_10003813_pt1 | contig 10568 bp, 14 predicted proteins | sample AntDrymUQ2232306_2_FD_106645 | JGI IMG/M metagenome (GOLD analysis project Ga0136611, IMG submission 106645) | Polar desert sand microbial communities from Dry Valleys, Antarctica - metaG UQ223 (23.06) | ecosystem: Environmental > Terrestrial > Soil > Desert | place: Antarctica: Dry Valley... | reverse complement strand
GCGTAGGCGCGGGGGTGGGTCCGGATCCGCACGAAGGCCAGCAGCGTCGGCCACGGCAGCCCGACCCGGGTGTCGCCGTTGAGGGCCTCGGTGACCCACCGGAGCGCGGGCTCGTGGAAGGGGCTCGACTCGTCCTGCGCGTAGAGCAGGACGTTGGCGTCCAGGAGCATCAGGAGGCGTCGTCGTCGAGCAGCTCGAGGGTGGCCGCAACGTCGGTGACGTCGATTCGCGGGTGCCCCGCGGAGGTGCGCTGGACGAACCGGGCCGGGGGCGTGGCCGGACGAAGTCCCCGGCGCACCAGCTCGTTGACCGCCTCGCTGACCCCGACCCCTCGCTCCCGGCGCAGCTGCGCGATCGCGGCGGCGGTGTCCCGCTCGAAGGTGACCGTCGTACGCATGCGATCAGCCTAGCATCATGATGCTAGGCCGATCGTACGCGTCAGAGCAGGCCCTTCTCCTCCAGCCAGTCCGCCGCCGCGGTGGCCGCAGAGGCCTTCTCGTCGCCCTCGACCCGGTCGCGCAGGGCGATCAGGTCGTCGGTGGTGAGCTCGGCGGAGACCGCGTTGAGGACCTCGGCGAGCTCGTCGGTGTAGACCGAGTCGGCCAGCAGGGGCAGGACGTTCTGCGCGGAGATCATGCTCTCCGGGTCCTCGAGCACCACCAGGTCCTCGGCGGTGAGCGCGGGGGACGTGGTGTAGATGTCGGCCACCTGGACGGAGTCGTCGACCAGGGCCTTGACGGTGTCGGGGCCCCCGAAGTCCTCGATAGGCACGAAGGTCACGTCGCCGGACTTCTCGCCGACGCCGTAGACGTCCTTGAGGCCGGGGATGCCGTAGCCGAGCTCGCCGAACTGCGGGTTGGCGCCGAGCTTGAAGGGCACGATCTTCGCCAGGTCGCCGATGGCGGTCAGGTCGTTGTCCTCGGCGGTCTGCCGGGTGACGACATAGGCGTCCTTGTCCTCGGCCTCGGCAGAGTCGAGCACCCGCAGGTCGTCGGCGGCGACGGCGTCGGTCAGCGCGCCGTCGACCTCCTCGGTGGTGCGCTCGGTGTAGGTCTCGTCGTAGTAGGCCAGCAGGTTGCCGTTGTACTCCGGGATCAGGTTGATCGAGCCGTCCTGGAGGGCGGGGATCGTCTGCTGACGGGGACCGATGTTGAACTTGGTCTCGACGTCCATGCCCGCTGCCTCGAGAGCCTGGGCATAGATCTCACCGAGGATCTCGCTCTCGGGGAAAGCGAACGAGCCGACGACGATGGTGGTGTCGCCGTCGCCGGACGGCGCCTCGTTGGCAGTCGGGTCGTTGGAACCACACGCGGCGAGCGTCGTGGCCAGCGCGACGGTGACCGCGACGGCGCCGATGCGGAGCGGGCTGACGGATGCGGGCATCTCGGGTGTTCCCTTCTTCTCACGCGCTCTCGCGCGTGCGCGGCCGTGGTGACCGACTGGGTGTGCGGAGTCGTGTTGCCTGCGGGCTGTCCGTGAGGCCCTTCGTGGCCGTCGCTCGTTGGGCCAGAGCGAACAGTCCGTCGATCGCCAGGGCCAGAGCGGTGACCAACAAAGCGCCTCCGAGAATCAGATCGTAGTCGTTGAGGCCAATTCCACTGGTGATGATGCGCCCGAGCCCCCCCAGACCGGCGTACGACGCGATGGTCACGGTCGCGATGACCTGCAGCACCGCAGAGCGGACGCCGCCGACGATCAGCGGCAGCCCCAGCGGGACCTCGACCTGCGTGAGGATCTGCCACTCGGTCATCCCGTTGGCCCGGGCCGAGTCGATGGTGCCGCGGTCCACCGACTCGAGCCCGGAGTAGGCGCCCGCCAGCATCGAGGGGATCGCAAGGATGACGAAGGAGATGGTCGCGCCCACGATGGGCGCGGTGTCGTAGGACAGCACGTAGCCGAAGACCATGAGCAGGAAGAAGAGGAGCCCCAGCGTTGGCAGCGCGCGCATCGACCCGGTGAAGGCGATGACGAACTGCCGGCCGCGTCCGGTGTGGCCGATGAAGAAGCCGAGCGGCAGGGCGATCAGGGCCGCGATGACCACCGCCACCGCGGTGTAGGCCAGGTGCTCGAGGAGGCGGTCCTGGATCGGCAGCGGGCTCTGGCTGCCCGACTGCCAGTTGCCGGGATCGGCGAGCCAGCGCAGGGCGTCGAGGAGGAGGTTCACCGCAGGCCTCCGGTGAGGGCCACCATCTGGTCGGGGCCAGCCGGGCCTTGGGGGGCGCCGGATTCGTCGGTCCCGCGGCCGGCGGCCGGGGCCTCGCGGGTCCACGGCATCAGCAGGCGGCCGAGCAGCACGATGACCACGTCGAAGACGAACGCCAGCAACAGGCTGATCACGATGCCGACCACCACCTCCTCGAGGATGCCGCGCTGCTTGCCGTTCTGAAACAGGTAGCCGAGGTTGGCGGAGCCGATGATGACCCCGACCGACACCAGCGCGATGGTGCTGACCGAGACGACCCGGATGCCGGCGAGCAGGACGGGTCCGGCCAGCGGCAGCTCGACACGGAAGAACCGGGCGGCGGGCGAGAAGCCCACCGCGGTCGACGCGTCGATGGTGGCCGGCTCCACCGAGGCGAGCGCGTCCGAGGCCGACCGGGCCATGACGGCGACGCCGTAGATGGTGAGGGCGACCACCAGGTTGGTCTCATCGAGCACCCGGGTCGGGATGACGAGGGGCAGGATCACGAAGAGCGGCAGGGACGGGATCGTGTAGAGCAGGCTGCCGCCGCCGATCACGACCGCCCGCAGCACCCGGTTGCGGTTGGCCAGCCAGCCCAGGGGGATCGACAGCACGAAACTCGCCACGATCGGGATGACGGCCAGCCGGGTGTGGTTGAGGGTCAGCTCCCCGATCAAGGGGAGGTTCTCCTGGGTCCAGCTCACGACTCGCGACCCCGGGCCGGCTCGGACTCCCCGAGCACGCCGACCGGACGACCGCTGCCGTCCACCACCAGGGTCAGGCCGGCGTCGGTCTCCCGCTGCTGCAGGAAGAGGTCGCGCTTGCCCTTGTCGGCGCCGATGAAGGTGGCCACGAAGTCGTCCGCCGGGTTGGCGAGGATCTCTGCCGGCGTACCAGCCTGGGCGATGACGCCGCCCTTGCGGAAGATGACCACCTGGTCGGCGAGGATGAAGGCCTCGTCGATGTCGTGGGTGACGAAGACGATCGTCTTGCCCAGCTCGCGCTGCAGCCGGTTCAGCTCGACCTGCAGGTCGGCGCGCACGATCGGGTCGACGGCGCCGAAGGGCTCGTCCATCAGCAAGATGTTGGGGTCGCTGGCCAGGGCCCGAGCAACGCCGACGCGTTGCTGCTGACCGCCGGAGAGCTGCCGGGGGTAGCGCCGGGCCAGGTCCCGGTCGAGCCCCACCTTGTCGAGGAGCGCCAGCGCGTCCTCCCGGGCCCGGGCCTTCGGCACGCCTCGCAGGATCGGCACGGTGGCCACGTTGTCGACGACCCGCCGGTGGGGCAGGAGTCCTGCGGACTGCAGGACGTAGCCGATGCTGCGACGCAGCTCGACCTTGTCCTGGCCGGCGACGTCGACGCCGTCGATGAGGACCTGGCCGCCGGTCGGCTCGACCATCCGGTTCACCATCCGGAGCAAGGTCGTCTTGCCGCAGCCCGACGAGCCGACGAGCACGGTGGTCTTGTGCGAGGGCAGCACGAAGCTGAAGTCCTCCACGGCGACGGTGCCATCGGGGAAGCGCTTGGACACCGAGGTGAACTCGATCATGTGGCGGACCCATCCGTCGCAGGTGGAGACAGCCTACGCACGACCGCCCGGCACCCGCCCGAGGCAGGCAATCCCTCACTAGCCTCGGAGCGTGATGAAGATGCACGAGCTCTCCCGTCGCGACGCCCGGCGGATCGCCGTGCGCGCCCAGCTGCTGGCGGAGCCACGCCCGACCGACCTCGTCGACGTCGTCCGGCACCTGGCGCACCTCCAGGCCGACTCGACCGCGGCAATCGCGCCGAGCGCGGAGCTGGTGTTGTGGAGCCGGCTGGGGTCGTCGTTCGAGCCCGCCGACCTCGAGGTGGCCCGGGTGAGCGGCGCCCTCGTCGAGCTGCAGGGGATGCTCCGACCGGCCGGGGACCTCGCCCTGTACCGCGCCGAGATGGCGGCCTGGCCCGGCCCCGGCGAGCTCAAGGACTGGCAGGTGGAGACCCGCGACTGGCTGGTCGCCAACGACCACAGCCGGCGCGACATCCTCGACAAGCTGCACGACGAGGGGCCGCTGCCGGCGAGCGCCTTCCCCGACACGACCGCCGTGCCGTGGGAGTCGAGCGGGTGGAACAACGACCGCAACATCCGGATGCTCGTCAACCTGATGGTGCGTCGCGGCGAGGTCGCGGCGGCCGGGCGCGAGGGGCGCGAGCGGCTGTGGGACCTCGCCGAGCGGGTCTACCCCGACGTGCCGGTGGTGCCGCTCGAGGAGGCCGCGCGGACCGTCCGCGAGCGGCGGCTGCGTGCGCTGGGCGTGGCCCGGGCCAAGGCGGCGCAGATCAACGGCGAGAGCGTCGACGTCGGCGAAGTGGGCGAGTCGGCCGTGGTGGAGGGCGTGCGCGGCAGCTGGCGCGTCGACCCGGCGTACCTCGACGACGCCTTCACCGGCCGCACGGTGCTGCTCTCCCCCCTCGACCGGCTGGTCTACGACCGCAAGCGGATGGCTGAGCTGTTCGAGTTCGACTACCAGCTGGAGATGTACAAGCCGGCAGCGAAGCGGCGCTGGGGCTACTGGGCGATGCCGGTCCTGAGCGGCGACCGGCTGGTCGGCAAGCTCGACGCCACGGCGGACCGGCGGGGAGGTGTGCTGCGCGTCGACGCTGTCCACGAGGACGGCAGGTGGACGAAGAAGCTCCGCGCCGAGGTCGACCGCGAGATCCGCGACCTGGCGGGTTGGCTGGGCCTCGAGATCGACCGGCCGTGACCGACACCCCGCGGGGGCGACCCCGGCTCATGCGACGCAGAACTCGTTGCCCTCCGGGTCGAGCATGACGACGTGGCCCAGCATCCCGCCGCCGTAGGACTCCTCGCGCACCCGGGTAGCGCCCCGCTCGACGAGCTCGGCGACCTTGGTCAGGATCAACCGCTCGCGCTCGGCACCGTCCACGTCGGTCCCCTCGGCGACGCGCAGGTCGATGTGCATCCGGTTCTTGGCCGTCTTGCCCTCGGGCACCCGCAGGAAGCCGATCGCCGGGAGCACGCCCTCGGGGTCGACGATCGACGCGCCGTCCTCGTCGTCGTACCCAGCCTCGGTCTCGTACCCCAGCGCCTGCCGCCAGGCGGTGCGGGTCGCGGGCGTCGCAGCCCAGAGTCCAATGCGTCGTCGTGGCAGGACTCTAGGCAGCGCAAACCTCAAAGGACCTCGCGCAACCGGGCGGCGAACGCCTCCGGCTCGCCCTGCTGGCCGAACTCCCCGCCGAGGAAGCCGCCGTGGTGGCTCGGGAAGACCGTCAGCTCCACCCCGAGCGCGTCGGCGAAACCCGCGGCGGCGCGGCCGGTGAGCTGCTGGGCCGACTCGACGCCGGCGGCGACCACGATCCGCGTGGGCGCCGATCCCAGGGCCGCCACGTCCGGGACGTACGGCACAGGGCCCTCGACCATCACGAGCTGCAGGAACTTGGCCATCGCGGGACCACTCCCCGCCCGCTGGTAGGTCTCGCCGATGTCGCGGTTGGCCGCGAGCACCTGCTCGCGGTCGGGGACGTACGCCGCCAGCGGCGGCTCGTGGGCGACCAGGGTGCGCACCAGGTCAGGCCGCGCGGCCACCAGGGCGAGGGAGTTGACGGCGCCGCCGCTGCTGGCGAAGAGATCGACCGGGCCCACGCCGAGGGCGTCGACGACCCGGGCGATGTCGTCGGCGTGCTGCGCGGGCGTCGACTCGGTCTGGTCGTCGGTGCGCTTGCTGCGCCCGACGCCGCGGGGGTCGTAGGTCACCACCGGCCGGTCGGTGAAGTGCGACGCGAGGGTGCCGAAGCCGGCGGCCTCCATCGGCGAACCGACCATCATCAGCACGGTGCGCTCGGACGTGGCCGCGCCGGGGTCCCCGTGGACGTCGTAGGTGCAGGTGACGCCGGGGGCGTCGAGGTGTGGGTCCGGATCGCGCTGGTCATGGTTGCTCCGCTCGTAGGTGTGACTGGATCGACCGACCAGGACCACGATTCTCATCGCTGGGCCGTGGCCGGGTGGCGGGTCGGGACCGAGGATGGTTCCCTGGACCGATGACCTGGGAGACTCACCCCGTGACCCCGGACCGTTTCGAGGACTTCGCGGACGTCATCAACCCGAATCGCCGCGCGACCCACTGCTGGTGCCTGTCCCATCGCTTGCGGGCCCGAGATATCGACGAGCTCGGCGACGGCGACCGCGAGCTCGCGATGCGGCGGCTGTGCGAGCGGGCGAACCCGCCTGGGGTCGTCACCTACCTTGACGGCCGACCAGTCGGCTGGTGCAACATCGGCCCCCGAGATGACATCCCGCGGCTGGCCCGTTCCGCCCTCATCCGGCCTGTCGACGACGTCGCGGTGTGGAGCATCGTGTGCGTCGTGGTCCGCGGCGGGCACCGCAAGCAGGGCGTCACCGGCCCGCTGATCCAGGGCGCCGTGGCGTACGCCGCCGCTCGCGGCGCCCCGGCGGTCGAGGCCTATCCCGTCGAACCCGCAGGGCGGATGGACACCACGATGGCGTTCGTCGGGACGCGGTCGATGTTCGAGAAGGCAGGGTTCACCCAAGCCGGCACCACCGAGGCGGTTGCTTCGAAGATGCCGCGGATCGTGATGCGTCGCGACCTGTCCTGACGACCCGACCCGGCCCGACCCGACCCGACCGCGGCTCAGGTGCGCGGCACGGCGGCCAGGATCACTCGGGCGAGGTCTGCGGGGCGGGTGAGCTGCGGCCAGTGTCCCGCCGGGAGGTCGACGTAATCGACCCGCCTTGTCCGGGCCAGCTCCGGAAGGTCGCCGCCCGCGATCCACTCCTTGACGTCGTCGGCTCGGTACTCCGGGCAGACCGCCGTAACGGGCACGTCGAAGCGTCGCTCGTCGGTCAGGCGCACCGGTGTCTCGATGACCGCGACGGGCACCGGGATCGCGGCGGCGTAGAACGCCGCCAACAGGTCCCCGTCGAGGTCGGCCACGTTGGCCTCCTCCCCGACCTCCGCCCAGTCGGGCATCGGCACCTCGCCGTCGACGACCGGCAGCCCGCCGAGCAGGTTCTCGCCGTCCGCCGAGGGGAAGCCGCCGATCTGCACGTGGCGCGCGACCCGGTCGGGGCGGACGTCGACGGCGCAGTGCGCGATGCCGCAGCCCGCCGAGTGGCTCACCAGCAGCACGGGCTCCGCGGCCTCGTCGATCGCGGCGACCACCGCGGCGACGTGGTCGTCCAGGGTGACGCCGGTGCGGTCGGCGTGCTGCGACTCCATCCCCGGCAGGGTCAGAGCGCGGGCGGTGTGCCCGTCGGCCTGCAACGCTGGGACGACCGCGTCCCAGGTCGACGCGTTGAGCCACAGTCCGGGCACCAGGACGATCTCCACCACACTCTCCTCCGGGCCGCTGGCGTCGCGCCCCTCTATGATCGGGTTTTCTCGTTTCATGACCGTAGAGGAATGATCCAGAAATGTCGAGTGAACAGAGGGAGCTGCCTGACTACGAGCTGACTGACCTGCAGATCGTGTCCTCGACCCCGGAGCTCAAGGCCCTGTTCCACCCCCTGCGCGGCACCCTGCTCGACCTGCTGCTGGAGCGCGCCGCGACCGTCGCCGAGCTCGCCGACGCCGTCGGGCGGCCGAAGAGCACGGTGGCCTACCACGTCGACGTGCTGGTGGCGGCCGACCTGCTCCGGGTGGTGCGCACCCGGAAGGTGCGCGCGATCGACGAGCGGTTCTACGGCCGCACCGCGCGGGTCTTCTACGTCGGGCAGGTGCACCCCGAGCAGGTCGCCGACATGACCAACGCGCTGGCCGACGCGGCCGCCGAGTCCGCCCCGGCCCACCGCGCCGACACCCTGCGCGCCATCCACCGGCACGCCCGGATCCCTCGCGAGCGCGCCGCGGAGTTCTGGGACCGCGTCTTGGACCTCACCCGCGAGTTCAGCGCGATCCCGCGCGGCGGGAACACGTCGTACGCCTTCGTCGCGGGGCTCTACCCGACCGACTACCCGAGCCTGCCCGACCCTGAGCCCGAGGCCGACTGACAGGCGTCAGGCGGAGGGACGGCTCCGTCGGGTTGGTGCACCGCTCGCGAGGATCCGGCGCGACGCGTCGTCGACGAACGACCGGACCTCCTCGTGACGCGAGGGCTCGTCGTCCGAGCCGCCGGCGTACCACCAGTCCCGTGCCCAGACGATCAGTGCCTCCCAGGCCGGCCATTCGGTCAGCGCTCGGTCGGCTGCTCGGCGCTTCGAGACCTGGACCCCGTCGACCACCACGTTCCGGGCGCGGCAGAGGGTGAGCACCGCGTAGGACTGCCCACCCGGCCCGGTCATCCCCTCCACCCACTTCGGCCAGTCGCGCACGTGGTCCAGCACCGCGGTGAGCACCACCGCGGGCTCCACCGAGGGAAGCAGCTCAGCGGGCGGTGGCCCCGCCAGCGCCCGGCCGCCCGAGCGCACGCTCGACCAAGTGAGCAACCGGTGGGTCGTCGCCGGCAGCAGGTGCAGGGCCTCGCCGGGGCTGACCCGGGCGATCCGGTGACCTCCGGGATCGGTGCCACCGTCGGCGAAAGCGGCGACGGTGTCCACGCCGACGTACTCCACCTCGAGCCGTCCCCGCCAGGTCGGGTGGCGTGCGTCGAGGCCCTCATGGGCGTCGCCCAGGGCGTCGAGCACCTGCTCGTCGGGCTGACCGGCGAGCACGGCGAGGAGGTCGAGGTCACTCCGCTCGGGCGCGAAGTCACCCGCCACCCAGGACCCGTGGACGTAGAGCCCCAGCAGCGTGGGGCCCAGCGCCTCGGCCAACGTGACGGTCGCATCGGCGAGGACGTCCGCGGGGTCGCTCATCCGGGTCATCCTGGCACGGCCGTCAGCCGGGCTCGACCGTCGTGCGCATGACCGTGTTGAACTGACCCTTGCTCCGCACGAACTCGAACCCCGCGTTCTCGAACTGGCTGCGGGTGCCGTTGTAGAGGTGCGACCCCGAGAGCTTTCTGCCCTGGGTGTCGCGCGGGTAGCCCTCGACGACGCCGCCGCCGGCCTGCGCGATGAGGTCGAGCGCCCCGCGGAGCGCAGCCCCCGAGACGCCCCGGCGGCGATGGTCGCGGTCGATGAAGAAGCAGGTGAGCCGGTAGTCGGGCACCAGGTCCCGCTCCTTGTCGTACTGGGCACGGTGATAGATGTTGGGCAGCTCCTCCGGCGTGCCGAACTCGCACCACCCCACTGCCACGTCGTCGTCGAAGACCAGGGCGGCGTGCGCCCGGCCCTCCTCGACCAACCGGCGCTTCAGGTCGCGATTGCCGTCCGCGCTCTGCCGCTTCTCTGGGAAGTCCGGGTGGAAGTAGGTGCACCAGCACCCTCCCCACACGCCGTTGTGCTTCTCCGCCAGCGCCGCCAAGGCCTCCCACGTCGCCGACATGAGTGCCTTGATCTCGAAGTCCCCCATGTCGGTCCTTTCCCGTCGATCCGTGTCCCACGCGAATGCCCCACCAACACAGCCCGCGTCGGGTAGCCGCGAGTCTCGCGCACATTCCGGACGCCCACCGTCCGGGACCCGAGCTAGGGTCCCGCCCATGGACATGCTGACGGGAGGACAGATCGCCGAGGCCGACCTCACCGACTGGCGCAAGCTGGGTCAGGGACTCCACGCCCGCTACGTGGTCGGCGACTTCGCCGCCGGCGTCCGGTTCGTCGCCGCCGTGGGCGAGGCCGGCGACGCGCTCGGCCAGCACCCGCGGGTGACGATGGGCGAGGGGTACGTCGATCTCGTGCTGCTCAGCGACGACGCCGTCTACCGCGACGACGAGGGCACCGAGCACGTCGTCGACTGGGTGACCCGGCGCGACGTCGACCTCGCCCGACGGGTCACCGAGATCGCCGCCGAGCATGCGGTCGGCGCCGACCCAGCCTCGATCACCGCGATCGAGCTCGCCCTCGACACCGCCCACGCCGCCGCAATCGCCCCGGTATGGGCCGCCCTGCTGACCGGGAGCACCGAGGCCCGGGGCCGCGGGACGATCGGCGACGACGTCCGGGACGCCACCGGGCGGGTGCCGAACCTGTGGTTCCAGGACACCGACGAGCACGAGACCCCGCGTCAGCGGTTCCACATCGACGTCTGGGTCGCGCCCGAGGTGGCCGAGCAGCGGATCGCCGCCGCCGTCAGCACGGGTGGGATCGTCGTCGACGACAGCCAGGCGCCGTCGTACACCGTGATCGCCGACCAGGACGGCAACAAGGCGTGCGTGTGCACGACGTTGCCTCCCGCGTAGCAAACGGTGGCTGACCGCGCGTTGAGCTTCGGGTCCGTGGCAGCGGCCTACGAACGCTTCCGCCCCGGTTATCCCGACGAGCTGGTCGACGAGGTCCTGACCTACACGGGTCGGCCGGTCCGCACCGCGCTGGAGATCGGTGCCGGCACCG
>Ga0136611_10003812_pt1 | contig 10568 bp, 8 predicted proteins | sample AntDrymUQ2232306_2_FD_106645 | JGI IMG/M metagenome (GOLD analysis project Ga0136611, IMG submission 106645) | Polar desert sand microbial communities from Dry Valleys, Antarctica - metaG UQ223 (23.06) | ecosystem: Environmental > Terrestrial > Soil > Desert | place: Antarctica: Dry Valley... | reverse complement strand
GCAGCAATGTATACTACGGACATGAACATACTTGAAAACGAAGACTTAGCCAAACATTCCACGATGTGTCTCGGCGGTCAAGCCCGCTATATGGTAGAAGTACAATCACGGGCAGACGTAGAAGAGGCAGTTGCCTGGGCTGTCGATCACCGCATGCCACCATTGATGATAGGCGACGGCAGTAATATTGTCTGGCGCGACGAAGGCTTCGAGGGGTTACTACTTATCAACAAAATTGCTGGCTACGAAGACTTCGCAGAAGATGAGATCAATCGTTACCTGACGGTTGGTGCCGGCGAAAACTGGGACAACGTAGTTGCGCAAACGACTGCATCAGGACTGACAGGGATCGAAGCCCTATCCCTAATTCCGGGTACGGTTGGCGCCACCCCAATCCAAAACGTTGGAGCCTACGGTCAGCAGATCTCTGACGTACTGGTAAGCGTCGAAGCATACGATCTTCATACGCGGCAATTCGTAACCCTGCCTGGAAGCGACTGCGCTTTCGGCTACCGGACCAGCCGTTTCAAAACTACCGACCGCGACCGATATTTTATCTGTCACCTCACGATGCACCTGATGTTTCAGAACCCGGAGCCACCGTTTTATCGGACCCTTGCCGAATACCTGTCAGAACACAACATCACTATATGCAGTCCGCAGGTAATCCGGGATGCAGTGATCGATATCCGCACCCACAAGCTTCCAGACCCAGCAAAAGTTGCCAACAACGGATCATTTTTTGCTAACCCGATTATCGACAACGACCTTTTAGTAGAATTACAGGCCGAATACCCAAGTCTTCCCAAGTGGCCGGAAGCCAATGGTATGTTCAAAATTCCGGCAGCCTGGCTGATAGAACAGGCTGGCTATAAAGATTTTGAGGACCCTGAAACGGGTATGTCTACCTGGCCCAACCAGCCGCTCGTCCTGGTAAATGACCATGCCCAATCAACCGCCCAGCTATTAAAATTTAAACAAAAAATTGTTGATGCAGTTGAAACTAAATTTCATATCACCCTGGTTCAGGAACCAGAATTACTTCCCTAAATCACTGTTGACTGAACCAATTTTCCATTCTTTTCAATCAACGACAGGTAAGTTAATCCAGCCCTGTTCATGTGTTGGACGATGAGCGTGTCAGAGGGAGTCAATTTATCTAATTCCGACATTTCATAAAACCCCAAATCCTCAGCCTTGTGCGGCTCACCAAGTTCGAGGTTTCCGCTCCAATTAGACGTACGAAAGATGAAGCGCATGTAGGCACGCGAATCAATCACTGTCTGCACGATGCAAAAAAGCTCCCAAGTCTCTGGCAATACAACAATCCCAGTCTCTTCCTGGAGTTCACGGGAAATGGCTTGCTGAAGTGTCTCTGCCGCCTCGACGTGTCCACCGGGTAAACAAAAATAGCCGTTCATGTAGCTAGAATTTTTGCGCCGCAACACCAGCAGTTTTGAATCTTGGCGCACTATACATGAAGCGGTCGGTGTAATTGTAAATCTATCCATAGTATCCTCTATTTTATCCTCCGTTTCAGGCTCAGTTGTCGCTCGGCAGTGGAAATTGCAGCGCGAAAGCTTTCACTTCTGCCCGGATTGTAGCTAGTTCCGCCGCACTTTCACGGGCGTCTATCGCCCGCTTCATCCAGTCAGCCAGCGTAACCATATCTGTCTCCATCAGTCCGCGAGTTGTCAGGGCGGGCGTCCCAAGCCGGATTCCGCTCGGTCGGTAAGGTGGCAATGTATCATCAGCAATCGAATTTTTATTGAGCGTTAGACCGATAGTATCGAGCGCCTCCTCGGCGACTTTACCGTCAATACCGAAGCTCTTATGGACGTCTGCCAATATAAGGTGATTGCTGGTACCGCCAGTTAGCAGCGAAAAACCCCTATCTTGCAACGCATCTGCAAGCGCCGAAGCGTTTTTAACAATTTGCTGGGCATATACTTTGAATTCCGGCCGTAATGCTTCTCCGAAGGCTACCGCTTTGGCGGCGATTATATGCATATGAGGCCCACCCTGCATCCCCGGGAAGACAGCCCGATCAATCAGTGTTGGAATATTTTCAATAGTTTTTTCGGGAGCTTTCAGGGGGTTCCCGACAATGCCTTTGGACAATATGAGTCCGCCGCGAGGCCCACGTAAAGTCTTGTGAGTCGTCGTCGTAATGACATGGAATCCATGGTCAAAGGGATTTTGGGAGACTCCGGCGACAATCAGTCCGGCGATGTGAGCCATGTCCGCCATGAGAAGCGCACCAACTTCGTTTCCAATTGCAGCAAATTTTGCATAATCAAGTTCGCGTGGATAGGCGCTAAATCCTGCCAAAATAATCTTCGGCTTGTGTTTCCTGGCAAGTTCGGCCAGCTCATCGTAATCAATTTCGCCGGTTGCCGGATCTTTCATCTTATAACGAATGAAATTGTAGAGTTTGGCGCTTCTAGTAACAGGCGCGCCGTGGGTTAGGTGGCCACCGTGGCTGAGGTCCATCGCAAGCACCGTATCACCTGTTTCGAGCCAGGCGCTGTATACCGCTTCGTTGGCTGGGGCGCCGGAGTGGGGCTGGACATTGGCATGGTCGGCCTTAAACAGTTTTTTGGCACGCTCAATAGCTATTGTTTCTAACTGGTCAGTGTTTTCCTGTCCTCCATAATAACGCTTGCCGGGATAACCTTCCGAATATTTATTTGTGAACACGCTGCTCATAGCTTCAAGAACTAGCCGGCTGACATAATTCTCGGACGGGATCAGTTCGAGGCCTTCGCGCTGGCGTTGCTCTTCTGCGAGGATCAACCGTTTAATTTCAGCGTCTTGGATCACATCGACATTCATAATATAACCTCCATGTTAGGCAGTAATAGTTTCAGGACATTGTAGGAGAATTAAACCATATTACTATTGTAACAAGCTTGTTCACCAGTCGGTGAAGTTCTATACTTATGTACACCAATAGGCACAAAAATATGCAGAAAAATTTTTATTTTGGTATTGCCTGATAATACCACATATGGTAAACTTATCAGCATATGGAAACAACAAACGCCAAAATAGGTAGTCTTATTGCTCAAATAAGGCAAGAACGCGGTATTACACAGGCTGAATTCGCCCGCAAACTCAAAACCAGCCAGTCGGCCGTCAACCGCATGGAACATGGCAAACAAAACCTCAGCCTTGAAACACTCGGCCGAATTAGTGACGTTCTCAACAAACAGCTGATTTCTATCAATGGCAGTTCGATGAACCTTAAAATTGAGGGCGGCCATGAGTTATCCGGCGAAATTACGCTCAAGACCAGCAAAAATGCCGCGGTCGGTCTGCTCTGTGCCTCCCTGCTTAACAAAGGCGTTACCAAGTTCAAATCTTTCCCTCGTATCGAAGAAGTCAACCGAATCATAGAAGTCCTCGAAAGTATGGGAGTCGTCTGTAAATGGTTGCCCGGTAACGACCTCGAAATCAGGCGTCCCGTCGATCTGAAACTAGACAAGATCAACGCCGTCGCAGCCCGCAAGACCCGGTCCGTCCTAATGATGATAGGATCCCTGCTCCACGATTACGAAAAATTCAAAATTCCATACGCCGGTGGCTGTAAGCTCGGCATCCGGACAGTAGCACCGCATTTATTTGCGCTCGAAGAGTTTGGTGTATCGATACATGCCAGCACCGGCAACTACCAGGTAACCGTCAACAAAAAAGCACCCGGTCGAATCGTCCTGTACGAATCAGGTGATACAGTTACAGAGAATGCGCTCCTGGCAGCTGCCCGCACCCCCGAAGAAACAATTTTGCAATTCGCCAGCGCCAATTACATGGTTCAGGATGTCTGTTACTTCCTCCAGAAACTCGGCGTTCAGATAGAAGGCATCGGTACCAGCACGCTACGCATCCGCGGCGTTGCCGACATCAAAAAGAATGTCACGTTCTCTCCGAGCGAAGACCCCATCGAAGCTATGTTTTTCACTTCAGCGGCCGTCACTACCAACTCCGAAATCACCATCAAGCGTGTACCGATAGACTTTATGTCGCTGGAATTATTGAAACTCAAAAAGATGGGACTGAGGTTCGAGGAATCAGACCGCTACAAAGCCAATAACGGCAAAATTGACCTGGTTGACATTCATATCTACAAGCATGATGGCAAGCTCAAGGCCCTCACCGAAAAGATACACGCCAATGTCTACCCTGGTCTCAACCAAGACAACCTGCCGTATTTCGTACCCATCGCTTCTGTTGCGGCCGGCCGTACTCTTATTCATGACTGGACCTATGAAAACCGCGCCATCTACTACACTGAGATGACTAAAGTTGGAGCATCCGTCGAACTGGCAGACCCCCACCGTGTGTACATACAGGGGCCGACCAAATTCCGTTCGGCCGATGTCGTCTGCCCTCCAGCTCTTCGCCCAGCCAGCTTGTTGCTTATCGGTATGCTGGCCGCTCCCGGGGTTAGTATCCTGCGCAATATATATACGATCCAGCGTGGCTATGAAGATCTTGCCGAACGCCTAAACTTGCTTGGCGCCAAGATCACCGTCATGCACGAAATATAATTTTCTCATTTTGTTTATTACGAACTGCTTGAGTTCAGAACGTATACTTGACATTATAGCTAATTAGTGGTACACTAAAATCAAACCATAAAATTGTTATTTTTGGAAAAGGAGACTCTATTTATGAAATCCATTGGCCAGCGGATCAGCGCGTTCCTCTGTAGTATTTTATTATTTGTCGCTACGTCGATGTCTGCTTTCCCAATTGCCAACGCTGCAGGCAGTAACCTTATACCCAATCCTTCTGTAGAAGAAGGCACGACCACGCCAACAGCATGGTTAAAGAACATATGGAGTACAAACACCTCAACTTTCGCCTATAACACGACTGGCCGGACCGGCGGTAAAAGCATCACAGTCACAACCACTGCGTATACGAACGGTGATGCCAAATGGTACGTCGCACCCGTCGCAGTCAGCCCTAGCACTAGCCATACTTACACCGATTGGTACAAAAGTAATGTCGCTACCAGTGTTACATTGCAGTACACCTCAACTACCAATGTAGTTACTTACATATACCTGGGAAGCGTACCTGCCAGCACCGACTGGAAGCAATTAAGCTTTACGTTCACGACGCCAGCTAATGCTGCAAAAGTTTCAGTCTTTCACGTAATAAACCGGGTTGGTCAATTGACCACCGACGACCACAGCTTAGTCAATAATGCTGCGAGTCCGACTCCAAGCCCCTCGCCTGCACCGACAGCTCCGACTGTCAACGTGAGCGCTCCTGCATCCGGTAGCACCATCAGTAACTCAGTTGCAATATCCGCAAACGCCTCCGATGCCCAAACCGTATCATCAGTCCAGTTCAAAGTCGACGGAACAAATGTTGGCATAGCTGACACAACAAGCCCGTACAGCATAAACTGGGACACTAAAACCGTAGCAAATGGGTCGCACGTAGTTACAGCAGTTGCTACAAATAGTTCAAACCTAACTACTACCAGCAGCCCAGTCAGTGTAACTGTCGCGAATACAGTAGCGCCGACCGCTCCTACCGTTTCTCTGACAGCGCCGACAGCAGGCAGTACCGTGAGTAGTACGGCCACCCTGGCAGCGAACGCATCTGACACCCAGGCCGTTAAGTCAGTCCAATTCAAGATAGATGGTACCAACGCAGGCTTACCGGACACGACAAGCCCATACAGCGTCAGCTGGGACAGTAAGTCCGTGGGCGACGGCTCGCATAACGTAACGGCCATTGCAACGAACTCAAGCAATCTTACTACTACAAGTGCTGCTGTGACATTTACGGTATCGAATTCTGTAGCTCCACCGTCAACGCCAGTCGCTAGCAATACTATCGCCAACCCGTCATTTGAGGAGGGTACCACAACACCTACTGGCTGGAGCGGTAATGGCTGGGGTACCAACACCCGTTCATTGACGTACGAGTCAACTGGACACACCGGCAATCGTAGCGCCAAAGCAGCCATTACGAGCTACACTAACGGCGATGCCAAATGGATGGCTAATTCTGTCCCTGTTACTGCGAATACGACGTACAAGTACAGCAACTGGTACAAATCAGATGTCGAAACAGAACTGGATGCCATGGTTACGATGTCCAACGGAACCGTCCAATATTACTACCTCACAAGCGCACCAGCCAGTCCAAACGAATGGAAGCAGCTCAGTGCCCAATTCACCGCCCCTACCGGCGCAGCCAGCATGACAATTTTCCAGGTAGTCGCCAGAGTCGGCTACGTCCAGACAGACGACCACAGTCTTGCCGCCTACACCCCGGCTGAATTCGGCCGGGCCCTGATTAGCATCACGTTCGATGATGGCTGGCGTAACATAGCCACAAACGGCTTGCCATTGCTCAAGAAGTACAACCTTCCAAGTACTCAATACCTGAACAGTGAGCCAGTGATTGGCAATTACTCAGACTACATGACTTACCAGATGATCAAGGACTTCAAGGCTCAAGGCAGCGAACTCGCCTGGCACACCCGCAGCCACGCGAATGTTACTTCCCTGACGACAAATGAACTCGGTGTCGAACTAAATATTCCTACTGCCTTCCTCACCGGCACCGGTCAGTCGGCAGCAGAGTACAAGAACTTCGCTACGCCATACGGCGCTTACAATGACGCATCGGTCAATGAGATCAAAAAATTCTATCGATCTCACCGGTCAACAGATGTCGGTTACAACAGCAAAGATAACTTTAATATTTACAATATCAAGGTCCAGAACATCATGAACACCACAACGCCCGCCGAAGTGCAGGGCTGGGTCAATCAGGCTATCACTACCAACACCTGGCTCGTCCTGGTCTACCACGAAGTCACACCAGGCGCCGTAGATCCAACTTACGCGGTAACTCCAGCTAATCTCGACGCCGAGCTAAACATCATTAAGCAAAGTGGCGTCACCGTTAAGACCGTTGACCAGGCATTAGACGAAATCTTGCCACAGCTCTAAAATTAAGCTGTAGCAGATTTCGAACGCATTATAATTATCAAACTTCGGTTAGCCCATGGAACAACAAGGCTTACATTACAAAATCTTTGGGTTATACTGTAGATTAGACCGCATAAGCGGTATGCCAACCAAACGTAAAAATATAGGAAGCTATGGCCTCCACAAAACAGTCGCTATCCAGCGCAAAACCACTACGAAGACCACGCGTCTCAACGCGTAAGGCTTCTGATAGAGCCGGCCTTGGTATTGGCAGTCTTGCTACAACCAAGAAAGTCCGGGTGCCCCGCCAACCAAAAGTTGAAGTGTACAAAAAGCCGGTCCATCCGAAGGCAACGATGACATTCAGGCACAATGTATTACCGCCAGTCTTAGGCATATTAATGATGCTTGGCATCCTTGGCCTGCTCAATGCTCAGTGGATCATTGCCCAAGTCCAGTACCGCTTCATTACTCCCCCGCCGATTGCAATAACCGTAGCTTCGGTAAATGTAATAGACCCTAACGCTCCTCCAAAGATCGTCATACCTAAGATTAACTTATCTGCGCCGATAATTATTGATGAGAAGAGCTACGAAGAAGACAAGGTTCAATTAGCCTTACGAAATGGAGTCGTCCAGTATGGAACAAGCGCGAACCCCGGCCAGAAGGGCAACACGGTCATCGTCGGACACTCAAGCGGCCAGCTATGGGCCCCAGGAGACTACAAATTCGTCTTCACACTGCTCGACAAACTCGTCAAGAATGATCGGATACTTATAGACTATAAGGGTGTCCAATACGTCTACCGAGTAGAAGACAGCAAAGTTGTCATCCCTTCTAATGTCAGCGTCGTACAGCCTACTGATGATCCTCGACTGACCCTAATCACCTGTACTCCAGTTGGTACTAACAAGAATAGGCTCGTCATTACCGCCCGCCAAGTAAGCCCAAAGCCAGAAACGGCCACTCCTCTATCTCCAGAGCAAATGAAACCGATTACGACCCGGGCAGTTCCTGGCAATACCTAATTCGCGACGGATCTAAACTGTAGTAGGATTCTTGAAGCGGCGTCCGGCAGTTCCCCAGATACCTTCGCTTGAACGGAACCTGTTAAGCAGGATAACTTCGGTGAATGCCTTGAGGAATACATAGAGCGTTACAAATCGGTAGAAATATATTTGCGGGAAGGCGCTTAGGATGTCCTTGCGTCCAGCTTTTAGACCCATCAGAATAGTCAGACTAAGCATCAATGCAACATCCATCAGGAAAGCGATTGCCAGTACGTTGGCTGACTGTGTCTTGTAGGCTATGAATGGCAGTACGAATAAGTAGTTTCCAAGCAGGAAGAAGTTCTGTAAAATCTGGTAGCTTAGGTACATATCGATACGGTTGGCGCTGCGGCCAATGCCATGGCGTTTGACAACTTGCATCATACCGCGGTTCCAGCGGGTGATCTGCTTGGTAAAGTCTCCAAGGTTACGTGGATCCTGAGTATAGGCAACGGCTCGTGGGATAAACTGGATTTTACCAAGTTTCTGACGGTGAATCTGTATAGTAACGTCAAAGTCTTCAGTCAGGGATTTGTTCGCAAAGTTAACCTTGGCAAAAACGTCTGACCGGAATACTGAAGTAGGGCCGGGGATAACTGTAACTGTGTGCGTCAGCGCTTGGAAACGGCGGTGCAATTCCTGGCCAAGCGTGTACTCATAAACGCGGTACTGGCCAATACTACTACCTGGCAGGCTTCGAACATATCCGGTAGCTGCTGCAAACTTAGGGTTTAATGACGAACGCATAATTTTGAAGTAATCCTCTACAAACCCGCCGTCAGCGTCAGCGATGTGTATCCATTTGTATCGGTTGACAAGGTCAAAGGCGTGGGCGCCTTTGGTTATTGCCAGGCCCTTGCCACTACGGCCTACTTTAATGACGTTTTTCTCGCCGAGGATTCCAATAGCGATGGCTGAAGTCTCGTCAGTAGAGTTATCATCGACAACATATACGTGCTTTGCATCCATGCCGGAGTTAAGGGCGGAACGGATTGTCTGTTCAATGACCAGCTCTTCGTCATGTGCGGCTATGAGTAACGCGAGAGCTGATTTATTCTTTCTTGGAGCGTTCTGCTTTGTGCGGCTGGACTTAGAATCCTTGCCGTTTGATGCTTCAGTCTTGTCGCCATCTTCCGAAAGATCTTCTTCAGGATCAACATAGATTGTACGTTCAACGAGATCAGCATAATTTGTTCGCTGCGTGTAACGTCCAAGCATATCCATATCGACGAGGTAGTTAGTACGGGCAATAGTTCTCATAATTAAAACTCAACATTTTCTAGGCGGGTAGCCCGTAACGCATCCTGCATAGTAACAATTCGGACATTAGTTTTATTCAGGTACTCAAATTGCTGTTCAAGTTTTTCAGGTTCTACAGCAAACTGGGATCCTTCGCCTTCATCAGCCTGATGGTAAGTCAGCACGATCCATCCATTGTTAGCTTTAGCGTAATCTACCAGTTTTTCAAGTTCTTCTTTCTTTGTGTCGTGTCGTACGGTCACGCCGATAATGTTATAACGGTCGAAGTTAGATGCTAGGTTCATGTCGGCTTCGTTGACACCGTTCGACGGATCGCCATTCGTGTTGCGCTGTGAATCGAAGTATTTACTGACGGTGTTCAAAGTTCGATCATCGGCGCTTCCATATGGGCTTGCAAAGTTGTAGATAGGTCCAAAGCGGCCAGTCAGCTCGGCTTTACACTGTTTGATCTGATATTCCAGTTCTTCATCGACCAGAGTAGTCAGGTCAGGATGATTCATGGTGTGGCAGCCAATTTCGTGGCCAGCCTTTTGCATCTGCTCAACCTGCTCCCAAGATACATAATTGATATCGTCAGTTTGCCCAGATATTACATACTGGGTAGAACGGATACCGTATTTCTGTAAGAGCGGCATAGCTGATTTATAAATAGATTCAAAGCCGTCGTCAAACGTCACAGTAATAAGTGGCTCCTGAAATAATTGGACAGGAAGCGTAGTGGTGTCGACTTTGCGAACATTCATAACAGGTAGCGGATCACCGCTGCGACTAGTATCACCCTGAAAGAAGTGCCCGAATCCTACTAAAGTGAAGACGGGCACAATCAGTACAATGCCACAGACAACAATCGAAGTAACCCAGTGACGGATTTTCGATGATGAGTTTGATGTAATGATAGTATCTTCCATGGTTTTTTACTGCTTTAGCGGGCGCTGCGGGCGTATAAAACACCCCAAGCAACCAAGCCTGATGCAATAGAAACTGCCAAAGAAACGACGAAATCGCCGCCCGTGTTAGGCAAAGTTACTGCACCGATAGTAGCCGTAGTAGCCAATACTGGCATAAGTGGGCTTACTCCATACATAGCAGACCTCCATTATTATTACTTAGCAGTTATTTCGAGAGATAAATCCTGATTAGGCCCACTCGCCATCATCATTTCCACCTCTTTCACACTGACAAACATTATTATACATGATTATGACAATTTGTAAAGAGTATTGTTTAATGTTTATGTTTATTTCAGTAGTTTAACTATTCTTTTAATGCTTTTATGTAGTGTTGACCCCTGTTAGGG
>Ga0136611_10003811_pt1 | contig 10570 bp, 11 predicted proteins | sample AntDrymUQ2232306_2_FD_106645 | JGI IMG/M metagenome (GOLD analysis project Ga0136611, IMG submission 106645) | Polar desert sand microbial communities from Dry Valleys, Antarctica - metaG UQ223 (23.06) | ecosystem: Environmental > Terrestrial > Soil > Desert | place: Antarctica: Dry Valley... | reverse complement strand
GTCGTGGGGAACGGCCTTCGGCAAGGTGCTGGCCGACGCCGGCACGGATGTGGTGCTGTGGGCCCGTCGGCCTGAGCTCGCCGCGGCCGTGCGGGAGCAGCGCGAGAACGCCGACTACCTGCCGGGGGTGCTGCTCCCGGTCAACCTCACGGCGACCGCCGACGCTCTCGAGGCCGTCGCGGGCGCGGACTTCGTGGTCCTGGCGGTGCCGTCGCAGAGCCTGCGGGACAACCTCACAGCCGTGGTGTCCGCACTCGCGCCGGGGACCGTCCTGGTCAGCCTGATGAAGGGCGTCGAGCTCGGCACCACCAAGCGCATGAGCGAGGTCGTCTGCGAGGTCGCGGACGTGCCGGCCACCCAGGTGGCGGTCGTCTCGGGCCCCAACCTGGCCAAGGAGATCGCCATGGGCCAGCCGGCGGCCACTGTCGTGGCCTGCACCGACAGCCGCACCGCCGAGCGGCTCCAGACCGCCTGCCTGACCGGCTACTTCCGGCCGTACACCAACACCGACGTCGTCGGCTGCGAGCTGGGTGGGGCCGTCAAGAACGTCATCGCGCTGGCCACCGGCATGGCCGAGGGCATGGGCTTCGGCGACAACACCAAGGCCTCCCTGATCACCCGCGGGCTGGCCGAGACGGCGCGCCTGGGCGCGACGCTCGGAGCCGACCCGATGACGTTCTCCGGGCTGGCCGGACTGGGGGACCTGGTCGCCACCTGCACCTCGCCGCTGTCGCGCAACCGCACCTTCGGCGAGCGGCTCGGGCGCGGCGAGACGCTCGCCGACATGCTGGCCGGCAAGCAGCAGACGGCCGAGGGGGTGAAGTCCTGCCGGTCGATCCTGGACCTCGCGCGCAAGCACGACGTGGACATGCCGATCACCGAGCACGTCGTGGCCGTCGTGCACGAGGGCATGACCCCGGCCGACATGGTGCGTGGTCTGATGCGCCGGGGCGCCAAGTCGGAGTGACCGGCCAGCCCCGGGGCCCGTCGTGGGGGTAGACCGCCGCGGCCCGGGAAGGCGCTGATCATGGAGACCTTCGACGTCGTCGTGCTCGGGGCCGGTTCTGCCGGCGAGTCCATCAGCAGCGCCCTGGCCGGGCAGGGCCGCCGGGTGGCGCTGGTCGAGACCCTCCGGGTGGGCGGCGAGTGCCCGTACGTCGCCTGCATGCCCAGCAAGTCGATGCTGCGCAGCGCGCAGGCGAGGGTGGAGGCCGCACACCTGCGCGACCTCGCAGGCGCCTCGGTGCGCCCCACCCTGGACGACGACATCCTGGCCTTCCGGCGCGCGGTCGAGCGGCGCGACGAGATCGCCGAGGGCCGCGACGACGCGGGCGCGGCGGACGGGGTGCAGCAGGCCGGCGTCGTGCTGGTACGCGGGCGCGGACGTGTCGTGCGCCCGGGCGTGGTCGAGGTGGAGGGTCGGGAGCTCGCCTACACCGACCTGGTCCTCGCGACCGGCTCGCAGCCGGTGCGACCGGACATCCCCGGGCTGGACCGGGTCCCGACCTGGTCGAGCGACGAGGCCCTGTCGGCCCAGGACAGGCCGCTCTCGCTGGTGGTCATGGGCGGCGGCGCCGTCGGCTGCGAGCTGGCGCAGGTGCACGTCCGGTTCGGTGTGCGCACCACCCTGGTCGAGTCCGGACCGCAGGTCGCGGGCAAGGAGGAGCCGAGCATCGCGGGCCGGCTGGCGCAGGTCCTGCGCGACGACGGGGTCGACGTGCGCCTGGGCGTCGAGGTCGAGCGGGCCGAGCTCACCGCGGACGGCCAGGCCAGGGTGCACCTGTCCGACGGGAGCAGCGTGGAGGCCGAGCGCGTGCTCGTCGCCGTGGGCCGCACCCCCACCACGCAGGACCTGGGCCTGGACGTGCTCGGCATCGCGCCCGACGACTCGGGTGCGATCGAGGTGGACGAGCACTGCCGCGTGGCCGGGCAGCAGCACGTCTGGGCCGCCGGTGACGTCACGGGGACCGCGCCGTACACGCACACGGCGAACTACCAGGCGCGCGCGGTGAGCGAGAACCTGCTGGGCCGGGACCGCGTCGTGGACCTGCGAGCCATCCCGCGGGCCGTGTACACCGAGCCTGCGGTCGCGAGCGTCGGCATGGCCGAGGAGCAGGCCCGCGCGCAGGGCATCGACGCGATGACCGCCGTCATGGACCTCGGCGAGGTCGCTCGCACCACCACCGAGGGCAGCGGTGGTGGCCGGCTCGTCCTGACCGCCGATCGGGGCAGGGGCGTGCTCATCGGCGCGGCGGCGATCGGGCCGCGAGCCGACGAGTGGCTGTCGGAGGCCACGCTGGCCATCCGCGCCGAGGTGCCGCTGTCCGTGCTCGCCGACGTCGTGCACGCCTTCCCCACCTTCGGCGAGGCGTACGAGCCACCGCTGCGCGAGCTGGCCGAGCGCTGGGCCGCCTCGCGGTGAGCGGGACCGCCGAGCCCGCCTGGGCGCCGCCGATCGCGGCGCACCGCCTGCTCGGCGACGGCAGCACCACCGCCCTGCTGCGTCCGGCCGGTGAGGTGGACTGGTGGTGCGCGCCCGAGATGGACTCACCGCCGGTGCTGTGGTCGCTGCTGGACTCCGGCGGCGCGGCCGCCCGGTGGGCCGGTGTCCGGCTCTCCGCGGCGGCCGGCCGAGCAGCCGGTCCAGTGCTCACGACCGTGCTGCAGTCCCCCCGCGGCCGCGTCGAGTGCCGAGACGGGCTGCACTGCGAGGACGATCGCGGCTCCTCGCTGATCCGGCTCGTGCGGGGCCTCGACCAGGACCTCGAGATCGAGCACGAGCTGTCCCTCGGCGGCTTCGACCAGCCGTGGGGACAGTGGTCCGACGGGGTCGCTCAGGTGGGCGAGCACCGGGTCCGCCTGCTGGGCGGGGAGTCCCGGGTCGACGGCCGTACGGTCCGGACGACGGTCGCCGCCCCGCGCGGCCAGTGGGCCGCCGTGGTCATGACCTTCGACCCCGGCCGCACCGCCGACGTCGACGACCTGGTCCGGCAGCTGGACGAGGCCCAGCGCGAGGACGACGACCTGGTGGCGCGGGCCCGGTTGCCGCACAGCTCGCCCGAGCGGGCGGCCGACGCCCTGCGCGTGCTGCGGCTGTGCACGTACGCCTTGACCGGCGCGGTCGTCGCCTCCCCGACCACCTCGCTGCCCGAGGCCCCCGGACACGACCGGCAGTTCGACTACCGGTTCACCTGGCTGCGCGACGCCTCGCTCGCGGTGTCGGTCGCCGCACTGCTCGGCCGGCGCGACATCGCTGAGGACTACCTGGGCTTCGTGCTCGGCCAGACGCGCGACCGCAGGCTGCCCAGTGGGCCGATGACCGACGTGCGCGGGCAGGAGGTGCCCGCTGAGCGGGAGGTGCCGGGCGTCGCCGGCTGGGCGGGGTCGCTCCCCGTGCGGGTCGGCAACGACGCCAAGGACCAGCTGCAGTACGACGCCCTCGGCCTGCTCGTCGAGGCGGTGTCGGTGCACGTGCAGGAGGGCGGTCGGCTCACCGGGCAGGTGTGGGACCTGGTGCGCGCCGTCGCCGACGAGCTCTCGGCGGACGGCCTCGAGCAGGAGACGTCGGGCATCTGGGAGCTGCGCGAGCCGCGCCGCCTCGTCAGCGCCGACATCGGGATCTGGATGGCCCTGGACCGTGCCATCTGGATCGCCCGGGGCTGGCGGCCGTGGGTGCGCCGCGGTGCGTGGCTGCGCGCGCGCGACGCGGCCAAGCAGCGGGTGGCCGCAGCCCTCGACGAGGACGGCGGCCTGCCGCAGGCGTACGGCGACGGGCCCCGCACCGCCGACGCCAGTGCCCTCATGGCCGTGGTCTTCCGGATGTTCGACGGGGACGACCCGCGGGCGTCCGCGCTCGTCGACGCGACCCTGCGCGAGCTCGACTGCGCGCCGTTCCTCTACCGCTACGAACCCGGCGGCGACGACGGCTTCTCCGGCGTGGAGGGCGCTTTCGTGCCGGCGAGCTGGTGGGCCGTCTCGGCCCTCGCGGCCTGCGGGCGGCTCGAGGACGCCGAGGCCAGGGCGCACGCGCTGGACCGGGCGCTGCCCGCCCTCATGCCCGAGGAGATGGACCCGGAGAGCCGGGTCGGACTGGGCAACGTGCCGCTGGTGTGGTCGCACATGGAGGCCGCCCGCGCGCTGTACCTGCTGGACGCAGCCCGCCTGCGGCGCCGCGTCGGGCCGCTCGGCCTGGCAGCCTGGCGCGGTCAGCGCTGGATCCGCGCACAATGGAGGAGCTCGAGATGACCGGACCCCTGACCGACCACGTGGCTCTGGTGACCGGTGCCGGCAGCGGAATCGGCGCGGAGGTCGCGGCGCGACTTGCCCAGGACGGCGCGGCGGTCGGCGTCAACGGGCTCACCGGCGAGGAGGTCGCCGACACCGTCGCCCGGATCACCTCCGGTGGGGGGCGGGCGGTCTCCGTCGTCGGCGACGTCAGCGACCCCGACGACGCGCAGCGGATGGTGCGTGAGGTCGACGAGCAGCTCGGCGGGCTGCACGTGCTGGTGAACAACGCGGGCCTGCAGCAGCACACGCCCTTCCTGGAGCTTGACCTCGCGACGTGGCGCAAGCAGCTGTCGGTCGACCTCGACGGCGCCTTCCTGATGGCGCTGGCCGCCTGCCGCGTCATGGCGCCCCGGGGCGGCGGTGTGGTGCTGAACGTGACGAGCGTCCACGAGCACCAGCCCCGACCCGGCTACGCCGCGTACTGCACCGCCAAGGCGGGCCTGTCCATGCTCACCAAGGTGCTGGCCCGCGAGCTGGCCGGGCAGGGCATCCGGGCCGTCTCGGTCGCGCCGGGCGCCATCGAGACGCCGATACAGGGGGAGCGGTCGGCGCAGGAGGTGCGCGAGCAGGAGGCCGGGATCCCTGCCGCTCGGCTCGGCACCCCGTCGGAGGTGGCTGCGTTGGTCTCCTACCTCGTGTCGCCGGCCGCCGCGTACGTCTCGGGGACCACCGTGGTCATCGACGGCGCGTTGGAGCAGCAGGTCTCACTGGCCTGACTAGGGTCGCCGGGTGAGCAGGACCCGACTAGCAGTCGTCTTCGGCGGGCGCAGCACCGAGCACGCGATCTCCTGTGTCAGCGCCGGCAGCATCCTGGCCGCGGTGGATCGCGACCGCTACGACGTCGTGGCCGTCGGGATCACCCCCGAGGGCCGGTGGGTTCTCGCCCCGGACGACCCCGCCCTGCTCGCCAGGTCCGGCCGGCAGCTCCCGTCGGTCGCCGGCGGACGCGGTGTCGCGCTCCCCGGCGACCCGACGGTCGGCGGGCTGGTGGCCCTGCAGGACGGCCCCACCCTGCTGGGCGCTGTCGACGTCGTCTTCCCGGTCCTGCACGGTCCCTACGGGGAGGACGGGACGCTGCAGGGCCTGCTCGAGCTGGCGGGCGTGCCGTACGTCGGCTCGGGGGTGCTCGCCAGCGCCGCGGCGATGGACAAGTCGGTCGCGAGGGTGCTGCTGGCGGCTGCCGGGATTCCCGTGACCGCAGCGGTCGTCGTGCGTGCGGCGCAGTGGGCCAAGGACGAAGCGGGGGTGACCGAGCAGGTGCGGGCCCTCGGTCTGCCCGTCTTCGTCAAGCCCGCGCGAGGCGGGTCCAGCATCGGCATCAGCCGGGTGGCGGACCTGGCCGACCTGCCGGTCGCGGTCGCCGACGCGCTGCGCTGCGACCCCAAGGTGCTGGTCGAGGCCGCAGTCCCGGGCCGCGAGGTGGAGTGCGGCATCCTGGAGGACGAGGCGGGGGAGCCGCAGGCCAGCGTCCCGGCCGAGGTGCGGCTGGTGGGAGATCACGACTTCTACGACTTCGAGGCCAAGTACCTCGACGGCGCGACCGAGCTCATCTGCCCGGCCGACCTCGAGCCCGGCGTGACCGGGCGGCTCCAGGCGATGGCCCGCCAGGCGTACGCCGTCCTGGACTGCGAGGGGCTGGCGCGGGTCGACTTCTTCGTCGGACCGGACGGCGCGCTGACCGTCAACGAGGTGAACACCATGCCGGGGTTCACGCCGTCGTCGATGTTCCCGCGGATGTGGGCGGCCAGCGGTGTCGACTACCCGACGCTGGTGGACCGGCTCGTGCAGTCGGCGCTGCGGCGCGGGACCGGTCTGCACGAGGGCTCGGGCTAGCCGGCGGGCAGGTTCTGCAGCACCGGCGCAGCGAGCGGGTTGACGAGCTCGGCGCCGTTCTCGTACGCCCCCGGGATAGCGACGGAGACGTTGGTGGCCAGGCCGACGGTGCTCCACAGGAACCCCTCACCGGTGTCCCGGACGGTCCACTCCAGATCGTTGACGGTCACGGGCGGGTCCGTGGGCGAGCCCGCGGGGACGCCGCACTGGAGCACGACCGGAGGGTCTCCCCAGGCCGCGACGCGGGTGGGCGTGCCCTCGACCGCCCGTCGTCCGACCCCGGGGTCGATCTCCTGCGGCAGCGCGTCGAGCAGGGCGCGGCAGGCGCTCTCCACCTCGGCGGACGCGGCGGGCGGTCCGGGCAGCGCCAGGGGCGCGCGGTCGACCGGTCGGGGCTCGGCGGACGAGCAGCCGGCAGCTGTGAGCAGCAGCGCGCCGGTGAGCAGCAGCGCGCGGGTGAGCGGCCTGCTCAGAGGTGCACGACTGGGCAGGTCAGCGTGCGGGTGATGCCGTCCACGCCCTGGATGCGGGCCACCACGAGCTTGCCGAGCTCGTCGACCGACTTCGCCTCGGCGCGCACGATCACGTCGTAGGGCCCGGTCACGTCCTCAGCCGTGGCGACCCCGTCGAGCGCGGAGATCGCGGTCGCGACGGCAGCCGCCTTGCCGACCTCGGTCTGGATGGGGATGTAGGCCTGGACCGCCACGTGGTGGAACCCTTCTGGGAGGCTTGCGAGTGCCGGACGCTACAGCACGGGACGTGGGTGAGTTCGGCCTGATCGCCGCCGTCGTGGAGCGCCTCGGGACCTCCCCGTCGGTGCTGCTGGGCCCCGGCGACGACGCCGCGGTGGTGCTCGCGCCGGACGGTCGCGTCGTGGCGACGACCGACGTGCTGGTCGAGGACGTGCACTTCCGACTGGACTGGTCCACGGCGTACGACGTCGGTCGCAAGGCGGCCGCGGCGAACCTCGCCGACGTCGCCGCGATGGGCGCGACGGGGACTGCGCTGCTGGTCGGGCTGGCCGCGCCACCGGACCTCCAGGTGTCCTGGGCCACCGATCTGGCCGACGGCCTGCGCGACGAGGCTGCCCTCGTGGGGGCCGTCGTCGTCGGCGGCGACATGGTCACCAGCGAGCGGATCGTCGTGAGCGTCACCGCCCTCGGCGACCTCGGGGGGCGGGCCCCGGTGACCCGCGCCGGCGCGCAGCCCGGCGACCGCGTCGTGCTCGCCGGGCGGCTGGGCTGGTCGGCGGCCGGGCTGGCCCTGCTGCAGCACGGCGGGCTCGCGATCGAGGCGCTGGTCGAGGCCCACCTGCGGCCGACGCCGCCGTACGCCCTGGGTCCGGTGCTCGCCGACCTCGGCGCCACCGCCATGTGCGACGTCAGCGACGGCCTGCTCGCCGACCTCGGTCACCTCGCGGCCGCCAGCGGGGTGCACATCGACGTGGAGAGCCGACGCTTCGAGCGGGACGCGCTGCTGGGCAAAGCCGTACGGGTCGTCGGGGGCCACCCGCTCGACCTGATCATGACCGGCGGTGAGGACCACGCGCTCGTCGCGACCGTGCCGCGGGGCGTCGTGCTGCCCGACGGGGTGCTGCGGATCGGCCTGGTGCGCGCGGGTGCCGGCGTCCGGGTGATCGGGTGGAAGCCGGCGGCCACGTCCTACGAGCACTTCTCGTGAAGCGCGTGCTGACGGTCGCCGGCTCGGACTCCGGCGGGGGAGCGGGCCTGCAGGCCGACCTCAAGACCATGCTGGCGCACGGCGTGCACGGGATGAGCGTGGTTGTCGCGGTCACCGCGCAGAACAGCCTGGGCGTGCAGGGGGCCTGGGACCTGCCCGTGGACGCGGTGGTGGCGCAGCTCGACAGCGTCCTGGACGACATCGGCGTCGACGCGGTCAAGACCGGGATGCTGTCCTCCCCGGCCCTGGTCGCCGCCGTCGCCGGCCGCTTGCGCGAGGTGAGCGCCCCGCTGGTCGTCGACCCGGTCGGGGTGAGCAAGCACGGTGATCCGCTGCTCCGGGCGGACGCCGTGGAGGTGCTGCGCACCGAGCTGGTCCCGCTGGCCACCGTCGTCACGCCCAACCTGCCGGAGGTGGAGCAGCTGACCGGCGTACGGGTGGCCTCCGAGTGCGACCTGCGTCGGGGGGCCGAGGCGGTGCTCGCCCTCGGCCCGGTCTGGGTGCTCGTGAAGGGCGGGCACCTGCAGGGGGAGGCAGTCGACCTGCTGACCGACGGCACCGTCGAGCACGTGCTGCGTGCGCCCCGGCTGGACAACCGCCACACCCACGGAACCGGCTGCACGCTGGCCTCGGCGCTCGCCAGCCGGCTCGCGCTCGGCGACGACGTGCCGAGCGCTGTCGCGGCGGCCAAGCAGTACGTCACGGGGGCGATCGCGGCCGGCTTCGGCCTGGGCGCGGGCATCGGCCCCGTCGACCACGGCTGGCGGCGACGACCCCCGCGTTGAGGCCCCCTGCGGCGCGAGCCGCCGGGGGCCCGGGGACTCGTGGAGCTAGTCCTTGCCCCAGTCGTCCTCGGCGGCGTCCTTCGCGTCCTGCTCGGCCGTCCTGGCCCTCGCCTTGTCGAGCGCTCCGGCGGCCTGCTCGCTCGTGCCGTACGGCCCGAGGCGGTCCAGGTTGGCGCAGCCCAGGTCGTCGCTGGCCGAGCCCTCGACGCTGGAGTGGGTCAGGCACCACCAGAAGCTCATCGCACGGCCTCCGCCGGGTAGGACTGGCTCTCGGGTCGTTCGCCGACGGCGCCGTCGGCGGGCTCGTGGGCGGGACCGTACCCGTCGGCAGCGGACCGCAGGCGCAGGACCTTGGCCAGCACCACGCCGTACAGGACCTTGGAGCCGATGTCGGCGGTGGTGAACAGCGCCTGGCTGACCACGACGCCCTCGGTCGAGGCCGACAGGACCGGCACCAGGTAGGCGATCGGGTACAGCCCCCAGAACAGCAGGAACACCCACCGCAGGTGCCCGAGGGTGGCCCCGGCCTCGGGTGGCAGCAGTCGGGACTGGTCGCGCAGCAGGGGGAGCAGCACCACGAGCAGGACGACGAACGGCACCGTCGACACCGTGCCCCAGCCGAGGGCCCAGGCGTCGTCGCGGCCCAGGCGGAACTGCCCGACGTAGCCGGTGAGGACCATCAGCAGGCCACTGGCGATGAGGACGGTCCGCAGCTGCAGGACCCGGCGGCGGGCGAGGTCGAAGGCGAACAGCACCTGGCACAGCAGCACCGGCACCGTGACCAGCCAGTTCACGTAGCGCAGGCCACCGTCGAAGCGGTTGCCGGTCGGGACCATCTGCCGGCCGTCCTGCCGGAACGCCAGGTCCCAGGACTGACCCAGCCGGTAGAACAGGTAGCCCGAGGCGGCCATGACGCACATCGACAGCACGGTCGCGGTCCGGTAGCGCGGCACGATCCGGTCCTTGGCGAACAGGAAGTACAGGAAGCCGACGATGTGCGCGCCGAGCGCGACGGCGAACAGGTGCCCGACGATCGCGTGCTCGGTGGTGCTGAAGACCAGGTCGTTCTCCACGCGGTGCCTCCCAGGGTCGCGGCGGTCCTGCCCGTCGGTGCGGTGCGTACGCCTGGCACGATCGGCCCACCCGGCACGAGCACCCGACGAGCACCCGACGAGCAGGAGCACTCCCATGGCTGTGTAGGCGCTCGGCGACCGAACGCCGACCATCCACCCCGACGCCTACGTGCACCCCGACGCGACGGTCATCGGTGACGTGACGCTCCGCGCCGGCAGCACCGTGTGGCCGGGAGCCGTCCTGCGTGGCGACTACGGGACGATCACGGTCGGGGAGCGCACCTCCATCCAGGACGGGACCGTCGTGCACGCGACCGCCGACAAGGCCACGACGATCGGGGCCGACTGCGTGATCGGGCACATCGCGCACCTGGAGGGCTGCACGATCGAGGACCGGTGCCTGGTCGGGTCCGGCTCGGTGGTGCTGCACGACGCGGTGGTGCGCAGCGGCGCGCTGGTGGCCGCCGGCGCCGTCGTCGGCAACCGCACCGAGGTGCCGGCGCACGCCATGGCCATGGGCATCCCGGCCACGATGCGGCTGGACCTGGTTCCGGACGGGGCCTTCGAGGAGGCGTTCGCGATGTACGTCGCGAACGGCCAGCGCTACCGCACCGACCTGCGGCGCCTGGACGGGCCGCCTACCACCTCGTGACGCCCGACGGCCCCGGTCCGCAGGGGATCGGGGCCGTCGAGGACGTGCGGGTGGACTAGACCGGGCGCACCGCGTCGGCCTGCGGGCCCTTCTGGCCCTGGGTGATCTCGAACTCGACGCGCTGGCCCTCGTCGAGCGAGCGGTAGCCGTCGGACTGGATCGCGGAGTAGTGGACGAACACGTCCGCGCCGCCGCCGTCGACGGCGATGAAGCCGAAGCCCTTCTCGGCGTTGAACCACTTGACTGCACCCTGAGCCATG
>Ga0136611_10003810_pt1 | contig 10570 bp, 11 predicted proteins | sample AntDrymUQ2232306_2_FD_106645 | JGI IMG/M metagenome (GOLD analysis project Ga0136611, IMG submission 106645) | Polar desert sand microbial communities from Dry Valleys, Antarctica - metaG UQ223 (23.06) | ecosystem: Environmental > Terrestrial > Soil > Desert | place: Antarctica: Dry Valley... | reverse complement strand
GTGGAGCACTGTGCTCTGAGCTCGGAGCCGAAGCGGGCGGCCGAGGGGTGCGCTCAGGGCAGGTCCGCCTGCCCACCACCGATCCCCGGCCAACCCGCGGTCGTCGACCTCGACCGACGTCAGGGCCTCGCCGGCCATCGACTTCACCGGGTATCGCCACAGCGCCGCCACCGAGCCCACGACGCTCCTCGGCCCCGGGCTCACCGGAGCTCCCGCTTCAGCCCCTCGTGCGAGGCGACGAAGCCGAGCCCCGCGTAGAAGCGCTGGGCGTCAGGGCGAGCCTTGTCGGTGGTCAGCTGCACCAGGGCGCACCCCCGCTGGCGCGCCTCGTCGAAGGCCCACGCGAACAGCGCCGCCCCCACACCGCGGCTGCGCACGTCCTCGCGCACCCGTACCGCCTCGATCTGCGCCCGCAGCGCGCCACGGCGGGACAGACCGGGCAGGAACGACAGCTGCAGCGTGCCGACGATCTCGTCACCGTCGACGACGACGACGAGGAGCTCGGACGGGTCTGCGTCGAGGGTCTCGAACGCTCGCCGGTAGACCCCGAGGTCTTCTTCCGCACCGCTCGTCTCCCGGGCACCACCCAGCGGGTCGTCGGCCAGCAGGGCGACCACTGCGGGGACATCGTCGGCGACGGCACGCCGCACTCCCAGGACGCCACCGGGCAGGTCCAGGGTCGCGAGCAGCTCCATCCGGACTTCGTACCGCACGACGACCCCACCGCTGCGGCGCGCAGCCCAGGGACGGCCGACCCGGGAGGTGCGGGCGCCCCGTGCCTTCAGGCGCCCGAGTCACGCAGCAGCTGCAGCGTCGCCTCGCGCACGGCAGGCGTCTGCGCCTGGACGAGGTAGAAGAGAGCCTCACGAGCCAACCGCTGCGGCGCGGCGTCGAGCAGCATCGACGACCCGCCGGAGGCCGTGACGAGGGCGGTCGCGCTGCGCACGGCGAGCTCGAGAGAGGCGGCGCGTACGGCCAACCTGTCCTCGAGGGCCTCACCGTAAGGGAGCTCGTCAGCGAGGGTGTAGGCCACGCGCCGCAGCCGCTCACCCTCAGCGGACAGCTGCTGCGCGAGGGCGGCTGCGGCGCCGTCGTCCCGGGCGGCCGCGGTCTCGCGCAGCCGGCGGGTGCACTCCCGCTGCAGGCCGAACACGTGAGGCCGGGCATCCGACGCACGGACGGCGTCGTCCTCCCGCCACACGGCCAGGTCGACGACCCGCACCACGTCGGCGTCCGGGACGACGAGGCCCTCGAGCCGGACCCCGACGGTGCGGGTGGCCTGCATCGCGGCGAGCGCCAGCAGCGGCGAGGCGGTCAACCCGGGCGCCTCGCGAGCCGGCACGAGGACGAAGACCGCCTCCCCGTCCGGGCTCTCACCGGCGAGCAGGACCACATCGCAGATGCCCCAGCCGGTCAACCAGCCGACCGCTCCGTCGAACTGCCACCCGCCGGGCCGCCGGATGGCCGTGACCGGTGGCGGGCCGAGCCGGCGCAGGTGGGTGAACGCGACGCCCGCGAGGACCTCCCCGGTGCACATCGGCCCGAGCAGCCGTCCCTGCAGGGCCTCGTTTCCGGACGCCGCCAGCGTCGCGAGCGGGGTCGCGTGCTGGGTGGCGACGAACCAGGTGGCGCCGCACGCACCCGCGAGCACCTCCTGCACCTCGCGCTCGACCGCTGCGGACGCGCCGCCCCCTCCGGCACCGCGCGGGCCGGTGAGGCCCAGCAGACCCGCTGCGGCCCAGGCGTCCAGCGTGGTGCGCGGCACGACGGTGCGGTCCACCTGCTCGGCCTGCGGACGGACCAGCTCGTCAGCAAGGAGCTGCGCCCGCTCCACCGGCGACGGTCCGCCTCCCCGCGTCACAGCCGGGCCAGGCCCTCGAGCTGCCCCAGGTCGTCCGGGACGGCGACCGAGATCACGCGCACCTCCGGGAACGTCCGGCGGACGAGGTCGGACAGGACGCTGCCCGGCCCGAGCTCGAGCACCGTGTCGACCCCGAGCGCCGGCAACGACGCCACGACCTGACGCCAGCGGACCGGCGCGGTCAGCTGTCGGCGCAGGGCCCCCGGGACGTCCGACCCGAACGGGGCGGCGTCGACCGCCGACAACACGGCGACGGCCGGATCGGCGTACGAGACACCCGCCAGCGCCGCGTCCCACGCCGGGACCGCGGACGCGACCAGCGGGGTGTGGTGGGCACCCGTCCCGGCGATCGGCAGGACCCGTCGCGCCCCGGCGTCGCGCAGCGCCGTCGCGGCAGCGGCCACGCCCTCGGTGGTGCCGGACACCACCACGTGCTGCGGGGCGTCGTCGCCGGCGATCCAGACCCCCTCGACGCCGGCGCAGACCCGCTCGACGGCTCCGGGCTCCAGCCCGAGAACGGCCGCCGTCGCGCCCGGCTGCTCGGCGACAGCGGCTCCCAGCGCCCGACCGCGGGCCGCCACCAGTGCCAGGCCGTCCTCGACCCCGAGCGAGCCGGCGGCGACGAGGGCCGTGGCCTCCCCCATCGAGTAGCCGGCAACGACCGCCACGTCGAGCGGCGACGCGGCCTGCCAGGCCAGCAGCGAGACGAGGTAGGTCGCGAGGTGCGCTGCCCGCGTCTCGAGGAGCGCCTCGGCATCGGCGTCCAGGAGCAGGTGCTCCACGTCCTCGCCCAGGACGACGCTCGCGCGCTCGACCAGCGACCAGCCGGGGTCCTCGACCCACGGCGCTCCCGCCGCCGAACGGGCGGACCCCTGACCGGGGAAGACGAGGGCGAGGCTCATGGCCCCAGATCCTGCCAGTCCAGCCCCTAGGCTGGCCCGCGTGCTGACCCAGGAGCGCCTCGGCGCCTCGTCACCCTCCACCGCACCGTGAGCCTCGCGGACGACCTGGCGCTCGCCCACGAGCTGGCCGACGCCGCGGACGCCATCACGCTCGACCGATTCCTGTCGGTCGACCTCGTCGTGGAGTCCAAGCCCGACCTGACCCCGGTGAGCGATGCGGACAAGGCCGTCGAGCGGGCCCTGCGCAACGCCCTCGCGTCGCGGCGCCCGGCGGACGCCTTCCTCGGCGAGGAGGACGGCGAGACCGGCACCGGCGCCCGGCGCTGGATCGTCGACCCGGTCGACGGCACCAAGAACTTCGTCCGAGGCGTCCCGGTGTGGGCGACGCTGATCGCCCTGCAGGAGGAGGGCATCGTGACGGCCGGGGTCGTGAGCGCCCCCGCTCTCGGCCGTCGCTGGTGGGCGGCCCGGGGTCGTGGCGCCCACACCGGCGGGGCGCTGAGCTCAACCCGACAGCTGCGGGTGAGTGCGGTCGACGAGCTGTCCGACGCCTCCGTTGCCTACTCCTCGCTGACCGGGTGGGAGGAGCAGGGCCGGCTGCCCGGACTGCTCGAGCTGTCCCGCACGGTGTGGCGCACCCGCGCCTACGGCGACTTCTGGTCGTACGTGCTGGTCGCCGAGGGAGCGGTCGACGCCGCCTTCGAGCCGGAGGTCTCCCTGTGGGACCTGGCCGCGCTCCAAGTCGTCGTTGAGGAGGCCGGCGGGCGGTTCACCGACCTGGCCGGTGCTCGGCGCGCCGACGGCGGCAGTGCCGTCTGCAGCAACGGGCTGCTGCACGACCGCGTCCTTGACGCCCTGTCAGCCCAGGCCGGCGCCTCGACCTCCGGTTGAGCGTCAACCCACAGCAGCGGCCATAGCCTGGACGGCATGAGCGCATCGGCGTCGCGCCTCGTCACCTCCTTTCTCGGCGCTGTCCCGCTCGGGGGCTGCGTCCTGGCCGGCTGCGAAGCGAGCCGCGACGGCACGGCGTTCCTGTTCAACGAGACCGGCGAGGAGGGGCTCACCGTCGAGGTCCTTACTCGCGACGGTGTGCGGCTGGAGGACGGTCCACTCGAGAAGGCCTACGTCTTCGACACCCAGTGGGTTGAACGGGAACTCCAGTGCTATGTCGAGTCGGACGGGCACTTCGAGGTGCTGCGAGCCGATGGCAGCGTGCTGGTGCGCCACGACTTCGCCGACCGCCCGGTGTGCGAGCGGGAGGAGATCACGCTCACGGCCGACGGTGACCTGGTGTGGTCGAGCTGACGAGGGTCGAGCGGCAGGCGGGTGGAGCACGCTCAGGCAGGACGATGGCCGCGGACCGACCGGCGATCAGCCCGTGGCGGAGCCAGTGCGCTCCGCCGACCGCAGATCGGTGACGGCGGCAGAGTGCGCAGCCGCTGCCGGCGCCTCGGCCTCGAGCCTGCGCTCGGCGAACGCCCAGACGAGCTCCTCCCGGAGCGCGGCGAAGTCGGCGCGCAGGCCGGACAGCTCCTCGGTGGCGGCGCTCAGCGCCTGCTCGGCGCGACGGGCCCGAAGGTCGGCCGAGGCCGCCGCACCGGCGTGCTCGGCACCGAGGACCCGCAGCCGGGCCAGCTCGGCCTCGAGCCGGGAGACGTCGGTGCGCAGCTCGATCACGGCGCGCTCCTGCTGGTTCCACCGCACGCGTCGGGAGCCGCCGGGGCGGCGCCACGAGCTGCCGATCAGCAGGATCCGCGAGAGCAGTCCGGAGCGTCGTGCGTGTCGTCCTCGGGCCATGCCCGCAGGCTAGGGACTCCCCACCCCCGGCGGAGCGCGACGCGCCGGACTACCGTCCGCCGGGTGAGCCACACCCCGCGCCGACGGCGGATGCTCGGCGTGGGGCTCGCCCTCGCGAGCGCCGCCAGCTTCGGCGTCATGCCGGTCCTCACCAAGGTCGTCTACGACGACGGCGCCGAGCCGATCGGGGTGCTGTGGGTCCGGTTCACCTTGGCTGCGCTGGCCCTGCTCGCCCTCGCCCGGCTGCGGGACCAGGCGCTCCCCCGGGGCCGTCCGCTGGCGGCGCTGGCCGCACTCGGCGGGATCGGCTACGTCGGGCAGGCCCTGCTCTACTTCTTCGCCCTGGAGCGGATCTCCGCCGGGCTGACGTCCCTGCTGCTCTACTTCTACCCGGCGCTCGTCGTGCTGCTCGGGGCCGCCCTGGTGCGCCGGTGGCCGCGGCCGCTCGCCGGAGTCTGCGTGGCCGGGGCGACGCTCGGCACGGTGCTGACGATCGGCCCCGTAGAAGGCGGGCAGGGCGTCGGCGTGGCGCTCGGGCTGGGCTCCGCCCTCGCGTACGCGCTCTACATCCTTGCCGGCAGTCGCGTCACCGGCGTCGCCTCCTTCGCCAGCGCCGCGACCGTCATCACGGCGGGGGCCGGGACCCTCGGCCTGCTCGCCCTGCTCACCCGGCCCCAGCTCCCCGGGTCCGTGACGGCGTGGCTCGCCCTCGTCGGGGTGGCGCTGTTCGGCACGGTCATCGCCGTCTCAACCTTCTTCGCCGCTCTGGCGCTTCTCGGACCGTCCGACACGGCGGTGGTGTCGACCGTGGAACCAGTCGTGAGCATCGGCGTGGCGGCGCTCGTGCTCGGTGAGCGGCTGAGCCCGCTCCAGCTGGCCGGCGGGGTCGTGGTGCTCCTCGCGGTGGGGGTGCTGGCCCGCTCCGGACCGACAGAGGAGCCGGTGCCCGCGTGAGCCGAACCGAACGCCGTTCTAGGCTGACCCCATGGCCAGCCTGCTCCTGTCCCGTCGTGACCTCGAGTTCCTGCTGTACGAGTGGCTGGACGTCGAGCAGCTGACGAAGCGACCCCGCCATGCCGAGCACTCCCGCGAGACCTTCGACGACGTGCTCGAGCTGGCGGAGCAGATCGCGACCGAGCACTTCGCGCCCCACAACCGCACGTCCGACGGCGAGGAGCCGCGCTTCGACGGCGAGCGCGTCCACCTCATCCCCGAGATCGCCGCGGCCCTCGAGGTCTTCGCGGAGGCAGGCTTGCTGGCCGGGACGCTCGACGAGGAGCTGGGCGGCCTGCAGCTGCCGACCGTCGTCGGCAACGCCGTCTTCGCCTGGTTCCAGGCGGCGAACGTCGGCACCAGCAGCTACCCCTTCCTCACCATCGCGGCCGCCAACCTGCTGCTCGAGCACGGCACGCCCGAGCAGGTCGACACCTACGTCCGGCCGATGCTCGACGGCCGCTACTTCGGCACCATGTGCCTGTCGGAGCCGCAGGCGGGCTCGTCCCTGTCGGACGTCACCACCAAGGCCGTGCCGCAGGAGGACGGGACCTACCGGCTCTTCGGCAACAAGATGTGGATCTCGGCGGGCGACCACGAGCTGACCGAGAACATCATCCACCTCGTGCTCGCGAAGATCCCCGGCGGACCACCTGGGGTCAAGGGGATCTCGCTGTTCGTGGTGCCGAAGGTCGTCGTCGGGTCGGGCGAGCGCAACGACGTCGTGCTCGCCGGCCTCAACCACAAGATGGGGTTCCGCGGCACCGTCAACACGCTGCTCAACTTCGGCGAGGGCAAGCTCACCCCTGGCGGCGAGCCCGGAGCGATCGGCTACCTCGTGGGCGAGCAGCACCGCGGGCTGTCGTACATGTTCCACATGATGAACGAGGCGCGGGTCGGCGTCGGGCTCGGCGCGACGGCGCTCGGCTACACGGGCTACCTCCACTCCCTCGACTACGCCAAGGGCCGGCCGCAGGGACGCCCGGTGAGCGCGAAGGACCCGTCCTCGCCGCAGGTGCCGATCATCCAGCACTCCGACGTCAAGCGGATGCTGCTCGCCCAGAAGTCCTACGTGGAAGGCGCTCTGGCGCTCAACTTCTACTGTGGACGGCTGCTCGACGAGCAGAAGACGGGCGAGACGGACGAGGTGCGGGCGGAGGCGCTGCTGCTGCTCGACGTGCTGACGCCGATCGCCAAGAGCTGGCCGTCGCAGTGGTGCCTCGAGGCCAACAGCCTCGCCATCCAGGTGCACGGCGGCTACGGCTACACGCGCGAGTACCCCGTCGAGCAGTTCTACCGGGACAACCGGCTCAACCCGATCCACGAGGGCACCCACGGCGTCCAGGGCCTCGACCTGCTCGGCCGCAAGGTCGTCATGCAGGGCGGTGCCGGGCTCGCTCTCCTGACCTCGACGATCCAGCGGACGACCGTTCTCGCCCTCGCTGCGGGGGGCGAGCTCGCCGAGCTGGCTGGCCAGCTCGAGGTCCTCGTCGAGCGGATCCCTGCCACGACGTTGCAGCTGTTCACGGCCGATGACGTCGAGGTGTCCCTCGCCAACGCCTCGGTCTACCTCGAGGCGGTCGGCCACACGGTGCTGGCGTGGATCTGGCTGGAGCAGCTGCTCGCCGCGAACGGCAAGGCGGGGAGCTTCTACGACGGCAAGCGCCAGGCCGGCCGCTACTTCTTCCGCTGGGAGCTGCCGAAGGTGGCTGCTCAGCTGACGCTGCTCGAGTCCCTCGACACGACCACGCTGGACACCTCACCCGACTGGTTCTGAGCGCCCGACCGGTCCTGGCGCCGGTCCCACCACACGATCAGCCGCGGCGTCAGGTAGAGCGCAGCCGCGTCGAAGAAGGCGTAGCCGCCGGCGATCCCGCTCGGCGGGTTGCCGATGGCGATGAGCCCCGTGGGATCGCTGGTCGACCAGGTCCAGGTGCCGAGCGAGGTGCCGATGATCTCGAGGTAGCTGACGACGAGGAAGGCCCCGGCGTAGAGGAGCGGGCTGCGCCCTCTCCAGGCGAACAGCAGCAGGCAGCCGAACCACAGGGCGCCGAGCACGTCGGTCTGCGGGGCCAGCGTGAGGCCCCACACGGCCCAGCAGCCGCCGGCGACGAGGGTCACCGGGACGAGCCACGATGCGCGGCAGGCCCAGGCGCTGCGGCCGATGGCGAATGCCGCGAGGTAGATGAGGCCGTGGCCGGGCGGGACGAACGACGGGACGTTCTCGAGCCGGTAGACGTAGACCCCGAGCCAGTCGGCGAAGACGTACTCGATCACGGTGGCGTAGGCGACGACCACGCCGACCATGACCCGGGTCGCCCGGTGCTCACCCCGCAGGACGAGCAGCAGGACGAGCCACGTCACGACGCCGAGCAGGTGCTGCTGCCCGAGCGACGCTCCGGTGTCGAGCCCCAGCACGACGACGACCCAGAGCCCGACGCCCGCGACGATGCGAGTGTCGCGGGTCAGGGGCACCTCACGAGGGTGCCACGTCAGCTGGCTGGCAGCTCGACCTTCGTCACGTCCTGCCGGTCGTAGGCCACCTGGCAGAAGCCGTGGTTGCAGTAGCCGCGGGGGTTCTTGTTGAGGTACTGCTGGTGGTAGGCCTCGGCGTAGTACCAGGGGCTGACCTCGGAGAAGGGCCGGACCTCCGTCGCGATCGGCCCGTAGCCGGAGGCGGTCAGCGCGGCCTGGTAGCGGGCCTGAGACTCCTGGACGGCGGCCAGCTGCGCCTCGGTCGTGGGGTAGACGGCGGAGCGGTACTGGGTGCCGTGGTCGTTGCCCTGCCCGTCGACCTGCGTCGGGTCGTGGTTCTCCCAGAACGCCTTGAACAAGGTCTCGAGGTCGACTTTCGCCGGGTCGTAGACCACCTGGACCGCCTCGGTGTGGCCGGTGCGGCCGGTGCAGGTCTGCTCGTACGTCGGGTGGGCGGTGTAGCCGCCGGTGTAGCCCGCCGCGGTGGTGATCACGCCAGGGAGCTGCCAGAAGATGCGCTCAGCGCCCCAGAAGCAGCCCATGGCGACGTAGAGAACCTCGGCGCCGTCGGGCCACGGCGGGGTCATCGCGGCGCCGAGGACCTCATGGCGCTCCGGCACCTCGACGGGGCGCGGGTTGCCGGTCAGGGCGGACTCGGCGGTCGGCATCTCGGGCTTGCTGCGCAGCCACATGGGGGAGCTCCAGGGTCGAGGGACGTACCTACGTGCAACCGCCGGACCCCCTCGGCCGTTCCCGGTCAGGCGCCGGTCTCGCCCTTCCATCGGGCCAGCTTGCCGCCACGGGCGACCGCCCGCAGCCGGGCCTCGGCCTCGTCGCGAGCCTCTCCCGTCGTGACGATCAGGAGCTGGTCGCCCCGCACGAACACGGTGCCGCTGTCCGGGACGAGGGTGCGCCCGTCCCGCACGACAAGGGTGACGTGGGCCCCGCGCGGCAGGCGGAGCTCCTCGAGGTAGACGCCGTGCAGGCGCGAGTCCGGCTCGACCCGCAGCTGCAGCAGGTCGGCGCGCAGCTGCTCGAGCGACGCCACCTCGATCTCGGTCTCGAGGGCGCGCGTCGGGTCGACCACCCTGAGCCGCCGCCCCACCCACGGCAGGGTCGGGGCCTGAACGAGGGTGTAGACGACGACGAGGACGAAGACGGTGTCGAGGATGCGCTCGGAGCCCCCGATGCCCTCGGTGACCGGGATCGTCGCGATGACGATCGGCACCGCCCCGCGCAGCCCGGCCCAGGACAGGAACACCTGCTCGCGCCAGGGCATGCGGAAGGGCAGCGCGCACAGCGCCACGGCGAGCGGGCGGGCGAGGAACGTCGCCGCAGCGCCGACCAGCAGCGCCTCGGGCACCGCGGACAGCAGCCGCTCCGGAGAGGCGAGCAGCCCCAGCAGGACGAACAGGCCGGCCTCGGCGAGCAGCGCCGTCGAGCTCGCGAAGCCGAGCACTGCGCGGCGGTGCGGCATCGTCGAGTTGCCCAGCACGAGCGCCCCGAGGTAGACGGCGAGGAAGCCCGACAGGTGCAGGGCCTGGCCGGCGGCGAAGGCGACCAGGCACAGCGCCACTGTCGCGAGCGGGTAGAGCCCGGACGCGGGCAGCGCCGCCCGCAGCAGCAGCTCGCGGCCCAGCCGACCGATGAGCAGGCCCAGCAGGGCTCCCCCGACGAGCTCGTACCCCACGAGGCCGAGCCCGCCGAGCACCGTCGTCTCCGCCCAGGCGTCCGACGAGGCCAGCACCACCAGCACGACGACCGGCGCGTCGTTCAGCCCGGACTCGGCCTCGAGCGCGGCGCTGATGCGTGGCTTCAGGGGGAGCTTGCGCAACACGCTGAAGACGGCGGCGGCGTCGGTGGACGCGACGACGCTGCCGAGGATGACGGCCGTGCGCGGCTCGACGTCGAGCAGCAGGTAGGCGAGGGCGGCAACGACGGTCACGCTGACCACGACCCCGATGGTGGCGAGGACGACCGCGAACGGGAGCACCGGCTTGACCACCGACCACCGGGTCGTGAGACCGCCCTCGGCGAGGATGAGCGCGAGCGCGAGCAGACCCAGCTCCGCGGTCAGCCCGTAGTCGGAGAACTCCACGCCGAGGCCCGCCTCGCCCACGGCCAGGCCGACCGCGAGGTAGATGAGCAGCGACGGCAGACCGGTGCGGCTCGCGAGCCGCACCGACACCACGGCGACCAGCAGGAGGGCGGAGGACGCCAGCAGGACCGTGTTGAAGCTGCCCTCCACGCGTCACCGCCCTCCCTTTGCCCGCGCTACGTCGTCGCGCCACCCTCTCGCGTCACCCGCGCCGGCCGAGGAGCGGGCCGCCGCTTGGCCGCCGGCCGAGGCCGGGACCGGGCGCTGCTGGCCGTGCGCTTCGGCATCGGCGGCGGGGCGCTGTTGCGCTCCTCCAGCAGCAGCATCAGCGGCGCCGCCAGGAACGCCGACGAGTAGGTGCCGACGAACAGGCCGATGAGCAGCGCCAAGGCGAAGTCGGTCAGCGACCGCCCACCCAGCACGACGAGGGCGCCCAGGATGAAG
>Ga0136611_10003809_pt1 | contig 10571 bp, 8 predicted proteins | sample AntDrymUQ2232306_2_FD_106645 | JGI IMG/M metagenome (GOLD analysis project Ga0136611, IMG submission 106645) | Polar desert sand microbial communities from Dry Valleys, Antarctica - metaG UQ223 (23.06) | ecosystem: Environmental > Terrestrial > Soil > Desert | place: Antarctica: Dry Valley... | reverse complement strand
GTCGCACGCCGATTCGTCCGCGACTGCCAGGAGACGAGCCACCCGATGATGGGGACCACAGCATGAGCACCACACGCACTCCCGAGACCGACGACGGCGCGGTCGTGGACGACGCCGACCGGTCGACGTTCCACAAGTTCCGCGACGAGATCCTCGCCGGCGGCGCCAGCGAGAAGGACCCGGAGGCGGACGACACCACCGGCGGAATCCGCGCGCTCGTCGGCCTCGGCGTCATCGCACTCCTGCTCGCGGCGCTGGCGTTCTGGAGCTGGTGGGCGTTCGTCTTCGTCGTGCTGCTGATCGGCTGCATCTTCCTCCACGAGCTCGGCCACTTCGCGACGGCGAAGTGGACCGGGATGAAGGCGACGCAGTTCTTCCTGTTCATGGGGCCGAAGCTGTGGAGCTTCAAGCGCGGCGAGACCGAGTACGGGGTCCGCGCGTACCCGGTGGGCGCATTCGTCCGGATCATCGGCATGAACAATCTCGACGACGTCGACCCGGCGGACGAGCCGCGCGCGTACCGCAGCAAGAGCTACCCGCGGCGCATGCTCGTCATCACCGCAGGGTCGCTGATGCACATGTTGATCGCCGTGGCGCTCCTCTTCGGCGTCTACTCGACCAAGGGGACGCTCGGGCCGACGGGCGACGTCGCGTTCAGCGCGATCGTCGACGGCGGTCCGGCCGCGAACGCCGGCTTGCAGCCGATGGACCGCGTCGTGTCGCTCGACGGCACGGAGGTCACGTCACCGGACCAGTTCGTGTCGTTGATCCAGAGTCACACGCCGGGTGACATCGTCTCGGTCGTTGTCGATCGCGACGGCGAGCAACGTGCATTCGTGGTCGGCCTCGGCAGCAACCCGAACCAGGGACCGACCTTCGGGAAGGCGTTCATCGGGACGGCGACCGGCATCACCAACGAGTGGCAGGGCATGTCGGTTGCGAGTGCGGCGAAGCACAGCGTCACCGACCTCGGCACCGCTGCGTGGCAGAGCGTCGGCGGCGTCGTCAAGGTCCTCAACCCGGTCAACATCTTCGAGCACCTCTCCGGCGCGAACACGGACCCGGCGACACAGCCGACGACCGTCGTCGGCGTCAGCCGGTTCAGCGATGTCGTCGGCGGCGAGATCGGGTTCGGTGGGATCCTCGTCCTCCTCGCGGGCGTGAACGTGTTCGTCGGCCTGCTCAACCTGTTCCCGGTCCTCCCCTTCGACGGTGGCCACGCGGCCATCGCCACGTACGAGCGGATCCGCTCACGCAAGGGGAAGCCGTACCGGGCAGACGTGTCGAAGATGGTCCCGGTCGCGCTCGCGATGATGGGCATCCTGGTGTTCCTGATGTTCGCGGGGCTCTACCTCGACATCGCGCGGCCGCTCAAGTGACGGCGTCACGCGGCGTCGTGGGGAGCCTGCGGTGAAGGGGCCCGCGACGCGTGAGCGGCGGCCGACACGGCAGATCCACGTCGGCAAGGTGGCGATCGGCGGCGATGCGCCGGTGTCGGTGCAGTCGATGACGATCACCAAGACGGCCGACGTCGAGGGCACGCTGCAGCAGATCTACGCGCTCGCTGCTGCCGGTTGCGACATCGTCCGCTGCACGTGCAACGAGCAGGAGGCCGCCGAGGGCCTCGCGCAGATCGTGCCGCGGTCGCCGATCCCGGTCATCGCCGACATCCACCACCAGTACCGGATGGCGCTCGCGGCGATGGAGGCCGGGGTGCACGGACTGCGCCTCAACCCGGGGAACATCCGCAAGCCCGAGCACATCAAGGCTGTCGCGGCCGAGGCGCGCGATCGCGGCATCCCGATCCGCATCGGCGTCAACGGCGGGTCGCTCGACCCGTCGCTCTACGAGAAGTACGGCGGCATCACGCCCGAGGCGATGGTCGAGAGCGCGATGCAGGAGATGGCCTACTTCCGCGAGGTCGACTTCCACGACATGAAGATCAGCGTGAAGGCGTCGAACGTGCCGCTGATGGTGGAGGCGTACCGCCAGCTGAGCGAGGCGACGGACGTCCCGCTCCACCTCGGCGTGACCGAGGCCGGGCCGCCCCCGGCCGGACTGATCAAGGCGACGGCGGGCATCGCGACGCTCCTGCTCGAGGGCATCGGCGACACCATCCGCTACTCGCTCACTGCAGATCCGGTCGAGGAGGCGCGTGCCGGCCGTCAGCTGCTCGAGGCGCTCGGACTGCGCGAGCGCAAGAACGTCGATCTGATCGCGTGCCCGTCGTGCGGGCGTGCCGAGATCGACGTGATCGACGTCGCCAATCGGGCGATGCAGGCGTTCGGCGATCGCAAGCTGCCGCTGCAGGTCGCGGTGATGGGGTGCGTCGTGAACGGCCCCGGTGAGGCGCGTGAGGCGGATCTCGGCATCGCCGCCGGCAACAAGCGCGGCCACCTCTTCGTGAAGGGCACGAACGTCGCCGTCGTGCCGGAGAGCGAGAAGGTCGAGGCACTCGTCGAGTGGGCGGAGTTCATCAACGAGCACGGCACAGACGCGGCGATCGCAAGGGCCGACGTCGCGAAGGCATCACGCGAGGCACGGCTCGACCGGGACGTGCTGATGGACGAGCGCGGCGAGGATGCGAACCACGCGGGGGAGCGGATCGTCGAGATCCGGCGCAAGGTGGCCCAGGCGTGACAGCCGAACACGGCGAACGTCACGACCACATCCCGCTGCTCGAGTTCGACCCGTCGACCGATGCGGTCATCAACCCGTCGATCCACCGCCCGCTGCTCGGCTTCCCCGAGCGGGCGGTCGTGTGCTGGTTCGGCGACGTCGTGCGCAGCCGGACCGCGCAGCTGATCCCGGTCCACGAGGTGCCGTTCGAGCACGGCAACCATCCGATCTGCGTCACGATGCACAAGGGCATCGAGGTGGCGCTCGTGAGCCCGGGCGTCGGTGCACCCGCGTCCGTCACGTCGCTCGAGGTGCTGATCGCGCTCGGTGCGACGAGCATCATCGGCTGCGGCGGCGCTGGGATCATCCGCCCCGGCTTCGACGTCGGTCACGTCATCGTTCCGACGGGCGCGATCCGCGACGAGGGCACGAGCTATCACTACGCGCCGGCTCACGTGGCAGTCGTGCCGCATCCGCGCGCCCTTGCCGCGATCGACGACGTCCTCACTGAAGCCGGCATCCCGCACGACCACGGCCTCACCTGGACGACCGATGCCTTCTTCCGCGAGACACGCGAGAAGGTTGCACGTCGGCGCGAGCAGGGATGCATCGCCGTCGAGATGGAGGTGTCGGCGATGTTCGCAGCGGCCGCGTTCCGCGGCGCGGCGTACGCGCAGCTGCTCTACGCCGGCGACGACGTCAGTGCCGACGAGTGGGATCACCGCGACTGGGAGAAGCAGTCGGGCGCCCGCGAACGCCTCCTCGACCTGAGCCTCGACGCCGTCCTCCGCCTCTGAGCGATCTTCACGTCTCCTCGACGCGAAACACGGTGCCGTGTCCCTCCAGTGTGATCCGTTCTTCAGGCGCGAGATACATGGTGCCGCCTCGGGCGAGCGCGCCGACGTCGCCGTCGGTGCAGAGGAGGAGCTCGCGACTTCCCGCTTCGTGCTCGGTGCTGCCGTCGACGTCGAAGCGCCAGAGTCGGAAAGGCGTGTCCGGCGTGTCGTAGCACCACCGGCCGTCGCCGACCTCGACCGGCCGGACGATCGGGTCGAGCAGGGGAGTGAAGTCGAGCACCGCGAGGAGCTCGTCGACGTCGACGTGCTTCGTCGTCAGCCCGCCGCGGATCACGTTGTCGCTCGCGCCCATGATCTCGACCCCGGTGCCGTGCAGGTACGCATGGAGGTTGCCGGGCCCGAGGAAGATGCCGTCCCCGGGTGCGAGCCTCACGCGGTTGAGGAGCAAGGTGACGATCACGCTCGGGTCGCTCGGGTACGCCTCCGCGACGGCGACCACGAGGCGGGCCTCGTCGGCGTCGCTGTTCCTGCACGCCTCGACGATCCCTCCTGCGTCGAGTGCTCCCCGGTAGATCGCAGCGACCGTGGCGCCGAGGCCGAGCTGCATCAGCTGATCCGCAAGGCCGATCGTGCCGATGCGTCGCAGCAGCCGCTCGGTGTCGCCGACCGACCGGAAGCCGCAGAGCGCGTCGAACTCCGTCAGCGCAACGATCAGCTCCGGTTTCGCGTTCGGGTCGCGGTAGACCCGCCGCGCCGCATCCTGCGCGGGACCGTGTGCCTCCTCCCGCGCGAAGCCGGCACGTGCGCCGCCCGCGTCGGGGTGGGTCTGCAGTGACAGCGGCGCCGCTGCGGCGAGCACCTTCAGCAGGTACGGCAGCTCGCCGCTGGCGTCGACGAGTGGCCGCCCCCCGTCGATCGTCGCCTGCCCGCCGGCGTGCGTCCCGAACCAGAGCTCGGCCCACGGGCGACCGTCCGGCTCCGCGCCGAGCAACGCGGGGATCGTGTCCGGGTCACCCCAGGCGTAGTGCTGCACGACTCCCGAGACCCGCTCCACGCCCGCCAGTCTGCCGTCGACGGCCGCTGCGCGTTCGCGCGGGGTGCGCTTCACTCTGTTGCGTCTGCTGCGGCGGCCGCCGACGATCCACCTCCGCAGCGAGTCGCCGCGGTCAGAACAGCCGGAGCTCGCCGGTCTGGATGCCGCGCAGCACGTCGTAGTCGACCTCGACGACGGTGTAGCCGCGCGCCTCGGCGAGCACGCGCGCCTGCGGCTTCACGACCTGCGCGACGAACACGCCGCGCACGGCGCCGAGGGTGGAGTCGAGGTGCAGCCGCTCGATGTACCGCCCGAGTTGCTCGACGCCGTCGATGTCACCGCGACGCTTCACCTCGATCGCGACGACGCGATCGGTCTCGTCGCGGCACAGCAGGTCGATCGGTCCGATCGCGGTGGGGTACTCGCGGCGGACGAGGCGCAGCCCACGCTCGATCGCGTGCGGCATCGCCGCAAGGAGCTCCTGGAGGTGCGCCTCGACCCCGTCCTTCTGCAGGCCGGGGTCGTCCCCGAGGTCGTGGGTCGAGTCGGAGATCACCTCGTGCAGCTTGATCGTCAGCGTCTCGCCCTTCGGGTTGGTGACCACCCACCGATCGCCGTCGTCGTCGGACACGGCGCGGAGCGTGTTCGGGGCGTTCATCCAGTTGAGCGGCTTGTAGGCGCGGCCGTCGGCATGGATCGCGACGCAGCCGTCGCCCTTGACCATGATCAGCCGAACCGCCTCGGGGAGGTGCGCGTCGAGGCGACCGTTGTAGTCGACGGTGCAGCGGGCGATGACGAGACGCATCAGCGGGGCACGCTCGGCTTCAGCGCCCGACCTGCTCGCGCATCCGCTTCGAGATCAGCTCGCGTCGCGCCTGCAGTTCGCGGTAAGTCAGCGACTCCGTCGTCGCGTCGACGCCGAAGCCCGCCTTCACGCCGTCCATGTTGAGCTCGACGGCGCGATGGTCGATGCCGAGCTCGCGGCCGAGCCGCTCGCCGTGACGCTCCGCGAACATCATGGAGATCTTCGTGATCTCGCCGATGAGGTCGAGGTCCGGCGCGAGGCGCGCCATCGCGCCGTCCAGGAAGACCATGTTCTTCACGTAGAGCATCAGCTCCTTCGGCATCCGTGCGCCGTAGCCGAGCAGCGCCTTCACGACCCGCTGGACCTCGGAAACGAGTTGCTCGCCGGTGAGCGTCGTCGGGTCGACGGGCGCCTGGTCGAGACGCAGGTCCTTGATCACCGCAGCGACGTCGACATCGGAAGGCAGCGCGCCCAGGTCGCGCATCGCCTCCATCTGGCCGTTCACGTCGTTCGTCGTCGCGGCGAGCATCATCCGCAGGAACGCAAGCCGGCGCTCGCCGCTCAGCCGGCCGACGATGCCGAAGTCGAGCAACGCCGTGCGGCCGTCCGCCATCACGAACAGGTTCCCGCCGTGGAGGTCGCCGTGGAAGACGCCATAGACCATCGCGCCCTCCATCAGCGCGACCATCGCGGTACGCACGACAGCGTGCGTGTCGATCCCCGCTTCCTTCATCCCGACGACGTCGTCGAAGTTGAACCCGCGGAGGCGCTGCATCACGAGCACACGCTTCGAGACGAGCTCCGGGTGGGGGCGGGGAATCACGTACCCGGTCTGGCCGAGGTCGTGGAGCATCGACGCGATGTCGATCATGTTCGCCGCTTCCATTCGGAAGTCGAGCTCCTCGACGATCGTCTCGGCGAACAGCTCGACGAGTGCGGGTGGGTTCGCGAGTGCGGCGATCGGGATGCGACCGACGAGGTGCGGCGCGAGCCACGCCATGACACGCAGGTCCTTGCGCACGAACATCGAGACGCTCGGCCGCTGCACCTTGACGACGACCTCTTCGCCAGTGTGCAGCGTCGCCGCGTGCACCTGCGCGATCGACGCTGCGGCGAGGGGTGCGCGGTCGAACGTCGCGAACACGTCCTCGAGACGTGCGCCGAGGTCCGTCTCGACCACCCGTCGCACGGTGTCGAACGGCTCCGCCGGCACCTGGTCGCGACACAGCTTGAACTCCGCAACGAGCTCCGGAGGGAACAGGCCCTCGCCGCTCGAGATGATCTGGCCGAGCTTGATGTAGGTCGGTCCGAGCCGCTCGGCTGCGACGCGCAGACGCTTCGAGATGTCGGCGCGACTCTCCTCACTCGAGGCGAACCGCGCGCGCCGCTTGCGGACCAGCCACGGCACCACGGCGCGACCGAGGTGACGGACGACGGTCACCACACGAGCACCTGGCGGCACCTTCGACGGCTGCGTGAGCACAGGGACCTCGGCCCGCGCGCGCACACGCAGCTGCTCGGCGATCGGCAGCCAGCGCAGACGGTCGCGCTCGAGCACCCACTCGCCGGCGTCGTCGAACGCGCCCCACGTCGTGTCGGCTGCGCGTGCCGTCTGGTCCTCGTTCGCCACGCCCACATGATCGCAGCAGATGGCTACGATTCGACCGCCGCATCGACGTTCGGGGGGACGAATGACGCAGGACCTGGACCGCAGTGACCGACCGCGCAGCGATCGGTACTACGTGACGGACACCGACCTGTCCGCGCGGTTCCCCATCTACACGAGGGCGAACGTGGGCGAGGTGTTCCCGGATCCGGTCACACCGCTGACGAGCGGTCGCGCATTCTGGTACACCGAGCTCGGCTGGCGGGACGCATGGCTGCGCATCGGTGCGTTCGAGAAGGACGAGTTCCCGGCGGACCGGTTCTGCCAGCTCGGCGTGCAGGGTGGTTACTGCTACCTCAACGCCTCGCTGATCCGGCTGTTCGCTGAGCGTGCGCCAGGCCTCAGCTGGCGCGACATGGATGCGCAGTTCTTCGGGGCTCAGCCCGGGGTCCCGGAGTACGAGGAGATGCCTGGTGATGTTCGCCCGGATCTGACGGAGAGGGTCGGGTACTTCTTCAGCGAGCTGTTCGCCGTCCGCTCGCTGGCCGACCTCACGGAGCTGACGGACGACCGCAACGCCACCCGGGCGCTGCGGGCCGGCCGTCCCGACTTCTCGGAGATGGCTGATCGCGACCTCTACCAGCGCTACCTCGACCTGTGCGAGATGCACCGGACGATGTTCGCTCACCACATCCACGCGACGTACGCAGCGAGCGTCCCGCTCGGGGTCATCTCCGGGGTCGCGACGGCGGTCGTCCGACCGGACCTCGTGATGCCGTTGATCGCCGGCGTCGGCCACGTCGACTCGGCGGAACCGAGCTACGCGATGTGGGAGCTGTCGCGTCTCGATCCGGGAAGCGAGGAGTTCGCCGCCGGGCTGGATGCGTTCATCGCGGAGTTCGGAAGTCGCGGGCCGAACGAGTGGGAGTCGCGTTCGCCGACGTGGGAGACGAAGCCCACCCTCGCGCTGGCGGCGGTCCAGCAGATGCGACTCGCCCCCGACTCAGCCGCTCCGCTCGCGCACAATCACGAACGGGCGGCCGAGCGCGAGGAGGCGGCCGCAGAGCTGCTCGCGCTGGTGGAGGGCGACGCAGTGGTTCATGGGCAGCTGTCGGCAGCGATCGCATGCTCCGTCGCGTGGTTCGCTGCTCGCGAGCGGACGAAGACGAACAACATCCGCGTCATCCACGAGATGCGGATGCCGATGCGCGAGCTCGGGCGCCGGATGGTGGAGCGTGGAGCCTTCGACGAGATCGAGGACTACGGCTTCGTGCTCGAGTCCGAGATGGACGATCTGCTCGCCGACCCGCACCGCTTCACGGACGCCATCCGCTCGCGGCGCGACGAGTACCACGCGCTGCAGGAGTTGTGCCCGCCGTTCGTCTTCGTCGGCAGCGCCGAGGGGCCGCAGACGTGGGAGCGAAGGGATGCGGCATCTTCCGCGAAGCTCGGTGCAGGCGACACACTGGCCGGCCTCGCCGGCTGCTCGGGCGTGGTCGAGGGAATCGCTCGTGTCGTGCTCGACAGCAACGACCCGACCGCGCTGCAGCCCGGCGACATCCTCGTCGCGCCGATCACCGATCCGTCGTGGACGCCGCTGTTCGTCTCCGCCGGGGGAGTGGTCGTCGACGTGGGCGCACCGATGAGCCACGCGATCATCGTCAGCCGCGAGCTCGGGATCCCGTGCGTCATCTCGGCGACGGGCGCGACCAGGCGGATCCCCGATGGCGCTCGGGTGCGCGTCGACGGCAACACTGGAATCGTGACGGTGCTCGAGCTGCCTACGACGTGAGGAAGCCGGAATGACGAGCGCCCGATGAGGGCCGTCGCCCCAGCCGAGTTCGCAGCGAGCGACGACGTCCCCGTCTTCGGCCGGCAGATCCCGTACAAGTACGTGGTCGCGATCGTGTACGTGACGGCGCTGTTCCTCGACATCCTCGACGTCACCATCGTCAACGTCGCGATCCCGGCCCTCGGCCAGGAGCTGAACAGCGACAACGCAGAGTGGGTGATCCTCGGGTACACGCTCAGCCTCGCAGTGTGGATCCCGGCCTCCGGCTGGCTCGGCGACCGCATCGGCACGAAGAAGACGTTCATGTTCGCGTTCATCGCGTTCACGCTCGGTTCGCTGCTCTGCGCGACGGCGCAGACGATGGGGCAGCTGATCGCGTTCCGGGTGGTACAGGGAATCGGCGGCGGGATGCTCACACCGGTCGGCATCGCGATGCTCTTCCGCGCGTTCCCTCCGACCGAGCGCGCACGCGCGAGCACCATCGTGATGCTGCCGGCGATGCTCGCGCCGGCGATGGGGCCGATCCTCGGCGGCCTGCTCGTCACCCACGCCAACTGGCGGTGGATCTTCATCGTCAACGTCCCGATCGGGATCGTCGGCATCGTGTTCGGGCTGATGTTCCTGCGCGAGCACCGTGAGCCGACGGCAGGACGCTTCGATCTGCCGGGCTTCGTGCTGTCGGGCGGGTCACTCGCGCTGATCGTCTATGCGCTCAGCGACGGTGCCCACAGCGGCTGGACCTCGCCGGTCGTGATGTCCACCGCCGGCCTCGGTGTGCTGCTGGGCATCGTCGTGGTGTGGGTCGAACTGCGGGTCGAACGACCGATGCTCGACCTCCGCCTCCTCCACGATCGACTGTTCCGGCAGTGCAACGTGATGAGCCTGCTGTCGTCGATGTCGTTCCTCGGCCTGACGTTCGTGATGCCGCTCTATCTGCAGCTGTTCCGCGGGTTCGATGCGCTGGAGAGCGGGCTGACGACATTCCCGCAGGCGCTCGGCATCCTGATCTCCGGTCAGATCGCCGGCCGTCTGTACATGCGCATGGGGCCGCGTCGGCTGATGAGCGGTGGCCTGTTCGCCGCGGGATTCGTCATCCTCGCCTTCACACGCATCGAGGTGGACACGAACCTCTGGCTGATCCGCATCCTGATGTTCCTGCGCGGCACATGCATGGGGTTCGCGTTCGTCCCGATGCAGGCGGCGAGCTACGCGACCATCGACCCGCGCGACAACGGCCGCGCATCGTCGATCTTCTCCGTGCAGCGCCAGGTCGGCATCTCGTTCGGAGTCGCGATCCTGGCGAGCGTGCTCGCGAGCTACATGTCGCTCAGCCAGCCCGTGTCGCCCGACCTGTCGGCATCAGAGGTCGCGCACGTGCTCACCGGCTACCGGATCGCGTTCGGGCTCGCGGTGGTGTTCGCCTGGGCGGGCGCGCTCGCGGCTGCGTTCGTGCGCGACTCCGACGCCGCTGCGACGATGCGCCCGCGACAGGCGGCGGTGTCGTGACCGGGTCCGCAGGGCCGCTCGTCGGGTTTCGGGTGGTGGAGCTCGCGATGTGGGTCGCCGGTCGCTCGGCTGCAGGTCTGCTGGCGGACTGGGGTGCCGATGTCATCAAGGTCGAACCGCCGTCGGGAGATCCGCAACGCAACGTGGTCGGCGCAGTCGGCGCAGTCGGCGTCGCCGACCAGCTCGGTGTGCCGCCGTTCGAGCTCGACAACCGCGGCAAGCGCTCGGTCGTGCTGGACCTCCAGCTGCCCGAGGCGCGCGAGCAGATGGAGCGACTCCTGGCGGACGCCGACGTGTTCGTGGAACGTCCGTCCGGCTGCCCTCGAGCGACTGTTCCTCGACCACGAGTCGCTGCTCGTGCGTCATCCCCGGCTCGTCGATGCGAGTGTCACCGGGTACGGCCTCGACGGCCC
>Ga0136611_10003808_pt1 | contig 10573 bp, 10 predicted proteins | sample AntDrymUQ2232306_2_FD_106645 | JGI IMG/M metagenome (GOLD analysis project Ga0136611, IMG submission 106645) | Polar desert sand microbial communities from Dry Valleys, Antarctica - metaG UQ223 (23.06) | ecosystem: Environmental > Terrestrial > Soil > Desert | place: Antarctica: Dry Valley... | reverse complement strand
CCGAGCGAGGCCCACAGCCGGGCGGTCTCCACCAGCAGCTCCAAGCCGCCCTCGCGCTCCAGCGAGTCGTCGCCGGTCATGAGGCGGTAGCGCTCGACCGCCATGGCGATGTCGGCGTTGACGTGGAAGGCGGCGGTGCCCGCCGGCCAGTACGCCGAGCACTCCTGGCCACGGATCGTCCGCCACGGGAACGCAGCCCCTTCGAGGCCGAGGGTGCGCGCGCGGTCCTTCGCGAGCTCCAGCGTCGAGTGGCGCCAGCGCAGCGCGTCCGCGGCCGCCGCCGGCGCAGTCGCCGTGAGCACCGGCAGCACGAAGCCCTCGGTGTCCCAGAAGCAGTGGCCGTCGTACCCGGGTCCGGTGAGCCCCTTGGCGGCGATCGCCCGACGCTCCGCCCTGGCACCGGCCTGCAGGACGTGGAACAGGCCGAACCGCACGCCCTGCTGGACCGCGGGGTCGCCCTCGACCTCGACGTCGGCGCTGTCCCAGAAGTCGTCGAGGTACTTGCGCTGGCTGCGGACGAGCCCGTCCCAGCCCTCGAAGTGCGCACTGGTCAGCGCGCCGGCGACCTGATCGCGTACCGCGGCCGGCGAGCGCTGGCTCGACCACCCGTAGGCCAGGAACTTGACCACGCGCAGCCGCTCGCCGGGCTGGAGCGTCCCGACGACGGTGGTCCGGGCCCAGTCGTCGCGCGCCTCCGTCTGCTCCTCCCAGCGACCGGGACCGTCGACGACGTGGTCCATACCCGCGGCCATCAGCAGCTCGCTGGCCCGCGTGCGGTGCAGGAGCAGGGCGCCGTGCTGCTGCACGTCGCGCTCCACGGCGACCAGCGGGTGCTCGAGCACGGCCGACACCCGCGGGTCGTCCGACAGCTCGGGCTGCCACTCGTTGGCGACCAGCTCGGACTGAACGATGATCCGCACCGGGGCGTCGACCGCCGCGACCTCGTAGGCGATGGCCGCCACGGCGCGGTGGGCGAACGACACCAGCCGGGTCGACGTCACGCGCACCCGCTTGCCGGCAGGCGACACCCAGTCGGCTTCGCGCCGCAGCGACCCGGCCCGCAGGTCGAGGGTGCGCTGGTGCTCGAGCAGCTCGCCGTACCGCACGTCGAAGGGCTCGTCGTCGACGAGCAGCCGGAGCAGCTTGCCGTTGGTGACGTCGACGATCGTCTGGCCCGACTCGGGGTAGCCGTAGCCGGCCTCGGCGTAGGGCAGCGGTCGCAGCTCGAAGAAGGAGTTGAGGTACGAGCCCGGGATCGCGAAGGGCTCACCCTCGTCGAGGTTTCCGCGCAGCCCGATGTGCCCGTTGGACAGGGCGAAGATCGACTCGAGCGGAGCCGCGACGCTGAGGTCCAGGTGGCTCTCTCGCACGCACCACGGCTCGACGGGGACGAGCCCAGGCTCGATCACAGCAGCTCCGCCAGGTCGCCGACCACGACATCCGCGCCGGCCTCCCGGAGGGCGCCCGCCTGGTCGGCCCGGTCCACCCCCACGACGTAGCCGAAGTCGCCGGCGCGCCCTGCCGCGACACCCGCGATCGCGTCCTCGAAGACGGCGGCGGCCTCCGGCGCGACCCCGAGGTCTGCGGCGGCGGTCAGGAACGTGTCCGGGGCGGGTTTCCCCGGCAGCGACCGCACTCGCGCGGTCACCCCGTCGACCCGGAGCTCGACCATCGACGCGATGCCGGTGACCTCGAGGACCGCCTCGGTGTTGGCGCTGCTGGACACGACTGCGATGCGCAGCCCCGCCTGGACCGCAGCCTCGAGGTAGCGACGGCTCCCCTCGTAGACGTCGACGCCGTCGTCCTCGATCCGGGCCAGCAGCAGCTCGTTCTTGCGGTTACCCAGGCCGTGGACCGTGTCCGACCCCGGCGGGTCGTCGTGCCCCCCCTCGGAGAGGGTGATGCTCCGGCTGGCGAGGAAGTCGCGGACGCCCGCGTGACGCGGCTTGCCGTCGACGTGGGTGAGGTAGTCCTCGACCGGGTCGAACTCCACGAACGCCTCCCCGCCCTGCTCGGCGCGAGCGCGCAGGAAGTCGTCGAAGGTCTGCTTCCAGGCGGCGTTGTGCACTGCAGCGGTGTCGGTCAGGACGCCGTCCAGGTCGAACAGGCAGGCGACGACGCCGTCGGGCAGTCCGAGCACGGGGAGTGGCCTCTCTGCGTGGCGTGGCCCTCGGGGCGGGCCCGCCCATGATCTTCGCCCCTACCCATCAGGCGCGTCCCTATCGTGGTGGGGGACATGTCGACCTCCGCAGCCGAGCAGCGCCTGGCCAGCGCCACCGAGCAGCGCCTGGCCAGCGTCACCGGGCAGCGCCTGGCCCGGCGACGAGCGGCCGTCCCGCCGATCCGCTTCCCGGAGTCGCTGCCGGTCATCGAGCGCAAGGACGACATCGCCGCCGCGATCCGGGAGCACCAGGTGGTGGTCATCGCCGGCGAGACCGGCTCCGGCAAGACCACGCAGATCCCCAAGATCTGCCTCGAGCTGGGCCGGGGCGTCGCCGGCCTCATCGGCCACACGCAGCCGCGCCGGCTGGCGGCCCGCAGCGTCGCCGAGCGGATCGCCGAGGAGCTCGGTACGCCGCTCGGCACCACCGTCGGCTACACCGTGCGGTTCCACGACCAGGTCGGCGAGGACACCCTCGTCAAGCTGATGACCGACGGCATCCTGCTCGCCGAGATCACCCGGGACCGGATGCTGTCGGCATACGACACGATCATCCTCGACGAGGCCCACGAGCGGTCGCTCAACATCGACTTCCTGCTCGGCTACCTCAAGCAGCTGCTGCCGAAGCGCCCTGACCTCAAGCTCATCATCACCAGCGCCACCATCGATCCCGGTCAGTTCGCCGAGCACTTCGGCGGGGCGCCGGTCGTCGAGGTGTCGGGCCGCAGCTACCCGGTGGAGGTGCGCTACCGGCCCTACCTCGACGAGGACAGCGACCAGGTCACCGCGATCGTCGACGCCGTCGACGAGCTGTCGGCCGAGGGGCCGGGGGACGTGCTGGTCTTCCTGTCCGGCGAGCGCGAGATCCGTGACACCGCCGATGCGCTGCGGGCCGCGGTGCCCGACGGGACCGAGGTGCTGCCGCTGTTCGCACGGCTCAGCGCGGCCGAGCAGCATCGCGTCTTCGCGGCGCATCCGGGCCGGCGCATCGTGCTCGCGACCAACGTCGCGGAGACCTCGCTGACCGTCCCCGGCATCCGGTACGTCGTCGACCCCGGCACGGCGCGCATCTCGCGGTACAGCCAGCGGACGAAGGTGCAGCGGCTGCCGATCGAGCGGATCAGCCAGGCGTCCGCGACCCAGCGCGCTGGCCGCTGCGGCCGCGTCGCCCCCGGCATCTGCATCCGCCTGTACGAGGAGGAGGACCTGCTCGCCCGGCCGGAGTTCACCGACCCGGAGATCCTGCGCACCAACCTGGCCAGCGTCATCCTCCAGATGACCGCGCTGGGGCTCGGCGACATCGCCGCCTTCCCCTTCGTCGAGCCGCCCGACCGGCGCAACGTCAAGGACGGCGTCGACCTGCTCCACGAGCTCGGCGCGCTCGACGTCCGGCAGGAGGACCCGCGCAAGCGGCTCACCCCGCTGGGCCGCGCGCTCTCCGGCCTGCCGCTCGACCCCCGGCTCGCCCGCATGGTCCTCGAGGCCGACCGCAACGGCTGCGTGCGCGACGTCCTCGTCATCGCGGCTGCCCTGTCCATCCAGGACCCCCGCGAGCGCCCCGCCGACAAGCAGCAGGCGGCTGCGGAGATGCACAAGCGCTTCGCCGACGAGACGTCCGACTTCCTCGCCTACCTCAACCTGTGGCGCTACCTCCAGGAGCAGCAGAAGGAGCTGTCGAGCAGCGCCTTCCGGCGGCTGTGCAAGAAGGAGTTCCTCAACTACCTGCGGGTGCGCGAGTGGCAGGACCTGCACAGCCAGCTCCGCCGGAGCGTCAAGCGGCTCGATCTCTCGCTCGACGCCTCGACCCCAGCCGCGGACGCCGTGCACCGCTCGCTGCTCGCCGGCCTGCTCAGCCACATCGGGCTGCGCGACGGCGAGAAGCGGGAGTACCTCGGGGCGCGGGGCGCGCGGTGGGCGCTCGTCCCGGGCTCGACGCTGTCGAAGAAGGCCCCGGGGTGGGTCATGGCCGCCGAGCTCGTCGAGACCAACCGGATGTGGGGCCGGGTCGCCGGTCGGATCGACCCGTCCTGGGCCGAGGAGCTCGGCGCCCACCTGGTGAAGCGCTCCTACTCGGAGCCGCGCTGGTCGCGCAAGCAGGCCGCCGTGCTCGCCGACGAGCGCGTCACTCTGTACGGCGTACCGCTGGTCGAGAAGCGGACCGTCAACTACGGCATGGTCGGCCCGGTCCTGGCGCGCGAGCTGCTCCTCCAGTCGGCGCTGGTGGAGGGGGACTGGGACACCCATCACGCCTTCTTCGCGGCCAACCGGACGCTGCTGGACGACGTCGAGGAGCTGGAGCACCGGGCTCGGCGCCGCGACATCGTCGTCGACGACAGGATGCTCTACGACTTCTACGACGCGCGGGTGCCGCACGACGTGGTGTCCGGCAGGCACTTCGACGCCTGGTGGAAGCGGGCCCGGCACGAGACGCCGGACCTGCTGAGCTTCTCGATGGCCGACCTCGTCAGCGGGGACGCCGAGGTGCTGTCCGCCCTGGACCACCCCGACGTGTGGCTCCAGAGCGATCGCCGGCTGCCGCTGACCTACCAGTTCGAGCCGGGTTCGGCCGCGGACGGCGTCACGGTGCACATCCCGGTCGAGGTGCTCAACCAGGTCTCGCCGGAGGGCTTCGACTGGCAGGTGCCCGGCCTCCGGCACGAGCTCGTCACAGCCCTCATCAAGTCGCTGCCCAAGCCGCTGCGGGTCCGCTGCGTGCCGGCTCCCGACACCGCTGCGGCGCTGCTCACGGTCCTCGAGCCCCGGTCCCGCCCGCTGCTCGAGGCGCTCGAGGGGGAGCTGCTCAACACCCGCCGCGTCGACGTGCGGCACGAGGACTGGCGGCTCGACAAGGTCCCCCCGCACCTGCGCATGACCTTCGCCGTGGAGGACGAGTCGGGCCAGCTGCTGGCGGCGGGCAAGGACCTCGAGGAGATCCGGGCACGCCTCCGACCGGCCGTGCAGCGTGTCATCTCGTCGTTGACGCCCGACGTCGAACGAAAGGGGCTCACCAGCTGGGAGATCGGCACCCTGCCGCAGCAGGTCTCACACGGCGCCGTCCAGGGCTACCCGGCGCTGGTCGACGAGGGTGACACCGTCGGTGTACGCGTGCTCGGGACACCGGCCGAGCAGGCGGAGGCGATGTGGCGCGGCACCCGGCGGCTGCTGCAGCTGACCTTGCCCTCGCCGGTCCGCGCGCTGTCGGGGCGGCTGCGCAACGCCACCAAGCTGGCGCTGAGCCGCAACCCGGCCGGGAGCACCGTCGACACGTTGCAGGACTGCACGACAGCGGCGCTCGACGCGCTGGTGTCGGCGGCGGGTGGTCCGGCCTGGGACGAGGCCGGCTTCGCGGCACTGCTCGACGCCGTGCGCCCGGACCTGCTCCCCGCCGTGGAGCGGGTCCTTGCGACGGTGACCGAGGTCCTCACGCTGTGGAGCGCCGTGAGCGCCGGGCTGGCTGCCGAGACGCGTCCCGCCCTCGCCACCTCGGTCACCGACATGCGCGCGCAGCTCGACCGGCTGGTGCACCCGGGCTTCGTCACCGGGACCGGGCGGGACCGGCTCCCCGACCTCGTCCGCTACCTCACAGCGCTGCAGGTGCGGCTCGGCAAGCTGCCCGCCGACCCGGCGCGCGACCGGTTGAGCACCGCGCAGGTCGCTGCGGTGCAGGCCGAGGTCGACGACGTGCTGGCCCGCTTCGCCGCTGCGCCGGGGGGAGCCCCGGCCGAGGCGTGCGAGCTGCGGTGGATGGTCGAGGAGCTCCGGGTGAGCCTGTTCGCACAGCCGATGCGGACGCGCTACCCCGTGTCGGACAAGCGCGTGTTCCGCGCGATCGACGCCCTGTTGCCCTGAGGGCGGGTTACGGTGTAGGCGACCGCGCAACCTCGCGGTCGTCTCGGGCGTCTCCCACACAGGAGGACCGTCCCCCGTGAGGAGATCGTTGTGCGCCGCCCGTCGACCGCTGCCCTGACCCTGACCGTCCTCGCGCTCGCCCTCGGGGGCTGCAGCGCCGACGCCACCACTGCCGACCTGCAGGCGGCCCCGGCCCCGGTCGCGGCGTCCCCGTCGGCGTCGGCGTCGCCGAGCGAGCTGCCCCCGTCGCCGTCCCCGCTGCCGTCGCTGTCGCCGTCGGCCGCTCCCTCGCTGAGCCCGAGCCCTGCCGTGTCCGTCTCTCCCAAGGCGCCCAAGGCCACGTACGACGTCGCGGCGGTGCAGCGCACCCTCACCGAGCAGAAGTACTACGTCGGTGCGGTCGACGGCCGGCCCGGCGCCACGATGAAGAGCGCCGTCATGGCCTTCCAGAAGGTGCACGGCCTGTCCGCCGACGGCGCCGTGGGTGCCGGCACGCTCGCCGCCCTGGCAGCGCCCCGCCAGCCCGCGCTCAAGGGAGGCCCGGCCAACCGCGTCGAGGTCGATCTCACCAAGCAGGTGCTCTACATCGTCAAGGGCGGTGCCCTGACGCGCATCATGCCGGTGAGCTCGGGCAACGGCGCGACGTACGCGCAGAAGGACGGCGCCAAGGCCAAGGCTCTGACGCCGGTGGGTCACTACAAGATCGAGCGCCGCATCGTGGGCGAGCGCAAGGCCGACCTCGGGATCCTCTACGACCCGCAGTACTTCTACCGCGGCTGGGCCATCCACGGCTCCAACAGCGTGCCCGCAGGCCCCGCCTCGCACGGGTGCGTGCGCGTGACGCGGCCCGACGCCAAGTACCTGCTGGGCGTGCTGAGCAACGGCATGGACGTCCATCTTTATGGCGGCACGCACACCTTCCCGGCCGGCAGCGCAGCCCCCGGCACGGACTCCCCGACCGGCGACGGGGCCGCAGCCGCGCCCGCTCCACCGCCGCCCGCACCCGCTCCGGCGTCGCCGGCCGCTCCGGCCAGCCCGTCGCCGAAGGCGCCCGCCTCGCCGGCCGCCCCCGCCTCGCCGTCGGCGAGCCCCAGCGGGGTCCCCGGCTTCGGCACGAGCCCGTCCTGACGGCAGGCGCCTCGACCGCCTCGCTGCGGTCCGTGACGGCAACCCGCTACGTGCTCCCGCTGCGCGAGGGGGGCTCCCTCCCCGGTCTCATGGAGGCCGACGACCTCGGCACGTACGTCGTGAAGTTCTCCGGCGCCGGACAGGGACGCAAGGTCCTCGTGGCCGAGGTGCTGGTCGGCGAGCTCGGTCGGGCCCTCGGCCTGCCGGTGCCGGAGCTGGTCCTCGTCGAGGTCGACCCGGTCCTCGGCCGCGCCGAGCCCGACGAGGAGGTCCAGGACCTGCTGCGGGCCAGCCCCGGCACCAACCTCGGGACCGACTTCCTGCCGGGGTCGCTCGGCTTCGACCCGCACGCCCACACCGTCGACGCCGACCTCGCCAGCCGCGTGCTGTGGCTCGACGCCCTGGTGGGCAACGTCGACCGCAGCTGGCGCAACCCCAACCTGCTGCTGTGGCACCGCGAGCTGTGGCTGATCGACCACGGAGCCAGCCTGGTCTTCCACCACGACTGGGCGCGCGCCGGCGCTGCCGCTGACAAGCCGTACGCCGCCGCGGACCACGTGCTGGCGGCTCAGGCGACCGGCCGGCAGGAGGCGGCCGCCGAGCTCGCGCCGAGTGTGACGCGCGAGCTGCTGGAACCGGTCGTCGCGCTTGTCCCGGACGCCTGGCTCGGAGACGAGCCGGGCTTCGACACCGCCGACGACGTCCGGGCGGCCTACGTCGACCACCTGCTGCGTCGCGTTGCTGCCGCACCGAGCTGGCAGCCGTGAGCCGAGCCGTCTTCGAGTACGCCGTGGTGCGTGCGGTGCCGCGCGTCGAGCGGGGGGAGTGCGTCAACGTCGGCGTGCTCGTCTACTGCCAGGCCGCCGGCTTCCTCGCGGTCGGCGCGCACGTCGACGGCGACCGGCTGCGGGCGCTCGACGCCGCAGCCGACGTCGAGGGCATCTTCGAGGCCGTGACGGCGCTGCAGCGCACCTGCGACGGCGCCGGACCGTCGGCGGGGACGTCGCTCGGCCAGCGGTTCCGCTGGCTGACCGCGCCCCGGAGCACCGTGGTGCGCGCCGGCCCCGTCCACAGCGGGCTGACCGCCGACCCGGCTGCCGAGCTGACGAGGCTGGTCGACGCGCTCGTGCGCTAGCCCAGCGCTAGCCCGTGGGCTAAGTCCTGCGAGCGCCGTGTCCAACATGTGCCCCTCGTTGAGGCTGTCCCCCTCGCCGCTCCGCGTCGTATCCTGCCCCCGTGGATTTGTCGTGGCGCCCTGTGGAGCTTGCGGTGCACCTGGCACGTGATGGCGTGAACTTCGTGATCGTCGGGGGTACGGCCAGGCGGCTTCTCGGCTCGGAACACGACCCGGCGGACCTTGACGTCGTCGTGGCTGACGCGCGCTGGGTGGTGCGGTCGGCTGCGAACCTGGGCGCGACCAGCGTCCAGGTTCGGGTGACGCCGGCGCGACTGTGGACCGGCTTCGGAGCTCTCGACGTGTTCGAGGGTCACGTGCTCGACACGCGCCATATCCAAGTGCTCGGCACCGTGCTGACTGTGGATGCAGCGGCGTGACCGTCCTGACGGGGCTCGGCGCCCTTGAGTTGTCGGTGCTAGCCGCTGTGGGTGAGAGCAAGGGATCTCGCCGCACTCCCGTCGTTCTGGAGGAACTCGAACGCGAGGGCATCGCACCGGTGTACGCCATGCGCGTCCTCCAGGACCTGCTCGCGCCCTGGCAAAGGCACCTCACACTGCTTCACGGCGAAGGCAACTGGGGCTCGGTAGGGAATGACCCGCGTGCAGACCCTCGGTACACCGCCGTCGCGCTCTCTCACGTCGGACGCCTGGCCCTTGCCGCTGAGCGGGGCGAGGTTAGTCCAGTGCCGTTAGGCCTGATCGACGGCACGCTGTACGCCGGAGGCCGGGTGCCTCCGTTCAACCCTCAGCGGGTGGTCGAGGCGCTCCAGCAAGGCTCGAAAGACGCCGGACCGCCGGCGCTTCCGACGGGTGGCGAGGTCGCGGGCGAGCTGCCGCAGCTGCTGGCTGGCAAGAAGGCTCGGCTGCAGTTGGGCCCTCGGGTCGTCCACGAGCCGGGAGCGCTGGTTATCACCGGGCATCCTTTGGGAGTCAACCGCGACACCCTCGCTGAGCACCTCGCGCGCAGGGTCGCTGTCGGCGCCTGGGCTCAGCGGGAGGCAGACGGCCCCGCCGGGCACCACGCGGCGTCGGCTCCGCCCGTCCTTGACGTCAGAGACGAGTCCGACATGTTCGTCGGCACCCGCATCGTGTGCCTGTTAGTCCCCCAGGCTGAGCCCGGCGCTGCGGAACAGTGGGTGAGAGGGGTGTGGCCGGTCACCGTCGAGATCGACTGCCGGTTGCCCGCCCCTCAGCGTGTTCGGCTGCGGGATTGGGCCCGCGGCGACAGCAGTGGCCTTCACCAGCTGGCACGCCTGCTTCTGTAGCCCTGGAGTCCCGGCCGGCGAGACTAGCTAGGGGCTTGCCCAGCCGGCCGCGCGGACGTAACGTACAACAACATGGTTGTACGTCCGCTGGAGGAATACGAGGTCGACCGGGTCTTCGCGGCCCTCGCCGACCCGACACGGCGCGACATCCTGGCGCGGGTGATGCCGGGGCAGGCCTCCGTCTCGGCTCTCGCCGGGCGCTACGGGATGTCCTTCGCCGCCGTCCAGCGGCACGTGGCCGTGCTGGAGCGCGCCGGCCTCGTCACCAAGCAGGCGCACGGTCGCGAGCGGCTCGTCCGCGGTGACATCGACACCCTCCGAGCCGCCGCACGGCTGCTCGACCAGTACGAGGAGCTCTGGCGCGGTCGGGTCGACCGCATCGAGGGGCTGCTCGGGGCACCTGCAGAAGGAGATCCCGCATGACCGTCGTTCGCAGCGACCAGGACCGCGAGGCCCTGACCTTCACGATCGTGGCGGACCTCGCCGCACCGCCCTCGACCGTGTGGCAGGTGTGGTCCGACCCTCGGCAGCTCGAGCGCTGGTGGGGACCGCCCATGTGGCCGGCGATCTTCGAGCAGCACGACCTCGTCCCCGGTGGTGACGTGCGCTACGTCATGACCGGCCCCTAGGGCGAGAAGGCCCGCGGCTGGTGGCGTGTCCTGTCCGTCGACGAGCCGCACTCGCTCGAGTTCGAAAACGGGTTCTCCGACGAGTCGGGGGTTCCGACCGAGGGCATGCCGACGACGCGGACACGGGTCGACCTGATCGAGACCGAGGTCGGAACCCGCATGACGGTGAGGTCGACGTTCGCGTCCCTGGAGCAGATGGAGCAGCTGGTCCAGATGGGTATGGTCGAGGGCATGACGCAGGCCATGGGTCAGCTCGGCGGGCTGCTGGTCTCGGCCTGAGGGTGGGGGCGGGTCGGGCCGCCGGCGGCGCCCTGTGACGGGGGAGCTCCCGAGGATCATCCCGTCACGCATCCTTGACGCTGTCT
>Ga0136611_10003807_pt1 | contig 10573 bp, 5 predicted proteins | sample AntDrymUQ2232306_2_FD_106645 | JGI IMG/M metagenome (GOLD analysis project Ga0136611, IMG submission 106645) | Polar desert sand microbial communities from Dry Valleys, Antarctica - metaG UQ223 (23.06) | ecosystem: Environmental > Terrestrial > Soil > Desert | place: Antarctica: Dry Valley... | reverse complement strand
CTGCCCGTTGAAACCGTTCGGGAAGAATAAGCCGCTGGACGCGTTCACCGCTCCGTAGGCGAGGTTGAGCACCTGTCGGGTTGTCCGGCTGAAGACGAGGCCGTTCGCATCGGTCGGCACGAGGTTGTTGACCCCGCCCGTGCGCACCCCTTGATCGCGGTCGTCGGCGCCATCTAGGCTATCGCGGATGTCGGAGAAAGCTTGCGCCAGCGTGCCAACATTCGTCGCCCCGACGACGACCGCCGCCTTTTGCGAGATGAAGTGCCGGACGATGCCAGCGTGATACGCCTCGACTGCAAGCACGCCGGCCGCGGCCTCGACGAGCGTCTTGTTTGCGATCAAGCGCGAGGCGCCCTTGTAAGCGGTCACGCCGATATCCTCGAAAAAGAACGTCGCGAGCAGAAAGTTCACCTCGCTGGCGAAGGGATCGAAATTGCCGATCCCGAGCATGGAGCCCAGGGTGTTGAAGCTGTTCAGCAGATCGATGGTCGGGCGGGCGACGGGTGGAACGCCGGCATTCATCAGCGTCGTGCGCAGGAAGACCACGTGCAGGCGCTCGTCGCTGGCGAGCTCGTTGGCGAACGCCTGAACCTCCGGCGTGGTGAACGGCACAATCGTTGAGCCGGCTTTCACGATCACGTTACCGGGCGTGCCGGATCCATTCACCGCCACACCACTCGCGGTGATGCTCGCGCCGGTGGTGGCGTAACTGTAGAACTCCGCTTCGAGGTATTCGAGGTTCAGCGCGAAGTTGAAAACGGCGGCATCGCGACCGGGCCCGCGCACAAGCTGCGCCGAGGCATTCTCTGAGGTGCTGAAAAACGCGCCGGTGCCGAGGGCGGCAGTGGCGCGGGTGAGGAAGGCGCGCCGGTTCACCGCGGGAGCGGCATGGTTTGCGGAGGGACGAAGGCCGTCATTCATGAGCTTTTCGTAAGGACCGTAAAGTCCTGGTAATCAGTGCGAAGCGAAATCGTCTGGAGCGACTCAGTGCGCATCGTAGGGCGGGCGTGCCTCACTTCAACTGCGGCGGCACGTTTCCAAACGTCCAGCCTTCCGTCTTAAAAGGCGGCGCGAGCGGGCGCGCGGGGAGCTTCGCGGGGGTGAGCTGGCGCGCGAGCTCGAGGCCGGCATCGCGCATTTGACGGCCCGCGGTGATCTCCAGATTCGAGTAGCCAGTGAGCCGCGTTTCGTAGCCGCCGCCGTTCGGGCCGAACGCTTCCTCAGTGGGCACGTAACCGACGACGCCATTCGCGAGCTCGACGGGGAAAGTGATTGGGAAGCCGCTCCCCTTTTTCAGATCGAGGCCGTATTGGCAGAAATATTCCGCGGGATTCGAGAGGCAGACCACCGGCCCGATCTGCACGGCCTGCACTTCCACTTCGACCTGTGGCTCCTTCTTCAGGATCGCATCGAGAATCACCGTTTCTTTCGCCCAAACCCAATCTGCGCCCGCATCTTTCGGGTCCTTCGCCGCGAGTTCGAGCGCGGCTTTCACCCGCTCCGGCGCGGGCGGCCGACGCGGGATCATCCACACTTTCTCCTTCGCCGCGAGCGGCACCTCGGCGGTGCGCGTCTGCGACATCCCGAGCAGCACCTTCACCGCTTCCGCGCCAACGCGCCCGCCGACGAACTGCGCCCACGCGTCGCCTTCTGGGTTCGCGTGAAGGTCGAGATTATCGACCTGCGTCACGTCCCCGCTCGCGCCTTGCAGAAAGACGACCACGGCCTCCTTGCCGAAGTATCCCTGAATCGCGCGCTCCAGGTAATAGATCCAGTTCGCGGAGACCCACGGCCCGCTCGTCGTCGCATGACAGGCGAAGTTCACGATGCAGCCGATGAGTTTCCCGTCGGGATTCCACGCGCCGATCACCCCGACCTGCGGATCGGTAGGCCCGGCGTAATCCACGTTGTTTGGGTTGCCTTTCCCCGGATGCGAAAAGGCGAGCCCGTCTTTCATTTTGATGCGCCGATTGAACGCGACCGTCGGCTCATGCCCGACGCCGAAGCCGACCGTCCCCTCCGCTCGCGCGGCATCGGCAGCGACGATCGCCTCGATGAGCGCATCGTGGACTTTGTCGTAATAGCCGGGATGCGTTGCGGGCGATTTGGCAATGACATCCTTCACGAGGTCGGATGCATCGTCGAAAAAGTTGGGCGCCTTTCTCCCCAGCGGCCCGGAGGAGTGCGAATGCGACGCCCCGATCAGCACCGCCTCGATGCCGCACTTTTCGCGCACGGCCTTGCGGACTTCGAGCACTAGCTCGCGGGGGATGAAAAGCGAGTCGATCCCGACGAGGGCGACGCGCTGCTTGCCGTCATCGAAGACCGACGCGCGCACCTTGCACGGGTCGTGAATGCGCGTCGAAAAATTCTTCCCGTAATTCCCCGGCACTTCCATACCGACCTCCGGCGTGATGTCCCGCTCCGCGAATCCGGTGCGGATGGCGGCGCGAGCGGAAAAGGGCAGAATGGAGGCGAGAAGAAGAAGGACGATCGTGCGCATGAGATGGAGAAGAGTTGGTGGACGTGTAGCCGCTGGTGATTCGCTGGCCAAGATGAAGTCGCTGAACTGCGTCGACGCTTATTGCGGGTGCAGCTCGCGCAGGAGACGAATGGCCGTTTCGACGAGCTGCTCGCCGGAACCCGCTGCGCACCGCGCGCTCAGGGGTTCGTAGTTCCCTTGCGCATATGCCTTGCGGTCAGGGATATAGCCGATCGAGCCGTTCGCGAGCTCCGCGATGTAGGTGTGCTTGAAAGGCGAGGCGGCTTTGATCGCGAGGCCGAGCTCGACGAAGATTTCGCCGGGCAGCGAGACGAACGCCACATCGCTGCCGAGCGCAATCACCTGCACTTCGACTTCCCACGGCTTCCCGCCGCGCGCGTCGATATCGAGCACCCGAAACGCTTTCACTTGCGCCATGAATTTCCCCTTTCCGGCGCGAGTTCGCTGCAGCTCTTCGCGCGCTTCCACCCGGTCCGCTTCGCTGATCTCCACCGAGGCAAGTCGGACGATTGCGTGTCGAATCCGCGGCGCGCTGGTCTCGATCTCACCGAGCTGCGGGAACGCGGCGCAAACGGCGCCGGCGAGGATGTTTCCCAGCCGCGCCGTTTCCTGGGGACTGCTCTGGGGATCAGCCCACCAGACGTTGCGATGGTTGAGATTGCCACAACAGCCATTCGCGAAAAGCGTCACCATCTCCGGCCCCTTCGCGAGCGACAACGCGCGCGCGAGAACTCCAGGGTAATCAGCGGAGATCTTTCTCCCGCCGGTGGTGTCGGGGTGCATCGCGTAGTTCACATAAATCGCGAGCGGCGCGGGCGTTTTCCCCGCCGTGGTGAAATGGAGCATGCCAACTTCCGGATCGTGCGGCCCGGCAGGCGCGACAATCCGCGATTCCAGCTTCGGCGGGTTCCAGGCGACGGTGCCGTCCTCCATCCAGAAGCGGCGGTTGTAGGCGAGATTCTCGATGCGTGTCTTCGTCGCCAGCGCGCGCGCAGGAGCGAGCTTCGCCTGCGCCTCGCGAACCGCCTGCGCGATCAGCCCTGGCAATCGCCTGGTATATTCGGTGCCGGGGGCGCTGCTCGCGCCGTCGAGGTCATCGCGCGGCGAGTCGCGCGTCAGGACCGGTCCGGTGTGCTGATGCGTCGCCGAGAGCATCACGTGCGCGCCGGGAATTCCTGTCTCCTTCTCGATGGCCTCGCGCGCAGCGAGCGCGGTCGTCCGGGAGAAGGCCAGCAAATCGAGCGCAACCAGCGCCGCGGTGGCGCCATCCTGCTCGAAGACGAGCGCCTTCGCAAAAAGATCGTCGAGCACGCCTTCCGCAGGCCGCAGTGAATAGTAGCCGGCGAGTGGCGTGCCGACTTCCGGAGTGATCACCGTGGCGGCCGCGCCGACACGAAGCTCGCCCGCGTGCGACGTTGCCGCGACCAACACCAGGAGGGAGCACAGCAGTAAAGAACACATCGCACGTCAGGATGAGCGCCCTCCGCGTAGCTGAAAAGCCAAAGCACTTCGCGCGATTGCGTCGCGGCGGCGGGTCGCGCAACCTCCGCAGATGTTTCCGTTCTCCCGTCGCCGGTTTCTCCAGGTTGCTGGTTTCGTGTCGCTCAGTCCTGCGCTCCGCGCGATCGAGCCATTCGCGCGTCACGGGGCGCCGCGACTGCGGCTCAGTCTTGCGGCGTATTCGTTTCGTGACTCGTTCAAATCCGCCAAAGCCAACGAGCCAAACAGCGGCACGCGGCCCATCGACATCCCGGGCTTCATCGACTTCTGCGCGGAGCACGCCTGCGATGGCGCGGAGCTGACCAGCTACTACTTCGCGAAAGACGTTACCGATGACGAACTCCGCACGGTCCGGCGGCACGCCTTCCTGCGCGGCGTGTCAGTGAGCGGCACCTCCGTTGGCAACAATTTCGCTTTGCCGAAAGGCCCTGAGCTCGATGCCCAGATCGCCGACGTGAAACGCTGGATCGATCGCGCGGCGGTGCTCGGAGCGCCGCACATCCGCGTCTTCGCCGGCGCGCCGAAAGGGATCGCGGCGGAGGAAGCGAAGCGCCAGTGCATCGAGGCGCTCGAGGAGTGCTGCGCCTACGCGGGCAGTCGCGGCATTGTTCTCGGGCTCGAAAACCACGGCGGCATCGTGGCGCAACCGGAGCAACTCCTCGAGATCGTGCGCGCGGTGAAATCGCCCTGGTTCGGGATCAATCTCGATACCGGAAATTTCCACACGGCGGACCCGTATGCCGCGCTCGCGCTTTGCGCACCCTACGCGGTGAACGTGCAGTTGAAGACGGAAATCAAGGCGGCGGGGGCGAAGGAGAAGTCGCCTGCGGACATTCCGCGGCTCGTGAAGATCCTGCGCGATGCCAACTACCAGGGTTTCGTGGCGCTGGAATATGAGGCCGCCGAGGATCCCTGGACGGGTGTCCCGAGAGGACTCGAAGCCTTGCGCGCAGCGATCGGCGGTCCTGGAGCCCGCACGACTGCGGCGGAAAGCTGGACGCCCTTGTTCGATGGGAAAACGCTCGCGGGCTGGAAGGTGAGCGACTTCAGCGGACACGGCGAAGTGAGCGTCGCCGACGGACAGATGATCATCGAGCCGGGCGATCCTCTCACGGGGATCACCCTCGCGCAGGAGCCGCCGCTCCGCACTGGCTACGAGCTGAGCCTCGAAGCGATGAAGCTGAGCGGCGACGACTTCTTCTGCGGCCTCACTTTCCCCGTCGGCAAAGAGAGCGCCACGCTCGTCGCCGGCGGGTGGGGCGGCACCCTCGTCGGGATTTCGAGCATCGACGGCATGGACGCGTCCGAGAACGCGACGACGCAGTTCCGCAAATTCGAGCCAAACCGCTGGTATAAGTTCCGCGTCCGGGTCACCGCCGAGAAGCTCGCGGTTTGGATCGATGACGAGCAGTTCATCGATGAGGAGATCGCGGGCCGCAAAGTCAGCATGCGCGCCGGCGAAATCGAGCTCTCCGCACCACTCGGCGTGGCAACGTTCCGGACGAAGAGCGCGCTGCGGGACGTGAAGATGCGGAAGCTGTGAGAGGCCGCACGAAGGGTCATCCCGAGCGAAGCGGCGCAGCCGCGAAGTCGAGGGACCCGGCGCCATGAACGCCGCGCATGCGAAGTGGGGCGGTGCGTTCGGTCCAATGATGGAACGAAACGCCGATTTTAAAGGAGGCTCGGCTCCGCGGGCTCCGGGTCCTTCGACTGCGGCGCGATGCGCCTGCGCTCAGGATGACGGGTGGGTGCACCGTCTTTTTCCAATCGCGGCGCTGCTCTCGTTTGCGGCGCTCGCGACGCCCGCGCTGGCATGGGACCCTGCGGGTCACATGCTGGTCGGGCAGATCGCGTGGGAGCACACGAAACCTGCGGCCCGCGAGCGGGTGACGCAGCTCGTGCAGCGGCTCGAGACGACTTACAACGAGGGGCAGCGGTATCACTTTATCACCGCCGGATGTTGGATGGATGATATGCGCTCGAAGAAAGGTTACCCATGGGCGAAGTGGCACTACGTGACGATCGACTGGACGCCGGACGGCTCGGCGTTCGCTCTCCCCGGAGCGCCGCACGTCGTCTGGGCGATCGAGGAGAGCCTCAAGACGCTGCGAGATCCGGATGCACGTCCGGAAGACGCGGCGCTCGCGGTCGCGATGCTCATCCATTTCGTCGGTGATGTTCACCAGCCCTTGCACGCGACGGATCGTGGCGATCGCGGCGGAAATGGGGTGCTCATTTCCGGGGTGCCGTTCAGCGATTTGTGGCCGGGGACGATCCCCAATCTTCACACCTTTTGGGACAAAGCGTTCCGCTTCGATGGAGGAGGGAAAAAGGTCGTAGAACAGTGGAACGCCGGCAACGTCGCGAATCGCCCGAAAGCGCCTGGCGAGGGAGTAATCCCGACCGAGGCAGCGAAGATCGCGGCGGAGTTTCCCCGCGGGAAATACGCGGGTCCTCTCGGAAAGCGCGACCCCGTGGAATGGGCGAAGGAAAGTCACGCGATCGGCTGCACCACTGGCTATCCAGCCAATGCGCGCCCGAGCGATGTCGAAGTCGCGCCGATCACGCCGGAATTTGCGAGCAAGGCGCGGCTGCTGGCGCTGGAGCGGATCGCCCTCGCGGGATATCGCCTCGCCGATTTGCTCAATGAGCTTCTCGCGAAGTAGGCGTTCTTAGCTTTGGGTGCGGCGTGTCAGGGTAGCGTCGGGGCCGCTCGCGCTTCGCCCAATGGCGGATTCTCGAGAGCGCGACGTGCGGCCTGCCGGGGAAGCCGCGTAGCGACACAGCTTCCTCATTGCCGACAGCGCGATGGTGCGCTCCGCCGAGCCGCCCTGATTGCATGATCAGGGAAAGGAGTGGAAGTCGGGTCAATCCGCACGGAGGGTCGGCGTGGCGATAGCTGCAACCGCCACTGCGCCAACGGCTTGTCATGCTCATCGCTGCGGCACCAAGGCTCTCAGGTTACACAGCCGCGATCAGCACAGGCGTCCGCACCGTCCCGCACGCTGATGAGTCCGCCGTCCCCCCGTGGAGCGTATAGTCACGTCCACATTTCATGCTTACCCAATCACCACTCGCAAAAACTCTGCAGCCGACTGTCGCCGGACTCGCACTGTTTTCCGTTCTCACGCACGCAGCATTCTCGCAGGAGGCGCCCGCGAAGAAGCCGGACGCTCGCGCTCCCGCCGCCGCTCGTTCGCCTGAGGCGGCGAAAACGAGCGCGTCCCTCGAAAGCCCCCAGTCCCCTGCGAATCCCAAGTCCGCGTTGACGACGAACCATGGCATCCCGCTCTCGGACAATGACAACTCCCTGAAAGCAGGACCGCGTGGACCGGTGCTCATCGAAGATTTCGTCCTGCGCGAAAAGATCACGCATTTCGACCACGAGCGGATCCCGGAGCGGATCGTGCACGCACGCGGCACCGGGGCACACGGTTACTTTCAGGTTTATAAGTCCCAGGCGGACATCACCAAAGCGGCGTTCCTGCAAGACCCAGCGTTGAAGACCGAAGTGTTCGTGCGGTTCTCGACCGTGGTCGGCAATAAAGGCTCGAGTGATACGCCGCGTGATGTGCGCGGTTTTGCGACGAAATTTTATACGACGGAGGGGAACTACGACCTCGTCGGCAACAACATGCCGGTCTTCTTCATCCAGGATGCGATGAAATTCCCCGATCTCGTCCATGCGATCAAAATGGAGCCGGATCGCGGCTTCCCGCAGGCAGCGTCGGCGCACGATACCTTCTGGGATTTCGCGTCGCTCACTCCGGAGCTCAATCACATGCTGCTCTGGGTGATGTCGGATCGCGGTATCCCGCGTTCCTACCGGATGATGGAAGGATTCGGTGTGCACACTTTCCGCATGGTCGATGCGAAAGGTGCTGCGAAATTCGTGAAGTTCCATTGGAGGCCGAAGCTCGGAACACAGTCGCTGGTCTGGGATGAATCACTGAAGCTCTACGGGATGGACCCTGACTTCCACCGGCGCGATCTTTGGGACGCGATTGAACGCGGCGATTTCCCGGAATACGAACTCGCCCTGCAAGTCATTGATGAAGAAACAGCCGCAAAACTGGACTTCGATGTTCTCGATGCGACCAAGCTGATTCCCGAGGAAATCGTTCCGCTCCGTGTCGTCGGCAAGATGGTGCTCAACCGCAACGTGGATAACTTCCACTCCGAAACCGAGCAGGTTGCTTTTCTGCCGTCGAATGTCGTTCCGGGAATCGAGTTCTCGAATGATCCGCTCCTGCAAGGTCGTCTCTTCTCTTATCAAGACACGCAACTTAGCCGGCTCGGCGGACCGAACTTTCACCAACTCCCGATCAACTCACCGAAAGGCTGCCCGATGGGCTTTGCGAGGAACAACCAAAGGGATGGCATCCACCAGATGGCGATTCCAAAAGGACGCGTCGCTTACGCGCCGCAAAGTCTCGACAAGGACGCCCCGAAGGAAAACGGAACGCGCGGCTTCAGCTCAATCCCGGAAGTCATGGACGGCGCGAAGACCCGCAAACGCTCGGAGACATTCGCCGATCATTATTCACAAGCGCGCATGTTCTTCCGCTCGATGACTGAGCCGGAGCAGATGCACATCATCAGCGCCTTCGCCTTCGAACTCGCCAAGGTCGAGACGAAAGCGATCCGGATGCGTCAGCTCGCGCATCTGGCGAATGTCGATCCGAAGCTCCACGATGGGGTGGTCGACGCGCTCGGGATGAAGGAAAAGGAGGAGCCGATCGTTCCCGCAGTGCCCGCGCGGGACCTGAAGCCCTCGCCGACCCTGAGCATTCTCGGCAAAGCGCCCGTGACTCTCCAGGGCCGCAAGATCGGCGTCCTGATCACCGATGGCTTTGACGGTGCGCTCCTGGCCGAACTTCGCGAAAGCGCCAAGGCTGAAAAAGCCGCGCTGATGGTCATTGCCCCGAAAGTCGGCGGTGCCACCGACGCTAAAGGCAAGCTCGTCGAGGCGGATCTTCCGCTTTCCGCCGCACCTTCGATCTTGTTCGACACCGTGGTTGTCCTTGCGTCCAAGGGAGGCGCTGAAGATCTCGCCACCCAAGCCCCGGCCGTTGACTGGGTCCGCGACGCCTTTGGGCATCTCAAGGTCATCGGCCATAGCGCAGAAGCGCAGCCGCTCTTCGACAAAGCTGGCGTGCAGCCGGACGGTGGCGTTGTTCCACTCAGCGCTGAAAAATCCGTCGGTTCGTATATGACGACGGCGAAGGGTGGCCGCATCTGGAAACGCGAGCCGTCCGTCCGTCGTCCGGGCTAGAACCCGGGGCGCGCTCAGCGCTTCTTCGCGATCAGGGTCCACCTTATATCGGGTGCCGTCTTCCGCAGCCTAGTCGTAGCGCGAGGGACGCGTTGCAACTTACGCTGCCGCGTGCTCCCCGCGCCGCTCAGGTTGCGCTTTCATCCAATTGTGTTCTCGTGAACACGCTACATGGAGCTGTCGCAGAAACTTTCCATCCTCGCCGACGCCGCCAAATACGACGCCTCGTGCGCGAGCAGCGGGACGACGAAACGCAACTCGCGCGATGGCGGCATCGGCTCCACGACCGGCGCGGGGATTTGCCACAGCTACACGCCCGACGGCCGCTGTGTGTCGTTGCTGAAAATCCTCCTCACGAATTTCTGCGTCTACGATTGCCTCTACTGCATCAACCGCGTCTCGAGCGACGTGCGCCGCGCGCGCTTCACGCCGGAGGAAGTCGTCCAGCTCACGCTCGATTTTTACCGGCGCAATTATATCGAAGGGCTCTTCCTCAGCTCCGGCATCATCCGCAATGCGGATTACACCATGGAGCAGGTCGTGAAGGTCGCGCGCACCTTGCGCGTCGAGCACGGGTTCAAGGGTTACATTCATCTTAAGACGATCCCCGAGGCATCCCCGGAGCTCATCGCGGAGGCAGGGAAATGGGCGGATCGGATCAGCATCAATGTCGAGCTGCCGACTGACGGCGACCTGCAGAAGCTCGCGCCGGAAAAGAATCTTGGGCAGATCAAGAAATCGATGGGCGTGATCAAGGCACGCATCGATCAATCGAAAGCCGAGCGCCGCGAGAGCAAGAAGGCGCCCGTCTTCGCGCCCGCGGGCCAGAGCACCCAAATGATCGTCGGCGCCACGCCGGCGAACGACCGCACGATCCTCGCCCAAGCCTCCTCGCTCTACGGCGAGCAACGACTGCGGCGCGTCTATTATTCCGCGTTCAGCCCGATCCCGAGCGCCTCCTCGAAGCTCCCGCTCGTCGCCCCGCCGCTCGTCCGCGAGCATCGCCTTTACCAGGCTGACTGGCTGATGCGCTTCTACGGCTTTGACGTCTCGGAAATCACCACCGATGCCGAGCCCGATCTCCCGCTCGGCATTGACCCAAAGCTCGCGTGGGCACTCCGCCATCGGGAGCAATTCCCCGTGAACATTAACAAAGCCCCTCGCGAGATGCTCCTGCGCGTCCCGGGGCTCGGAGTAAAAAATGTCGATCGCATCATCCAAGTCCGTCGCTGGCACCAGCTCCGTCTTGCCGACCTGACCCGCCTGCGCGTCTCACTGAAAAAAACGCTCCCCTT
>Ga0136611_10003806_pt1 | contig 10573 bp, 7 predicted proteins | sample AntDrymUQ2232306_2_FD_106645 | JGI IMG/M metagenome (GOLD analysis project Ga0136611, IMG submission 106645) | Polar desert sand microbial communities from Dry Valleys, Antarctica - metaG UQ223 (23.06) | ecosystem: Environmental > Terrestrial > Soil > Desert | place: Antarctica: Dry Valley... | reverse complement strand
TTGTATGTGCGGGTTCTCGGCCAGCGCCGCACGCGCGTTTGCGGGCAGCGTTGCGTTGCCATCGCCACCCGAGCTGATACTGGTGGCGACGAATTCCGCGGCAATCGCCGGACGCCGTGGACTACGGAACGTGCTGGCGAGCTCGTTCACCCAGTTCGAATGGATATCACCCGTGAGCACCACCGTTCGATTCGGCGCACGCTCCGCAATCGCCCCGAGCAACCGGTCGCGCGCGACGGGATAACCGCTCCACTGGTCCATCGACACCGACACGGCATCGCCCACCGCGCTGTCGTACGGCGCCATCATGACCTGGTTTGCAAGCACCTGCCAGCGTGACTTCGACGTGCCTAGGCCGTTGACCAGCCACTTCTCCTGCGCGTCCCCGAGGAGCGTGCGTGCAGGCTCCGACCAGTCAGCGCATGGCACGGGCCGGGTGCCGTCGCCGCAGGCCTGATCGCTGCGGTACTGCCGCGTGTCGAGCATGTAGAAACGTGCGAGCGATCCCCAGTCGATCGTGCGCGTGATGTTGAGATCTGCCCACGACTTCGCGCGCGGCACGCGCACCGGCTGATGCTCCCACCACGCCTGATACGCCGCTGCACGTCGGGTGCGCATCTGCTCATCGGACTCCATCGCATTCTCGCCCGCGAGGCCCGCGTAGTTGTTGTCGACCTCGTGGTCGTCCCACACCACGAGCCATGGGCAGCTCGCGTGTGCAGCCTGGAGGTCGACATCGGTCTTGTACAGCGCGTAGCGTCGCCGGTAATCGTCGACCGTACGGATCTCGAGCCCGACATGCTGCCGGACGCGCCCCGGCTCGCCAGCGTACTCGTAGATGTAGTCGCCAAGGAATGCGACCATGTCGTGTTCTTCGCGCGCCATGTGACCATGCGCGGTGAAGTAGCCCTGCTCCCAGTGCTGGCACGACGAAAGCGCCAGGCGCAGCGGCGACGCCGACCCACGCAGCGGTGCCGTACGCAAGCGGCCGATCGGGCTGACGGCCTCACCGCTCGTGAAGCGATACCAGTACCAGCGATCCGGCCGCAGGCCTTCGACGTTCGCGTGCACGCTGTACGAGAGCTCCGGTGACGCGGTCGCCCGACCCTGACCGACGATCTTGCTGAACTTGTCGTCCTCGGCGACCTCCCACGTCACGACGACGCGCAGTCCGGGCATGCCGCCCTCGGGCTCGAGCGGGCGGGGGGCGAGACGTGTCCAGAGTACGCCGCCGGTTGGCGTCGGATCTCCAGCGGCGACGCCGAGCGTGAACGGGTCATCCGCGAAGCGTGGGCGGCCAGTGACACGCCAGACGTTCGGCACGACCGCGCAGAACGCCGCGGTGCGCGTGAGATCGGACAGGAAGTCGCGACGATCCATCGAATCCGTGCCGGGTGAGAGCCGAGGTGCGAAAACTCCGGAAGCCTCTAGGCTACACCATTTGCAGCCCTGGTCCAGATCGATGACGTAACAAGGGCTGCGCTACAGGGCATCGCGTCGTAACGTTTCGCATGACCGAACCCACCGCTGCGCGCAGCGCAGGCCGTCTCGCCGCACCACTGCTGCTGATTGTGCTGCCGCTTGCACCGGGCGCGGCACAGGCGCCGCTTCCCGAGATCGTGCCGCGTGCAGGACTCGTAATCGAACGATCGGTGCGCGTGCGGCCCGGCGTGTACCAATTGCCGACGAATGGACATCGTGCGGTGCTGACGATCCGTGGCTCCGGGATCGTGGTGGACCTGCGCGGCGTGACGTTCGAAGGCGCGCCGGCGGGGATCGATCCCGACCAGGCGGACGGTGTGGCGGTGCACGTGGACGGAGGGCGGGACGTCCGCGTCGAGGGCCTCACCGCACTGCGATACCGCACCGGTATCCTGGCCACCGGTACGCGCGGACTCTCGCTCATCGGCAACGCCTTGCTTCACGGATGGAAGCCACGGCTGTTCAGCCTCGTCGAGCACGAGAGCCTCAACGACTGGCTGTCGTATCACAAGAACGAGGCGGGCGAGTGGCGCCGCTTCGGCGCCGGCATCTATCTCGACCGCATCACCGGCGGTCTGCTGCGGGAAAACACGGTGGAGCAGGGAATGAACGGGCTGCTGATGACCCGCGCCGATTCCCTGGATATCCGCGAGAACGACTTCTCGTTCAATTCGGGTCTCGGGATCGGCATGTACCGCTCCCAGTACAACACGATCGTGAACAACCGCATCGACTACAACGTCCGCGGCTACAGTCACGGTTTCTTCCGTCGCGGGCAGGACTCGGCGGGTATCCTGATGTTCGAACAGGCGTCGAACAACATCGTCGCCTTCAACTCCGTGACGCATGGCGGCGACGGCCTGTTCCTGTGGGCGGGTCAGCACACGATGGACACGGGGCAGGGTGGATCGAACGACAACCTGTTCCTCGGGAATGACTTCAGCTACGCACCCACGAATGGCATGGAAGCGACGTTCAGCCGGAACAGTTTCATGGGGAATCGCGTCGCCGGCAACGACCACGGCCTGTGGGGCGGCTACAGTTTCTCGTCACGCGTACTCGGCAATTGCTTCTCGGACAATCGCATCGCGATCGCGATCGAACACGGCCAGTCGGACACCATCGCCTTCAACCACTTCGACGGCGACAGTACCGGCATCAAGCTCTGGGCGAATCCCATCGAGCCGAGCGACTGGGGATATCCGAAGCATCGCGACACGCGAAGCCGCGACTTTCTCGTGCGCGCGAACCGGTTCGCGGGCGTGCCAAAGGCATTCGACGTGACGAACACGACTCCCTTCGACACGATCGCCAATATCATCGCTCCGCAGCGGGCGCCGTCGTGCGATCCGAATGCCACGCTGACGTCACAGACGTACTGGCGGTTGCCTCGGGTAGCGGATGCACCTGGCAATTGGCCTCGGCGCGAAATCGCCAGTCGCGACCGGTCGGCGATCATCGTGAACGAATGGGGCCCATTCGACTGGCGCTCCCCGATGCTCTGGCCGGCCGACAGCACGCGCGCGATCCCGTTTCGGCTGCGCACGGTCGGGCCCCCGGGCGCGTGGCGCGTGACGCGCTTGCGCGGCGTCTCCGCCGTATCGGGGCGCACGGGACGCATGGGCGACACGCTTGTCCTGACGCCACAGACCGACAGCATCGGCGACTGGCGCGTCGAGCTCGAATACACCGGCGGAGCGACGGTCGATCAGCGCGGAGCGCGCATCCCAGCGGGAGCCGTGCACGCGTTCGCCTACGAGCGCTTCGAGCCGCCACAGCGATGGAAGGCGCGCGTATTCGCGTTCGATTCGGCGTCGCATCCGGCGCGCAGTCCGGAGGCGTTCGCCGCGCGACTTCGCGGCACGCCGGTCCTGGAGCGCACCTTCCCGCGACTCGACTTCATGTGGTATCGGCCAACGATTGCCGGTGTGCCGCAAGCCAACTACGTCATCGACGCAACGTCGGAGATGACGCTCGCGCCCGGCCGCTACACGATCCGCACCCTCAGCGACGATGCGGTGCGTGTCTGGGTGGACGGTCGCCTGGTGATCGATCACTGGACGCCGCATGAGACTGCGCCGGCCTACGCGTCGATCTCCGGCGGCCGGCACCTGGTGCGCGTGCACTACGTGCAGCTCGGCGGGTGGACGGAGCTGCGCCTCGACGTGCTTCGTGGCACGGTGCGTCACTCGCCCGGATCACCGGGCCCACACTGAGGAACGGATTGACCAAGCGGTCCGGCGCCCGGAACCGAATTCCGGAATGGTGGATAGGTGCGGTGCGTCCTCCAACTTGCCACGATGCCCCTACCGAACGTCTCCAAGCTCCAGACGGCCGAACCTGTCCTTCCCATTCCTCAGGTATTCGCTGATGGTGTGCTCGCGCGCCTTGTCGGCGGCGGTGGCACGCGCCCTCGCGAAGCCGGTACAGTGAGACGGTGACGGATCCGACGTTCGAGCAGGACGCGCTGGGTTGTCTCGACGACGTGGCGCGTTTTGCGCGTTCGCTCGCTCGGAGCGAGGACGACGCCGAGGACCTCGTGCAGGAGGCATACCTGCGTGCATTCCGAAGCCGGCACACCTGGCGCGAGGGCAGCGACATGCGACGCTGGCTGTTCACGATCTGCAAGAACGTGTTCCTGCGGGGAGTGGAGCGCGAACGAGACATTGTCCCGCTCGAGAGCGAGGCTGGTGACGAAGCGCTCGCCGCCGTCCGCTTGCACAACGAACTCGTCGCCGCGGGAGAAGAGGGAATGCTCGACCGGCTCGATGTCGGTCCGGCTATCCAGCGTGCGCTACAGGAGCTCGCGCCGGCCTTTCGCGCCGCCGTCGTGCTGGTGGACCTCGAGGGGTACGGCTACGGCGAGGCTGCCACCGTGCTGGGTATTCCGGTGGGCACCGTCCGCTCTCGACTGTTCCGCGCGCGACGGCTGCTGCAGGAATCACTGCGCGAGTACGCGCGCGATGCCGGCGTCGTTCCATTTCATCCGGGTGGGAGTGCCCACGCATGACGACAACGACCATGCATGCTCATGGAGTCGCGCCCTTCGACTGTCGAGAGACAGTCCGCCGCCTCTGGGACTATCTCGACCACGAGCTCAGTGAGACGGAACGACAGGCGGTAGACGCGCACCTCGCGGAATGCGAGCGTTGCCCAAAGCACTTCGCGTTCGAGCAGGCGTTCCTGGCCGCCCTTCGCACGGCGCGAGAAGAGCGCGGTGCAAACGCAGCGCTGCGCGATCGGGTGCGATCGATCCTCGAATCAGGCAAGCCGGTACCCGACACCGAGCGCGGCGATGACTGAGGCTGCGCGCGACGTCGCGGCGGCGCACGCGCCCCGTCACCACTGGATCGTTCGCCTGACGCACTGGGTGAATGCCGTGGCGTTCACGATCATGGTGGGCAGCGGGCTCCGCATCTTCAACGCATACCCGGCCTTCGCGCGGAAGGGTGAGGGACCATTCGCGCTCTGGCCGTGGGAGGGCACGCCCGCGCCCGCGTGGCTCACGTTCGGCACGTTCCTGGGCAATGCCCGCATGTGGCACTTCGCGATGATGTGGGTGCTCGTCGCGATGGGGCTGTTGTACACCGCGTTCATCTACCTGCACGGCGAGTGGCGCGATCTCGTCCCGCGCCGCGGGGACCCGCGTGACGCCTGGGAAATGCTCAAGTTCTACGCGCATGCGCGCAAGGAGCATCCTCGGCACGGCAAGCATAACGCGCTGCAGAAGACCACGTACTTCCTGATGCCGTTCGTCGGCGCAGTCATCGTGCTCACTGGCGTCGCGATCTGGAAGCCCGTCTCGCTGGGCTGGCTCACGAGCCTCCTCGGCGGATACGTGTGGGCGCGCTGGTGGCACTTCAGCGCGATGCTGGTGCTCGTCGCCATGTCGGTGGTACACGTCTTCATGGTGATCACCGTCGATCCGTACAGCATCCGCAGCATGATCACCGGCGGCTACAGCGAACGACTCTCGCCGGAGGCACGCAATGCGCGGCCATTCAGCGGCCTCCTTCCGAAGCGCAAGGCGCGTGTGAAAGCGCCTACAACACCGGTGGACCAATGAAGCGCGAAACCCTGCTGGCCCGGCACGCGGTCGATCGCGCCGTGCACGCACTCGAGACGTCGCAGGACGTCGCATTCGATCGTCGGCGCTTTTTTCGTGTCGGCACCGGCTCGCTTGCGGCGGCCCTCCTGAGTGCGTGCGGGCTCGCCGGCTCGGACCGCGCAGAGCGCGTGATTGCGAACGTGAGCCGGAAGAACGAATCCGTCGAACGCTGGCTGCTTCGGCACACCTCGATGAATCACGTCACGCCCGGTTCCGTCACGGCCGGCAAGCGGTTTCCGACGTACTTCATCTCGGACATCGTGCCGGTCTGGGATGCCAACGTCGAGAAGTGGGAGCTCGAGGTCGGCGGTCTCGTGCAGAGACCGATGCGTCTCGACCTGACGGCGCTCGCCGGCCTTCCACGCACGCGGCAGCGCGTCGACCATTTCTGCGTGGAGGGTTGGAACGCCGTCGCGGAATTCACCGGGGTACGCGTGAGCGAATTGGCGAGGCTCGCCGGAGCGCGGCCCGAAGCGCAATTCGTGGATTTTCGGTCGTTCGACGACGGCTATCACGAAAGCTGGGATATGGAGAGCGCGATGCATCCCCAGACACTCGTGGTGTTCGCCAAGGACGGCGAGGCGCTCACGCCACCGTACGGCGCCCCCGCGCGCGTACACTCGCCGGTGAAGCTCGGCTACAAGAATACCAAGTACCTGACGAAGGTGGTGTTCATGGCGGAGCGCAACGGCGGGTACTGGACGGACAACGGGTACGAGTGGTACGGGGGGACGTGAGGGGAGAAGGAAAGAAGGAAAGAAGGGAAAGAGGGAGGGAAGGCAAATAGGCCGGCCAAAGTTGCGAATTAGGCTCGCCTAATTTAGGGTTGTGGGAAGGCTGGTCCCTTCGCACTCTTCGGTCGAACCCATGAACCCCCTCCAATCCCTCCGCGTCATCCCCTGCGAACGACACCGTACGCTCCCGCTGCTTGTGCTATCGATTGCGCTTTGCGCCGGTCCGGTGCGGGGGCTCGAGGCGCAGCGTCCGCCGCTGCTCCTGTTCGGGCAGGTGACCGATTCCGCAAGCCGTCCGGTCGCGGGTGCACGCGTGGTCATCGCGCCGCTCGGGCGACAGCAGCTCACCGACATCGACGGGCGGTATCGCTTCACCGGTCTCACGCGCGGCACCTTCAGCGTGTCCGTCGCGCGAGTGGGCTTTGCGCCGGCGCTCCGGCAGATCGCGATGACCGACGGCGATCGTGAGTTGCGCGTGGAGCTGCGCCGTGCGCGGGTGGAGCTCGCCGCCGTACAGATCACGGCGACGCCTGCTGCCACACTCGCTCAGGACTCCCCGCAACCGACAACCGTTCTGGAAGGTGAAGCGCTTCGGCAGTCACAGGGCGCCGCGTTGGGAGAGACGCTCGAGCACGTACCCGGTGTGCGAAGCCTGAGCATGTCGAGCGGAATCGGAAAACCCGTCATCCGCGGCATGACCCACTATCGCGTGGTCACCCTGGACAACGGACAGCGCAGCGAAACGCAGTCGTGGGGTCACGATCACTCACCGAACGTGGAAACCGCCACAGCCGAACGGATCGAAGTCATCAAGGGGCCATCGAGCGTGCTGTATGGATCCGATGCGCTGGGTGGTGTCATCAACGTGATTGCGCCGTCCATTCCTGATGCACTCGATGTCCGGCCGTTCGTGCGCGGCCGTCTCGGCTCGTCCTACAATCACGGCGTGCGCGGAGCGGATGGCAGCCTGTCGGCCGAGGCGGCGTACCGTGGTCTCGGGGTGCGCGGTGCGGTCACGATGCGGGGCAGCGGCGACATGCGCACTCCGACTGGCCCGCTCGAGAATACCAACAACCGCGCACTCGCGATCGAGAGTGCGGCGGGCTATCGCGGGTCGTGGGGCGCGGTGTCTGCACGCTACGCCGGTCGCGACGAACGCATCGAGATTTTCGACGATCCCGTGCGCAATCCGGGCTACAGCGGATTTCAGCTCATCGACACGCACCGCGCCACCGTAGAAGTGGCGGCCCCGGCGGGTGGCGGAGCACGCCTTCAGCTGCAGGGAGGCTACGAACAGAACCTTCGGCGGGAGTTCGCCGGCGCGACCGCTACGTCACCCGATCTCGGGCTGTTCGTACGCAACTGGACCGGTTTTGCAAATCTGCACCAGCCACAGCGTGGCGCGTTGAGCGGAACCCTCGGCGTGTCCGCGATGGCGAGCGACTTCGAAAATCGGGGAACGCAAACGCTCATTCCGGGGAGCGGCACCCGCAGTGCCGGCGCGTACCTGTTTCAGCAAGCGGACGTCGGCCGCGTGCGGGCCACCGTAGGCGCGCGCTACGATTACCGCACGCTCGCCACCGACGGGAATCTCGACATCGATGTTGCGCCGCAGAAGCGGCGTTTCTCGGCGTTCACCGGGAGCGCGGGGCTGCTCGTGCGCGTGAGTGAGCCGGTGGCGGTGGTGCTCAACGTGGCCCGTGGATTTCGCGCGCCCGCAGCACCTGACCTGTTCGCCAACGGATTCCACGAAGGCACGCGAGCCTTCGAACGTGGAGACCCGACGCTTGCGGTGGAAACGTCGCTGAATACCGAAATCGGGATGCGGGTCTCGCGCAACGATCTCTCGGCCGAACTCACTGCGTATCGGAACGCGGTCGACGACTACATCTACCTGCGGCCCTTCGGCACCGGCGGCGGCGTGTTCGACTCGCTGCAGGTGGTGCAGGGGAATGCACGGCTCACAGGTGTCGAAGGTCGCGTCGCGTACCGGCCGTTCGAGGTGCTCACCGTCCAGGCATCGGGAGACTACGTGCGCGGCGACAACCTGACCGCACGCGTGCCGCTCACCTTCATCCCGCCGCTCCGGGCGATCTACTCCGTGCGACTGGACGACGTGAAGCGCCGGGGCACGCTGCGGAACGCATTCGTGATGCTTACGGGCGAAACGAATACCCGGCAGACGAGGCTCGATCCGCGTGACGTCGCACCACCCGGCTACTCCTTGCTGTCGGCCGCCACTGGCGTCACCGTCCTCGTTCCCCGTGGTGCGCTCACGGTCGACCTGTCGATGCGCAATGCGACGAATGTGCGCTACCGCGATTTCATGAGCCGCTACAAGGAGTTCGCGCTGAGCCCCGGGCGTTCCCTGCGGCTGCGCGTCACGACGCCGCTGTAGGTCGCGTCGCTCAGCTCTTGTCGCGCACGGCCTTGAACGGCCGCGCTGGCGGTTCCGTTCCTCCCGACGAGGAGACGTAGCGTGTCGTGCCGACAAGCGACTCACCCTCGAGCTTGAGCTCGTAGCGGGTCCGCATCTGCACGATCTTCGCCTCGCCGTTCACCATGAGGCGTCGATCGATCGGGTCGGTCTCGAGCGTCAGCGTGCCGTGGGCGAACACGTGCGAGACATGAGTTTCTCCGGGTGAAAGTTGCTGGTTGGAAAATCAGTCACCGCACGCGCGCCAGGAGTTTCCTACGGCTTTCGCTTCGGAGTTCCGGCCAGGGAGCGGTAGTACTCCTCGACCATCGCGCGATACTCCGCCGGCACCGGTGCGCGCGCGCCGAGTGCGGGCTTGCCTTCCGTACCAAGACCGAGTGCCTTCGCGAGCGCGAACTCGAAGCTCTTGACGCCTTCGATCACCTGCGACTGCAGTTGTTCGAGTCCCTTGGCGTCGCCGAACGCGCGGCCGTTCTCGAGCTGTCGCAAGCCCGCGATCGCGTTGTCCAGCTCGCGCGTATCGAGTCCCTGCCGGCGCATCTCTGCGCGCAGTGCCTCGGCGTTTTCGCGCCGCATCTGGAACTCGCGTGCGAACTGCTGCGCGTCGCCTGTCGCCATTCCACCTGCGCGCCCGTAGCTGCCGTTGCTTCCGGCGCGCGCACCGAACTGCTGTCCGCCCTGCTGCTGGCCAGCTCCGACTTGCTGGCCCTGCTGTCCCTGCCCTTGTTGCCCCTGCTGGCCTTGCTGGCCTTGCTGGCCTTGCTGGCCTTGCTGTCCCTGCTGGCCTTGCTGGCCTTGCTGGCCTTGCTGGCCTTGCTGGCCTTGCTGGCCTTGCTGGCCTTGCTGGCCCTGCTGTCCCTGCTGGCCCTGCTGTCCCTGCTGTCCCTGCTGTCCCTGCTGTCCCTGTGTGCGTTCGCCCGTGCGCTCTTTCAACGACTCGAGCCCGCGCACCAGGTCGCGCGTCTTGTCGAGCGCGCGCGCGTTCTGCTTGCCCGCGCCCTCGCCCCGCAGAGACTTCGCCGCTTCGCCGACCCGCTCAGCGACGTCGCGGAGGTTCTCGCTGATCTGCGCCTCGAAACCGTTGCTGTACTCCGGCGAGCCGCCACGCATCACATTCTTCGAGAACTCGATCTTGTCGCCAAGCCGTGTGTCGCGAATCGCGTCGGCCGCTTCACCGACCTTGCCGGCCGCCTTCGGCTGTTCGCGGCGACCATCACGTGCGAGCTTCTCCGCTTCGGACTCCAGGCGCTCCACGTCGCCGCGCATCACGTCCTTCTTCTCCGACAGGCGACGCATCGCTTCCTCGCGCTGCGCACCCGCCGCGGCCTGCGCCTGCTTCACACCGTCGGCGATCTCGCGCTGGCGTGACTCCAGATCGCGCGCACGCTCGGCGAGCTTCTCGATGCCGGCCTTGGTGGCCGTGGAGCGATTGCCTTCGAGGTTGCGCGCTGCGCGGTTCAACTCCTCGAGCGCTGCACTGCCCTGCGACGACGATCCGCTGGCCGCCTTGCGCATCGCATCGGCCGCCTGCTGCATGCGCTGCGCGGCGTCGGCCAGCTCACGCGAACCCTGCTCGCGCGAGAGACGCTCCAGGCGACGCGCCTCCTCCTCGGCCTGCCGTGCAAGCTCGCGCTGCGCACCGCTGCCACCACCACCCGACGAGTTCGCGCCCATCTTCTCGCGCAGCGCATCAGCCATCTTCTGCATGCGCTCGTTCTCCTGCTGCTGCCGGTTCGCGAGCTGTTTGAGACGCTCCAGCGTCTCGTCTACCGCGCGCTCCGTGCCCTGCTGCGCCTGTGACTGCTGCTGCAC
>Ga0136611_10003805_pt1 | contig 10574 bp, 12 predicted proteins | sample AntDrymUQ2232306_2_FD_106645 | JGI IMG/M metagenome (GOLD analysis project Ga0136611, IMG submission 106645) | Polar desert sand microbial communities from Dry Valleys, Antarctica - metaG UQ223 (23.06) | ecosystem: Environmental > Terrestrial > Soil > Desert | place: Antarctica: Dry Valley... | reverse complement strand
CTTCGTGATCCATCCCGGCGTCAAGGCGCGCTCGATCGAGGAGCTGATCGCGCTCGCAAAATCGCAGCCCGGCAAGCTCAACTATGGCTCGACCGGTGGCGGCGCGGCATCACACCTTTCAGCCGAGCTCTTCAAGGCGAGAGCTGGAGTCGACATCGTTCATGTGCCGTACAAGGGCATTGGTCAGGCACTGCCAGAGCTGCTGGGCGGACAGGTGCAGATGATGATCGGACCCGCTCCGTCTTTGCTGCCGCATGTGAAATCGGCCAAGCTGCGGGCCCTGGGAATCACCAGCGGTAAACGAATGGCGATTCTGCCCGACCTGCCCACCGTCGCGGAATCAGGCCTGCCGGGATATGAAGCTTACGGTTGGTTCGGCCTCGTCGCGCCGGCGCGCACGCCCGCGGGAATCATTACAAAGCTCAACGCGGAGATCTTGCGCATCCTGCACCTGCCCGAGATGAAGCTTCGGCTCGCCGAGCTGGGCGCAGAGCCTGCGTCGTACAAGCCGGGCGAGTTCCTGACATTCATCAACCGCGACAACGCCGTATGGGAAAAGCTCATCAAAGAGCGCGGCATCGTGATCGAGCACCCGAAGCTGAATCTGTGACGGCGTGCCGACCTTACGTTTCTTACGGCGTGCATCGGCTCTGGCTGCGGGCCTTGGCCGTTATTCAGGATGCCGGTCTGCGCTTCGCCCGCGCAGATTACACAGCCGAAGCGCTGGCCGCATACTTGAAAACGCGGTTTCGACCCAGCAGTGACTGGTATGTGGGCGAACTAAAACTTCGTCTTAGCCGTCGGAAGCGTCGTGCGACACGGGCAAGACATGGAACAGCTCACCCATAGACCGCACGCCCGTAACCCTCTACACGACACGCGCCGCACAAAAGCCGGCATCGTCGGGGCAATTCTTCCTTCAACCATCCTCTAGTGAGGCGTCAGCGGATAGATCACAACGGTCTATGAGCCATCCTTCTCACCTGTGCCGATAACTAATCTCGAGCTCAAACCTTTCGCCGTAGCTTTTTGAAGCTCTCCGGCGCCCAGGGTCGGAGCGCCAGCAGCAGGCTCGTGCCGGCGCGTTCGGACAGCGGCAACTCCAGATCCTGGTGATGGAGCTCGGAGAACTCCACGCTGAGCCGTTTCATGCGGTTCTGTATTACTGCGTTGCTGGTGCGCGATAGCATTCCAGTCGTGAACGCCATGAGCTCACCGGACTCATCGAAGCGCGAGCGCAAAAAGTTGCTCTGAACCTGCTCCTGGAAGTACTGCTGGATCGGACCGTCGGGCAGCCAGGCAAAATTGCGGGCAACTCTCACACGTATCTTGTTGTCGGGAAGGAGATCGATGATCTCCAGCTTGTCCAGGCGTGCGAGCAGTCGGACGCACTCGGGCTTTGATAGCGCGAAGCCCGCGACAATCTCGTCCAACGACCAATGGTTGAGCGCGTGCACGGCAACCAGCAGCAGCGTCGGATCCGAGACGAGCACTTTCTCCTGATCTCTCGATAAGCGCTCAGGGCTTCCGCCTTGCGCAGCAACCATTTTTGCGAGGTCGCTGATCTCGATTCCAAGGAACTCGCATACCTGGTCAAAGCGTTCCAGGGTAAAGCTGCGAGCGGCGAAGATGCGCTTCACGCTCGCCTCGCTCAGGCGAAGCCCCTTCGCAAGCTTCGCGTAAGTCACACCTCGTGCGCGCAACACGTTCTTGAGCGCGTCGATTAGCGCCGCAGTTTGAGCCATTCTCGCTACCCATAACAAAGTATCTCTTTTCGATACTTTACCCCGTGCTATCGGCGACTTTCAACGAATCGGTGTTCAAGCACGATACGTCGCGCTAGTTTTGCGCCGTGTTCAAGCCGCCGAAGAGTTCTAGCGGTCACCTTCACCACCAAGGAGAGAATCATGAAAAAGGCAGTTGTTATTGCTCTGGCAGCACTATCTTTCTCGACGCCGCTTCATGCGGACTCGGTAACCGAAGCCTCGGCCGCCTCTGCGATGTCGGGACTGGCCGTGGCAGGCACCGCAGCGTGGACGGCTCACGGTGCCTCGCAGTTCGTGGTTACCGGCATCGAAGTATCGGGCGAAGTGGCAAAGCTCGCCATGGAAGGGGTGGGTAATTCAGTCCGCACGGTCGCCAATGTCAGCGCCTCGGCTGCAGGGGCGGCAAGCGTGGGCGTCGGAACGAGCGTTCGGGTGGTCACGGAATCGACCGGCACCTTACTCATCGCCGGCGGCCGACTTCTCGCGTTTATTCCTAACGAGGTCGGGCGATCTCTTCTCTTCCACGCGCGCCACGCCACTCGCTAAGAACCAAGGAGGCAGCCATGATCAGGATCATACTGATCGCACTCGCCGCACTGCTCGCATCGACCGCCTGGGCAGGCCGACCCTGCGAGGAGTTGAAGCTCACGCCCGAGAACATGCGCAAGGCCCTCACCCTTGCGGAGCGCACTCGGAACACGCTGGAAGAATCAGGGGGGAAGGTCGCCCTCGTCGCCCGGGTGGGCAAGGACCTGTCGCGCTACAAGCTGCGCTACTCGCATCTCGGGTACGCGCTGCGCGATCATCCACAAGGGCGATGGCTGGTGCTACACCAACTGAATCAATGCGGCACGGCCGACTCCGGCATTTTCATGGAGGGGCTCGGCAACTTCTTTCTGGATGATATGTTCGCCTACGAAACGGCGATCCTTGTGCCCGGAGAGGAGACCCAGCAACGGCTCGTCTCTGTGCTCAAGAGCGCAAAGAGCAGCCAATTCCACGAGGTTCGCTACAACATGCTTGCATACGCATACTCGCCGCGTTATCAGAACTCGAACCAGTGGGCACTCGAGCTCTTCGCGGCCGCTACGGGCGGTGACGTAGCAATCCAGACGCGCGAGTCGGCGCAGGCGTGGCTCAAGGCAGCCAGATACAACCCTACGACCATTCAACTCGACGCGCTGACGCGACTCGGGGCACGCATGTTCAGGGCGAATGTCGCCTTCGACGATCATCCCCTCGATCGACGCATGGCAGGGCAGATCGACACCGTGACAGTCGAATCCGTTTACCGGTTTATCGAGCAACGCGATCCGCAGCACAGGAAGATCCATCTACAGCTCGATTAGAGCGCCAGGCGCAGGCGCACACGGAGGGAGATATGGGAGAGAACAGTCAGTTCAGGCTGCTGCGGGAGCGCCGGTTCGGCCCGTTCTTCGGCGTGCAGTTCCTGGGCGCCATGAACGACAACGTCTTCAAGCAGGGCCTTGTCATCCTGCTTGCCTATCAGACGGCCTCGTTCACTACCATGTCGTCCAATGTGCTGCAGAACGTTGCGCAGGCGCTTTTCATCCTGCCCTTCTTCATCTTCTCGGCCACGGCGGGGCAGCTCGCGGACAAGTATGAAAAAAACCGCCTTATCACTATCACCGTCACGATCGAGCTCCTCTGCATGGGGATTGGCGCCTGGGGACTCCTCTCGCAGAACCTCGGTCTGCTGCTCGCCGCCCTCTTCTTGGGTGGCGCGCAATCCACACTCTTCGGGCCGGTGAAGTACGCGATTCTTCCCCAGGTTCTTCATGAGCGAGAGCTCGTAGGGGGAAACGCGCTGGTGGAAACCGGCACTTCGATCGCCATACTGTTCGGCATGATCCTGGGCGGCTGGATGATCGCGCAACCGGGCTGGGGCATCGCCGGCGTCGGAATCGCCACGATGTCGTTCTCGGCGCTGGGTATCGTTCTCTCCCGCGCCATTCCGAAGTCGCCGGCCGCCGATCCCGGCCTGCGGATCAACTGGAACCCGATCACGGAGACGTGGCGCAATTACCAGTTCACGCGACAGAACCGGGTGGTGTTTCTTTCCATTCTTGGAATTTCGTGGTTCTGGTTCTACGGGGCGATGCTGGCCACGCAGTTTCCGAACCTCGCGAAGAATGTCATTGGCGGGAGTGAACACGTCGTCACCCTGCTCCTCACCATCTTCTCGGTCGGCATCGGGCTGGGGTCGCTGCTGTGCGAGCGGCTTTCAGGCCATAAGATCGAGATCGGCCTTGTGCCATTCGGTTCGATCGGACTCTCCGTGTTCGGTATCGACCTGTGGGCCGCTACGGCAGGCTACGCGCCGGCGGTCGCCGGCGTCACACCGGCTGCGTTTTTGAACGACATCGCACTGGTGCGCATCGCAGCGGATCTCTTCCTTATCGGCGTCTTCGCCGGCTTCTACATCGTACCGCTCTACGCGCTCATTCAAAGTCGCAGCGAGAAATCGCACCGTTCGCGCGTCATCGCTGGAAACAATATCTTGAATGCAGCATTCATCGTTGCAGCCGCAGCGATGGCGATCGGCGTACTGGCCGCGGGGGCCACCATTCCACAGCTCTTCCTGGTGACTGCCATCTTGAATGCGGCGGTTGCACTTTATATCTACGCCCTGGTGCCCGAATTCCTGACGCGCTTTATGGTATGGATTTTGATCCACAGCGTGTATCGACTGAAAAAGACGGGGCTCGAGCGGATCCCGGAAGAAGGCCCCGCGGTCGTCGTGTGTAACCATATCTCGTATGTGGATGCACTCGTGATCTCGGCCGCGTGCCGGCGGCCGATTCGATGGGTAACCGATCATCGCGTCTATCGCGTGCCGCTTCTGAATTTTTTCTTTCGCACGGCGAAGGCAATCCCTATAGCCTCCGCTAAGGACGATCCGGAAATGCTCGCGCGCGCTTACGATGTAATTGCGCGCGAGCTCGCAGATGGCCAGCTCGTCGGCATCTTCCCGGAAGGGAAGCTCACGGCGACCGGGGAGATGAACGCATTCCGCGGTGGCATCGTGCGTATCCTCGAAAAATCACCCGTGCCGGTGATCCCGATGGCGCTCTCAGGCCTCTGGCAAAGCTTCTTCGCCCGCAATCGCGACAAGATGAAGCACGCGGCGAAACTGTTCCCAAAAATCCAACTGGCCGTCGGAGAGCCCTTGCCTGCAATGGGGGTGACGCCTGAGCTCTTGCAAGCTGCGGTGCTCGAGCTGCGAGGGAAACGTCAGTGAGGTGAGCTTGCGTATCGATGCTTAAACGCCGACGCGAGTCCAGAAACTCGTTTTGCGTGCGTGCGCGGTCCGAACTGCACTCTCAAACGTTTCGTGCGTGTCGAGCGGCCCATAATCAACCATGCTCGTGTCCAGCCGGCGCAGCGTGCATAGATACTTCGCCGCATGGCCGTAGGCCTTCGAATACGCGCGCGCGAGAATGGCCAGCAGCAGCGCGCGGTAGCAGACGATCGTACCTTGCAATCGCCCCTTGCTTTCGAGCTCCTGCGCGAGAGGCACGAGGCAGACGTAAGACTCCCCTCGAACTGCCACTTGCCGTGCAACGAGCAGCGCCTCGGCCCCCGCGTCGTCGTTTATTGCGAGGAGCAGTTGAGCGCCGGAAATCGGATCGTCGAGGGTCTGTGCACGCTCCCGCGCGACTTCGGCCGCTCTCGCGTGGTCCCCAGGCGCAAGGTTCTGACACCAGGCCTCGAAGTCGCCAGGCGATCCGGTCCGGTCGAAAAGAGTCCGGCGCACGGACTGCAGGCGCTCCGTGTCTCCGAGCGCGGCATAAGCTTCCGCGAGCAACCGTTGGCGGTCGGCCTCGTGATAATTCCAATCGCCTTCCAGCCAGACGAGCGCCTCCGCAGGTCGGCCATAGCGGATGTAACGATCGGCGAAGTCGTGCTTTTGCAAAGGATTCGGGCTCGGGCTGTAGCTGAGCGTTGCTTTCGTGGACAAATCCGGATCGCGTAGCACATCAGCGATCAGTCCGACAGCGCCAGCGGCCTTATATACCCCGTAATTGCGACCCTCGCCCTCGCTGTGCACCTGCAAGGCCTCCTCCAGGTCAGCCTCGAATCGGCTCGCGAGAGCACGCAGGTCCGGCACGTCGAAGAGCAGATCGGCATGCCTCAGCAGCGCTTGGCGAGCGCCATACTCATCCGCAGCGACAAGCGCATGCACGCTCTCGACCCATTCGGCGGCTTGCCGATTTGTCTGGGCCTTGGCAGAACGGAGCCAGAGCTCGCATCCTGCGCGCATCGCATCGCCGATCGCGCCGTCAGAATCGTCGGCCTGCTCGAAAAATTTCACATCGCTGCGCACGAACGCGTCCGCGAGGTCGTGTGCCTTCGCCGCATCGAGGGGAAGCAACTCCAGCGTGATCTCGTCCACCCAGGTTTCGAGCTCCCGCGCGAAAGGCCGAGCGGCGCTCCTCCAGTAGAACCGCTTCGAGCGCTTCCAGCTCTGCAAGCGTTTGCGGAACTCGGCAGCAAGACGAGCGGGATCGGCTGCGAGGGCATGGCGAGCCAGACGCTCTTCGACCTCCGGATGCTTCGCGGCAAGCTCGGCGAGGAGCGCGGCAAGTTCGTCCCTGCTTTGGCCGCGCAGGGTTTTGAGTCGCTCGGTCGGCGTCGTCGCCTTCGGAATCTTCTTCTTAGGCACACGAGACTCGCATCAACCGCGAGCTGTGCATCAGTCGAGGGCCCTGAGGGGCTTCTCGCCCTTCAGACGCGCGATCCAACGCAGCGCTGCCTTGCCGCGGCCGATCGTTTGAAGCAGCGCCTCGCCGGCACCGCGGTCTTCGCTCATGTTCTATTCCAGGGAATGATCCGACCAACGCGAATTTTAGCGCCGGCGTCTGCCGCACTCGCCCACGGCAAAGAAGCGCTACGGTCGTCGATGCAATATCGACGCAATGGCCACATCAGCCGCGGCGCGTTGTAATGCCACCGAGCGCGACATCGAAGCGTCGAATACTCGTCGGCAAACGAGCCGAACTCGTCGTTGAACGCGTTGCGGGTCGCTATCGCTGGGTCAGCGGCTTGATCCGGGTCGGGCGTTTCTGGTTTCAGCGGGGGGCGGCGTCGGCTCAGCACCCATCAAGATGAACCCGGACCTACACCTTCTTCGATCGTAAAAGGCACGGCATTTGACCTGGATCAGCACGAGAGAGCCATGCTCGCGCGCGTGGTGGCGCTCATTCGCACTCATTCGTCATACTTGAGCGAAGCAGCCAGGACGATCGCTACAGCCGCTCAAGCAGCGCGTCGGGCGCAAGGTCGGTAACCGCCGCGTAGCTTCGTGCGAACGCTGCGAGTCGGTTACGCGTTGCGCATGCGTGATGTGCGCCTGGAAGTACCGAACATAGCGCGCTAATACTGGGTTGACTGACGAACCCGATCACGAGCCGGGTTCGCTGTACAGTGCTCGAAAGAGCAGCACCGCGAAAAATTACCTACCGGCGCTACCTCTCAAGGAGCACAGCGGGTGCGACCAGGCAAGGCAACCTCCGCCCAAATCCTGCCCACAATCTGCGTGAATATGCGTTTTTCTGCGCCTCTGAAATCATGCAGCGAATCGCAGCCCCGAGGGTGGGGGCATGATTACGGCACCTTTGCTCTCCTTGTTTGTCATACCCGCGGCCTACCTGTTGATGCGAAAGCCCCGTCGACAGCGCCGCATCTTCACCCGTTTCACGTTTTTCAACCGCGTACCACCAAAGGAGCAGTCGAATGAAAGTCATCGAATTCGTCATCGCTGTCGCGTTGGCAGCACCCGCCGGCGCCGTCCTCGCTCAGTCCGGCGAGATGAAGGGAATGGAGATGAAAGGCATGGACATGGATAAAAAGGCGATGTCCAAGGAAGACAAGGCACAGACGACGCACCAGGCGGTCGGCGTGGTCAAGAAGGTCGACAGAAAAGACGGCTCCGTTACGCTCGCGCACGAGCCGGTGAAAAGCATGAACTGGCCGGCGATGGTTATGGCCTTCAAGGTGCAGGACAAAGCGATGCTCGAAAAGCTCGCCGTAGATAAAAAGGTCCATGTGGAGTTCCAGCAGCGCGGCAAGGATCACGTCATCACGAGCGTCAAATGAACGCGGGCGCGTTTATCGCGGCGGGGGCAGTGCTGCTGACCGCCTTCGCGGGGTCAGTCTCAGCCGCACCTGCACGCGCCGAGACGGTGCTCCACCACGTGCACGGCCTCGCCTACACGCCGGACGGTAAAAGCCTGATGGTGCCGGCGCATACCGGCCTTGCGGTCTACCGCGAAGGCCGCTGGCGCCGGGCCCCGGGGCCGGCCCACGACTTCATGGGGTTCTCGGTCGCGCAGAACGCAATCTATACGAGCGGCCACCCGGCGCCGGGCTCTCCGCTCACCAATCCGCTCGGACTCATGAAAAGCGCCGACGGGGGGGCGACCTGGCAGCCGCTCGGCCTGTCGGGGGAATCGGACTTTCATCTGATGGCCGCGGGATATCGATCGCAAGCGGTCTACGTCATGAACGGGGCGCCCAATTCACGCATGCAGCAGCCCGGGATTTATTTCACGCGCGACGACGGCAAAGCGTGGCAGCGCGCGGCTGCTGTGGGGTTGCCTGAGCGCGTCACGAGCATCGCCGTTCACCCCACGGCATCCGCCAAGGTCGCGGTGGGAACCGTGGAGGGACTCTATCTCTCGGAAGATTCCGGTGCGCGCTTCAAGCGTCTCGGAGAAGCGCTTCCCGTCACCGCAGCAGCCTACGATCACGACGGCAACCATGTCTATTACACGCCGGCGGAAGGGGCCGTGCTGCACCACACGGCGCTCGAGGGCGCTGTGCGCAAAACACTGCCGTTGCCCCGGCTCGGGCGCGATTTCGTGGTCTATATCGCGCAGAACCCCGTGAAGCGGAGCGAGCTCGCGATCGCCACGCGCGAGCGGCACGTGTTCATCTCGGCGGATGGTGGAAAGGCGTGGAAGCAGATCGCGCGCAATGGTGAGGCCCTATGAGCGCTGATCTCTGTCCCAGTGACCCACGCAGGGCTGCGGGGCGACAGGCCCGGTGAAAGCCGCGTCTCCTGAGGCCATGTGCACATGGCAGGTATTGGCGCTCGTGTACGGGATCAGCGTTGCACTCAACTATGGATGGGAGCTCGCGCAAAGTGGTCTCTTCACGCCGGAATCAAACGCGGGAGCGTATGCGTGCATTGCTTCGTGGCGAGCCTCGGCGACGGCGTGATGATGCTGCTGTTGTACGGGCTGGTCCGGCTCGCTTCAGGGCGCGGAGACTGGCTCATACGTCCGCGGCTGCAGGATTACGCGATCCTGGCGGTGGCCGGCGTGTTGATGGCGATCGTCGTGCCGCCGCTGATATTTCGTATCGCGGCGGCGGTAGCGGTGCGTCTCGCGAACAATCCCCAGTTTGAAAGATAGCAGTTGACCTTCCAGCGACTGGAACCTTTATGCTTTCCCACACTCATACGGACAGAGGTGATCAGATGAATGCATCGGCGGAAACGACAAAGACGGGCGAACTGTCCTGGGCAAGCACGATAGGCGGCCTCGCCCGGCACTATCTCGGCGGGCGCCGCGGGCTGATTGTGCTGGCAGTGATTGTCATCGCAGCGGGGCTGTTCCTGAACTGGGGGTGGCTCGCTGCGGCTGGCATCGCTCCCATACTCCTTGCCCTCGCGCCCTGCGCGGCCATGTGCGCGCTCGGCCTGTGCATGAACAAGATGAGCGGCAAGTCCTGTTCGAGCGAATCGCCCTCTGCGAGTAATGACAGCAAGCCCATCGTGTCCTCAGCGGCGAGCGGCAACGAGACGAAAGCTTAGTTTTATTGACGGCCGTAGCTTACGGCACAAATAAAGGAGTTTGATATGCGCAAGAACTGGAAAATCGCACTTACGACGACGGCCGTGCTCACCGCGCTCGGGGCCGGCTCTACTCTCTATGCCCAGAGCAAACCGGACACGCCGCACAGCGGCAGCAACATGATGCAAGGCAGCCAGGGCGATATGTCCGGCATGATGAACATGATGGGGCAGATGGGGCAGATGGGGCAGATGATGGAAGGCTGCAACACCATGATGAAGACCATGAATCAGCAGCGTGGTCCGGAGACGCCGAACGACCAGAAGAAACCGGCGCAGCAAGGTTGAGTCCGTTTCGAGTCCGGCTGGGCGACAGGATCCGAGACGTCTGCACATCGGCAGGACGGCAAGAGCGGTCATGAACATCGGAACGGTTGCCGAACAGTCGGGCGTACAGCCGAAGACGATTCGCTACTACGAGACCATCGGTCTCATCCGCCCTGCAGATCGGCGAGCGAACGGCTATCGCAGCTATTCTTCGATCGACATGCGCACGCTCAACTTCATCAAGCGCGCGCGCGGCCTGGGCTTTTCGGTGGACGAGATACGCGAGCTTCTGGATCTCTGGCAGGACAAGAAGCGTACGAGCGCTGCGGTGAAAGCGCTCGCGATCCGGCATCTTGCAGCGCTCGATCACAAGATCGAAGCGCTGCAATCCATGCGCAAGGCTCTCACGAACCTCGTCAAGCGCTGCGGGGGCAACACGCGGCCTGATTGCCCCATCCTCGACGATCTCGCCGATACCAAGGAGGCTCGGTAAAAAGCGACCGCGTCGCGCGTCGGCTTACGCCGTTCGCGGCCCGTTGCTTGAGCCTTCGGATCTACTGCCCTGATTGTCCTTTTCGCCATCAATGTCGGGCGCCTCGATATCAAGGACGAGTCCCCTATGTTTCCGGACCATCGTACCAATCAGATCGGCAACACAAAAT
>Ga0136611_10003804_pt1 | contig 10575 bp, 8 predicted proteins | sample AntDrymUQ2232306_2_FD_106645 | JGI IMG/M metagenome (GOLD analysis project Ga0136611, IMG submission 106645) | Polar desert sand microbial communities from Dry Valleys, Antarctica - metaG UQ223 (23.06) | ecosystem: Environmental > Terrestrial > Soil > Desert | place: Antarctica: Dry Valley... | reverse complement strand
CGCGGCGGTTATGGAGATTTTGATCTGTACATTTCTTATTCCACACCTACCGGCTGGAGCGAACCTGAAAACCTTGGAAGAAATATTAATACAGAAGCCTGGGAGAGTTCGCCGAGTTTAAGCCCCGATAAAAGGGCATTATACTTTAGCAGTAACAGGCCCGGCGGATTTGGCGGAAAAGATCTTTATGTAAGTTATCGTCTGCCAACCGGAAAGTGGGCGCCTGCTCAAAATATGGGGGCTTCTATAAATACAGCAGGCGATGAGTTAGCACCTTTTATTCATGCGGACAATGCTACTTTATTTTATAATAGTGACGGCTTACCCGGTTATGGCAACAGCGATATTTACTTATGTCGTAAAGGCCCGAACAACGAGTGGAGCATTCCTGAAAACCTTGGCTTCCCGATTAATACAATAGAAAATGAAGGAAGCATTTTTGTAGCGGCTGATGGTAAAACCGCCTTTTATGCAAGCGACCGAAGTGACACGAGGGGTGATTTGGATATTTATACGTTCGAATTAAGACCTAACGTTCGGCCTGCAAGAACTTTGTATGTGCAGGGTAAAGTATATGATAAAAAAACAGGAAAAGGTTTACCCAGCGCTGTTGAGTTAATTGATAACAGTAATCAGAAATCAGTTACGAACGTACAAACAGATGAAACGGGCCACTACTTCATGACCCTGCCTATTGGGAAGGATTATACGTTTACTGTTAACCGCAAAGGGTATTTATTCTTCAGTGAATTATACCCTTTAAGCAAAATTGTAGCAGACAGCACTTATAAAAAAGACATTCCGCTGCAACCTTTGGACGTAAACGCCTCCTTAGTTTTAAAAAATATTTTATTCGAAACCAACTCTGCAAAACTTCAACTTATAAGTCTTGCTGAAATTAACAGGCTATTGCAACTTATGAGCGAAAACCCAACATTAAAAGTTCAGATAAACGGGCATACAGATAACGTAGGTAAACCTGCAGATAATCTCAAACTTTCAGCAAGCCGCGCAAAAGCGGTAGTGGATTACTTAGTAAGCAAAGGAATAAATCAAAGCCGCCTAGTATCCAAAGGGCTTGCAGAGACCAAGCCAATTGCAGATAATAAAACTGAAGCAGGCCGTGCACAAAACCGGAGAACAGAGTTTGTAGTTACAGGGAAGTAAATTAGTTGACAGATGACAGTTGACAGAAAATCCGGAACTTATAACTTAAAAGCCTACAACTTACAACAGCCGTTGCAACTGCTAACCAGTAACTATCTTCACCCCCATGCATCAGGAACTGCTTTACAGAATTGCACTTACTGCGGCGCCAAACATTGGAGCTGTACAAGCTAAAATATTGGTAGATCATTTTGGCTCTGCAGAAAATATTTTTAAAGCAAAAAAAGATTACTTAGAAAACATTCAGGGGATAGGAACCGCACGGGCAAAAAATATTAAAAGTTTTGAAGACTTTACGGCTGTTGAAGCAGAAATAGAGTTTATTGAAAAATATAAAATACAAACTCTTTTTCTTACCGACGTCGAATATCCCAAACGACTTTTAAATTGCTATGACGCCCCGACGATGTTATATTACAGGGGCACTGCCGACTTAAACAACTCAAAAGTTATAAGCATAATCGGCACCAGGAATAACACCGAGTATGGAAGGCAAATTACAGAGCAATTAGTTAGCGATCTGCAGAGCTTTAAGGCAATAATAGTGAGTGGCCTTGCTTACGGTATTGATACTATTGCACATAAGGCTGCACTTAACAATAACCTGCAAACTGTCGGCGTTCTTGCTCACGGACTTGATAAAATTTATCCCCGCCTGCATTTAAGCCTTGCAAAACAAATGACGATGTGTGGAGGCTTATTAACTGAGTTTCCTAAAGGTACGCTTCCTGATAAACACAACTTTCCACGACGCAACAGGATAGTAGCCGGAATGGCTGATGCCACCATTGTTATAGAAACTGCTTCTAAAGGTGGAAGCATCATAACCGCAGAATTAGCCAATGGTTATAATAGAGACGTATTTGCTTTTCCGGGGAGAATAAATGATGCAAAGAGTGCTGGATGTAATCACCTTATTAAAAACAATAAAGCCATTTTATTGAATAACGCAGACGAATTAATTGAATGGTTAGGGTGGAAAGAAAAGAAAGCAAAACGTAAACATCAAAAAGAATTGTTTATTACCCTTACCGGCGACGAACAAATTTTAGTTGACCTGCTAAAAGAAAAAGACACTATTCATATAGATGAGCTGCATATAAAAAGTGGCCTTAATAGCAGTTCTGTTGCTGCAGCTTTACTAAATCTTGAGTTTGAAAATGTGATTAACCCGCTTCCGGGAAAGTTATATAAACTGCTATAAAATTACCATAGAAGAAAGAAGCTTTAATACTATAAAAATTAATTAAATTGCATAAACAACTTAAGAGCTAATGTTCAAATTTTTCAGCACGGCGCCGGTAATTAAAAGCGATACGGTAGTAAAGCTGGAGCGTATGGGTAAAACTATGCAACTGCTCCAGGCTATTGAAGCTGAAAGAAAAAATGTTTTCTCTAATACCGGCAGCTCAGTAAATGGCGAAGTAACTGTTGAGCGTGTTGGCTCGTACGGCAATAAAAAGGGCAGATGATTGCAGTATGAATATTGCCCTGGCCACACTAACCCTCCTTATCATTTTATATCCCGGTTTTTTATTCAGGCGTTTTTACTTCACGGGCGAATTTTCAAAAGAATATTTTAAACAAAGCGCTACCGATCTCATTTTCTCCAGCATTCTTCCGGGGTTTTTTATTCACTTTATTGGATACCTCTTATTTATAAAGGGCAGAAGCCAGATAGATGTTATTACTATAGGCACTCTATTAAGCGGCACAAGCGATTCAATAAAAGTAACCGAAGCATTTAAAGCTGTATATCAGAAAGCTCCTTCTATTGCCGGCTATTTTTTCGGCGTTAGCGTAGTAGGAATGGTGGCGGGATTTGCCGCAAAACTTGTTGTACGAAAGTTTAAACTCGACAGAAAAGTAAAGCTGTTTCGTTTTCAAAACGAATGGCATTACATATTTAGCGGAGAGATTTTAGACTTTCCGAAAGTGCCCGGAAACGCAGAAGATATAGATTGCAGTTATATTGATGCCCTTGTTAAAACAGATGAAGGAACCATCATTTATACAGGCTTGCTTGCTGATTATATTTTAACCAAAGAAGGCGGCATAGACCGAATTTATTTAACAGATGTAAAAAGACGTTTTTTTAAAGATGACATTACCAATAAAGTTGAAACACCGGCAGAGTTGGCCGAATTGGCAAACGATAGCCGCTACTATTATTTACCGGGAAGGTTTTTTATTATTTCGTATAGCCAAATCATTAACCTGCATGTTACTTATTATAAGGTAACTCCTAACCAGCAATTGAAAGAGGAAATACAGCATATCAAAACGGAATAAATTCTTTGACACCATCTGCATGGGCTCTATTAAATAACCCAACATTTAGAGACATTTATGCGTCGGTTGATGGATTTGTAGTGAATGGTGGTATTAAGCTTACGTTTTAATTGTCGACATAGAAACGCACCTATTTACAAGCTGCAAAGTTAGACATGTTACCACTAAGAATTACTTACAACTAACTCACTTTTCGCCATCATCTGCCAACGAACTGCCTTACGTTCCCCTGCTGTAATTAGGTGCTTCCCTGGTAATTACTACGTCGTGCACGTGACTTTCGCGCATGCCTGCATTTGATATTTTTACGAAACTCGCCTTCTGCAATTCTTCAATATTTTTTGTTCCGCAATAACCCATGCCTGCCCTCAATCCACCGGTGAATTGGTAGACGACCTCGTTTACAAAACCCTTATATGCAATACGTCCTTCAATACCTTCGGGCACATACTTCTTAAGGTCTGCCTCCACATCCTGGAAGTACCTGTCGCCGCTGCCCTGCATCATTGCACCTAACGAGCCCATTCCGCGGTATTCCTTAAACTTACGGCCTTCATAAATAATAGTCTCGCCGGGGCTTTCTTCGGTACCTGCAAAAATGCTTCCCATCATCACCGCATTTGCACCAGCCGCCAGCGCTTTTACCATATCTCCGGTATAGCGTATACCGCCATCCGCAATTAATGAAACGCCTGTTCCTTTAAGTGCCCCGGCAGCTTCCATAACCGCTGTAAGCTGAGGAACACCAATGCCGGCAACTATACGTGTAGTGCAGATTGAACCGGGACCGATACCAACTTTCACCGCATCCGCTCCTGCTTCAACAAGCGCTTTTGCACCTTCGGCAGTACCTACATTTCCAGCAATTACCTGTAAATTTTTAAAGTTCTTTTTTAAGTTTTTTAAAGCTTCTATCACACCTTCACTATGCCCATGTGCGCTGTCTAAAGTAACAACATCCACAGCAAGATGTTGTAAAGCAGAGGCTCGGTCGAGCATGTCTTTAGTAATGCCAAGTGCAGCACCTACCATCAGTCTTCCATACTGGTCTTTTCCTGCATTAGGGAAATTGCGGAGTTGATTAATGTCTCTAAAAGTTATCAGCCCTACTAACTTACCCTCGCTGTTTACAACAGGTAGTTTCTCCACTTTAGAATGACGTAGAATTACTTCAGCTTTTTGAAGGTCGGTGCCTTCCGGGGCAACTACGAGGTTTTCGCTTGTCATTAACTCGCTTACTTTACGCTGCTTGTTTTCTTCAAACCTTAAGTCCCGATTAGTTAAGATACCTACCAGTTTAAAGTTTGCATCAACAATCGGAATACCGCCTATACGGTTTTCTTTCATCAGTTTCAAAGCATCGCCAATAGTTGAATCAGGCGTTAGTGTAACAGGGTCTATTATCAACCCGCTTTCACTTCTTTTTACTTTACGCACCTGCTCTGCCTGTTGCTCGATGCTCATGTTTTTATGCAGTATACCCATGCCGCCTTCTCGTGCCAATGCGATCGCAAGTGTCGCTTCAGTTACGGTATCCATTGCAGCAGAAAGCATCGGAATATTTAATCGGATAGATCTGGTAAGCTGAGAGGAAATATCAACATCGCGGGGCAGAACCTGGCTGTAAGCAGGAACGAGTAAAACATCATCGAAGGTTAAGCCTTCACCAAAAAATCTATCGGAACTATTATTTAAATCAGAGGTAAGGTTTGTTGCCATGTGCAAAGATAGAGGCACGATATATTACGAGGCAAATAAAATTATTGTTACTAATTGTAATCTTAGCTCAATACGCAAGGTGAAAAGTATAGTTAACGTTGTGCGTCATCCCTCCTTTTTCGCCCGCAAAAATGATTTCCGAAGCTAACGTAAGAGCAGCAGATGCATCAGCATAATTCTTATATTGCCATGCTCTATTGCAAGGCCGGTTTAGAACTGTTGCATAATAGCACGGGCGTCATCCTGGTTGGAATGTAAAAAGCCTTTTTGCTACAACAAAAAAGGCTTTGAGATGATTTCAGTGGTGAGTCCCAAGCGGACATCCCGATCAGAATATTTACATGTCAAAGATACATTCCCTTAGAGCATTTTTTTATCACTTAAAAAGAATGCTTATGAAGCAAAAAGTTTCAATGGAAATTATCAATCCTAATGCTGCGGGGATTGATGTAGGCAGTCGCTCTCATTTTGTAGCTGTAGGACAAGGTAAAGATGATATAAGAGAATTTGGAGTTTACAATGAAGACCTCCATGCATTGGCTCAATGGCTTTTAACAAAGGATGTGAAAACAGTAGCAATGGAAAGTACAGGTACTTATTGGCAAAGCCTCTTTGCTGTTTTACAAAATGCAGGTTTACAAGTTATCCTTTGCAATGGCAAGTTTACCAAAAACATTAAGGGAAAAAAGACCGATGTTCAGGATTGCCAATGGATACAGAAGCTGCATACGATAGGTTTGTTAAGTGGAAGTTTTTTACCTGATGAAGCCACAGAACAATTAAGAACTTATTGCCGTCACCGTACAAATCTTTTAGATCAGGCCGCTGATACTACCCGCAAGATGCAGAAGTATCTTCGGTTGCTTAACTTACGATTAGATGTAGTTGTAAAAGATGTTACAGGCTTAACAGGTCTTGCTATAATAGAAGCCGTTTGTAAAGGAGAAACCAATGCAGAAGTGCTTGCATCATTAAGACATGGCAATTGCAAAAAGAGTGAAGAAGAAATTGCCACAGCACTTCAAACCAATGGAAGGAAAGATTATCTGTTTGCACTGAAACATGAGTATCACATGTATAAAAACATACAATCAGCAATAAAAGATTGCGATATAGAAATTGAAAAGATGCTGGGTGAACACATCAATAACAATGATGATAAGCGGCAGCACTTCATTGACAAGAAAGTGCATAAAAAAGTAAACAAGAACTCGCCCAAAAACATCGACATCAACTTAATGTCGTATCAATACTTTGAAGGAGTGGACTTGCTGGCAATAGAAGGAGTAAGTCATTCAACAGTACTGAGTGTAATGAGCGAAGTGGGATTGGAAGGATTGAAGAAGTTTGCGACAGCAAAGCAATTTGCAAGCTGGCTTCGGCTTGCGCCAAATAATAAAATAAGCGGAGGCAAAGTACTCAGTCATAAAGTGCCCAAAGGCAGCAACAGGTTAAAAATTGCATTACGCAACGCTGCCAATGCAATAGGAAATTTAAAAGATACCCCGCTTTCAAATTTCTTTAACCGCATCAACTTTAGAAAGGGCAGAGTATCAGCAATTAGTGCCACTGCCCGAAAACTTGCAGTAATTATCTGGAACATGGTAATAAAAAAGCAACCCTATAACAATGAACATGGCTATGAATTCTTAGATCAAAACGCAAAAGAAAAGTGCAGGAAATGAAAAAGCTTATTCATAAGTTTGACATAACGACTAATGAATTAGGGCTTCAACTTCAATAACTTATAAAACGTTAGTCAGAAATGTTATGCAATCTTATAGTGGCTAACCCGCAAATAAAAAATTCACGAACTTGCCCTCCTCATAAAATGCTTATTTGAAAAAATCTCAATCTTTAATACTGAGTATCGTTACCGGCATTTTGCTGATTGCAGCCTGGCCTGTTTCGCCTTTTACATTTCTTATTTTCTTTGCCTGGATCCCATTATTATTTCTTGCCGAACAGGAGGAGAAACCCCGTCGTTTTTTTTGGTTCTCATATTTAGCGCTGCTTATCTGGAATTGCGGAACAACCTGGTGGATATGGAACGCAACCGGCCCCGGCGCAATAGCAGCCGTTATAGGAAACAGTTTTTTTATGATCGTACCTATATGGGGATTTTATAGTTTTAGAAGAAAATTTGGCAGCAACATAGGTTATGTATGTTTTGTAGTGTTCTGGCTAACCTTCGAGTATGTACATCTTACATGGCAACTAAGCTGGCCCTGGCTTACGCTGGGAAATGTGTTTGCAACACACCCGGATTGGGTTCAATGGTATGAATACACAGGAGTAAGCGGCGGCAGTTTATGGGTGCTGCTATCAAATGTGTTCCTGTTTTTGCTTATGAAGAATTGGAAGGCTCTTCAACTAACAAGAAGAATCCAATTAGGATTAACTACAGTTGTCATTTTGTTTTTACCTTTTGGCTTATCCAAACTTGTAAAACCGAGAGAGGTACTTGCATCTTTGAACCCGGCATCTTTATCCAATGTGGTAATTGTACAACCAAACATCGATCCTTACAGCGAAAAGTTTGACTTCGCCACCACCAGCGGACAAATACACAGGCTTATAACATTGTCTGAAAAACAAATTGATACCAGCACTAAACTTGTTTTATGGCCGGAAACAGCTTTGCCGGTTGCGGTGTGGCAAGACAAGGTTAACGAGAACTATAACTACAAGCCCGTTTTCGATTTTGTTAACCGTCATCCCCAACTTACATTGTTAACCGGTATTGAAACTATAAAAAACTATGGCCCAGAAAGGGCTACAAATACTGCCCACAAAAACGAAACCGACGGAAATTACTACGACGCTTTTAACGCCGCTGTTTCAGTTACGGCCAATCAGCCTTTGCAATTCTATAATAAAAGCAAGTTGGTTCCGGGTGTAGAAACATTGCCTGATTTCTTATTGTGGCTGGGAGTAATTTTCGAGAAGTTTGGCGGAACCACAGGTGGGTATGGGCACGATAAGGAAGCAAACGTATTTAAGGTTCCCGGAAATCCATATATCACTGCGCCTATTATTTGTTACGAAAGCATTTATGGCGAGTATATTACCACTTATATTCATAAAGGCGCCAACCTTTTAACTATTATAACTAACGACGGTTGGTGGGCAAATACTCCAGGCCACAAACAGCATTTAAACTACGCCCGGCTACATGCTATAGAAACCCGGAAATGGATTGCACGAAGCGCCAACACCGGCATCTCGGCCGTAATTGACGACAGGGGTAATATGCCCGAAACAAGGGCCTGGAATACAAGCGATGTTATCAAATACAATATACCACCTGCTACAGGCGAAACTTTTTATGTAAGGAACGGATCACTCATTTTTTGGTTGGCTATATTTTTAACTTCTGCGCTTTTAATGTATAATATTGTTCTACTGGCAAAACAAAGATTTCCTGCAAGGCGATAACAGGTAGTGCCATTAAAAGTAATCTTATGGAAAAGAAGTTTCAATACCAGGATACTCCAATTAGTTACTGTCTTTACGGGGAGGGAAAGCCAGTAGTGCTTCTGCATGGCTTTGCTGAAGATGGTACCATCTGGAATAACCAGATAAACGTTTTAAAACATCATTGCCGGTTAATAATTCCTGATTTTCCCGGAAGCGGGAGATCAGGAATACTACAAGGTGCAGAGGTTGGAATAGTTGATTATGCTGATTGCATATACGCACTTCTCGAAACGAAAGTATTGATAACTGTATTATGATTGGCCACAGTATGGGCGGATATATTGCATTAGCTTTTGCTGAAAAATATAAGGCTAAACTGAGCGGCTTCGGACTTGTAAATTCCACTGCTGTTGAAGATAGCAGGGAAAAGAAATTAATGCGGCAGAAAGGAATACAATTAATGGAAGAGTATGGTGTTTTCCCTTTTTTGAAAAACACTTCTCCCAATTTATTTTTTAATAAATTTAAACAGGAGCACCCTGAAATAGTTGACGCATTAATAGAAGAGGGAAAAAAATTTACAACTTTAGCATTGGTACAGTATTACAAGGCCATGATGAACCGGCCTAACCGGACAGAGGTTCTGAAAACAAGTGAAGTGCCCGTGTTTTTTGTAATTGGATCAGAAGATGTAGCAGCACCTCTGAATGATCTTCTTGAGCAGGTTCACCTTCCGGGAATTTCTCATATTCACATTCTTGAAGATATTGGCCACATGAGCATGTTAGAGGCACCTGATGAGCTTAATAAGCACCTGCTTAAATTTATAGAAGCGGTAAATTTTTAGGTATAAAGTGGCTAATAAATTCAGTTAGATCCCAGATTTACAAGAGAGATTCAGGGGCATGACAAAGCGGTTCATTATCAAAAACTTTTCCCATCAATCCTACAAATCCAATAAATCCGGTTCATACATTGCTTCTGCCGTTCTTTATATTTTCGTACATTCACAAACTCAAGTATAAATACGGATAATAGGTTGTTTAGTACAGTAGAGCGTAACATGAAAAAAGTATTTTTTCTATTATTTTTCCTTTTAAATGGGCTGTTATCTTACAGTAATCACTTAAAAGGAGGATGGGTATATTATGAATATCTTGGTCCGGGATCTTCACCTAATACTGTAAAATATCAGATAACAGTGAAGCAGTATCTTGATTGCCATTCAACCGGGCAGCAAATAGACCAAACGGTATTTTTAGGAATTTTCAATAATGCTACAAATCAGTTAACCCGGCAGATTACCATTCCTTTGTCAGGCACTGATAATCTAAATATAGATCCTCGTTATGTAAACCCCTGTATTTCTTCTCCTCCGGAAGTTTGTTATCGAATAGACAGGTATGTAACAACAGCAGAACTTCCATCAAGCGCAGCAGGTTATACCTTAGCTGTTCAGCGCTGCTGCCGCATAGCAGGAATTGTAAACGTGACAGGTTCCAATAATATAGGAGTCAGTTATACTACCAGCATTCCGGGAACTATAAACGGGATCAATTTTGAAAAAAATAATAGCCCCCAATTTGTTCAACGCGACACAGTAATGGTTTGCTACAATGGTAGTTTTGCTTTCGACTTTAGTGCTACTGATGCAGATGGTGATGAATTAACGTATTCGTTTTGCCCCGGTCTTGTTGGTGGTGGGCCAGGTACAGGTCAGTCTCAACCAAACCCTCCTTCAAGTCCTCCTTATTTAAATGTTCCTTACAGCAGTAGTTTTATTGGCGAGTCTCCAATGGGGCCATTAGTTACAGTAGATACTAAAACCGGTTTGATAAGTGGCCAGGCGCCCGCAAGAACAGGGGATTATGTTGTAACGGTTTGCGCATCTGAATTTAGAAACGGCGTTAAGATTGGAGAAACAAAAAAGGAAATACACATTACAGTAGCTAATTGTAGTTTGGCAGCAGCTGAATT
>Ga0136611_10003803_pt1 | contig 10575 bp, 4 predicted proteins | sample AntDrymUQ2232306_2_FD_106645 | JGI IMG/M metagenome (GOLD analysis project Ga0136611, IMG submission 106645) | Polar desert sand microbial communities from Dry Valleys, Antarctica - metaG UQ223 (23.06) | ecosystem: Environmental > Terrestrial > Soil > Desert | place: Antarctica: Dry Valley... | reverse complement strand
GCCGTCGCGATTGAGACGACGAAGGGCACGGCGGTTGCGGCGCCGACGCATCTGTTGAACATGGTCGGATCACTCAGTCCGACCGAAGAGTGGTACATGCCGGATGAGGCGAGCGGCACGCTGGCTGCCGTCTCGCGTTCCAGGCGCGTGCGGCGTGGCACGGACTGGGAGGCCGAGGGCGCACTTGACGTGAACACGCTGCCGGTCTTGCTTGCGGCCGCGGTCAAGGGTGGCGTAGCGCCAACGACGCCGGCCTCTGGCGTTCTCACGCGCCTGTGGACGTATACGCCGACGATGACCAGTGACGACCTGAAGTCGTTTACGGCCTGGTGGGGCGACAATAACGTCCAGGCGTTCCAGTCGGCCTACATGATGGCGAATGAGCTCGGCATCAGCAGCGATGCCAGCGGCACGGACGGCGCGACCCAAAGCATCAGCGGCTGGGGCAGGCCGCTGACCAAAGTCGCAGACCCGACGCTGCCGTCGGCGCTCAATACCGACCTGATCGTCGGCGGCAATATGCAGGTCTGGCTTGATACCGCAAGCGCCATCGGCACAACCGAAGTCACCGGCCGCGTCATCTCAGCCGAACATACCATCCCGACCGGCTCAGTCGCCAAGTACCTCGCGGGCGGCCCAACGGCGTCACTCGGCTTTACGCGGCACGGACGTGGCAAGCGTAGCGCAACCACGACGGTTGTGATGGAGCTGCTGGATAGCGTCCAGTATGACATCTTCGACGCCGGTACGGTGGCAAAGGTGCGGGTGCGGCATAACGGGTCGGCGATTGAAACCGTAGCCGGACCACTGACCTACTACAATTATGTCGAGGTGGATATGTACGGGCCGCTCGCGTTCGACAGTTGGGGCGACCTGGAAGGCACCAACCGCACGATCAGCTTCACGGTCACGAGTCACCGCGATACGGTCCTCGGCGCTGACTTTAGCGTCAAGGTCCAGAACCAACGGACGACACTGTAATGAGCGCGTTCGTGGACACCTCGAAGCTCGCCATCACCGAAGGCGACAATACGATCTTCGTGAAGCGCAAAATGGACTTCGGGACCAAGTGTCTGGTGGAGGACACCTTGACCCGCATGGCGCTGAAAGACGGCGCGGTTGATGAGATTCAGTTGACGCTCGGCGCGCAACGGCTTGCGCTAGCGTTACATAACATCGTCGGCTGGGAGGGGCCGGACTTCGCCGGTGTGCCGTGTACGCACGAGAACATTCGGCGCCTTGACGATACCTATCCGCTCTTCGTCAAAGCGCAGAATGAGATCACGCGCCTGAACACGCCAAAGCCGGAGGATGCGCCCGACCCAAAAGCTACGACGGATGGCGCGGGTGGCTAGATGGCAAGCCACTGCCGGCTGGTCGCTGGGCACTGCATATCGTGTTGGCGCATCAGAAGAATTGGCCGCAGCACTGGGTGGATCAGGCCGATCCGGGGTATATCGCGGAACTCCTGACGTTCCTGGCGGCGCACAGTGACCACGAGATGATTGAGGCAGACCGTGATCCGAAGCAACGCGAGTCACACATGAAGCAGCGACGATTGAAGCGCAAACTGCAACTGGTCAAACGCGCGCACGAGGCATCGCATGGCGACAGCTAATCTCGAACTGGTCATTGGCGTCGTAGATAACGCAAGCTCCGGCTTGGGCAGTATTGGCGACAAGCTTGGCACTATCGGCAAAATCGCCGGTGGTGTTGCGCTGGGCGGTATCGTGGCGATTGGCGGCGCGCTGGTCGGCACGGCTGCTGCTGGACTCGGCTTCAACAACTCAATGGAACAGGCCACCGCGCGCCTGAATGCGTTCACGGGCGACGGCGCAAAGACCGCTGAAATCCTGGAGATGGTTCGTGAGCGTGCGGCCAAGACACCATTCGCGTTTGAAGAGATGGCGGCTGCCGCCGCCTCACTCGGACCAGTGTCACGGAGTAGTGGCGTTGACCTTGAAACACTGATCGGGAAAGCCGAGATTCTGGCGGCCAGCAATCCCGCGCAAGGTTTCGAAGGCGCGGTTGTGGCGCTGAAAGAAGCGACGGGCGGCGACTTTACCTCCATCGTCGAACGGTTCGACTTGCCACGCCAACGCCTGAAAGAACTTGCGGCGGAAGGTGTGCCGGCGGCGGAAGCGGTCAGTATCGCCATGACCGAGATGGGCCTGAATGCCGATCTGGTGTCCGGCATGGCAAACACTGCGGTAGGCCGCTGGTCAACCTTGCAGGACACGTTTACGACGCTGGCGGCGTCAATCACGGCGCCGATCTTCGAGGGCGTCTCGTCGGGTATGGGTGGCCTCCAGGCGCAGCTTGACGCGAACATGCCGAAGATACAGGAGTTCGCGACCTTGCTCGGCGAGAAGGTCAGTCAGGCCATGACGTGGCTTGCGACCACGGCGATCCCTGGGCTTATCGCCGGGTGGCAGACCATCCAGCCCGCAACCAGCGCCGTCATCGGTTTCTTTGGCGAGGTTATCGCAGCCTGGGGGCGTATCGGCGCCGCGTTTCAGGATGGCGGGATCATGGCCGCGTTGGGCCAGTACTGGACTGAAATCCAGGGATTCGGGTCGCGCTTGCTCACATGGCTGGGTGAGCAAGCGCCGCTCATCGGGGCCCAGGTGTTGGCGTGGGGCCAATCCCTCATCGGCTGGGTCGCGCCGATGATCCCGCAGGCGCTTACCGCGTTGGGCGGCCTTGCAACATCCATCGGCGCGTGGATCGTCGCGCAAGCGCCGGCCTGGGCAACACAGGTGCTTCAGTGGGGGACCGCGCTAATCGGGTGGATCGCTCCGTATATACCCATCGTCCTCGGCAAGCTGGGTGAACTTGCGACCGCTGCATGGAACTGGGTAACAACACAAGCGCCAATCCTTGCCGAAAAACTCTTGTCATGGGGCGCGAGTCTGATCAATTGGATCAGTCCCTACATACCACAGGTGCTTGCGAAACTTGGTGAGCTGGCAGCATCAGCCTGGGGCTGGATTACCGCACAGGTCCCGGTGCTCGTGGCCAAGTTCGGCGAGTGGGGCGCGGCGCTGGGGAACTGGGTAGGGCCTGCGATTCCGGTCCTGCTCGGCAAGCTTGGGGAACTCGCCACTAGCGCCTGGGGCTGGGTCAGTGAACAGGCGCCCATTCTGCTTGCGAAGCTGCAAGCCTGGGGCGCGTCGATGGTCGAATGGATCGGGCCACAGATTCCGATCCTGTTAGGCAAGGCTGGCGAGCTCGCGTCCCAGTTCATTGGATGGATCGGGGAGCAGGCCGCGCCATTGCTTGCGAAATTGCAAACGTGGGCAGCGTCGTTCGTTGCGTGGGTTGTGCCGGCAACAACGAAGTTCCTGCAAGAGTGGCCGGGGCAGTTCAACCGCTTCCTGACCTGGATTGGCGAGCAGGCCGGACCGCTGCTGCTCAAGTTGGGCGAGTGGGCGCTACAGTTCGTCGCGTGGATCGGGCCCATGATTCCGAAGCTCCTGCTTGCAGCCGTGGGCATCAGCGCCGCCATCCTGACCTTTATCGCCGAAACCGCTGTGGTCCTGATAGGCAAGCTCTTGGAGTGGGGCGCGGCCTTCGTCGGCTGGATTGCGAAAGACGTGATCCCGTTGCTTGTGCCGGCGCTGGGCGGCATCATCTCGACGATTGGCGGGTGGATCACTGATACGGCCGTTCCGTGGGCGACGAGCGCGTTGGTGAGTATCGGCACGAACCTTGTCGCTGGCATCCGATCCGGCATCAGCGGGGCCTGGGAAGGTTTGCTCGGCTGGATTGATGGTAAGGTCGCAATGATTCCAAAGGCAATTCGTGACTTCCTGGGCATCGGCTCACCCTCGAAGGTGATGGCCGAGCAGGTAGGACAATGGATACCAGCGGGGATCGCGGCAGGTATTGCGGGCAACAGCGCCGTTCTCGGCCAGGCGATGGGGACGCTCCAGGCTGGCCTCATGCAGGGATGGGGCAACCTGACACTTCCGCCAATTCAGGCACATGCGTTGGTTGGAACACGTCCCAGTGGTGCCTATGGGCTGCCGGCGTCGATGCCGCACCAGGCTGAACCGTACCGAACTGCGACACGCACGAGCGGCGCACCGACCACCGGCACCATTGTCGAGCGTCAGGTCGTCTTGAATGTCAGTCGCGCGATGAACGTTGAGAGTGAGTTTGCCGGCCTTGACGCCTGGGCCAATGCGGGGAGATCGTAAGGATGAGTTCTTGGCAAGTGATTGTGCCCCAAGCAGGGGGCAACCTCATCACCAATCCAAGCATGGAGGCAGGTATCGCGGGCTACGGCGCGTCCAACGGCGCAGTGCTGACGCAGACGACGGCCACCGCCGCGTTTGGCGGCTGGTCGCTGCGCTCGATCTCAAATCCCGCCGCCGGCTTCTCAGGCATCCTGCGCGACGTGTCGCTGGCGCCCAACACGCGCTATGTGTTGAGCTTCTATGCAGTGGCCGACGCCGGACAGGAGTACGCGGCATATGCGCGCGAGACCGCGAGTGGCACGGTGCATGGTACAACCCTGTTTACGACGACCGGCGCCTGGCAGCGCGTCGAGGTTGCATTCCTGACGCCGGCAGTCATTACTGCCTATACACTGGCCGTGCTGCTCATCCGTGACGGCGCCAGCTATGCGCTGTATACCGATGGCTGGCAGGTTGAGGTCGATGTCGGCGCCACACTCCGCGCGACAACCTTCATCGACGGTGATCAGCCGGGCTGCACCTGGGACGGCGCGCGTCAGGCATCGCTCTCGACACGCTCGGGTCAGTGGCGCAGTGGCGGCAAGATTGTGGACTTCGACACGTACAGCGCCTATGTCACCGACTATCAGGGCGTGGGCAGCGCGGGCTACACCAACGTCAATACCGACAACGGCATCATCGGCGGTGCGACGTTCCAGCGGTCGATTGTGCAACCGCGCGGCTTCTCAATCAGCATGTGGTTTGACGCGGCAAGCCTGGACGCGCTGCATACGGCGCGCCAGTCATTGCTTGACGCTTTGAAGCCAAACCTGGTCAGTCCGCAACAGCCGGTCGTCTTGCGCTACACCGGGAACGGCGAGCCGCGTCTGCTCTATTGCTACTATGAAGCGGGCCTGGACAGCGGGACGATCTGGCCGAATCCTGAGGACATACAGGTCCGCTTCGTGGCCTACGATCCGTATTGGTACAGCGAGTATACGAGCTCGAAGTGGCTCTCGGCCTTCGATGAAATACCGGACGCCGATTATGTACTGGAACGCGCCGCGAATGGCACCTGGCACGCGCTCGCGGGCGGGCTGAGTGGCACGGTACGCACCGCGATCTACGACAGCGCCGGCAACCTCTATGTCGGCGGGGACTTCACCACGGCGTATAACGCTGCCGGCATCGGTTCGCCTGTGACGGTCAACCGCGTCGCCAAATGGGACGGCACGAGCTGGTCGCCGCTGGGCGCGGGCATGGTCGGGCCAGTTTATGCCTTGGCGCTCAGTCCGTCCGGCACGCTGTATGCCGGCGGCGCGGTAACAAACGGTCTCCAACAGTGGAACGGCACCGCATGGAGCAATGTCGGCACGCCGGTCGCAGGCTCGAAGACCGTCTATGCACTGGCCTATAACGCCACGGACGGGAAGCTGTATGTCGGCGGTGACTTTATCTCCTGGTACGGCATCACCAATGCACACGGCATCGTCAGTTGGAACGGATCGGCCTTTGCCGCAGTGGGCACCGGCATCGAGGCGGGCGGAGTTGTCTCCGCGCTGGCACTAGACCTCGACGGCAGTGTGATCGCGGGCGGGACGTTCTCAACGGCCGGTGGCGTGACGGTCAACCACATCGCGCGCTGGCATCCGAGCAGCGGCCTGTGGCGCTCGCTGTTTGCCAATTTCGGTGCGCCGATCAACGCCATCGCGGTCGATACCGCCGGCATCGTCTACGCGGGCGGCACCTCGAACACGAGCCTGCCCGCGCCGTATCTCAATGCGTATGCCGGCAGCTGGTATCCGCTGGGCAGCGGTGTCAATGGCAGCGTCGACGCGCTGTCCGTCCTGCCGGATCGCCGGCTGCTGGTCGGCGGCGCGTTCACCACGGCGGGCGGCTCGACGCTGCGCGACCGCAGCGCCGTCTGGAACGGTTCGGCCTGGGAGGTGTTTCCGGTTGACTTACCCGGCAGCGCCCGCGTCTATGCATCGGCCTCCAACGTCTATACCGGCGAGTTAACCCTGGGCTACAACACCAGCGGCACGGCCGTTGCGTCCAACATCGCCGATGTGGTCGTGAACAATCCAGGCACCGAGGATGCCGCGCCGCTGATCTACATCAGCCATACCGGGACACTCGAAACCATTGAAAACGTGACGACGGGCAAGAAGCTGTTCTTTGACATCACCGTGGCGGTAGGTGAAACATTATGGTTAGACTTAAGCGTACTCACCCCCCAGTACCTTCCGATCTTTGCCCCAACGTTTAATAGGAATGGACCTCGTCTCTGGAGTATTTTCCGAGGAGATTGCACCCGGCATATTCTGCCGAATAGCGATCTGGCGACGTTTCGGCTGCTACCGGGCGACAACGTCATTCTTGTGAAAACGAGGAACGCGGCGCCAGGTGCTTCATTCAACATCCTGTTCAGACCACGCTACCTGTCGAGTGACGCCTGATGGCTGAAATTGACGTGTGGATGTGTAGTCCTGAAGGTACGCGCGTGCTGCCGCTGGTCAACTATGACCGGTTGACGTTTACGCGCGCCATCAACGCGGTCGGTGAACTGGAGATCGTGCTGCCGGGCACGTTCGCGCATGACCTGGTACGCGTTGATGGCTTGATCATGGTCTGGCGCGATGGCCGACTGGATACCGAAACGGCCTGGCTGATTCGGGTCGGCAAACGGACCACGGACGCGCAAGGCGTGAGTAAGGTGATCCTGACAGCGGTCAGCGGTGTTGACCTGTTGCGCCGGCGCATCGTGCGCTCGCCTAACCCGTTCACGGCAGCGGCGGATAACCAGATGAAAGTCTATGTCCGCGAGAACCTCGGCGCGTTGGCCGTTGATACGGCACGGCGTCTGCCGGCCACGCTGTTCACGGTGGCGGCGGACACGACGGCTGCGCCCTCCACGACGCAAGAAGTGGACTGGCTGAACCTCCTGTCCGTCTGTCAGGATATAGCCAAGGATAGCGCCGAATTGGGTACGCCGCTCTTCTTCGATGTGGTGTTCCTGCCAGAGTCGAACGTGTGGGAGTTTCGGACGTACGCCGGCGCGCGTGGCGTGGACAAGTCGAGCACGACGGGAGCGCCGCAGACGCTCAGCGTCGAGTATGGCAGCGTCGGCGCTGAAGAGCTGGTCGGCGATTATCGCGACGAGGTGACGATCGTCTACGCCGGCGGCGCGGGTGAAGGCGCCGGGCGCACGTCGGCCACAGTTGAGGATACGACGCGCAGCGGGCGGTCGGTCTATGGCCGGGCGGAGGCATTCGTATCAACGTCGCTGGTGCTGACGACGGAACTCCAGGCAGCGGGACGCGCCGAGCTGCAGCGCGGGCGGCCGTGGCGCTCGTATGCTGCCGACACCATCAGCACCAGCGCAAGCCAGTACGGGCGGGATTGGACGTTTGGCGACATCGTGACCGTCTACGCCTTTGGTCAGCAGTTCGATTGCCGGGTGGACGCCGTGCAGGTGACGATTGATAACCTCGACGGTGGCCGCGAGCAGGTGCGGGTCCGCCTGACCAACACGGCAGCATTGTGAGCGAGCACACGCTGCGCCGCCTGGCCGACCTGGAACGACGCGCCGAGCATGACCGCGTGCGATCTAGCACCGCGGCGCTGGTCTATAACGCGCAGACGTTTGGCGCAGCACCAACCGCGACGATGCCCGTCAATACAGCGGCGCTGATGGCGGCCATCGCAGCGGCTGCCACGACCGGCGGCATTGTAGGCATCGGACCCGGCACCTACGCGCTCAGCCCTTTTACCGTCCCAAGCGGCGTTGTGCTGCGCGGCGCCGGCTCAGGATCGACCACCCTTGATTTTTCCGGCATGACCGGCACAACCAGTGATACGGCTATCGAGGCCACGGGCACGACGACGGCACTTCCCGCGCTTGCTGCCAACATCGCGCAAGACGTGCTTACCCTGACGTTTACCACTCCACCTGCCGCCGTCGTCGGGGATGTGCTGCGCATCTACGACAAAGAGAACTACAGCTTTTCCCGCGCGCGTAGCTACTACCGCGCGGGTGAATTCTGTCAAGTCAAGAGCGTGAGCGGCAACGTCGTGACGCTCACCCAGCCAACGTACGCGGCGTACAGTGCGACGGCGCTCACCACCACGGCAAGTTTGGGCGGCGTGGCGGGTGTGCCGCGTGTCACGGTGGTCAAGGTCAATCCGGTGCGCGTCGGCTTTTCCGGTATGAGTATGCGCTTCAAGGTCGGCTCGCGTGGTCTTCGAGTTACAGATGGCCTGAACCCGTTCTTTGATGACCTGGACCTGACCGGAAGTGACCTGAGCAATCTGGAAGTCAAACGCTGCTATGGTGTCATGATCAATAGCGTACGAATCTGGGATGGCAATCCCGTCATTCAGTACGGCAAAGGCGTGTTGAACTATGGCCTGATCATCGCCAGCTGCCAGCATGTGACGGTCAATGGCTGTCTACTCGAAGCCGGTCGCCACGGCATGACCGTCGGCGGCGCGGGGGCAGATGGCGATGTATCAAGCCGCGACCTAACATTCTCTGGCGGCATGATCGGGAACAATCTCGCCAACTATACCTATACAACGCTGGCGGATACAACTATCGCAAGCAACGTCCTTACCAACGTCGCCTCATTTTCCGGGTTTCGCGCGGGTGATCCTGTGTCGGGCGCGGGTATTCCTGTCGACACCACGATCAGCAGCATTGACGATGCGGCGCTGACGATGACACTCGATCAGAACGCAACAGCGACGGCGAGCGGCGTCACGATCAGTCGTACCGACTCAGCCGGTGGCGTTATGGGCTGTAACCTGCATGGCAACTGTGAATTTGTGCGCTTCGCGGGCGTTTCCATGCCGCGCGGCTACAATCCGAGTGGCAACCATTCTGCGGCAATTGGGTGTGCGATTGGTTCGGGCGGCTCCGGCCTTGCGATCTATGGGTCGGGCAACGAACTGACCGGATGGGATCATATCATCCAGGGATGCACAATTGACGCAACGACGCATGTATTGCGGAACTTCGCAGCGGTCCATGTGTCTGCCGGTTCAATCATCTCCGATCCGCAACAGCCGGGGGGAACATTTCGGTTTATCGACAATGTTGTGAACGTTGGGCCATATGCCAGCATGAACCGCGATGATCCCGATCCCGCACTGTGGACGCTCTTGACTGGTCTGAACATGATCCAGATCGTCAACTCGGCAGGGTACAAGAACCAGAAGCAAATCGTTCGCTTGACCGGCGTACCAACGGGCGGCACCTTCACCCTCACATACAGCGGACAGACGACGGCAGGCATCGCCTACAATGCCACAGCAGCGGCGGTTCAGGCCGCACTTGAAGCACTCCCCAACATCGCCAACCGCGATGTGACGGTCGTTTCGGATGCAGCCGTCGGGCATCCGTGGACGGTCTATTTTGGCGGTGCACTCGTCAGCGCGACGACGACACCGGCAGAACTGACGGCATCAGGCGTTGGTCTGACGGGCGGCACAGCACCGAGTGTGCTAATCAGCGCAAGCGTGGCCGATCAAAATTGTGAGATTACGGGCAATACGATTACCAGTAACCGGGCCACGTTCGGCGGCGTGTATGCGCTAGTCGTCCAGGCAGCGACAAATAAGGCATGGAAGCGGGTAAACATCAGCGGCAACCGGCTGCGTGGTGGCGGTGTGTGGGCACGCGGGACCAATGCTGAGCAACTTGCGATTGAAGATAACGACGTGGATCGGGCGCTGGCGCAAGGCCTGCGTGTCGATGTCAACGCGACCGATACGGCGATGCCGAAGCGCGTGCAGGTCCGGCGCAACACGATCCACCGCGCGGCGGGGACCGGAATGCTGCTGAATGGCGCGGCGGCAACCGATACGCTGGACTGTACCGACAATACCAGCATTGACAATGCGCTCAATCCGGCAGCCTCGAGTAACCTGGACAACTCAGCCTACCTGAGCGGCTGGCTAGAAGCGACGTTCCAACGCAACCGCGTAGGCGACCATAAGCCGACGACCACGCAAAGTCGCAGTGTGGCTTTCAACACGATTACGCTATTGAGGAACGATGGGAACATCAATACGTCCGCAGTTACGACGATCAATCGGACAGCAATCACCAAAGAGATCGCTAGGACCACGACGGACGGATTGCGCGTCGTGGCCTACGGCACGGCAGCGCCGACGGTGGGAACGTGGGCCGTCGGCGACGAGCTGATCAACACCGCGCCGACAACCAGCAAGGCGATTGACCGCTGGCGCTGCATCACGGCCGGCACGCCGGGAACCTGGCGTGCGGTGGGAACCGGCAGCGGCACGACCGCGCAACGGCCGGTCCTGGTGGCGAACGATGCCGGCTATCAGTATGACAATACCACGACGGGAACGCTCCAGTACTGGAGCG
>Ga0136611_10003802_pt1 | contig 10576 bp, 7 predicted proteins | sample AntDrymUQ2232306_2_FD_106645 | JGI IMG/M metagenome (GOLD analysis project Ga0136611, IMG submission 106645) | Polar desert sand microbial communities from Dry Valleys, Antarctica - metaG UQ223 (23.06) | ecosystem: Environmental > Terrestrial > Soil > Desert | place: Antarctica: Dry Valley... | reverse complement strand
GTGCAGGCGCAGCGTACCGGCGCAGCGCCGCCGCCCCGCGTCATGGTGGCCACTTTCCAGAGCACCGAGCCCGGCGTCGGAGTCCAGTTCGCCGAAGTGCTGCGCGCCCGACTGGGCCGCGATGCCAACGTACGCGACCTGAGCGTCATACCGAAGGCCGACATCGAGAACACGCTCCGGGCTTCCGGTTATTCGACCACCGAAGCGCTTGGTCCCAACGACGCCAAGGCCCTGGCGAGCTTGATTCGCGCCAAGGATTACATCGACGGCGCGGTCACGCGCACGGCCGCTGGATATCGTGTGGATGCCCGCCTCGTGCTGTCTCGCGATAATACGGTAGCGCAGGCGCTGCCTGCCGCTGAAGGCGCGCGGCTCGATCAGGCGGCTGCCGCCGTTTCCCGCTCCTACCTGGCTGCCCGCAGGCAGATAGAGCACGAAGAACGTTGCTACAACGCGCTTCGCGGTGGGAATGTCGAGGAAGCGATCTCGCAGGCGAACGCCGGCCTCCGCCAGAATCCGGATGCGAACATGGTCCGCGTGTGCCTGGCGAACGCGTACGTCACCCGTGATACGCCAAAGGACGGCGCGCAGGTGATCTCGCCGACGACGCTCCAGCTGGTGGAGCAGGTCCTGGCTACCGATCCCCGCAACATTCAGGCTCTTCGCCTCGCCGCGCTCGGCTACAAGTCGGCTGGGAACGAAGACAAGTACGTCGAGACCCTTACTGGGCTGCTTGCCGCGGCGCCGACGGATCTCACGCTTCAGCAGCAGGTAGTGAACGAGCTCGCAGCCAGTGGTCGCGCCGCTCTCGCCGCGCCAATCATCAAGGAAGCGTTGAGCCGGAGCTCGGGCGATCCGTCCATGCTGCGCACGGCGTGGCTGGTCCTCCTCGCCGCGCGTGATTTCGAGGCCGCCGTTCCGGTGGGCCGCGACCTCATCGTAGCCGACACGGCGCAAGCCACGGCGAACTTCTACGCCCGTCTCGCCGGCGCACTCTCCGGTTTGAATCGGAGCGCGGAAGCGGTCGAGGTCCTGAACACCGCTACGGCGAAGTTTCCAAACGACGGCAGCCTCTGGGTGGCGTATGCCGAAGCCCAGCGGAAGTCGGGTAACACCGCCGAAGCAGTGCGTGGAGCGCAGCGGGCGCTCGCAGCCGATCCGGCTGCGGCGGAGCCGTACGTCATCCTCGCGACCATCTACGGAGATGCGAACCAGCCGGACAGCGTGTATTCAGTGCTGATGCGCGCTCCGAGCGGCGGCAATTCCGCGCTGATCGCGCAGCTGGCGCTGCAGCAAGGCAACAACGCTTATCGCGCCGGAAATACTTCCCGTAACCGTGCCGACTTCCAGCGCGCGGTTCGGTTCCTGGAGCTGTCCAACCGGCTCTCGCAGAGCAATGCCGCCCGGTTCCTTCTTGGGGCATCGGCTTTCTCTATCGCGCAGTCGGCGGTGACGGAAGCTTCCCAGACTCGTAGCTGCGAGTTGGCGCGCCTGGCCCAGGCGTCGCTCGTCACTGCCAGGGCGAACGTGCCTGCGGGTCGCGAGGAATTTCCCGAGCCGACCAGTCAGCTCATGGGAGCGCTTCCGCAGTTCGAGGCGCCGGTAACGCAGATGATCAGACAGTTCTGCAGATAGGTATCGACCAACAATCAGGACCGAGCCCGCCGTCGCCCTGCGACGGCGGGCTTTTGCTATATTCACCCAACGATTCGTCTCCCGTCCGAGGCATGTCCGCAACAGCGCCTACCGCCGATGTCCGCCCGCCTGATGGACGCTGGGATACCGCCTACCACGCCCCCGTGCTGGTGGACGAAGTACTCGAGACGCTCGCGGGCTCCAGGCTCGTGCTCGACTGCACGCTCGGCGGCGGCGGACACAGCGCGGCGCTGCTAGAGTCGGGAGTGGGCGTGATCGGTTTGGACCGCGACCCTGCAGCAGTCGAAGCGGCGTGCGGCCGCCTGCGGGCGCTCGAGCGTGAGGCTCGCTTCAGGGCATACGTGGGCAACTACGCAGCGATCGCGAACCTCCCGGACGTGCGCGACACGCGGTTCGACGGGATACTGCTCGATCTCGGCGTCTCGTCGCATCAGATAGACGTTGCGTCGCGCGGATTCTCCTTCCGCGACGGCGCGCCGCTCGACATGCGCATGGGAGCAGACGCAGTCACCGACGCGGCCACTCTGCTCAATACGGCGGACGAGAAGGAGCTGGCGTGGATCTTCCGCGAGTACGGCGACGAGCCGCGGGCATTTCGCCTGGCGCGCGAGGTCACTCGGCGTCGCGCGACACGACCATTCGTCATAAGCGACGACCTCGTGGGCGCGATTCGCGCGGTGCTGGGTCCTCGCAGCGGGGCGCCTGATTTCGCGCGGCTGTTTCAGGCGGTGCGGATCGCCGTAAACGACGAGCTGGCCGGTCTCGAGCGCGCGCTCCCTGATCTGCGCGACCGGCTCAACCCCGGCGGCGTGCTCGCCGTCATCGCTTACCACTCGGGCGAAGACAGGATCGTGAAGCGCGCGATGCGCGACTGGAGCCAGCCGTGCACGTGCCCGCCGCTCCTCCCGCGCTGTGAGTGCGGAGGCCTGTCGGTCGGTACTGTGATTACCAAGCGGGCGATCCGGCCCCAGGCCGGCGAGAACTCACGAAACCCGCGCGCCCGGAGCGCGCGACTGCGGGGATGGCGAAAAGCCGCGTAGCGCTGCGCGGCCGGTCCATGGTCGCGCTCGTCCTCGTCGCGCTCGTGCTGCTTGCGTCGCTCGTCATCTGGCGCCGGAGCGTGGGGATCGCGGGTGCGCAACAGATGCGCGAGCTCGGCCAGACCCGGCTGCAGCTCGAAGGAGACCGCGCGAGACTCGCGCGAGACATCCGGGCTGCGTCCAGCAGGGAGAAGCTCGTCCCGATCGCGGAACAACGCCTCGGAATGCGGGTCCCTTCCGATGGTCAGATGATAATTCTCGAGCGGAGGCCCGGTGGCGCTGCGACTCCCTAGCCGGATCGGAGTGGTGCACGTATCGCTCCTCCTGTTCGCGGTCGCGCTCGTCGCGCGCGCGGCGCAGGTGCAGCTGCTGGAAGGCGACGAGTGGGCCGCGCGCGCCGAGCGGCAGCATTTCGTGTCGACGTCGCGCCCGGCGATGCGCGGCGCGATTGTAGATGCCACGGGCAACGTGCTGGTGGAGACTCGCGAGCTGCGGCGCATCAGCATCGCGCCGCGCGAGCTTCGGGACAGGGTTGCGGTCCGGCGCATACTCACCCAGGCCGGTGTGCCGGCCGTGTGGGTGGCGCGCGCGGTCGATACGACTCGCAAATGGGTGCAGATTCCCGGAGCATTCCCGCCCCAGCCGATCGCGCCGCTGATTCCGATGCGGGGCGTGCACTCGACGGTCGTCCTCGACCGCGTGTACTCGAACTTCGCTGGAATACGAAAGCTGGTCGGGCGCACCGATGCGTCAGGCGCAGCGCTCGACGGACTTGAGCTCGCGATGGACACCCTGCTGCGCGGCGACAGCGCGACCTACCGGTTGGCGCGCGACCGCAGCGGGCGCGCCATCCCGAACCCCTCGGGAGTTGCCGCGGTTGGCGCGACAGTCGTGCTCACGCTGAGCCGCGACCTGCAGGACATCGCGGAGCGCGCGTTGGCGCAGGCCGTGGACAGTCTGCAAGCGAGCGGGGGCGACATCGTCGTGCTGAATCCGCACACCGGCGAGGTGCTAGCCCTAGCCAGCAATCGCGTCGATCCATCGGCCTTCGCCAACACCGCGATCACCGAGCCGTTCGAGCCGGGATCGACTCTCAAGCCCTTTATCGCCGCGGCGCTGCTCGAGCGAGGTCTCGCGTCGGCGGACGAAGTGATCGAGACGTTCAACGGGGTCCTGGAGGTAGAGGGGCGCGTCATCCGCGACATCCACAGGGCGCCGTCGATGTCGCTTGCGGACGTGATCCGCTTTTCCAGCAACATCGGCATCGTGCGATTCGCCGACAGATTGAGCGCCCGCGACAAGTACGAGCTACTCAGGGATCTGGGCTTCGGCGCGCCGACGGGCGTAGCGCTGCCCGCGGAAGCGACCGGAACGCTGCGCGAGCCGCGGCGATGGTCGAACACCTCCGCGGCCGCGGTCGCGATGGGTTACGAGATCGCCGTGACGCCGCTGCAGCTGGCCACCGCGTACGCCGCGATCGCGAACGGCGGCGAGCTGGTCGAGCCGCAGATCGTGCGCGAGGTGCGCGAGGGGGACCGAGTGGTCTTCACGCGCACGCGGCGGGTGCTGCGGCGCGTCTTCTCTCCCGTCACGGCGGCGACGATGCAGCGCATGCTAGTCGCGGTGGTCGACAGCGGAACCGCGGTCAAGTCCGACCTCGCGAACTTCCTTGTCGGCGGCAAGAGCGGAACCGCGCGGCGGGCATCCGGCGGGAAGGGGTACGTGCCGGGCAGCTATACCGCGTCGTTCGTGGGACTCTTCCCGGGCGACAAGCCGCAGTACGTGGTCGTGGTGAAGCTGGACAACCCGCGCAAGGCGATTTACGGCGGCGAGGCGGCTGCGCCGGTGAGCCGGGTCGTGCTGCAGGCCGCGCTCGCCGCGCGGGACGCCGCTCTGGATCGCAGCGCGCTGGTCTTGGCCAGACTGCCCGACCCTCCGTCTGTCGTGCCGCCAGCGCAGCGCGAGTCGACCGACTCGGCGCAGCCTCCGAAAGGAGTCGTACCCAGAGTAGTCGCAGCTCCTCCGCCGGAAACCCCGTTGCGCCGCGTGGTCGTGCGACTCCCGGCCGCGGCCGCGGCGAAGAATGCGTCACCCGGGCCCGCGCCGCAGGCAATTCCGGACGTGGCGGGACTGACTTTGCGACAGGCGATCGGGGCGCTCCACGGTGCCGGCTTTCGAGTTCGTCTCGTAGCCGGTCCGGCGCTGCAGTCCTATCCGGCTGCAGGAGCCGTTGCCATGCGCGGCAGTCTCGTCACCCTCGCGCATCGCCGATGACGATCGAGGTCGCCGCCGTAGCCGACGCGCTCCGCGAAGCAGGTCTGCTCGAGCGCTCGGTCCGCGGGCTGCCGCAGCGCGTATCCGGAATCACCGATGACAGCAGGGCAGTAACTCCCGGGTCGATGTTCGTGGCCGTGCGTGGAACGGCGGCCGACGGCCACCTGTTCCTCGGCCCCGCCGCGAGCTCGGGTGCATCCGTAGCTGTCGTCGAGGACGCGTCGCTGACGAAACTGCCGGCGCTCGTCGTGACCGATTCGCGAGCGGCGGCGGCCGTCGCCGCAGCAGCTGCGTACGCGTATCCCGCGCGCGAGCTCCGGATCGTGGGAGTGACCGGGACGAACGGCAAAACCACGACGGCCGCGCTGCTTCGCGCTCTGCTGGACGAGGACGCGTCACCGAGCGCATCAATAGGAACGCTGGGCGTGCTGATCGGACGCGAGGGGCGCCCGACCCCGGGCGGCGCTGGCCTCACCACACCCGGTCCTGTGGAGCTGCAACGACTGCTGCGCGAGCTGGCGGATTCGGGGGTCAGGAGCATCGCGATGGAGGTGTCATCCCACAGCCTCGACCAGGGCAGGGTAGCAGGCCTCCGGTTCGTCGCCGCCGTGTTCACCAACCTCACGCGCGATCATCTCGATTACCACCAGACCATGGAAGCGTACTTCGAGGCCAAGGCGAAGCTGATCTCTTATCTGGTTCCTGAAGGCGTCGCGGTCGTCAACTCCGAAGAATCGGGATGGGCGGGATTGCCGCCTGCTCCCAGGAAGTTTCTCTTCGGACGGCGCGGTGACCTGCGCGTTTCGGCCATCCAGCAATCCCTGGCAGGAACCGCGTTCGATCTGACCTACGAGGGAATCGCGCACCGCGTGGAGCTGCCGTTGATAGGCGAATTCAATGTGGAGAACGCCGCGGCCGCGGCAGGGGCGGCGCTCCAGCTCGGCGTGCCGATGGAGACGGTCGTGTCGCGACTTTCCGCGGCCCCGCAGGTGCCGGGACGCCTGGAGATACTTGCAAGGCAGCCAACTATTATTCGTGACTACGCGCACACGCCTGACGCGCTCGAGCGCGTGCTGAAGGCGCTCAAGCGAATGTGCGACGGCCGCTTGATCGTAGTGTTCGGTTGCGGTGGCGATCGGGACAAGGGTAAGCGCCCGCTCATGGGCGCGATCGCATGTGCGCACGCCGACGTAGCGATCGTCACCAGCGACAACCCGCGAACGGAAGATCCGGAGAAAATCATTGACGACGTCGTCGCCGGAATGAAATCCGCCGAGTACGAGCGCATGGAGGACAGGCACGCCGCCATCGAGCGCGCCATCGATCTCGCCGGTGCGGCCGACGTGGTGGTGATCGCCGGAAAGGGACACGAGACGTATCAGATTCGTGGAACGACGCGCCATCCATTCGACGAGAAGGAGATCGTGAGCGAGATTCTGGCGGGGCGCGCGTGACGGTCGCGTTCTGGACGCTGGAGCGCCTCGGCGCCGCGCTCGGCGGCGGGCCCGGCGGGCAAGCGCCGGTTCGCGCAGTCTCGACCGACACGCGGACGATCTCGCACGGCGATGTCTTTGTCGCGCTGAAAGGCGAGACGTTCGACGGACACGATCACCTCGCGGCCGCTGTGGAGCGGGGAGCCGTGGCCCTGGTAGTCTCGGCTGTTCCGCGCGGCGGCACGCTCGGCGTTCCCGTGTTCCAGGTGCCGGACACGCTGGTCGCGCTCGGCCAGCTCGCGAGCTACTGGCGCCGCGCGTGGGGGAAGCCCGTTGTCGGCGTCGCCGGCAGCAATGGGAAAACCAGCACCAAGGATCTGGTGCGGGCTGCGCTGGGATCGCGGCTCGCGGTGCACGCTACGACCGGCAATCTGAACAACCGGATCGGCGTGCCGCTCACGATTCTTTCCATTCCCCGGGACTCGGACATCGCCGTCGTGGAGTTGGGTACGAGTCTTCCGGGCGAGGTCGCGATTCTGCGCGACATGGCACAGCCGGACATCGCCGTCGTGACGAGTGTCGCCGAGGAGCACCTGGAAGGGCTGGGCGACCTCGCGGGAGTGCTGCGGGAGGAAGCCGCCTGCTACGACGGCGTGGAGGTCGGGATCGCGCCGGCGGCACAGCCGGAAGTCGTCGATGCTGCGCGCGCGAGGGCGCGCGCGGTGATCAGCGCCGGGCTGGACGACGGCGACTTCAAGCCTCGCGCCTGGCGGATCGCCGCCGACGGTCTCGGCGAGATCGAGATCGATGGCGTTACGGTCAAGCCGCCGCTCCGTGGCGCGCACAACCTGCGGAACGCCATGCTCGCGCTCGCCGTCGCCCGGTCGTGCGGCGTGACGATGGAGGACGCAGCGCGTGGCATTGCCGCCATGCCCGCTCCAAGAATGCGCACTGCGTGGGAGCAGCTCGGCAACGCCACGGTCATCAATGACGCGTACAACTCGAACCCCGGCTCCGCGCGGGCCGCGATCGATCTGCTCCGCGGGGCCGACGCGTCCCGGCAGAGAGTGATAGTCCTGGGAACGATGCGCGAGCTAGGGGCGGGGTCGGCGCAGTGCCACGACGAGATCGCCGCGCTGGCCGTGGCCTCCGGCGCCGATGTCGTCGCGGGAATCGGGGATTTCGCGGCTGCTCTCGACAGGGTCGGGTCCGGGTTCGCGCGCGTGGTCACGGCCGACGACGTGGAGGCTCTCTGGTCGCGCCTCGAGCCGCTCCTCAAACCCGACGCGCTCATATTATTGAAGGCGTCGCGCGGAGTCCGGCTCGAGCGGCTGCTGCCTTATCTCACCACGTGGGCGGAGAAATGCTGAACTATCTGCTGTACCCGCTCTCGAGCGAATACGGGTTTCTACGGATATTCAATTACATAAGCTTTCGCGCAGCCGGAGCGGCGATGACAGCGCTGATCACCGCGTTCATCGTCGGCCCGCTGATCCTGCGGAAGCTGCGCTCGATGAAGCTGCACCAGGTAGTGCGCGAAGGCACGCCCGCCGCGCACAGCAGCAAGGGCCAGACGCCCACGATGGGCGGACTCATCATCGTCGTCGCCACCATCGTGCCGACGCTGCTCTGGATGAAGCTCAGCAACCGCTACGTGCTGATCGGGCTCGCGGCCATGGTCTGGATGGGGATCATCGGATTCATGGACGACTACCTCAAGCTCAAGCAGAAGCGCGAAGGCCGCGAGAACAAGGGAATGGTCGAAGTACAGAAGCTACTTGGCCAGGTCATACTCGGCTTCGCGATCGGGTATTACATCTGGAAGTTTCCGCTCTCCACGCTGCCGGGCGCTTCCACCACGCTCCCGTTCTACAAGTACATGCTCATCGTCCCGGCGACGCAGACGCTGGGCTGGCTGTACGTCGCCTTCGTGACGTTCGTGCTCACGGGTACCAGCAACGCGGTGAACATCACGGACGGATTAGACGGCCTTGCGACAGGCCTGTCCGCCATCGCTGCCGCCACGTTCGCGCTGTTCGCCTACGTGATCGGCCGCATCGATACGAGCGCGTACCTTAACATCTTCTATCTGAGAGGCTCGGGGGAGCTCGCGATCTTCTGCGCGGCGATCATGGGCGCGACTATCGGATTTCTCTGGTTCAACGCGAACCCGGCGCAAGTGTTCATGGGAGATACCGGATCGCTCGCGCTCGGCGGCGCGCTCGGCGCCATCGCGATCCTGCTCAAGTCGGAATTCGTCCTGCTGATCGTCGGCGGAGTTTTCGTGGTGGAGATGGCATCGGTCATCGTGCAGCGCTTCGTATTCAAGTACAGGAAGCAGCGCTACGGACTCGAATACGCCAGTAGTCACAGGGTGCTGCGGCGCGCGCCGCTGCACCACCACTTCGAAGAGGGCGGCTGGACCGAGAACCAGGTCGTGGTTCGTTTCTGGATTCTCGGAATTCTCTGCGCGTTTCTAGCCCTTAGCACTCTCAAGGTGCAGTGACCGGGAGCCCGATCGCCGGGATCCCGACCGATGGCGAGATCGCGGTGCTCGGGCTCGCCCGCAGTGGGCGGGCGGTCGCAGCGCTCCTCGCCCGCGGACGCCACGCGGTGTACGCGTCGGACGCTTCGTCATCGGAATCGATAGCTGCAGCTGCCGCCGGGCTGAGCGGCGCTGGAATCAGCGCCGAGGCAGGGTGGCACGATCTCGAGCGCATTGGTCGCGCGGCGCTGGTGGTAGTGAGTCCCGGGATACCGCCGACGGCGCCGCCGCTGGCTGCGGCCCGCGAGATGGGGGTCCAGGTCGTGAGCGAGGTCGAGGTTGCGCTGCGCTCGCTGAATAAATCCCGCGTGATCGCCGTCACCGGGACCAACGGAAAATCCACGACGACCGCGATGATCGGGAGCGCGCTCCACGAGCTCGGGGCTCGTGGGGAGGTGGCCGGTAATATCGGACGGCCGCTGTCCGAGATCGCGCTGTTGGAGAGCCAACCCGAGTGGATTGCGCTCGAGCTGTCGTCCTTTCAGCTGCACGACACTCCGTCGCTGCGCCCGGCGGTCGGTGTGCTCACCAACCTCTCGCCGGACCATCTCGACCGGTACGCGAGCGCGAACGAGTACTACGCCGACAAGGCGCGGCTCTTTCGCAACGCAGCTGCCAGCTCGCTGTGGGTGAGCAACGCGGACGACCCGGACAGCAGGCGCATGACCGATGGCGTGCCAGGCGCGCACGCCACCTTCTCCATGGATGCGCGAGCTGACGCATGGCTCGACGCAGGCGCCGGCGCGCTCATGCTCGGGAATGACGTACTCATGAGGCGGGGCGATCTCGCGTTGATGGGCAGGCACAACGTCGCGAACGCTCTGGCCGCGGCCCTGGCGGTGAGCGTCGCCGACGGGGCCTTCGTCGGGCGCGAGGCTCGTGAACGGATCAGGGCGGCGTTGCGTAACTTCAAGCCGCTGAGTCATCGGTTGGAGCTGCTTGGGGAATTCGACGGGGTGCAATGGGTCAACGACTCGAAGGCGACGAACGTTGGAGCTACTCTGGTGGCGCTGCAGGCCATGGAGCGGCCGACGATTCTGCTGCTTGGCGGCCGCCACAAAGGGGAGCTGTACGCGCCGCTAGCTTCCGAGATCAGGAGGACGGTGACGCGCGTCATCGCGTACGGTGAAGCCGCTCCGCTGGTGGAGAAAGAGCTCTCGGATGTCGTGAACGTGACGACGTTGGCGGATTCCTTTCCGGACGTGATCGCCCGCGCGCGGGAGTTCGCGCGAGTGGGGGACGCGGTGCTGCTTTCGCCGGCGTGCTCGAGCTACGACATGTTCTCCAGCTACGAGGAGCGCGGCGAGCGCTTCGTGCAGCTCGTCACCGCGCGGGCTGCGCATGAGTGACGCGGCGGTCGCGACTTATCGCTGGCGCATCGGGCTGGAAGGCCGGGTTCTGGTGGTCCTCATGTGGGTGCTGCTCACGATTGGTCTGGTGACGGTTTACAGCGCCAGCTCGATCACGGCCGATCAGATGGGGCGGGGCCATGCGTTCTTCCTGCTGCGTCAGCTCACGGGAGTGATCGCGGGGCTCGTGGTGTTCGCGATCGCCGCCAAGGTGGACGCGGACAGGTGGTACGGCTGGGCGTGGCCGCTGATGCTGCTCTCGCTGGTGCTGCTCACCAT
>Ga0136611_10003801_pt1 | contig 10577 bp, 10 predicted proteins | sample AntDrymUQ2232306_2_FD_106645 | JGI IMG/M metagenome (GOLD analysis project Ga0136611, IMG submission 106645) | Polar desert sand microbial communities from Dry Valleys, Antarctica - metaG UQ223 (23.06) | ecosystem: Environmental > Terrestrial > Soil > Desert | place: Antarctica: Dry Valley... | reverse complement strand
GTGATGGTCTTCGTCGGCGCCGACTACGTCTTGACGGTCCGGCACGGCCAGCACACCCCCCTTCGCCGGCTGCGGGTCCGTGTTGCAGCAGTGGCGGGTCCTGGGTCACCCGTTCCCGCAGCCCGTGCAGGGGGGTGTTCTGGCCGTGCCGGACCGTCAACACGTAGTCGGCGCCGACGAAGACCATCACCTCGCCGGTGGCGATGACCTCGCTGGTCGACGTCAGCCGGTCGTGCTCGACGTAGCGGCAGGTCTTCAGGACGACGAACAGCATGTCGTCGTAGCGCTCGAGCTTCGGCCGCTGGTGCGCCTTGATCGCGTCCTCGACGGCCAGCGGATGCAGCCCGAACTCCGTGGCGATCCCGTCGACTTCCTCCGCTGTCGGCTCATGCAGACCGAGCCAGACGTACCCGCCGCGCTCGCGCGCGAGCCGAGCCGCCTTGGTGTAGTCACCCTCATGCGGGACCCGCTTGCCGTCGACGTAGACGCCGCATCCGACGACCGAATCCGGCTGCTTCCCGCCGGCCGCCACCTCCGCTGCTGTACTCATGGCTGGCATCATCCGCTCCTGCCCTCGCACCGGTCACTCGTGGCGGGTTCCGGCGCGCCACCGGTGTCCAAGTCGACCAGGTCAGCTTGGTCGACCAGCTGATACGGTGCCGATATGGAAGTCACGGTTCAGGAGGCCAAGACGCAGCTGTCCCGGCTCCTGCGCCGCGTCGAAGCCGGGGAAGAGGTGCTTATTCGGCGCGGTCGCGAGCCCGTCGCGATGCTCGTGAGGGCTCCGGCCAGGGCGGGCCAGCGCCAGATCTGGGGTGATCTAGCCGGCGCGATCGGTCCCGAGTTCGACGAGGTGCCAGAGGGGTTCGAGCAATACTCGTGAGCCGGTTGCTCGTCGACACGAACGTGCTCGTGTGGTTGCTGCTCGGGAAGCGCCGAGCGGTGACCCGGATGGCCCGGGAGGAGCTCGAGGACGAGCACAACACGGTCATGCTGAGCGCGGTCAGCGTGTGGGAGATCGCTATTAAGCGCTCCGTGGGGAAACTCGAGATCGAGGATCGGTGGACTCGGGAGCTGACCCGCATGGGGTTCGGTCCGTTGCCCATGACTGCCCGGCATGCCGAGCACGTCGAGCACCTTCCGTGGCATCACCGCGATCCGTTCGACCGCCTACTGGTAGCGCAAGCAGTCGTCGACGGGCTGACCCTCGTCAGCGCGGACAGCCGGCTCGCGGCGTACGGCGTGACCGTGCTCTGGTGAGGCGCTCGTCATAGTTCGAAGGGCCACTGGCACCCGTGGCAGGTCCGGCACCGCTGCGGTTTCGCTATTCCACGGGCCATAAGCAGTGGTGGACGCTCACTACGCTTGCCGGTATGAGTTCTCGGCACATTCTGACCGCCGTCGCCTGGCCGTATGCCAGCGGTCCGCGGCACATCGGGCACGTCGCCGGCTTCGGCGTCCCGTCCGACGTGTTCAGCCGCTACCAGCGGATGGCGGGCAACGAGGTGCTCATGGTGTCGGGCACCGACGAGCACGGGACGCCGATCCTGGTCGCCGCAGAGGCCGAGGGCGTCCCGCCGAAGGAACTCGCCGACCGCTACAACCGGATCATCGAGGAAGATCTGGTCGCTCTCGGGCTGTCCTACGACCTGTTCACCCGTACGACCACCCGCAACCACCACAAGATCTCACAGGACATCTTCACCAGCCTGCACACGAACGGCTACATCTTTCCGAAGACGACGCTGGGCGCGATCAGCCCGACCACCGGTCGCACCCTGCCCGACCGTTACATCGAGGGAACCTGTCCGATCTGTGCCTTCGCGCACGCGCGTGGCGACCAGTGCGACAACTGCGGCAATCAGCTCGACCCGATCGACCTGATCGAGCCGCGGAGCCGGATCAACGGTGAGACCCCGGTGTTCGTGGAGACCGAGCACTACTTCCTCGACCTGCCGGCCTTTGTCGACACGCTGTCGTCCTGGCTGGCCGGCCGCACCAACTGGCGGCCGAACGTGCTGAAGTTCGCGTTGAACCTGCTCGACGACGTCAAGCCCCGCTCGTACACCCGCGACCTCGACTGGGGCGTGCCCGTCCCGCTCGACGGCTGGCGGGACCGGCCGGACAAGCGGATCTACGTGTGGTTCGACGCGGTGGTCGGTTACCTGTCCGCGTCCATCGAGTGGGCCCGGCGGACCGGCGACCCGGAGGCGTGGCGGCCGTTCTGGCAGGCAGACGACGCCCGCGGCTACTACTTCATGGGCAAGGACAACATCGTCTTCCACGCCGAGATCTGGCCGGCGCAGCTCTCCGGATACAACGGGGAGGGGGCGCGCGGTGGCACTCCGGGGCCGCTGGGGAAGCTGCACCTGCCGCACGAGGTCGTCTCCAGCGAGTTCCTCACGATGGAAGCGAAGAAGTTCTCCGCGTCGCGCGGCGTCGGCATCCTGGTTCGCGACTTCCTGTCCCGGTACGACGCCGATGCCCTGCGGTACTACCTCGCCGTCGCCGGCCCGGAGACGTCGGACACCGACTTCACCTGGGCGGAGTTCCTGCGCCGCAACAACGACGAACTCGTGGCCGGCTGGGGGAACCTGGTCAACCGGTCGATCTCGATGGCGGCGAAGAACGTCGGCTCCATACCCGCAGCCGGCGAGCTGACCGATGCCGACAGGGCACTGCTCGCCCGCTCGGCAGCGGCGTTCGGTCCGGTGGGTGACCTGCTCGGCCGGTCAAGGCAGAAGGAGGCGGTCCGCGAGGCCATGAAGGTCGTCGCGGACGCCAACCGCTACCTGTCCGACCAGGCGCCGTGGAAGCTGTCGGACGACCCCGCGCGGCGGGACACCGTGCTGCACGTGGCGCTGCAGGTCGTCGACGACTGCAAGGCGCTGCTCACGCCGTTCCTCCCGCACTCGGCACAGCGGGTGCACGAGCTGCTCGGCGGGTCGGGGACGTGGTCGGCGATGCCGGCGCTGCGCGACGTCGAGGACCTCGACGGAGGTACGCCGTACAGCGTCATCATGGGGGAGTACGGCGAGGAACAGGCGACCTGGCAGTCCACGCCGCTGCCCCCGGGCCGGGCGCTGGCTCCGCCGACCCCGGTGTTCAAGAAGCTGGATCCGTCCATTGTGGACACCGAGCTGGAGCGCCTTGAGTCTGCGCGAGGGTGACCCGCCGCCGGCGCCAGAGCCGCTGACGGTTCCGGCGTTGGACAGCCACTGTCACATGGACATCATGGGCGTGCCCGTTCCTGAGATCCTCGTCGCGGCGGCGGCGGTGGGCATCAGCCGGATCGTCCAGGTGGGAACGGACGTGCCGTCCTCGCGCTGGTCGGCCGAGCAGGCCGAGGTGCACGACGCCGTACTGGCCACGGTGGCCATCCACCCGAACGAGGCCGGCCGCGGCGGCGCCGGCCCCGACCAGCTGGCGGTGATCGACGAGTTGGCGGCACTGCCGCAGGTGCGGGGTATCGGCGAGACGGGCCTGGACCGCTACCGCACCGGCCCGGACGGGTACGCCGTACAGGAAGCGTCCTTCCGGGCGCACATCGACATCGCCAAGCGACACGGCAAGGCGCTGGTTATACACGACCGGGACGCCCACGCCGACGTGCTGCGGGTGCTCGAGGAGGAGGGCGCGCCGGCGCGGACGGTGTTTCACTGCTTCTCCGGGGACGCGGAGATGGCTCGGGCCTGCGCCGACCGCGGCTACGTCATGAGCTTCGCCGGGACGGTGACCTTCAAGAACGCCAAGGCGCTTCGCGAGGCGGCACGGGTCGCACCGCTGGATCTCGTGCTGGTGGAGACCGACGCGCCGTTCCTGACCGCGATGCCCTACCGGGGCCGACCCAATGCGCCGTACCTCGTTCCGCTGACGCTGCGCGCGCTGGCGCGGATCAAGGAGGTTGACATGGACGAGCTGTGCACCGCCGTGACAGCCACCGGGCAGCGCATGTTCGGCTGAGGTCGGCGCGGTTGCGTCCGTCGAGGCACAATTCAGCCAAGAGGGAATGCGGCCGTCCGGTCATCGGCGTCGGGGGAGGTGGCAACAGTGGGACGGATACTGGTGATTCTGCTGCTGGCCGTCCTCGTCGTGCCCGGGCTGCTGCTGTGGCGGTTATGGGGGCATGCCAGCCAGCGCCGCCAGGTCAACGAGGGAACCCTGAGCTTCGTCATTCCCACCGTCGAGGCCGAGCGCACCCTGGCCCGGTGGCCGGTCCGGGCCCGCGTCGTGCGCACGGTGGGCCTGGCAGCGGGCCTGCTGATCATCGTGTTGCTCGGCCTCACCGTCGGCACCCGCTCGGTGTTCCTGTGGCCGCTGGCCCTCGCGCTCGGCTACCTGCTCGGAGTGCTCGTTGGTGAGTTGACGCGGCCGCGGCCCCTGTGGGCGGTTGGCCGGGACTTCCAGGGCCGGATCGGTGACTACATCCATCCCGGTCTGGTCTGGTCGCTGCGCGGTGCGGCGCTGCTCGCGCTCGCGGGGGGCGTGACGGCGACCCTGTTGAGCGAGCCGACCGGCGACGGATCCGCCGCGCTGCTGCTGCGTTGTCCTGGCGGGGGCAGCCAGTTCCTGGGCGCGGGTCAGGTGAGCGAGTACGCGGGCTTTCTGCTGGTCCTGGCCGCGGCCGGCTGGGTGGTGAGCGAACTCACCCTGCTGCGCGTCGTCCGGCTGCCCGGCGCCGCTGAACTCGACGATGTCCCCGTCGACGAGGCACTGCGCAGCGCGAACGCGCACGCCACGGTGGCGGCGGCCAGCGTGCTGACATTGCTGCCGCTGGGCGGGTTCGCGCTGGTCACGGGGCTGGCAGTGACCGGCAGCTGCGTGAGTTCCGACCTGCTGAGCATCGGTCTGATCGGCAGCGGACTCGCGGCGCTGCTGGCCGGCGTGCTGGTGGCGGCCTTCGTCCCCGGCTGGCTCCGGCCGGTCCAGCGACGGGCCGACGTCCGCTCCTGAGCCGGCCGCAAGTTAGCCACAGCGTGACTTCTCCGTTATCGTCTCGTGACGAACAGCCGGGGTGGGGAAGCCTCGCGCTGCGGTGCCTATCTGCAGTGCTTACGGGACGGTGCGCGTCTGCGTGCTGCCGTCTGTCCCTTGCCCGGACGAACCAACGTTCGGAGAGTTGTGCGTCGCTCCTTCAAAATTGCCCTGTTCGGCATCGTGCTAACGGGCTTGATAGCTGGTTCCATCACCTGGGCCTCGGCAAGCAAGACCGTCACGCTGACCGTGGACGGCACCGCGACGAGTGTAAGCACCCGCGCCGGCTCCGTCGCCGACGCACTCGCCGATGCCGGCGTCTCCGTCGGCCAGCACGACAGACTGGCCCCCAGCGCAGAGTCGTCGATCAGCGACGGCGGTGAGATCGTCCTCAACCGAGGCCGGCTGCTCACGCTGACCGTTGACGGGGCGGAGCGCGAGATCTGGGTCACCGCCCGATCGGTGGATGACGCGTTGGATCAGCTCGGCTACCGGCAGAACGACATCTACGTCTCGGCCTCACGATCCCAGCGGGTCCCCCTGGACGGGCTGGCGCTGGAGCTGCGGATGCCCAAGCAGATCGGCATCTTTGTCGACGGTAAATCGTTGTCCGTGGTCACGACCGCACCGGACGTCGCCACGCTGCTGGACGAGCAGGACATCGAGCTCGCCGATACCGACACGACCTCGCTGTTCGCCGAGCAGCCGCTGCTCAGCTTCATGAAGCTGACCATCACCCGGATCCGGTACGAGAACGTGCAGGTGACCCAGCCGATCGCTCGCGCCGTCGTCGAGCGGGCGGACGACTCGCTGTTCGACGGTGAGACTGAGGTCGTCCAGAACGGTACGGACGGCGTCAGAGTGCTCACCATCCGCAGCACCCGCACGAACGGCGTGGAAACCGCGCGGACGACGCTGTCCGCGAAGGTGACCGCTGCACCGGTCGACAAGATCGTCGCGGTCGGAACCAAGAACCGGCCCCCACCGCTACCGCCGCCCCCGCCCGCACCCGAACGCGAATCAGCGCCGCCCGCGCCAAGTGGCGGCGGTGGCAGCTCGCCGCCGCCGAGCAGTTCGGGGCTGAACTGGGACTCGCTTGCCCAATGCGAGTCCGGCGGCAACTGGTCGATCAACACCGGCAACGGCTACTACGGCGGCCTGCAGTTCGACAAGGGCACCTGGGACGCCTACGGCGGCCAGCAGTACGCCGCATATCCGCACCAGGCCTCTCGGGGTGAGCAGATTGCCGTCGCGGAGCGGCTGTACGCCGACCGCGGTGACAGCCCCTGGCCCTCCTGCGGTTACCACCTGTACGACTAGATGCCCCGCCCGCCGGGCTCGCCTCCGGCGGGCGGGCCCGGCCACCAACTGCTGGGCCCGGTGGAGATCAGGGATCTCGCCCGTCGGCTGGAGTTGCGCCCGACCAGGAGTCGTGGGCAGAACTTCGTGCACGATGCGAACACGGTGCGGCGGATCGTGCGCATCGCCGGTCTCCAGTACGACGATGTCGTGCTCGAGGTCGGCCCCGGCCTGGGCTCCCTCACCCTTTGCCTGCTGTCGCAATGCCGCCGAGTGGTCGCCGTCGAGATAGAACCCGCGCTGGCGGCAGCGCTGCCCGAGACGGTCGCCGAGCTGGCTCCCGGCCTGGCACACCGACTCCTCGTAATCGAGGCCGACGCGCTTGCACTACACGACGTTCCCGGTCCGCCTCCTACCGCGATGGTGGCGAACCTGCCGTACAACGTCGCCGTACCGGTGCTGCTGCATCTGCTGGAATCGCTGCCGTCGCTTACATCGGTTCTGGTCATGGTGCAGGCGGAGGTGGCCCAGCGGCTCGCGGCGGCGCCGGGGTCGCGGATCTATGGCATCCCGTCGGTCAAGGCCGCGTGGTACGGCGTCGTACGTCGGGCCGGTGCCGTCAGCCGGCGGGTGTTCTGGCCCGAGCCCAACGTCGACTCCGAGCTCGTCTCGCTGCACCGCCGTCCGGCACCGGCCGGTGCCGACCGATCGGCTGTGTTCGCCGTCGTCGATGCCGCGTTCGCCAGCCGGCGCAAGACGCTGCGGGCGGCGCTGTCCGGGTGGGCCGGCTCGACGGTGCACGCCGAGGAGCTGCTCCGGTCCGCGGGCATCGACCCGTCGCTGCGGGGAGAAGCGCTGGATCTGGCCGCGTTCGTGTCGCTGGCCCGTGCCGGGGGCAGGATGCAGGGGTGAGCGCGCCGGTTCTGCGGTCTGGGCGGTCGGTCGTCGTCCGGGTGCCGGCGAAGATCAACCTGCACCTGTCCGTCGGGCCGCGCCGGCCGGACGGATTCCACGACCTGATGACCGTCTTCCTCGCTGTCTCGCTCTACGACCAGGTCACCGCGACTGCGGCCGACGGGCTGTCGCTGACAGTGCAGGGGGAGGGCGCGGCCGAACTTCCGGTCGACGACGGCAACCTGGCCTGGCGCGCGGCGGCATTGCTGGCCGAGCACGCGGGGGTCGCTGCCGACGTACGGCTGGGGGTGGTCAAGCAGATCCCGGTGGCGGCCGGGCTGGCGGGCGGCAGCGCGGATGCGGCCGGCACCCTGGTGGCGTGCGACGAGCTGTGGGGTACCGGCCTGCCGCGGGCTGAGCTGGTGAAGCTGGCTGCCCGGTTGGGCAGCGACGTCGCGTTCTTGGTCGGCGGTGGCATGTCCCTGGGCACGAGACGGGGTGAATCGTTGACGCCGGTGCTCGCGACAGGGGAGTGGCACTGGGTGCTCGCCTTCGCCGACGGTCAGCTGTCCACCGCACAGGTGTACGCCGAACTCGACCGGCTGCGAGGCGATCAACGACCGGACCCGCGACCACCCGATCGGCTCATCAACGGGCTGCGAGTGCGGGACCTCCACGCGGTCGGTCGCGAGCTGACCAACGACCTGCAGCAGGCCGCGCTGTCCCTGCGACCTTCGCTGCGGGCCACCCTTCGGGAGGGCGGGCAGCTCGGCGCGCAGGCCGGCATCGTCAGCGGCTCCGGCCCCACCTGCGCCTTTCTGGTGGGCTCCTCGCGGGCCGCCGTACGCCTGGCCGCAGCGTTGGCCGGCGCGGGCGTCTGCCGAACCGTGCGGATTGTGCACGGACCGGTGCCCGGCGCCCGGCGGGCACCGTGAACCTGCTCACCCTGGAGCGGGTGGGCAAGAGTTTCGGCACGACGACGGTCCTGGAGGAGCTCTCCCTCGGCGTGGGGCGGAGCCAGCGGATCGGCGTCGTCGGCGTGAACGGCGGCGGGAAGAGCACCCTGCTGGCGATCATGGCCGGACGGGAGGCACCGGACACCGGGCGGGTGACGCATCGCTCGGGCCTGCGGATCGGCGTACTGGATCAGGCGGTGGGCTTCGCACCCACGACAACGGTGCGAGAAGCCGTGCTGCCGTTGAACGCGTTCGCTGCCGAGCACGAATGGGCCGGTGACAGCGCCGTCCGGGAGGTGCTGTCGGGTCTCGGCCTGGCCGGGATCGGGCTGGACGCCACCCTCGGCGAGCGCTCCGGGGGTGAGCGCCGCCGGGTCGCCCTCGCCGCCGAGCTGGTCCACCCGACGGACCTGCTGCTCCTGGACGAGCCAACGAACCACCTGGACGTCGAGGGAGTGGCCTGGCTCGCGTCGTACCTCAGCGTTCGATCGGGGGCGTTGCTCGTCGTCACGCACGACCGCTGGTTTCTCGACGCGGTGTGTACGACGACGTGGGAGATCGGCGGCGGGTCGGTGCACAGCTATGACGGCGGGTACGCCGCCTACGTGCTGGCCCGGGCCGAGCGGGAGCGGGTGGCGGCAGTGACGCAGGCGCGGCGGCAGAACCTGCTGCGCAAGGAGCTGGCGTGGCTGCGACGCGGACCGCCGGCGCGCACGAGCAAGCCGAAGTTCCGCATCGATGCGGCCCAGGCGCTGATCGCCGACGAGCCGCCGGCGCGCGACCGGTCCGGACTGCAGCGCTTCGCCGCGCACCGCCTCGGCCGGACCGTCTACGAGCTGCACGACGTGACGCTTCGGCTCGGCGAGCGGATCCTGCTCGACGACGTGAGCTGGCAGCTCGGCCCCGGCGACCGGATCGGCGTCGTGGGAGCGAACGGATCAGGCAAGACGAGCCTGTTGCGGCTGCTCACCGGTTCGCTGGCGCCCGACGGGGGTCGGGTCGTCGTCGGGCAGACCGTGCGGGCGGCGTACCTGTCCCAGGAGGTCACCGAGCTGCCCGGCGACCTGCGGGTGCTCGAGGCGGTGCAGGAGATTGCTCAGTCCATCCAGGTCGGCGACGGACAGGTCGGCGCGGCGCAGCTGCTGGAGCGGTTCGGCTTCGCCGCCACCCGGCAGTGGACGCCGGTTGCCGATCTGTCCGGTGGAGAGCGGCGACGGCTGCAACTGATGCGGCTGCTGATGGCCGAGCCGAACGTGCTGCTGCTCGATGAGCCGACGAACGACCTCGACATCGACACGCTGACCGCGTTGGAAGACCTGCTCGACACCTGGCCCGGCTCGCTGGTCGTGGTCAGCCACGACCGGTACCTGATCGAGCGGGTCACCGACAGCGTCGTTGCGCTGCTCGACGACGGCCGGTTGAGCGCCCTGCCCGGTGGCGTGGAGGAGTACCTCGCTCGGCGCGGCGGCCCTGTCCGGGAGCAGCCCGCGCGGACGGCGACGGTGAGCACGGCGCCCGACGTACGGGCGGCCCGCAAGGAGGTGACCCGGCTGGAACGGCGGCTTTCCCGGCTGGACTCCGACGAGGAACGGCTGCTCGCCGAACTGGCCGAACACGCCACCGACTACGAGCGGGTCGGTGCACTGGACGCCGACCTGCGCCGCCTGCGCGAGCGCCGTTCCGAAACCGAGGATGCCTGGCTGTACGCCGCCGAGGTGACGGAGCAGCAGTGATGATCTGCATCGTGCCGGCGCCCGCACAGCCGCCACGAGGTCGGCTCGTCGGGGGCGCTCGCCCATGTCAGCCGTGGCCGCGCCGTCGGCGATGAGCTCCTGGCATCGTACTCAGCCAACGTCCTGGCGCACGGCAGGCGGATTATTCGCCGGTGTACAGGCGTTTCAGGTCGACCAGGACGACGTGGTGGCGAGCCTTCGCCGCGCGCACCAGCTCCGGGTCGAAGCCGTCGTTCCACTCCCGATCGCGATCGAACACCGCGATGGGCTTGGCGAGTTCCATTGGGGTCCTTGAATCGTGACTCGACTTACCGAAACTGTAGTCACGACCCTTGCGAGGTCTTCTATACCCCGCCGGATCGTCCGCGCACCGGCCTCATTGAGCGTGGCCGACTGGTCAGCGTGGCCCGGCGAGGATGGGTGTGCTCTCCAGATGGGACAGTCCGTTCCACGCCAGGTTGACCAGGTGGGCGGCTACGTCGGCCTTTTTGGGCCTGCGTACGTCGAGCCACCACTGCCCGGTGAGCGCGACCATCCCGACCAGGGCCTGGGAGTACAACCCGGACAGCGTGGTCTCGTAGCCGCGCGCCTTGAACTCCTGGTCGAGGATGTGCTCGACCTGGCTCGCCACCTGGCCGATCAGGCTGGAGAACGACCCGGTCGAGCTGAGCACGGGTGAATCCCGGACCAGGATGCGGAATCCGTCGGTCTCCTCCTCGAT
>Ga0136611_10003800_pt1 | contig 10580 bp, 6 predicted proteins | sample AntDrymUQ2232306_2_FD_106645 | JGI IMG/M metagenome (GOLD analysis project Ga0136611, IMG submission 106645) | Polar desert sand microbial communities from Dry Valleys, Antarctica - metaG UQ223 (23.06) | ecosystem: Environmental > Terrestrial > Soil > Desert | place: Antarctica: Dry Valley... | reverse complement strand
GGCGATGCCGCTGACCACCGGGGTCCCGCCACGCAAAACTCCGATCGCCCGCGGCTGGGCGACGTTCACGGAGCGCGGGCGCGGGGTCGTCCCATCGGCATCGCGAAGCGGGTCGGCGGACACGGCGGGTGGTCCTCCTGGGGGTCGGCAGTCGCCCAGTCCCAGTGGCCCGGGTGCCAGGCCACCGGAACCCGCCAAACAGAGGACGATGGTCCTAGCGTGTCCATCGCGACGGCGGCGGGGAGCGTATAAAGTCGGGGGGACACCCACGTTCTTCCCGAACCGTGCGCGGTCCCGTCTCTAACGATTGGGAGTATCTCATGCGGCTGATGACCCGGCGACCGAGTTCCGACGACGACCCGGCCCGGTTGCCCGGCACGGGCGCGCCGCGGGCGGCCGATGACCCGTGGCGGCTGGTTTTCGCCGCGCACCCGCAGCCGATGTGGATCTACGATCGGAATACGCTGGCCTTCCTGGACGTCAACGACGCCGCGGTCGCCGTCTACTGCTACACGCGCGACGAGTTCCTGACGATGCGGATCACCGACATCCGCCCCGTCGACGATATTCCCGATCTCCTCAAGGCAGTGTGGATGACGTCCGGCACGAGCGCGGGCGAAGCGAACCGCCGCTGGAACCATCGCCGCAAGGACGGGCGCCTGCTCGAGGTCGAGATCGTCTCCCGCCCGCTGGCATACGTCGGGGTGTCGGCGAAGCTGGTCCTGGCCCGCGATGTCAGCGCGCGGGTGCAGGCCGAGCTCGAGCTTGAGCGGGAGCGTCACCTGATCGACGCCCTGATGGAGCATAGCCCGGACCTGGTCTACACCAAGGACGGCGCCTCCCGGTTCACCCGCGCCAACCGCGCCACGGCGCGGGCGCTCGGGCGGGAGCAGCCGGAGGAGGTCGTCGGGCGCACGGACCGCGACTTCTACCCCGAGGAGTTGGCCGAGCAGTTCCTGGAGGACGAGCGCCGGATGCTCGCCTCCGGCCAAACGGTGCTCAACCGGCTGGAGCGGCAGACGGGCGCCGCACCCGAGGACGAGCGCTGGCTGCTGACCACCAAGATCCCGATCCGCGACCACGACGGGGCGGTCGCGGGATTGCTCGGCGTGGCCAAGGACGTCACGGAGTTGCGGCGGGCGGAGGACGCGCTGCGCCGCAGCGAGGAGCGCTTCCGGTCCTTGATCCTGCACGCGTCCGACGCCGTCTCGATCATCGCGGCGGACGGGACCCGACTCTACGCCAGCCCGGCCGTCGAGCGGACTCTTGGGTATCGCCCCGATGAGATGATCGGCACCCGGTTCGGCACCGGCGCCCACCCGGACGATTCGCCGCGGGTGGAGGGGTTCATGCGCGACGTGCTCGCCCACCCCGGCGAACCGCGGACGATCGAGGCGCGCTCGCTCCATCGTGACGGCACGTACCGGGTGATCGAGCTCACCGCCACCAACTGCTTGGGCGACGAGAACGTGGCGGGGATCGTGCTGAACTCCCGCGACGTGACGGAACGTCGCACGGCGGACGAAGCGCTCCGGCAGAGCGAACGGCGGTTCCGCGGGTTGTTCCAGAACGCGGCCGATGTGGTGGCGGTGCTAAACGCCGACGCCACGGTTCGCTACGTCAGCCCGTCGGTCGGCCGGGTGTTGGGATACACCGCCGAGCAGCTCGAAGGCTACCCCCATGCGGGGTTGTCTCACCCCGACGACGTGGCGCGGGTCGAGGCAAACTTCGCGTCGGTGCTGTCGGCGCCGGGCATCCACCCGCCGATCGAGTGCCGGCTGCGGCACCAGGACGGCACCTGGCGCCGGCTCGAACTGCGCGCCAATAACCTCCTGGCCGACCCGGCGGTCGGCGGGATCGTGCTCAACGCGCGCGACGTGACCGAGCGCTGGCAGGCCGAGCAGCGGTTGATCCACCTGGCCTACCACGACGAACTGACCGGCCTGCCGAACCGGACCCTGTTCGGGGATCGGTTGGAGCACGCCCTGGCGCGGGTCCGCCGCCGGCAGGAGGGGGTCGGCGTGGTGCTCATGGACCTCGACCGGTTCAAGGTGGTGAACGACGCCCTTGGGCACGACACGGGCGACCGGCTGCTGACGGCGGTGGCGGGGCGGCTCCAAGCGGCGCTGCGCGACGGCGACACACTGGCGCGGTTCGCCAGCGACGAGTTCTCGGTGCTGGTCGAGCAGGTGGACACCGGGGCGGACGTGGCGGCGGTGGCCGAGCGCCTGATTGAGGCGCTGCGGGCGCCGTTCGACCTGGACGGCCGGGAGGCCTTCGTGACCGCCAGCGCGGGGGTGGCGGTGGCCGAGGTCGGGGAGCACGACCCGCGGGAGGTGCTGCGGCGCGCCGATCTGGCGTTGTCGCGGGCCAAGGAGACCGGCCGCGACAGCGTGGCGACGTTTGAGGCGGCGATGGGCGTCGCGGCCACGGCGCGGCTCGACCTGGAGCAGGAGCTACGCCTGGCGCTCGCGCGCGACGAGCTGCGGGTCTATTACCAGCCGATCGTCGACCTTGCGACCGGCCGGCCAATGCGGATGGAGGCGCTGGTGCGGTGGGAGCATCCGACGCGGGGGTGGCTGCTGCCGTGCGCGTTCGTGCCGCTCGCCGAGGAGACCGGGCTGATCCGGCCGATCGGGCAATGGGTGCTCGACGAAGCGTGCCACCAGGCGCGGCGGTGGCAGCGGGCGAACCCCAACGGGGCCCCGGCGGTGAGCGTGAACCTGTCGGCCTGCCAGTTCCGGGACCCGCGCCTGGCCGAGGTCGTGGCGGCGGCGCTCGGCGCGGCCGGCCTCGCCCCAGCCGACCTTGAACTGGAGTTGACGGAGAGCATGTTGATGGAGCATGCGACCGGCGCGGTGACCACGCTGGCGGCGCTATCGCGGCTCGGAGTGCGGCTGGCGATCGACGACTTCGGCACCGGCTACTCCAGCCTCGCCTACCTGCGCCGCTTCCCGATCGACCACCTGAAGGTGGACCGCTCCTTCATCGACGACGCCCCGACCGCGCAGGAGGGGACGATCCTGGAGGCGGTGGTGGATCTTGGGCACGCGCTGGGGCTGCGGGTCACGGCCGAAGGGGTGGAGACGGCGGCGCAGCTGGCGCGAATCCGCGACCTCGGCTTCGACGGCGCCCAGGGCTACCACTTCGCGCGGCCGTTCGACGCGGAGGCGGCGGCGGCGTTCGTCGCCGCCGCCGGTGCCGCCGTGGGCGACGCGGCGGGGGCCACCGACCGCCATCCCGCGCCGGGTCGGGTAACAGGTTGATGGGGATGGGGACCGTGCCCCGCCACCCCTATCGTCCGGGGAGATCGGTGCGCGTGTCCGCCGCCGGGGCACCGGAGTGGTCGCCGCCCGATTCGTCGGCCCCCCCGCCGGCGCGACCGTCGCCGAACCAGCGGGATGCCGCGATGGCCAAGCACGACGGACGCCGCCACGTCGGGTTCCCGCGCACCCGGCTGCCGCCAATGGGACAGCCACAGCCGTGAGCGCGCTGGTGGTGGAGGATCGCGACAATCTTCGCGATCTGCTCGTGCTGGCACTGATCGAACGCGGGCACGAGGTCGTCGCCGTCGCCGCTCCAGGGGACGTCCGCGCGGCGTGCCACGGAGTCGCGGTGACGCTGGCGATCGTCGGGCGCGTGCCACCGGGGACAAACCGGCACGATCTCTGCCGACGACTGCGATCGCTGCCCGGTGGCGTCGCGGGCGGGGTGCTCGTGCTGATCGAGCCAGGCGCGGCGGTCGACCCCACGCTGCTCGATGCGGGCGCCACCGACCTGCTCGCCGAGCCGGTCGCGCCGACCCTGCTCGCGACCCACCTGGCCGTTGCCGAGCACCGCATCCGCGATGGCGCCGCCCGCGGGCGCGCCGCGACGGCGTGGACGGCAGCCGAGGAGCGGCTCCGCGGGGCCGTGGACAACGCGCCCCTCGTCCTGTTCGCACTCGACCGGGCGGGGGTGTTCACGCTGTCGGAGGGACAAGCGCTCGGCGCGCTCGGTCTGACGCCGGGACAGGTGGTCGGGCGTTCGGTGTTTGACCTCTACCGGGACACGCCCCTGGTGCTGGCGCTCACCCGCCGCGCGCTCGGCGGCGAAGCATGCTCGGCCACCGTGGAGGTGGCCGAGCTGGTCTTCGATCTGTCGTACGCCCCGCGTTGGGGCGGCGACGGCGAGATGGTGAGCGTGATCGGCATCGCCGTCGACGTGACGGAGCGCGAGCGGGCCGAGGCCGCCCTGCGCGACAGCTTCGCGCGCCAGCGCGACCTGCTCGCCGCCGCCGACCGCCACACGCGGGAGGTGGCCCTGCTCGACGAGGTGCGGACCGCCCTGGCCCGCGAACTTGAGCCATGGGTGGTCTTCCGCACGGTGGTCGAGGCGATCGCCAAGACCTTCGGGTACACGATGGTCAGCCTCTACACGATCGAAGCAGGGCGCCTCGCGCTGCAGCACCAAGTCGGCTACCACCAGGTGCTCGACCACATCCCGCTGACGCGGGGCGTCATGGGGCGGGTGGCCCGCACCGGGGAGGCCGTGCTGCTCGAGGATGGGCGCACCGACCCCGACTTCATCGTCGCGTTCGCGGGGATTGTCTCCGAGATTTGCGTGCCCCTGCGCGACCAAGATCGGGTCGTCGGCGTGCTGAACCTGGAGACCGTCGACGGGGTGACACTCACGGTGGCGGACCTGCGACTGGTGCTGGCCCTCAGCGATCACGTCAACATCGCGATCGGGCGCGCCCGGCTCCACGCCGGGGCTCGGGCCAGCGACGAACGATTCCGCCGCGCGTTCGACGACGCCGGCACCGGCATGGCGCTGGTCGGACCCGACGGCCGACCGTTGCGGGTCAACCGGGCCCTTTGCCGGATGCTCGGTCACCCGGAGGCGACCCTGCTGGCGACCACCTTGCTCGCCCTGTTCCACCCCGACGACCGGGCGCACAGCCGCGCGGCCGTCCGCCAGATGCTGACCGGGGGCGGCGGCTTCTGTCAGATCGAAACCCGCTTCCTGGCGGCGGGGGAGCGTGAGGTGCAGGGGCTGGTGAACCTGTCACTCGTGCGGGACGACCGTGGCGATCCCGACTACCTGATCGCCCAGATCCAGGACATCAGCGAGCGCAAGGCGCTCGAAGAGCGACTCGGTCACCAGGCGCACCACGACCCGCTGACGGGGTTGCCGAACCGGCGGTTGTTCGCGGATCGCATGGAGCGCGCGCTGGCGAGCACCGCGTCCCGGCCGGGGGAACGGGTCGCCGTGCTGCTGGTCGACCTCGACGGGTTCAAGCTCGTCAACGACAGCCTCGGACACGCCGCCGGCGACCGGGTGCTCGTCGCCGCCGGCCAACGGCTAGCCGGGTGCCTGCGGCCGGGCGAAACGGTGGCGCGCCTCGGCGGCGATGAGTTCGCGATCCTGGTCGAGCGCGTCGCCGCGGCGCGGGACATGGCGGCGCTCGCCACGCGCCTGATCGACGCGCTCCGTCCCCCCGTTGCTCTCGATGGCCGGGAGGCCTTTGTCACCGCGAGCGTGGGGGTCGCCCTGGCGACCGCTGGCGGCGCCCAGCCTCGGGATCTGCTGCGCGACGCCGACATCGCCCTGTACCGGGCCAAGGCGGCGGGGCGGGCCACCTTCGCGGTGTTCGAGCCGGGCATGGCGGCGGCGATGGTGGCCCGCTTGAACGGCGAAACCGCCCTCCGCCGGGCGCTCGCGCGGGGTGAGCTTCGCCTCCATTACCAGCCCGAGGTCGAGCTGGCCAGCGGCCGGATCGTCGGCGTCGAGGCGCTCGTCCGCTGGGAGCATCCCGACCACGGGTTGCTGGGTCCGGCGAACTTTATCGACCTGGCGGAGGAGACCGGGCTGATCGTACCGTTGGGCGAGTGGGTGCTGCGCGAAGCCTGCCGGCAGGCCAGCGCGTGGCAGACCGTGCCGGCCACCGCCTCGCCGCTCGTGGTCGGTGTGACCCTGTCGCCGCGGCAGCTCGCCCAGCGCACCTTCGCGGACCAGGTTGCACGCGTGTTGGACGAGGTCGGGCTGCCGCCGCGCGCGCTGCGCTTGGAGATCACCGAGAGCGTGGCGATGCGCGATGGGCCGGATACCCGCCGCACGCTCGGGGTGCTGCGGGAGTTGGGGGTGGAGCTGGCGATCGACGACTTTGGCACCGGCTACTCGTCGCTCGGCGCCCTGCGCGAGCTGCCGATCGACACGCTGAAGATCGACCAGTCCTTCGTGCGGGAGCTGGGCCGCGATGCCGGCAGCCTCGGAATCGTGCGGGCGGTGACCTCACTGGCGCACGACCTGGGACTGGTGGTGACCGCGGAGGGGATTGAGACCGAGGTCCAGCTTGGACACCTGCGCCGCCTGGGGGTCGACCGCGGACAGGGCTATCTGCTCACGGCGCCGGTCGACAGCGGGGAGATGGCGCGCCTGCTGGCCGCCCACTGGGGCGCGCCCGCGCCGGCGGTCGCCGGCGCGGGCGCCGCCCGGTAACGGGCCGCCCATCGCGGCAGCGGGGCGACGACCCGCTGGCCGCCAGCTCCGCCGTCAAGCCCGAGTGCGCCGGGAGAGGTCGTGGGCACGGGCGGCTGCCGGGGAACCGCCCACATCCCCCAACCCGCTGCCGTCAACGTTTGAGCACAGGAAACGTTCGTCGGAACCCCGAGCACAGTCGGCCCTCACTGACCCCGGTCGGCCGCTCTCAAACGATGGGCGCGCGGCGCGGGATCCCCAACCATCAGTCCGACGTCCAGCCTAGTCCTTGATCCCCGCCCGCGCGATCGACGGCGCAAAGAAGCGCTGAAGCGGCAGCAGGATCAGCATTGGAATGATCGCGACGATCACCGCACCGGCGAACAGCTGCCCGAAATCGAAGTCGAACTGCCCCAGATACTTTGCGAGGGCAACCGAGGCGACATCGAGGCGCTGGTTCGAGACGATCAGCAACGGCCACAGATACGCCTGCCACTGGAAGACAAAAAGGATCAGTCCCGCGCTCACGAGGGCAGGCCCCGAGAGTCGGAGATAGATGCTCCAGAAGATCCGCCACCAGCTGGCACCGTCAACCAGGGCGGCCTCCCGGAGTTCCCACGGAATCCCCAGAAAGAACTGGCGGAGCAGGAAAATGGCCAACCCGTTACCGATCCCCGGTAACACCAATCCCGCGTAGGAATTCTGCAGGTTCCAGGTGCGGAAGAGGCTGGCGAGGGGAATCGCGATCGCATCGAAGGGCACCAGGAAGCTCACGACCACGACCGCGAACAGCACCCCCCGCAGCCGGAACCTCAGCACGCTCAGCCCAAACGCCGCCATCGAGCACACCACCAAACCCGCCACGACCGTGACCCCGGAAACGATGAGCGAGTTGGCCACCGCGCGCGGAAACGGACCGTCGAGCAGCGCCCGAAAACTCTCGGTGGAGTAATCCGTCGGGACGATCACCCGGAGTGACAGGGGAGAGAGATAGCGCAGGATGTCCCGCGGCGGGCGGACCGCGCTCGCGAGCATCCAGAGGAGCGGTAGCACGAACAGCGCGGCGACGAGCATCGCGAGCGGGGTCAGCACGGCGTAGCGGATCAGCTTGCTTGGTTCCTGCGATTGTATCCGGCTCACTCGGTCACCCGTCGGATCGGAGCAGGCGGAACTGCACGAAAACGACCGCCACCATCACCACCACCACGACGACCACCTCGGCCGAGGCGAGGGCCAGGTCGCCGAACGTGTAGGCCTGGCGGTACACCTCGAACATGAGCAGATTCGTTGCTTCGCGCGGACCGCCCCGGGTGAGCACCTGCACCGGGGCGAAGAGGAGAAAATTGGCGACCGTGTCCGCGACCAGCACGAAGGCAAGCGGCCGTCGCAGCAGCGGCAGCGTGATCTGACGAAACGTCCGCCACCAGCCCGCGCCGTCGACCGCGGCCGCCTCCGCGTACTCGGGCGGGATGTCCTGCAGCCCGGCGATGAGGAAGATCATCCAGTAGCCGACGCCGGCCCAGGAGGCGAGGAGCATGATCGAGGGCAACGCCTGGTCTGGCGAGGTCAGGAATGGCTGTTTGGCGACGCCGACGACCGCCAGGACCGCGTTGAAGATCCCGTCGTCGGGGCGAAAAGCGATGCCCCAGACAAGGGCGGAGACGAGCAAGGGCACGGCAACGGGCAAGAACACCAGCGTTCGCCAGAGGCGAGCGCCCGGCAGCCGCTGGATCAACAGGACCGCCAGCGCCAGCGCGAGACCGATCTGAGCCGGGTTCAAGACGGCGCCAAAGACGAGCGTAGTGGTGAGCGAGCGCCGGAACGAGTCGGAGTCGAGCAGGAAGCGGTAGTTGTCGAGACCGACGAACTCCCCCTTGAGCCGGACGCTTTCCACCACCGCATAGCCGGTGGGCACGATCCGAAAGAGCACCAGCGCGATCAGCGCCGGCGCGAGAAACAGGACGGCCACGGCCGCTTCGTTGCCGAGCGGCGCCCGCCGACCAACCCTCATCGCGGCGGGTGGGTCGGGCGGAACCGCGCGATTGGACCGACCGTCGCGAATGACTGCGCCCCGTTAGGCGACCACGGCCACGCCCGAGACGTCACCGCTCGAGTCGCGCCCAGGCCGCCTCCAACTCCTCCGACGCGCTCTCCAGTGTGGTCGTCGCGTCGGCGCCGTTGCGGATGTCTTCTAGGGCTTTGCCCACGATGTCCTCGAACTGGATAAACCCGACGGTGCGGGGCCGGATAACGGCAGTGTTCTCTAACTCGAAACGGATCAGGTCCGAGACGCCGATGACGTTCTCCGCCGTGAACACGTCCTGCGCCAGATACGTCTCCAGCGCCGCGTTGTTCGCGGGCGGGATCGCGATTCCCTTCGCCGTTTCGAGGGCGCCTTGCTCGTCCAACGTGGCGAATTGGATGAACTTGAGCGCTTCCTCCTGGTGTTCGGTCTGCGGATTGATGCCCCAGGACCACGCGCCGGTCGGCGTCACCGGCTCACCGCCCTCGAAATAGGGGTGCGCGGCCACCCCGAACGCGAGGCCCGCCGTGTCGGCGAACTTCGACATCCACCACGGCCCGCCCACAAAGTAGGCCACCTCGCCGTTCGCGAAGAGGTCCGGCGTCTGCTCGGGCGCGATGCCGCGGGGCGCGAGTTCGTCCGCGAAAAGCTGGCCGTAGAAGTCGGCGGCCTTGATCCAAGCATCGTTCGTGATCGCCGGTGTGAGCTCGTCGTCCGCCGCGACGCCGTTGCCGCCGCCGAGCGATTCCGGAAGCGGCAAGATCTGATAGACGCGGCTGACCTGATCGAACATGACGCCCCATTTGGCGCCAGCGTCTTGGGCGGTTGTCGCGTCCGTGGCGATCTGCTCCCACGTCACCCGCTGCTCGGGGTCCAGGGACGGTGGGGTCAGACCGGCCTTCCTGAGGAGGTCCGTGTTGTAGTAGAGCAGTTGGGTGGACGTCGAGACCGGCAAGGCGTAGAGCTTGCCCTCGACGGTCGACGCCTCGATGGAGCTCGGCAGCACCGTGCTGCCGACATCGCCGACATCGGCCGTGATATCGAGCAGGAAGCCACGGGACACGAGCGCCGGGATGCGCGGCTGGTCGGCGGTGTACACGTCCGGTGTGGCGTCGCCGGAGCCGAGCCGGGTTTGGAGGATGTCGTTGAGCTGGTCGAAGGGAACCGACTCGTAGGTGACCGTGATGGTCGGATTGGCCGCTTCAAACGCCGCGATCACCGGCTCCATGGCGGAGGGCTGTTCTGGACCAACGAAACTGAGGTTGACGGTGGCGTCCTGCGCGGAGGCCGGGCGCAGACCAGCCGCGCTCAAGCCGAGCAGGAGCAGCACGACCACGCCACCCGGCATCCGAGCGGCCCAAGGAGTTCGACGTCGTTCGCGCACCACTGGCGTGCTCCTTTGGTCGCGCCTGTGCGACCGCCTACCGCGCATCCCCGGCAGACACCTGCCGGCGGAGAAACGTGACGACTCGATCGAGATAGAACCGCTCGAACGCCGGCGGATCGGCCGCGATCGAGACCCGAGCGTCGGTACCGCCGCCCCCCTCGCTTGGCACGGAGGTCCGGAACAGGTCGCCGTCAACGCCGTACTCCAGCCGTTCGGTCCGCAGGGTGAGCCACTTATCGGGAAACAGCGCCGCCAGGGCAAGCGGATCGTGCAGGCACGCGACGGCGTTGCTCGGAAACGGGGAGGGGCCATCGTACGGGACCGGGAGGAAGCGGAACCACTCGTCGTTCCAAATGCGCGCCATGCGCCCGAGCGCACCGCTCAAGGGACCGCCGACCTGCTCGATCCGCTCAAGTCCCGCCGGGGTCAACGGCAGGTGAAACGTGAGTTCGGCCGTGACCCAGGTGATGGGAACGCCGGCGCGGGCGATGCGCAGGGCCGCTTGGGGGTCGGAAGCGGTGTTGTGGTCGATCCATGCCCCACTCTCCCCGAGATGGGCGAAGAACCGCCGCCACTCGTCGGAGAAGTGTTCCTCGTGCACCATTCCGCCCATGACGGTGAGACCGAGCACACGGTTGGCAAACGCCGGGTCGACCGCCAACGCGGCGGCCACGTTCGTGTACGGACCGATCGCCGCGAGGTGGAAGGGGC
>Ga0136611_10003799_pt1 | contig 10580 bp, 9 predicted proteins | sample AntDrymUQ2232306_2_FD_106645 | JGI IMG/M metagenome (GOLD analysis project Ga0136611, IMG submission 106645) | Polar desert sand microbial communities from Dry Valleys, Antarctica - metaG UQ223 (23.06) | ecosystem: Environmental > Terrestrial > Soil > Desert | place: Antarctica: Dry Valley... | reverse complement strand
ATTATAATAAAATTATCTCGTTCCATTGATTTTTCCTCGCTTAATGCTGATTTTGTCATCAATCATTTTAGCGAATTTTCAATCAATGGAACATTTTCAAAAAGAGTTGCACATTAGGTATTAAATATAAGCGATAAAACGATGACGGATGTGAAAAATCTTTGGGGCGGACGTTTTACGGAAAAAACCGATGCTGTGTTTGCCGAGTTCAATAATTCATTTAAGTTTGATAAACGTCTTTTTTACGCGGACGTTCGCGTCAGCATTGCCCACGCCGAAGGATTATTTCAAGCGGGAATTTTAACCAGGCTCGAAGCCGAAAAGATAAAAAACGGACTCGTCACTTTGCTCAAACGCGCTGATTTTGACAAAAGCTATTTCAGCGATGCGAATTCGGAAGACGTTCATTCATTTATTGAAGTCAAACTCGTTCAGCTCATCGGCGAAACGGGGAAAAAACTGCACACGGGCAGAAGTCGCAACGATCAGGTGGCGACCGCTTTTCGTTTGTGGCTGAGAGAGGAAATAACGGGTATTTCGCTGACTGCGCGACAACTGCAAAAGGCTCTGATTAATGCTGCCGAAAGGCAAAAGGAAGCAGTTTTGCCAGGTTACACGCATTTGCAAAGGGCGCAGCCGATTCTCTGGGCGCATTGGTGTTTGGCGTATTACGAGATGCTGGCGCGTGACCGGGAACGGCTCGATGAAGCGTGGCGCAGAACGAATGTTTTACCGCTCGGTTCGGCGGCGCTTGCCGGAACGAGTTACGAGATTGACCGCGAAGCGGTGGCGCGTGAATTAGGTTTTGAAGGTGTTTCGGCGAACAGTCTGGACGCTGTTTCCGACCGCGATTTCTGCGTCGAATTTGTCGGCGCGTGTTCGCTCGTGATGGTTCATTTGTCGCGCTTTGCGGAAGATTTGATTCTTTACGCTTCGAGCGAGTTTCAATTTATCGAACTTTCCGACGCCGTTTCAACCGGCTCAAGTTTGATGCCGCAAAAGAAAAACCCGGACGCGCTCGAATTAATTCGCGGAAAAGCCGGTCGGATTTTCGGGCATCAAACGGCTTTGCTGACGACTTTGAAAGGTTTGCCGCTCGCTTATAACAAGGATTTGCAGGAAGATAAGGAAGCGGTTTTCGATACGGTGGACACGGTAAAAATTTGCCTGCAGGTCGCGGCGATTGTGCTGGAAAATCTGCGCGTGAACGAAACCAGAACGCGCGAAGCGGCGACTAAAGGTTATTTGAACGCCACGGATTTAGCCGATTATCTCGTGCATAAAGGCGTTCCGTTTCGCACGGCGCACGACGCGGTCGGACGAATCGTGCTTTACGCGATTTCCAAAAACAGCGAATTGCAGGATTTGACTCTCGAAGATTTTCGTAATTTCTCCGGTGAAATCAGCCGCGATGTTTTTGACGCTTTAAGTTTGGAGCAGGTTTTAGCGAGCAAAAATCAAATCGGCGGAACCGCGCCGGAAAGGGTTTACGAAGCCCTGGAATCTGCGCGAAGAGATTTGGAAATCGAAGAATAAAATGGACGTAAATAAAATTTTAGCGCAAACTGAACAAAACGCGCTTTTACAATTTCTCGGCGTAAAAATCGAAACGGCGGAAAAGGAAAAAGTCGTTTTGACAATGGAAGTTACGCCCAAAGTGCATCAGTATGTCGGGATTATGCACGGCGGCGTTTCTTTATTTTTATGCGAAACGGCGGCTTCAATCGGCGCGGTCATCAATGCCGATTTGACCAAATATACGCCGGTCGGAATCGAAATAAACGCTAATCATCTGCGGGCGGTCAGTCGCGGAGTGATTCGTGTCGAAGCCAAGCCTTTATACAGCGGAAGAACGATGAGCGTGTGGAATATTGAAATTACAAACGACAAAGGGAAATTGATTTGCACTTCGCGCTGTTCGCTTTTGTTGAGAAAAGGCGCGGCTTTTTCCGCCGAAAGCTAGAACAAATGCACGGTTTTATCCGAAATCTTTTAACCGAATGGCGCAAATTAAAGTTGCCTTTCGATGATGAAACTTTTGTGGCGGCGGTTTCGGGCGGCGCGGATTCGGTTAGTCTTTTGCTCGCGCTGAAAGAATTGCGCGACAGAAAAAAGTTGAATCTGCGTTTTGTCATCGCGCACTTCAATCACAACCTGCGCGGCGAGGAAAGTGAAAAAGACGCGCAATTGGTAGTTTCTCTGACAAGTAAATTCGGATTTGAATTAGCTTTGGGAAAAGGAAACATCGCGTGCGTCGGAAATCTCGAACAAAACGCCCGTCGCGCCCGCTACGAATTTTTATCGCAAACGGCTGAAAATGTTCGGGCTTACGGGATTTTAACGGCGCATACGATGAACGACCAAGCCGAAACTTTTTTGATAAATTTATTGCGCGGAAGCGGTTTGCAAGGTTTGGGCGGAATGTCGCCGATTCGTCAGATAGAAGATGAGAAGCAAAGCGAAGGGGAAAAAGGGGAAAAGGGAAAAGGGGAAAAGGGAAAATTTGGAATTTTGAATTTTGAATCTGAAATTAAAAAATCCAAAATCCAAAATCCAAAATCCAAAATCCAACTGGTTCGTCCTTTGTTGAGTTGGGCAAAACGGATTGATACGGAAAATTTTTGCCGTCAAAATGAAATCGAGTTTCGCAATGACGCGATGAATGATGATTTGGCTTTTGCGCGTGTGCGTGTGCGAAAAGTTTTGCTGCCGATGCTTAAAGATTTTAATCCGAAGATTATTGAAACGCTCTCCGACACGGCGAAAATTTTGCGTCAGGAAGATGAATTTTTAGAGCGTGAGCGGCAAAAGATTGAAGCGGAAAACGATAACCCGATGGTTGACGGCGACCGACAAAATCTGCCTTTGAAAAAACTGAAAAATCTGCCGAAAGCAATGCTTTATCGCGTTGTGCGGCAATGGCTTGAGGCGAATCGCGGCAATTTGCGTAGCTTGGAGTTGAAACATCTCGAAGCGATCGAGCGTTTAGCCTTCAGCCGCAAAAGCGGAAAATACGTCGAACTGCCGAACGGCGCGCAAGTTGTCAAAAAAGATGGAAAACTGTCTTTTAAAATTTTTAAAGTTGTAAAATAACCGTTCACAAACTAAAATCAAATGTTGGCTTTTGACAAGCCGCTGCCGGAAGTATTGAAAACAACGTGAGAATTGAAAACTTCATCAAAGACCTGTAACTAATATTTATATGATGTTTTTTGATGAAAAGATTATTTTGGAGGCTATAAATTGAGTTCTAAAGCAAAGCAAGTTTTATTGTGGCTGATGATTATTTCCAGTGCGCTTTTGTTTGTCTGGTTTTTGCAAACCAAGCAAACGAAAAGTCCGCAGGAATTATCGTTTGACCAAGCCTTGGCGCGCATTAAAGGTAAAGACGTTACCGAAGCCGTCGTTCGTCAGGATATGATAGAAATGACGACGAAAAGCAACGAAAAGTTCACGACGAAACTCGACGCGAGCGATTCGACGCGCGACCAGATTTACGCGGCGGCAAACGAAACCGGCACAAAAATTAATCTCGAACCGGCATCAAGCGGCTGGGGCTGGATTTTATTGATTAACGCTCTGCCGTTTCTGCTTTTAATCGGTTTTCTGGCGTTCACTTTGCGGCAAATGCAGGCGGGCGGCAACAAGGCTCTGAGTTTCGGAAAATCACGCGCCAAATTGCTGAATAATCAGCAAAAGCGGATTACATTTAAAGACGTCGCCGGCGTTGAAGAAGCTAAAGAAGAACTTGAAGAAATAATAGAATTTCTTAAAGACCCGCAAAAATTTCAGAAACTCGGCGGAAAAATCCCGAAAGGCGTTCTGATGGTCGGACCTCCGGGAACGGGTAAAACGCTTCTCGCAAAAGCCGTCGCGGGTGAGGCGAATGTTCCGTTTTTCTCGATTTCAGGTTCTGATTTCGTTGAAATGTTTGTCGGTGTCGGCGCGTCGCGCGTTCGTGATTTATTCGAGCAAGGCAAGAAAAATGCGCCTTGTATAATTTTTATTGATGAAATTGATGCGGTCGGACGACATCGCGGCGCGGGTCTCGGCGGCGGACACGATGAACGCGAACAGACTTTGAATCAATTGCTGGTTGAAATGGACGGGTTTGAATCGAATGACGGAGTTATTTTGATAGCTTCAACCAATCGACCCGACGTTCTCGACCCGGCGCTTCTTCGTCCCGGACGTTTTGATCGCCGCGTGATGGTCGGAAGACCGGATGTAAAAGGACGCGATGCGATTCTGAAAGTTCATACACGCAAAATTCCGCTCGATGAAAATGTGGACATCAATGTGATCGCCCGCGGAACGCCCGGATTTACCGGCGCGGATTTGGCGAATATCGTCAACGAAGCGGCACTTAATGCGGCGCGTTTCAACAAAAAAGTCGTGACGATGACCGATTTTGAAATCGCCAAAGACAAAGTTTTAATGGGCGCGGAACGAAAAAGTATGGTGCTTTCCGACAGCGAGAAAAAATTGACGGCTTATCACGAAGCGGGACATACGCTGGTCGGACTCAAAGTGCCATCTGCTGACCCGGTTCACAAAGTTTCCATTATTCCGCGCGGAATGGCTCTCGGTGTAACGATGCAGTTGCCGGAAGGCGATCGTCACAGCTATACGAAGGAATATCTTTTAAGCCAGATTGCGATTTTGATGGGTGGACGGATTGCCGAAGAAATTTATTTCGGAGCGGAACAGGTGACAACCGGCGCTTCAAATGACATTGAACGCGCGACGGAACTTGCCCGCTCGATGGTTTGCGAATATGGTATGTCAGACCTCGGACCGCTCACGTTCGGCAAAAAGGAAGAACAAATTTTCTTAGGACGTGAAATTTCGCAGCATCGTGATTATTCGGAAGCGACGGCAATTAAAATTGACAGCGAAGTCAAGAAAATTATTGCCAATCAATATGAAAAAGCCCGCACTGTTATTTCTGAAAACACCGACGCGATGGTTCGTCTTTCAGAAGAATTAATTAAACGTGAAACGCTCGACGGCGTTCAAATTCGCCGGATTGTTGCCGGTCTTCCGCTCGATGATGACGGCAGTGAATCGAACATAAATGAGGGGGGAAAGCCGCAGAAAGCCGGTGAAGAAGGTTCTTTGAATCCGTTCAAAAAAAAGCCGATTCTGCCGCCGATTACCGGGAATAATCCGGCGACTGCATAAATCGAAAACAACTATAAAAATAAAAGGCATTTCAGAAATGGAATGCCTTTTATTTTTAACGAAAAACACTCGATTTAATCCACGACGGGCGTTCCATAATTCCGTTCTTGGCTTCGAGCGCGAAACCTCCAAAAGTGTCGCTATTGTAAATTTTTTGGGAAGGAAGTAAAGCCTGCATTCCAGGGTCGGTGACCCATCCTTTTGCAAAATGTCCGTGTTCGCCTTCACGTTCGACGAAATGTCTCAGTTCGTGAATGAACACAAAAGCGGCGAAGTCCTGGATGCCGGTGGCAAAATAAGCTCCGCGCCTGAAAACGATTTTCCCGGTCGCATCTTTGCTGAAAAATCCTCCGAGCCGCGCAAAGGCAACCGTGCTGATTCTTTCCCCGCTATTATCCGTATCGAGCGTAAAATAATAATCAGGACGATTCAGAACATTCAGCATATAGCCGTAAATATCATATAATCTTTGCAGAATATTCCGACGGGGAGCGGGAAAACCGTCAATCGTAAAATGCCGGTTCAAAAGACTCATTCTTTCTTCCCGTCCGAAAGATGCGAGCAATCCGCCCGCTGACGCAGAATCCGCCGTCGGCATTGCTAACAAAATCTTTGCCATTGCCGCGTGAATACAGTTGATGGTGTATGGAACGTGCTGCATCATGGCGGCGAGAAACCAATCGTCCGCTTTCAAATCAAGCGGCAAAGACGGGTAAACATTATAACGATTTGAAATTTCTATTAGTTTGCGATGAGTTTGTTTGTTCGGCTCGATTCTTCCGTCGGCTCCTGACCAGCCGAAATGTTTTAATTGAAAGGTCTGAATGGCTTTAACGGTTTTCGGTCCGCACTTACCGTCAATTACGAGTAGTGGAGACGGTCCACCGTCAATCGGCGGGACTTTATCCAAAGCATATTGAATGTTGTATACATCATCGTAAATATTCGGTGAGTTTATCCCGACCGTCGCGGATATTTTTACATCACCGCCCGGTCTGTTGCCGGAAGTTGGAGATTTTGAACCTGACGGAGTATCGTTTAGCAGCTCACAGCTTCCATCGGTTTTCAATACTGAACATTTTCCCATAAACAATTCCTTTTGATTAATTTGTAAATAAACAATTTACTGAAATATTGATTGAAATTGTGACGGTTTAAAACATCACTTTTGCAAAGATTTAAGCGAAAAATAAAAACACAATCAAATTTGCTTTTATTTAAATAAAAGATTTTTTATGCGGAACATCGGATTTGGTTTATAGTAAATTAAATACATTACTTTAATAAAAATATGAATTACGATCAATTTCTGATTCCTGAAAACGTAAAGCTCAACTTAAAAAAGCATAAAACTGATTTTTCAGGCGATTACACCGATAAAAATGAAGCGAAAGAAGATTTGGTAAAAAACATCAAGCGGCTGACCGAACTCCAGGATGTGCTTTACGCCGAAAACAAACATACGCTGCTGATAATTTTTCAAGCGATGGACGCGGCGGGAAAAGACGGCGCAATCAAGCACGTAATGTCGGGACTCAACCCGCAGGGCGTTCAGGTTTTTTCGTTCAAACAGCCTTCGTCGGAAGAACTCGACCACGATTTTTTATGGCGCTGCGCGAAAAACACGCCGGAACGCGGGCGCATCGGTATTTTTAATCGTTCATATTACGAAGAAGTTTTAATCGTGCGCGTTCACCCGGAGATTCTCCAAACTCAATCGCTGCCTGACGCGGCGAAAAATGACAAAAACATCTGGAAAAAACGATTTGAACAAATCCGTAACTACGAAACTTATCTGGCGGAAAACGGCGTTCACATTTTGAAATTTTTTCTCAATGTTTCTAAACAGGAACAAAAGGAACGCTTTTTGGCGAGAATCGAAACGCCGGAAAAAAATTGGAAATTCTCTGCTACTGACGCCAAAGAACGCGCTTTTTGGAATGATTATATGAAAGCCTACGGGGAAGCAATCGAAGCAACCTCAACTGTAGACGCGCCCTGGTTTGTCATTCCCGCCGACAAAAAATGGTTTACGCGCGTGGCGGTTTCCGAAATTGTTGTTAAAAAGTTGGAATCAATGAATTTGCAGTATCCGCAAGTTTCCGAAGAACACCGGCAAAGTCTTCTGAAAGCGAAAGAATTACTGGAAAACGAAAAACAATAAAATAAACTCAGCAAAAACAATTTTCACTCGTAGTACTATCTTCTCCGATTTTTTCTCATTAAAGCGGTGACGATAACTCCGGCAGCGGCTGCACCGGCGACAATTTTTACGGTATCGGTCACGGGAGGCGGCAAAGCGACCACGCCGCTCTCGTCTGCAATCGCCGGACTATTGACGTAACGACCTTTGCGCGGCGGTTGAAAATTGCGGGCATATTCTTTTAATTGCTGCGCCGTATTCTCATCCCGTATCGGTTTACCATGTCCGGCGGCAACGACGTTTGGTTCTAAATCAGCGAGCAATTCAACCGAACGACGCGCGGCTTGCCAATCAGTGGTAAAAGGCGCGGGCGGCGTATGAAATTCCTGTTTTTCCGTCAAATTGGAAATCCAGGAATCCTGATTCAACGTCGCCAGCGCGTCTCCGGCGAGCAAAACGCGGTCGCTTTCGCGCCATAGGGAAATATGTCCGGCAGTATGACCGGGCGTGTGAACGGCTCGCCAGCCGCGCATTTCATTGATTTCACCATTTTCCGGCAAAGTGTGAACGCGGTTTTTCAAATCAATGCCGCTATGGGGAAAAAGACGCGCCATTTGCGCGAGTGCGCCGCCGACGGTCGGGTCTTGCGGCGGATAATCGGATATGCCCGTTAAATAAGGCATTTCGAGACGGTGCGCGTAGACCGGAACATTCCACTCTTCGGCGAGATCGAGAACCGATCCCGCGTGGTCGAAATGTCCGTGCGTCAACACAATCGCCGTCGGGCGCGCGCCCGCGCCGTAACGATTTTCCACCGCGCGGCGAATTTTCCCCGCTGCAAAGGGAAGTCCCGTGTCAACCAACACAAACGAGCCGGGCGCGTTTTCCGGCGTATCCACAAAATATGAATTGACGAAAATTATTTTTGTATGAAAAACGCCCTCGGCAACTTGTGATAAATCGTTTTCGGACGATTGAATATATGACATTTTTAACTCCTTCTAATTCTGAAAAATTGTTTTTATTTAACCGGCACGATTCGCATAATCCGGTCGTCTTCGTTTGCCGGATAGCCGCGCCCGTCGCGGTTTGAGGTTGAAAAATAGATAAAACCGTCCGGTCCTTCCGCCATCTCGCGGATTCGCCCGTAAGTTCCTTTCAGAAAATCTTCCTGAGCGACGGCTTTTCTGCCGTCGAGTGAAACGCGGATAATGCGTTCGCCGCGCAAATTTCCGAAGAAGAAATTGCCTTTGAATTCGGGAAAAGCCTTGCCGCTGTAAAACATTGCGCTCGCGGGCGCAGCCGCCGGAGTATATTCTAAAAGCGGCGAAACCATTCCTTCTTTTGTCTGTCGGTGATGAATCTCCGCCCAGCCGTAATTTTTGCCCGCTTCCACAAAGTTGACTTCATCGCCGCCCCCGGGAGCGTCGAAACCGGAAGGTCCGTGTTCGGTCTGAAACATTAAATTTGTGCCGGTCTGCCACGCCAAACCCTGCGCGTTGCGGTGTCCGATTGTCCAGATTTCCGGGCGATAATTTTTATTATTAACAAACGGATTATCTGCCGGGATGCCTCCGTCGTCGTTCAGCCGCAGAGTTTTTCCGGCAAGCGAAGCCGTATCTTGTCCGAGTTGTTTTTGCGACGCATCGCCGGTCGTGATATAAAGTTTGCCGTCGGGACCGAAACGCGCCCGTGTTCCGGCGTGATTCGGCGCGGCTGGAATTGCTTCGATGATCGTTTTCGGTTCGGTGATTGTGTTGTTCGCAAATTTATAACGCGCAACGCGAACCTGTTTTCCGTCGCCGCGATAAGCGTAAGCCAGATAAATGTAATTGTTTTGCGCGAACTGCGGATGCAGCGATAAATCCATCAAACCGCTTTCGCTCGACGGTTCGACATCGGGAACGGTAAAAATTGTTTCGGCGCGAAGTTTTCCGTTTTCGATCACGCGCACTCTGCCCGGTCGTTCGGTAAAAAGCAGATTTCCGTTCGGCAGAAACGCGAACGCCCACGGAACTTCCAAGCCTGTGGCGACGGTTTCGACGCGAAATTTGGCGGCAGATTGATTAGCATTTTCACCATTCGGGATATTTTGCGTCGAAACGACTTCGTTTTCCGCCAAACCCGTCGGCGGCTGACCGCAGCCGATTAAAAACAAAGCAAAAATGGCAATCAAGCTATAAAGCAAACCTTTCATAAAAAATTCCCGTTCTGATTTGTCGTTATTACTAAACTCCAGTCTTGAGTTGAAAACAAGTTTAAGAATTAGACGCTGATGGACACGGATTCGGCGGATTTTCGCCGATATGATTAAATAACTCACCTTACGCGCCCTGATACAAATTTGGTCTTCGTCGCCAACGGCGACTGACATTATAGCGTAGGGTGCAATGAGCGCGAGCGAATGAAACCCTACGTCGGCGGCAAAACGGTTTCGACGCTGAAAGTGTCGGACAAAAACGCTGATGTTCGTCACCTTCGGCGACGGATTGAACTTTGAAACAAACGTAGGGTTGCGCTCATTTCATTCGCTTACCCTACGCTATATTGTCAGTCGCCGTTGGCGACAAAAACGAATTTCGCGTAAGGTGACTAAATAATTGTTTTATAAATCCGCGCAAATCAGCTAAATCAGCGTTCATCCGCGTCTAATTTCTTTCATATTTTCAACTCAAGACTCAGGTTTACTAAGAGTTCGCCCGACGTTTTATTCACCCAAACTTTCCGCCGTTTCTCTTTCCTTTCCCCAAACGTGGTCATCCACGCCGACTACGCCCTTTTGTCTGGCACAATGGGCGCAGCAAAAATAAGTCGCGTCGGCTTCTACGCCGTGACCGATAACTTTGCATCCGCAATTCGCACAAACCGGCGCGAGCCGGTGAATCGCGCATTCAAAACAATCGAAGACGTGACGGTTTCCCGCCGTAATTACCTCAAAAGCCAGATAATAATCGTTGCCGCAAACTTCACATTGTGCCATTATTTTTTCTCCTTCTATCTTTATTTTCTATTTTAATTCATCCGCGACGTCTTTCGCTATTTCGTAATGTGTCTTTTAAATCCGCGTCGGTTAGCCTTCCCTCAAGGTCGGGCGGCGAAGCGGGGACGCAGGAACGCGGATCAATTTTTCACCCGGCTCTTTCGGATAATTCCAGCCATCTTTCAGTATCTGTTTCGAGTTGTAAATTTAACTTTTGCTGCTCGATAAAAAGTTCGTTGACTTTAAAAGCGTCGGCGGCGAACCGGCTTAATT
>Ga0136611_10003798_pt1 | contig 10580 bp, 11 predicted proteins | sample AntDrymUQ2232306_2_FD_106645 | JGI IMG/M metagenome (GOLD analysis project Ga0136611, IMG submission 106645) | Polar desert sand microbial communities from Dry Valleys, Antarctica - metaG UQ223 (23.06) | ecosystem: Environmental > Terrestrial > Soil > Desert | place: Antarctica: Dry Valley... | reverse complement strand
GTTCCGGGTCGGGTAGCGATCTTGCAGGAGGAACCGCACGCGACTTTACCCCTGGAGGACCACATGCAGCAAAAATTCGTAAAGCAGGCACCTGCGGGCGGCAACCCGATCGAGCCCGAAATGAATCCCGGCGACCAGGCGCCTTTCGGTTCGCAAGGCACCGGCGACAATCTGTGTCCGAAATGCAGTGGGAGCGGGATTACCGACGATACAGGCATGCGCTGCGAGCATTGCGGTGGTACCGGCAAAGTAACCGAAGGCGTCGGCGGCGCGTAACGGCTTAAGCTCCGCCGTCAGGGTTTACCCGTGATCGGGTGCACACTTCGGCGTGATCGTGTGGCTGGAGCACCCGCTTCAGGCCTCTGCCTTGCTCAGAGTTGGACATGCGCATCCTCGTGGCAGAAGACATTGCGGACACCCGGTATCTGATGAAGCTCTTGCTGGAAGGAAAGGGCCACGCGGTACTGGAAGCAGCAAACGGTAAAGAAGCGGTGGAGTGCGCAGTCAGCGAGCGCCCCGACCTCATCCTGATGGACCTCAGCATGCCGGTAATGGATGGCCTCGCGGCCATCCGCTGCATTCGCGAAAACGGTGAGACTGCGTCGATTCCCATCGTCGCGTTGAGCTCTCACTTGCACGACCCCCTGTGGCGGGATCGAGCAATGAGTTGCGGATGCAACGAGTGCTACGCGAAGCCTCTCGATTTCGAAGGGCTCGACGGGCTGCTCGCGTTCGCCTCAAAAGCTCCCGTTCCCGGCTGACTTCGGCGAAAGCTGCGTACGCTGCTCCGGGAGGAGCCCTTTGCGCGTCCGGCGGGCTTGGCAACGCCTGCGCTCCCTTATCTCCTTGTCATAGTACTATCGTGCTCTAGTTATAGCGCTTGAGCTTGGAGGCAGGGCTTGTTCATCGGACATTTCGCAGTCGCGTTCGCCGCAAAACGGCTCGCGCCCACGGTATCGCTCGGAACGCTTTTCCTTGCGGCGCAGCTCGCCGACCTGATGTGGCCTGTGCTGGTGCTGCTCGGCATCGAAAGGGTCGAGGTGAATCCGGGTGTGACGGCGCTGACGCCGCTCGACTTCGTTCACTACCCATACTCGCATAGCCTTCTTGCGCTGATCGGCTGGTCTCTGATCTTCACCGTCGCCTATACGTTCGCGCGCCGCGCGCGCATGGGTGTAGCGATCACGATCGCAGCCGTCGTGCTGAGCCACTGGTTCCTCGACCTCATCACCCATCGCCCCGATCTGCCGCTGACACTTGGCGGCGCGCATAAGTTCGGGTTCGGCCTCTGGAACTCGGTACTCGCAACTGTCATCGTGGAAGGGACGTTGTTCGCAGCCGGCGTCATTCTTTACGTCAGGGCCACGCGGCCCGCGGATACGCTGGGAAGCCGCGGCTTGTTGGCGCTCGTCGCGTTTCTCGTCGTCGTGTATTTCGCAAGTATGTTCGGGCCTGCGCCTTCATCGAGCACGGCGGTGGCGTGGACCGCAATGGCAATGTGGCTGCTCGTTGCGTGGGGATACTGGGTCGATGCACATCGGCGTCCCAGCCGGAGGGTGTGGGACTAGAATCGCGAGACACCGGCTTGGGTGGGGACCCACGCCCCAAGGGGGACGACATGACCATGATCACTACGGCACTAACCGTCAACGGCAAGCGTCATTCTGTCACCGCGCACGACGACACGCCGCTCCTGTGGGTTCTGCGCGAGCATCTCAAGCTCACCGGAACCAAGTTCGGCTGCGGCGTGGGCCAATGCGGCGCGTGCACCGTTCACCTCGACGGCGAACCCACGCAGTCCTGTCTGCATCCATTCAAGGATGTCGCCGGTCGCCACGTTACAACGATCGAAGGTCTGTCGCCTGATTCGAGCCATCCACTGCAGAAAGCGTGGCTTGCGGAGCAGGTACCGCAGTGCGGCTATTGCCAGTCCGGACAGATCATGCGGGCCGCAGGTCTCTTAAAGGAAAACCCACGGCCGAACCGCGCACAGATCGTCGACTACATGAGCCCGAACATCTGCCGTTGCGGAACCTATGTTCGCATCGTGCGCGCGATCGAGCGCGCGGCGAAGGAGGCTTGAGATGGCGAAAAGATCTATCTCGCTTCCGGCTTCGCAGGGCATTTTGAACCAGAGCTTAGGCGGCCATAGCCGCTCAGAAGAATCGGCGTTGCTTCCGCACCAGGAAGCGCGGCGGCGCTTCATGGTCGGAGCTGCGGGGCTCACCTTCGGCATCGTCATCGGCGTGCCGTTGCGTTCAAAAGAGGCGAGCGCGTTTGCCGCCGCCGCTCCGAAGCAGACCGCCATGAACGCCTGGGTCACGCTGTCCACTGACGGCACCGTGTACCTCATGTCGCCTGCCACCGAGATGGGGCAGGGATCGCTGACCTCGATTCCCGTGATACTGGCGGATGCGATGGACGCGGACTGGAGCCGCGTGAAGCTCATCGCCGCCCCGCCCAACGACAAGGTCTACGGCAACCCGCGCTTCGGGAATGCGATGTACACGGCGGGAAGCGCGACGGTGACAGGCTATTTCACCCTGATGCGCCAGTTCGGCCAGCAGGTGCGCTACGTCCTCATGGACAACGCAGCCCGAAACTGGAACGTGCCGATGACCGAGCTTGCAACAGAGCCGGGTGTAGTGGTGCACGCGAAATCCGGCCGCAGACTCCACTATGGCGAGATTGCAGCCTTCGCCACAATCCCCGAAAGAGCGCCCGAGATCGCGCTCGATCCGCTGGACAAAGTGCAGTGGCGCCTGGTCGGCACCGATGTCCCGCGTGTAGACGTCCCGAGCAAGATCAACGGCACCGCGCAATACAGTATCGACGTTCAGGTCCCGGGAATGGTGTATGCGACGATCCTGCGCCCACCGGTGGAAGGTGCTGCGCCGGAGCGCATCGATGACGCCGCGGCCAAAGCGATCGACGGGGTGATCGGTATCGTCCCCCTGAAATATGGCTTCGGCGTGCTCGCCCGCGACCCGTGGAGCGCCTTCAAGGCGAAGAACGCGCTGAAGGCCACGTGGAGCCGCAAGGCCACGGGCTGGGGTCACTCCAGCGATAAAGGCTTCGAGGCGTTCACCAGAATCGCGCGCGACCCCGAGCGCAAGGGCGTCACGTGGGATGTAAAAGGCGACGTGCATGCTGCGATGAAGCGCGCGGCAAGCGTTTTCGAAGGGGAGTATCGCGCCGACTACGCCTATCACGCCCAGATGGAGCCTCTTAACTCGGTCGCGGCGGTGTCGCCCGCGGGCGATGCGGTGGAGATCTGGTGCGGCACGCAAAGCCAGACGACGGCGGTCACGGCGGTGGCGCGGGCGCTCGGCATTCCCGAGGATCGCGTGAAGTTGAATCTGATGCTGATGGGCGGCGGCTTCGGGCGCCGGGGAAATCGCGACGTCGAGTTCATCGTCGATTCGGTGTTGATGTCGAAGGCCGCGGGCCGGCCGGTGAAAGTGATGTGGACCCGGGAAGACGACGTGCATCACGGCCGCTTCCGGCCGCTGTACGTGAACCGCCTGAAGGCGGGACTCGATGCGTCCGGGAACATCATAGCGTGGCACCACCGCGTGGTGTCCGACCGGGTGCTCGCCTTCATGGACCCGGTGCGTTTTGCGACATCCAAAGGGCGCGACAACATCGCGATGCGCGGCACCGAGATCCCGACCTACGACATCGCCGATCGCCTTGCCGAAGGACTGCAGGAAGATACCGGCATGCGCACTGCAGCGCTGCGCGCGATCGGCGTGGGGCAGAACGCGTTCGCGAATGAAGTCTTCATGGACGAGATCGCGGAGAAGCTCAAAATCGACCCGGTCGCGTTCAGGCTGCGAAACCTGACAAGCGCGCCTCGCGCGCGGCATGCGGTCGAAGAGGTCGCTCGCATGGCGAGCTGGGGACGCCCGCGTTCGGGACGCGGCTTAGGCTTTTCGTATCTCGATTACAGCGGCACCCAGGTCGCGGGCATCGCCGAAGTGTCGGTCGACGCCTCGTCGGGTGTCATCAAGGTGCACCAGTTCTGGTGCACGATCGACGCCGGCGTCGCGGTGCACCCGGATAACATCATCGCGCAGAGTGAAAGCTCGATCGTTTACGGTCTTGGGTTGGCGCTGACCGAGCGGATTACGATCGAAGACGGCAGGGTGCAGCAGTCGAACTTCTACGACTATCACGTGCCGCGCATGACAGATATCCCGGAAATGCACATCAAGCTCATACAGACGCCAAACCATCCGACCGGCGCGGGCCAGATGGCCACGCCGCTCGTGGCGCCGGCGATCTCGAACGCGGTGTATCAGCTCACCCGGGTGCGCCTGCGCCAGCAGCCGATGCTGCCGGAGCGCGTGCAGGTTGCAATGCTCGACGCGGACAATCGATCCGCCTGAGACGGGTGTCACTACAAGGGGGATAGACATGCGTCATGGCAGCCTTGCGTCTGTGCGCGTGTGTTCAGCGCGCATCGTCACACTTGTCCTCGCGTTGGGGCTCAGCGCTTGCGAGACCACCTCACCTTCGCGCAGCGGTGAATATCGCCCCGAAGTTCCCGAAGCCAGCAACATGCGGCTGGTCGGGTGGAGCGATCTCCAGGCACGCTCCGCCTATCAGCCGGTAATTCAGCGGCAGGGCAGTCGCTACATCGCATACGTCGGGCACCATGGGGGTTTACGCGTGGATCCCCAAAGCGGAAAGGAGGTGCAGAACGGAACGTCCATCGTCGACGTGACCGATCCCGCGCGGCCGCGTTATCTCACGCACATCCCGGGCGACACGGGGGCCGGCGAGGCCGGCGGCGCGCAGATGGTTCGTATCTGCAACGGAACGGAGTTACCCAAGGCTGATCGCGCCAAGGTGTACATGCTGCGCTCGTACGGCAACACTGCGCACGAAGTATGGGACGTGACCCAGCCCGAGCGCCCCGCGCGCGTCGCGATCGTCGCGCAGAAGCTCACGGGCACTCACAAAAGCTGGTGGGAATGCGATACCGGAATCGCGTATCTGGTCTCGGGTGTCCCGGGTTTCGGCTCCAGGCGCATGACGCAGATTTACGATCTGTCGGACCCGGCGAATCCTGTGCTCATTCGTAACTGGGCGCTGCCTGGGCAGGAGCCCGGCGCTAAAGGAAAACCGCCTGCGTATACGCTGCACGGTCCGATCTCGACCGGACCGAGAGGCAACCGGGTGTATTTCGGCTACGGCACCGTCAGCAACGGCCTGGTGCAGATCGTCGATCGACAGAAGCTCCTTACCGGCGCCCGCGAACCCACAGCGGCAAACTTTCGCGAGGCAGTCATCACGGAAGTCGCGACGCCGCCCTTTATGGGCGCGCATACGACGCTTCCGATCCTCGGAATGTCTGTTCCCGGCTTGTCCAAGTACAGCAAGGGCCCGCAGCATCGCGACGTTCTGCTCGTCGTCAATGAATCGACCTCCAACGAGTGCAATGAGCCGCGGCAGATGGTGTACATCATGGACATCACCGATGAGCGCACGCCGTTCGGCATCTCCAACTTCGATGTTCCGGAGCAGCCTCACAACTTCTGCTCACGCGGCGGACGCTTCGGCGCCCATGCGTCTAACGAATATCAGCACCCGGCCTACGACAAGCGCATCGTGTTCATCTCGTGGTTCAACGCAGGTCTCCGGGCAGTCGATATTCGTAATCCCTACAATCCGAAGGAAATCGCCTACTACATCCCGGCAATCACCGAAAAAACCGATCGCCGCTGCGTCAAGGATGCGTCGGGCGAGCGCTGCAAGCGCGCGATACAGACCAACAATGTCGAAGTCGACGATCGCGGCTACGTTTATGCGGTGGATCGTGCAGACACCGGCATGCACATACTCGAGCTCACCGGCTCCGCTCGCGCAGTCGCAAGCTTCCGGTAGGTAGTTGGCAGGGCGCTGTCGGTGCCTTAGCATATTGGTGTTAAAACACCAATATGAGGCGGACATGAGCCGGCTGACAATCACGTTGTCCGAAGCCCGTTATCGGGCGCTCAAAGAAGCATCTGTGCAGCGCGACAAGACCATCGGGCAACTGATAGACGAAAGCCTGGATTTCTATGGCATCAAATCGCGCGAGGATGCGCGCGACCTCGTGCGTCGCGCGCGGGCGAACAGCAAGCTAACCGACGACCAGGCGCTCGCTGTGGCGCAGAAGCAGGTTCGAGCGGTGCGACGGAAGCGGTGATTCGGCGAGCAGTCATCATCGACACCAATGTCGTGGTGGCCGGATTGCTGACCGCGCACAACACTTCGCCGGTGTCCCGCATTCTCGACGGCATGCTGCGCGCCGCGTTCCCGTTCGTGGTGTCGGAGGCCCTGTTGGCCGAATACCGCACGGTGCTCGTGCGGCCGGCACTACGCAAGCTGCATGGCCTGAGCAATTCCGAAGTGGAAACCTTCCTGACGGACATTGTCCAGCACGCGATCGTCCTGGCGCCCCTCGCTGCTCCGCCAGCGCCCGATCCCGGTGATCAGTTGTTGTGGGCGTTGCTCGCAGCACGGGACGACCTGGTGCTGGTCACGGGCGACAAATTGCTGCTTCAGGATGCAACCTTGAAGGGACGAGTGATTTCGCCGCAAGCGTTCGAGGCGGGCACGGCGTGAACGGCCGACGCATGCATTTCAGCCCACGTCAGCTCGCGTACTTCACCGACGTTCTCGGCATTGGTTGCCAAGTTCCGTCAGTCATAGATCGCGGAAAATGCGGAAACCAACAGGCAGACTAAAGGGTTGCGACGTCGCGCTGCTCGTCGACGAAGAGGTCGGAGAGCGCAAGGGCGATGGCCGTTTCGTTCTCGAGCGCGGCTCGATGGAAGCGAACGTGTTGAAGGCGCTCACCGTGCGCGATCTGAGCGCATTCGTCATTCCGTTCGATCGCCACATCACACCGACGATCGAAGCGTTGCGGCGTGCCAATCCGCGGCTCGTTTTCAACCTGACCGAATGGCTCGGGGGCGACCGCCGTCATGATTCCGCGATCGCGGCGGTGCTCGAAATAATGGAGCTGCGCTACACCGGCACGGGCCCCGAGGGCATGCACCTCGCGCGCGACAAGGCGCTCGCAAAGCGTATCGTCGCCGACCTCGGTGTCGAAGTTCCCCGCCACGTGGTAATGAACGGGCGCAGCAGCGCGACATCGGCGCTCAACTACCCCGTCATTATCAAACCGCAGTTTGGCGATGGCTCCGACGGCATTGGTAACCGCGCCCTTGCGCAGAACAGGACGCAGCTCCTGCAGCGTATCCGTTCGGCCCGCAGGCGCAGCCGCGATGCGCTCCTGTGCGAGGAATTCATCGCGGGGCGCGATCTCTTTGTCGCGCTCCTCGGGAACGAGCCCCGTGTCATGGCCCCGCTTGAGCTCGTGATCGGCCGCAGTGGCATCGGCGCGCCACGTTTCGCAACCCAGAGCGTGAAGCACGACGCCTCCTACCGGCGGCGGTGGGCGGTTCGTTATCGGCAGGCGGTGCTTCCGGCAGCGGTGCTGATGGCGATCGGAGATGCATCGCGACGTATATTCCGGGCGCTCAAGCTGCGCGACTACGCACGAATCGACTACCGGATGACGCTCGACAACCGGCTCGTATTTCTCGAGGCCAACGCGAATCCTGACCTGACGCCGCACACGTTCGGCCGCAACGTGTGTTTTGCCGGCGTCGCGTATCCGGATCTTATTTCGGGGATCGTCAACGCCGCGTTACGGCGCTGAAACTCAGCGTTGGAGCCTTCTCAGCTCGGCGACAGCGCCTTCGTGTTCGATGAAGCGGCTTGGGCAGAGGCTCTGAGCCTCCCGCAGAAGCTGTGACGCGGGCTCACGCGCGCCGCGCAACAGGTGCCAGTGCGCGACGTAAAAGCTGGCCTCGCATCTTCGGTCGCGCTGGCGCGCGGCATCGGGGTCCGCAGCGCTCTTCTGGATCAGCTCGGGCGTGATCGTTCCAAGGTAGAGCGCCACCAGCGGCGCCGGCCAGGCGCCTCCACCGCTCGTGCCCGCCTCGCGCGCCAGTGTCTTCTCGCCGGGGATGTCCGCACGTCTTCTCGCAAGGTAGATCCACAGGGCGGTGTAGACGCTGCCTTCGATCTGATGCGAGCGAATGAAATCCGAAGCGGCGCCGCCGAAATCCCCCGAATAGAAACGCACGCGTGCGCGCCCGAAGTAACCCGCCAGTCCCTCTGGATCCAGGCGAATGACTTCTTCGTAGTCGGCGACTGCGCCCTTGTAATCGCCTTTCAGCGTCCACTCGAAGGCGCGCCCGGTGCGCGCCCGCACATCGCGGGGAAAAAGGCTGAGCGCCGCATCATAATCGGCGATCGCACGGTCGTGATCGCCTTTCTCAGACAATGATAAAGCGCGGTTCGTCCGTACGCCCGGGAGCTTTGGATCGAGGTCGATTGCGACGCCAAAATCTGTGATCGCCCGGTCGTGATTTCCCTGCGCCGCCCACTCCGCGCCGCGCGTGTAGTAGGCCTTTGCCAGGTCCGGGCGATCGAGGCTCGCGAATTCGATGAGCCGCGTGCACACCTGGATTGCGAGCTCGGGATTGTTGACGACGCCGCCGCATTGCGGTTCCTTGTCTGCGGCGCAAGCACACGCCGTGACGAGAGCGAGTCCGAATGCAAAGAGCGCGGGGACAAAGTGATTCATGCTGTATGCCATCCGGTCTGCGTCAACGGGCCGTTGCTTCGGTCTTACGCGACTGCCACCACTGCGCGAGCCATCCGGTATTCCCGCCCAGCTCGACGAGCTCGAGGAGCCCATCGGGCACCGGCGGGTATTCGCGTCGAATATCGCGTGTATGGTTGATGAAGTAACCATTTCTGAAGTCGACTTCGAGTACGTCACCCGTGTCGCAGATGTCGGTTGCATTGATGCAATCAGTGATGACTCGAAGACCAGAGCCGACGGCCGCGCGATACGCAAGGAAAGGCATCGATTCGCATACGAGGCCCAGGCCGAGCGCCTGCATCGCGATATAACCATTCATCTTCGGCCCCATGCCGAAATTGCGGCCGGCGACGAGGATGTCTCCGGGGGCGCAGCGTTCATGGAAGCCGGGATCAGTCTCTTCGAAGAGGTGAGGGATAATCTCTTTCGCATCGAAGTGCCGGCCGACGATGATCCGGTTGGGCACGACGCCCCCTGCGTGCTGCACGTCGTGCCCGAGCTTGTAGCAGCGGCCTTTCAGCTGCCATTGGAATTCGTGGTTCATGTTGCGCATGCGCCCGCCGAAGCAAACGCACCGTCGATGTCCCGTGCATCCGAGATACAGCCCGCGATAGCTGATGCCACCACGGTCGCAGGACTCCCGAGATAAAGCTCCGCGTCGCGTGCCCCGAAGCGTCCGATATTGTTGTTGGCCGCGGTCGAGATCGAGACTTCGCCCGAGTGCACGGGCCCGACGACTGCGTCGTTGCACGGCCCGCAACCCGCGGGCAGCATGACGGCGCCGGCTTCGATGAAAACTTCGAGCAGCCCCTCGCGCGCCATGCGCTTCGTCGATTCCTCACTGCCCGGGGCTATGAACATGCGCACATGCGGCGCGATGCGCCGGCCTTTGAGGAGTGCTGCGGCGGTCTGCATGTCTTCGAACATCCCTGATCCACAGGAGCCGAGGAAGACGTGATCGATCCTCGTGCCGGCGGCATCGCGGATGTCGACCGCGTTCTGAACGCCGCCCGGCAGCACTACCTGGGGTTCGAGCCTGGACACGTCCATCTCGAGATCTGCTTCGTAATGTGCGTCCGGATCCGGATACAGCGGAGTAAATGCGCGCTGCGCTTTACGCTTTGCGTGCTCGAGCACGGCCGCAGACGGCGGCACGAAGACGCCGTATGCCCGCACTTCGGTGGGACTTGAGCACAGTGCTGCCCTCGCGGCGAGATCGAACTGGTCGAGGTCGCCCGCATACTCGAGGACGCGATAATCGAGGTCGGCGTCGAGGCCCCCTTTTTCGAGCAGCGTGGCAAGTCGAAAGCCGATGTCGCGGGCGTGCACACCGGGCTTCAGCTGACCTTTGATCGTCAGCCGTACCGTGCTCGGCACCATCACCCAGTTGGTACCCGTCGCGAGCACACGGCTGATTTCCGTCCCCATGCGAAAGCCAAAGGCCCCGATCGCACCCGCGTTGGTGCTGTGGCGGTCGTTGTCGAAATAGAACATGCCCGGGAGGAGCATCCCGGATTCCATCGGGAAGATATGCCCGTGGCCTCCGCGTCCGACGTCGAAGAAATTCTTGACACCCCACCGCCGTGCCGTCGCGCGATTGAAAGCACCGCGCTCGGCCGCGCGGGGACTGCCGTAAATCACGTCGTGATCGGTCACCATCACGACTTTCTCCGGAGCGGCAAGCCGGTCGATGCCGAGCGCGTCGAGCTCGCGTGCAGCGCCCATCACCACGCCATCGTGAATCATGATGAAGTCCGGAACCGGGTACACCACGTCACCCGGAGCGACGCTCGCGACGCTGCTCTTCAGTGCGAGCGTCTTTTCTACTGCGGTCATGCCCATCGTTAGCGGTCCGAAAGCGAGGCGCAGAGGGTATCGGGGGGGTCGTGGAGTGTCAATTAACTGCCGG
>Ga0136611_10003797_pt1 | contig 10582 bp, 10 predicted proteins | sample AntDrymUQ2232306_2_FD_106645 | JGI IMG/M metagenome (GOLD analysis project Ga0136611, IMG submission 106645) | Polar desert sand microbial communities from Dry Valleys, Antarctica - metaG UQ223 (23.06) | ecosystem: Environmental > Terrestrial > Soil > Desert | place: Antarctica: Dry Valley... | reverse complement strand
CGGCGGAGCGTTGTCGGGTCTGTGGTTCGGCCTGTTCGTCGGCCTGATCTTCGCGCTCTTCACCGACGAGGCCATCGTGGTCACCGTGCTCTCGACGGTCGCCTTCGGCGCGGTCTTCGGGTTGGTCTGGGCCGTGGCGGGCTACCGCGCCACCCGTGGCCGGCGCGACTTCTCGTCGGTGACCCAGGTGGTGGCCACGCGCTACGAGGTGCTTGTGGAGCACAAGGTCGCGGCCGAGGGCCGGGAGCTGCTCACCCAGCTGCCGGGGGCCACGCCGAACCCGTTCGCCTGAGCAGACGCGCTACGACAGCTCGCGCTTGAGGATCTTGCCGGTGGCGGTCATCGGCAGCTGGTCGACGAACTCCACGATCCGTGGGTACTTGTAGGACGCCATCTGCTCCTTGCCCCACGCGACCAGCTCCTCCTCGGTGGTCTCGGAGCCCTCGTTGCGGATCACGACGGCCTTGATCTCCTCCCCGTGGCTGTCGTGGGGTACGCCGATCACCGCGGCCAGGGAGACGGCCTCGTGCTGCATGAGGACCTCCTCGATCTCGCGGGGGTACACGTTGTAGCCGCCGCGGATGATCATGTCCTTGGACCGGTCGACGATGTAGTACCAGCCGTCCTCGTCGCGCTTCCCGAGGTCGCCGGAGCGGAACCAGCCGTCGCGGATCGCCTCGTCGGTCGCATCGGGCCGGTTGTAGTAGCCCTTCATGATGTTGTGGCCCTTGATCGCGATCTCGCCGACCGCGTCGGGACCGTCCTCGATCTCGTTCCACTCCTCGTCGATCAGCTTCATCTCGACCCCGGGGATCGGCACGCCGATCGAGCCCGGCCGCGCATCCTGGCCGTAGGGCGAGAAGCTGGCAACGGGCGAGGTCTCCGAGAGGCCGTAGCCCTCGAGGATCGTGACGCCGAACTTCTTCTCGAAGTCCTTGTGCACCTCGACCGGCAGCGCCGAACCGCCCGCGGCGGCGACGCGGAGGTTGCTGGCGATCTCCTTGACGTCCACGCTCTGCCCGTCCTGTGGGGCGTCGAGCGCCCCGAGGAGCCCCCAGTACATCGTGGGCACGCCGGCGAAGAAGGTGATCTTCTCCTTGAGCATCGTGGCCAACGCCGGGCCCGGCTCGAACCGCGGCAGCATCACGACGGTGCCGCCGAACGCGAACGCGCCGTTCTGGATCACCGTCTGGCCGAACGAGTGGAACAGCGGCAGCACGCACAGGTAGGTGTCGGGGTTGACCGGGTCGGCACCGAACAGGTCCTTGCCGGAGCGGGCGTTGTCGATCATGTTCCGGTGCCGCAGCTCGGCGCCCTTGGGCTGGCCGGTCGTGCCCGAGGTGTAGAGGATGACGGCCGTGTCGTCGTCCTCGGTCTGCACCGTCTCGAACGTCGGCGGCTGTTCGGCGGTCGCGGCACCGAGCGTCTCCGTCCCCTCGATCGGGGAGTCCGCCGACGGGTCGACGGTGATCATGAAGAAGTCGGCGCAGCCCTCGGTCTCACTGAACCCGGCGTAGCCCTCCTGCCCGATCGGCAGCTCGGGCGTGCCCTGGAAGCAGAAGTAGGCCTTCGCATCCGAGTCGGCCAGGTGGTAAGCCACCTCGCGGCCCTTGAGCAGGATGTTGAGGGGTACGACGGTCGCGCCGGCCTTGAGGATCCCGAAGTAGACGATCGTGAAGTAGGGCAGGTTCGCGCAGCTCAGCGCCACCTTGTCGCCCGGCTGGATCCCGCGCGAAACCAGCAGGTTCGCGACCTGGTTGGCCGCGCCGTTCACCTGCGCATAGGTCAGGCGGGTGTCGCCCAGGACGACGGCCTCGCGGTCGGAGTATTCGCTGGCGGAGTCCTCGAGCAGGACCGAGAGGTTCGTCATGCCGCGACCCTAGTCAACCGCCCGAAAGAGTCAACGGCCCGGAGGTCAGGAACCGCGGCGACTCAGCGCGACGACGACGAGCGCCACGCCGAGGCCGGCGAAGGCGGGACCGATGACCGCCCACGTCTCACTGCCGGTCATCGAGCTGCCGCCGACGTAGCCCAGGCCCTGCAGGGTCCAGATCAGCCCGACGACGAACATCAGGACGCCGAGCGCCACCGCTGCGACCTTGCCCATGGTCATGCCGACGAACCTACCTTCCGGGCTGCCCGCTGCAGATCGCCCTTGATGCCGATCGGGGCGAGTCGGCGCAGGAGGAGCCCCAGCGGCGCCAGCGCCTTCGGGGTCCGCAGGTCGAAGGTCGCCACGACCCGGGTCCCGGCCGCCAACGGGTGGAAGTCCAGCCGCAGGTCGGCCGCGACACCTCCCCAGGTCCCGGTCTCGGCCCAGGCGAGGCCCGGCTCGGCGACGGTGGTCGTCATCCGGGGCCTGGCCCCGACCGCGGTGACGTCCAGCCAGGTCGTGCCCACCCCGCCGTCTCCGCGTACGTCGTCGACCCGTCGCAGGCTCGACTGCCACTCGGGCCGCCGGCTGGGGTCGATGAAGTAGGCGTAGACATCGGCGACGGGCGCGGCGAAGTCGACAGTGACCGTGGCCATCACGAGCCGGCCATCAGAAGGTGGCGCCGGTCAGCCGCTCGTACGCCTCGACGTACTTCGCCCGGGTCAGCTCGACGACCTCCGGCGGCAGCGGCGGCGGGGCCTCGCCCGACGTCCGGTCCCAGCCGCTCTCGGCCGAGGTGAGCCAGTCGCGGACGATCTGCTTGTCGTACGACGGCTGGGTGCGCCCGGGCTGCCACTGGTCGGCAGGCCAGAAGCGGGACGAGTCGGGAGTGAGGGCCTCGTCGGCCAGCACGATCCGGCCGTCGTCGTCGCGACCGAACTCGAACTTGGTGTCGGCCAGGATGATCCCGCACTCACGAGCCATCTCCTCGGCTCGCGCATAGACCTTCAGGGTCAGTCCCCTCAGCGCGGCGGCGTCGGCGGGACCGACCTCGGCGACCACGGCGTCGTACGACACGTTCTCGTCGTGGTGGCCCAGCGTCGCCTTGGTGGCCGGGGTGAAGATCGGCTCGGGCAGGCGCGAGCCGTCCTCGAGACCGTCCGGCAGGGTCACCCCGCAGACCTCGCCGGTCGCGCGGTAGTCCGCCAGGCCGGACCCGGTGAGGTAGCCGCGGGCAACGCACTCCACCGGGAACATCTCGAGCTGGCGGCAGACGACGGCCCGGCCGCGCACGGCGGCCGGCACGTCGGCCGAGACGATGTGGTGGGGAACGAGCTCGGTGAGCTGCTCGAACCACCACAGCGACATTCGGGTCAGGATCTCGCCCTTGTCGGGGATGGTCGTGTCGAGGACGAAGTCGTACGCCGAGATCCGGTCGCTGGCGACCATCAGCAGGTCACCGGACTCCAGCCGGTAGAGGTCGCGGACCTTCCCCGAGTGCACGTGCGTGGCGCCCCCGATCTCGGGCGCGTCCGGGATGTTCAGGTCCATGTCCGGAACCCTATCGGCGCCAGCTATCGACGCCATGGAGCGGGCTTGCCCTGCAGCCACCACTGCAGCCGGCGCGTCATCCACGGCAGCGCCAGGTAGGTCATCACGGGGGTCATCACCAACACGGACAGCAGCACCCGCAGCGCCAGCGGAACCCCGTCGACGTACCGGCCCGCCAGCCAGTTGACCACCACGCTGAGCGGGTAGAAGACGAGGAAGATGACCACGGCCTGCTTCCACCGCGGCGGGGCCGGCGTCGGGGCCGACGGCGCAGAGGAAGCGGACTCGATGGTCTGGACGGAGCGCGGCTCGTCGAACCAGCCCTCGATCCCGGTACGGCGCTCCTCGCGCGACGCCCCGATCCGGCCCTGGGCTGCGGACAGCCACCAGGCCCGCTGGCTCGACGCCTCCCAGACGGAGAGGTGCTCGGAGCTCGCGAAGCGGTAGAGCATGTGCCACTCGTCGGACTCCTCCGACGGCCGGACCCAGCCAGCACCGAGGAAGCCGTCGAACCGCTCGGCGAGGGATGTGCCGGCCTCGACCCACGCGACCATCTCGGCGGTGTGGGCAGGGTCGATGTGGCGGGTGATGGAGACGGTCACCGGTGTGCTCATCCCGAAAGCGTGGAACCTGCCGGGGATCGGAGCAAATCGGTCCGCTGCGCAGGCGTCACACGGTGGTTCCGGTCACCGGGGTTGGGCCCGCGGGGGATGCTGAGCGGGTGACGGAGGACGCGGTGGAGCGCCACGCCCGACGGGGCGTGGAGGAGCCCCCCGACCCGCGCCGGTGGCGCATCCTGGCGGTCGCGCTGTCCGTCGGCTTCATGTCGCTGCTCGACGTCACCATCGTCAACGTCGCCCTGCCCTCGATGCGGGCCGGGCTCGACACGTCGACCGGCACGATCCAGTGGGTGGTGTCCGGGTATGCGTTGACCTTCGGCCTGACCCTCGTTTCGGGCGGCCGGCTGGGCGATGCCTTCGGCCGGCGGCGACTGATGATGATCGGGCTGACCGGGTTCCTCCTGGCCAGCGCATGCGCCGGCCTGGCCCCGTCCGTGGGCCTGCTCATCGTCGCCCGGCTGGTCCAGGGTGCGGCCGCCGGGCTGCTCACGCCGCAGAGCTCCGGCCTGATCCAGCAGCTGTTCCGGGGCGCCGAGCGCGGCCGCGCGTTCGGGCTCTTCGGCATGACCGTCGCCCTCTCCTCCGCGCTGGGCCCGGTCCTCGGCGGCGCGATCATCGGGATCGCCGGTGAGGAGAACGGCTGGCGCTTCCTCTTCCTGATCAACGTGCCGATCGGGCTGGTCGCCCTGGTCGCGATCGCCCGCCTGGTCCCCGGGCGGCCAGAACCTGACGAGACGCCCGGTGGAGCGAGCGACCGACCACGGCTCGACGTCCGAGGCGCACTGCTCCTCGGCGGTGGCGTGTTCGCCCTGCTCTACCCCCTCGTCAGCCTCGAGGGAGGCGCCCGGCTGCCGTTGCTGCTCCTCGTCGCGGCCCCTCCCCTGCTCTGGGGCTTCGTCCGCTGGGAGCTCTCCCTGACCCGCAATGGTGGCCAGCCCCTGCTCGACATCGGGCTGCTGCGGACGCTGCCGGGCTACGCCAACGGGCTGGCCGTCGGCACGCTCTACTTCACCGGATTCACCGGCATCTTCCTGGTGCTGTCGATCTTCCTGCAGGACGGCCGGGACCTGTCCCCGCTCCAGACCGGTCTGCTGCTCACGCCCTTCGCACTCGGGGCCGCGGTGACGGCGCCGATCGCGGGCCGGCTGGTGTCCCGGTTCGACCGGCAACTCACGGTCGGTGCCCTGCTGATCATGATGTCCGGCGTCCTCGCCGTCGCCCTCCTGGTCCCGGACCGGTCGCCGAACGGTCTGGTGTGGGTGCTGGTCGGGGGCCTGCTGCTGGCCGGCCTGGGCGGTGGGGGTGTCATCTCACCCAACTTCACGCTCACCCTCGCCGAGGTGCCGCCGCGGATGGGTGGGGCCGCGGGCGCTGCGCTGCAGACCGGGCAGCGGATCGGGTCCTCGCTCGGTGCCGCGCTGCTGGTCACCGTCTACGAGCTCGCCAACGACTCGGTGGCGACCGACCGGGCCGTGCAGGCTGCCCTCGGTGTCTCGTTGCTCGTGCTCGCCACCGCCCTGGCGATGGCGATCCGGGCGCAACGCGATGCCGCGTCCCTGGCCGACCAGTCCTAGCCGCGCCAGGTGGGACGGACGGCGTCCGGATGCTCCGCCCGCAAGCGCTCGTAGCCGGCCAGCACGTCGTCCGGGATGTCGACGTGCTCGATGAAGCCGGCGCCGCGCGGGCCGTAGCCGTCCTCGTCGTCGCGCAGTCGTCGCACCTCACCGAGGGCGAGCGAGGTGAACCGGTCCAGCGTCCAGACGGATGTCCCCGTCTCGTCGCCGACGGCATCCGTCCCGACGTGCGGCACGAACGGGGCGAAGCTGGTGAGCGTCACCTCCGGCCCATGGGCCAGGGCCCGCTCGAACACCGCGTGGGTGCGGCGCTGCATCGTAGGGTCCTGGACGACGACCACCGAGCGCACATCCGGCCACCGGCGCAGGTGTCGCACCGAGAACGCCCCGTTCTCCCCGCAGTTGGTCGACTCCTCCTCGGTCGTCACCGCCTCGGTCGGCACTCCGAGATGGCGATGGAGGATCTCGGCCAGCACCGCGGCCTCACTGCGCCCGTCGACCGGCACGTCGCCGTACGCCGGGTGCGCGCGCACGGCAGCGTGGAGGTGCTCCGACGAGTGGCCGATGCCTCCGGACACGAGAATCCGGTCCACGGCACCGTCGCGGAACCCGCCGGCTGCGAGTCGAGGGATGGGAGGACCGCGCTGCCGCACAGGATGAGCACGTCAGCCCGGTCCGCCGGGTCGAGGACCTCGACGTCACGGCGCGCGAGGAACCCGGCGAGCAGCTGCAGGTCGCCGGCGCTCATGGGCAACGGCTAGAGGATCGCGCCGGGGGCGTACGCCGCCGCCTGCGGGTGGCGCCCGACGACCTCGGCCACCCGGCGGCAGATCTCGTGGACCTGCTCGACCGCGGCACCGGTGAAGGTGATCGGCTCGGCCACGAGTGAGGCCAGCTGCTCCGAGGTCAACCCCAGTCGTTCGTCTGCGGCCAGGCGCTCGAACACGTCGTTCTCGGCCTGGCCCTGACGCATGGCCAGTGCGACACCGACTGCTGCCTCCTTGATCGCCTCGTGTGCGGTCTCGCGACCGACTCCGTTGCGGACCGCGGCCATCAGCACCTTGGTGGTGGCGAGGAACGGCAGGTAGCGGTCGAGCTCGCGCTGGATCACCGCGGGGAAGGCACCGAACTCGTCGAGCACGGTGAGGAAGGTCTGGAAGAGGCCGTCGGTGGCGAAGAAGGCGTCCGGCAGCGCGACCCGGCGTACGACGGAGCAGGAGACGTCACCCTCGTTCCACTGGTCACCGGCCAGCTCGCCCACCATCGACAGGTAGCCGCGGGTGACCACGGCCAGGCCGTTGACCCGCTCGCAGGACCGGGTGTTCATCTTGTGCGGCATCGCCGACGAGCCGACCTGGCCCTCGGCGAAGCCCTCGGTGACGATCTCGTTGCCGGCCATCAGCCGGATCGTGGTGGCGAGGTTGGACGGGCCCGCGGTCAACTGGACGAGAGCGGACAGCACATCGAAGTCGAGCGAGCGCGGGTAGACCTGACCGACGCTGGTCAGCACCCGGTGGAAGCCGAGGTGGGCGGCGACCCGCTGCTCGAGGTCGGCGAGCCTGGAGGCGTCACCGTCGAGCAGGTCGAGCATGTCCTGGGCGGTGCCCATCGGGCCCTTGATGCCGCGCAACGGGTAGCGGGCGAGCAGCTCCTCGACCCGCTCGAGCGAGATCAGCATCTCGTCGGCAACGCTCGCGAACCGCTTGCCGAGGGTGGTGGCCTGAGCGGCGACGTTGTGGGAACGACCGGCCATCACAGTGGTCGCGTGCTCGGCCGCGAGGTTCGCCAGGCGGGCCAGGGTGGCGACCGCGCGGTCCCGGACCAGGGACAGCGACTGCTTCACCTGCAGCTGCTCGACGTTCTCGGTCAGGTCCCGGGAAGTCATTCCCTTGTGGATGTGCTCGTGGCCGGCGAGCGCGGAGAACTCCTCGATCCGCGCCTTCACGTCGTGGCGTGTCACGCGCTCGCGGGCGGCGATGGAGTCGAGGTCGACCTTGTCGACGACGTCCTCATAGGCCTCGACGACGCCGTCGGGCACATCGATGCCGAGGTCGCGCTGGGCCTCGAGGACCGCGATCCACAGTTGGCGCTCGAGCACGATCTTGTGCTCCGGCGACCAGATGCGCGCCAGGTCGGCTCCGGCGTAGCGGGTGGCGAGGACGTTCGGCACGGTCACGACGCCATTGTCCCACGCGTCGCTCAGGCGGCGTCGGTGGACGGGTGCTGCCACCCCAGCCGGTCGCGGAGGACCCACGGTCGCCCAGGACCGGTCGCGAACCGCCGGCCCCGGAACGTGGCGAACCACGGCCCCGCCTCCTGGAGCACCAGGTGGTAGCCCTCGGGAGAGACCAGCACCTCGAGGATCTCCGCACCGGCTGCCACGAACCCGCCGACCGTGGCCACCAGCGGCACGTGACCGTGCTGCTCCACCCGGATCCGGACCAGAACAGCTGCCACTGGCGAGAACCCCCAACCACCCTGCAGCGATCCCCGCTGCTGGTCCTCCGGCGCCAGAACATCGACGTCGCGCCGGGCCACGAAGAGTCCGCCCGGCGTGGCCGCATCGGCCGTCGCGTCGCTGATTTCGGGTCGTCCGGCCAGCTCGGCGACCCGATCCGCGTCGTAGAGCAGGGCGGCCCGCGTGGCCACCGGCGGACCCGCCAGGCCGCAGGCCAGCACTCGACGCGCCTGGCGGCCGCCGAGTCCGGCGAGCTCCAGGACCCTCGTTGCGCGGCGGGCCGAAATCATCATCTGGGGCAGGCTAGCCCGGCCCACCGACACGTCGGGGAGCCACCCGTCGAGTGCTGTGGAGAGGGGCACAGGCCGGGTGGAGCGAGCGCACGTGTGTGCCCCTCTCCCCAGTGCTCGGAGGGTTTCCTGTCAGCGGCCGGAGGCGATGTCGGTGCGGTGCTGGGCACCGGAGAAGGCGATGCAGTCGACGCCCCGGTAGGCGGAGGCTCGCGCTGCGGCAATGTCGGTGCCGGTGCCGATGACGGCGAGCACCCGCCCGCCGGCGGTCACGAGGTCTTCGCCCGCGATGGCGGTGCCGGCGTGGATGACATGGACGCCCTCCACGCCCTCGGCGGTGTCGAGCCCGGTCATGACGTCGCCCTTCGACGAGGTCTCGGGGTAGCCCTTGCTGGCGAGGACGACGGCCACGGCAGCGCCCTTCCTCCAGACCGGGGGCGGGACATCGGCGAGGGTACCGGTGGCCGCGCCGTGGAGCAGCGCGGAGATCGGGGAGTCGAGCAGCGCCATGAGGGGCTGGGTCTCCGGGTCGCCGAAGCGGGCGTTGAACTCGACGACGCGCACGCCCTTCGACGTGAGCGCGAGGCCGGCGTAGAGCAGACCGGTGAACGGGGTGCCGCGTCTGGCCATCTCGTCGACGGTCGGCTGCAGCACGTCGCGCAGCACCTCGTCGACGAGGCCGTCCGGCGCCCACGGGAGCGGGGTGTAGGCACCCATGCCACCGGTGTTGGGGCCCTTGTCGCCGTCGAAGATCCGCTTGAAGTCCTGGGCCGGCTGGAGCGGGTAGACCGTGGCGCCGCCGGCCTCGTTCCAGCTGCACAGTGCGAAGAGCGAGACCTCGGGGCCGTCGAGGAACTCCTCGACCAGGACCCGCTGACAGCCGGCCGCGTGGGCGAGCGCGGCCTCACGGTCGTCGGTGACCACCACCCCCTTGCCGGCGGCGAGCCCGTCGTCCTTGACGACGTACGGCGCCCCGAACGCGTCGAGTGCGGCCTCGACCTCCTCGGGGTGCTCGCAGGAGCGGGAGTCGGCGGTCGGCACACCGGCAGCGGCCATGACCTCCTTCGCAAAGGCCTTGGAGCCCTCGAGCCGGGCGGCCTCGCGGGACGGGCCGAAGCAGGCGATGCCGCGAGCCGTCACCGCGTCGGCGACCCCTGCGACCAACGGAGCCTCAGGTCCCACGACCACGAGGTCGACGTCGAGCTCCTCGGCCAGGTCGGCGACGGCGGCGCCGTCCATCGGGTCGACGTCGTGGAGGGTGGCGACCGCGGCGATGCCGGGGTTCCCCGGGGCCGCGTGGACCTCGGTCACGTACGAGTCGAGCGAGAGGGCTCGGGCCAGGGCGTGCTCACGGCCGCCGGTGCCAATGACGAGGGTCTTCACGTGCCCAGAGCCTAGTGGGGCTCGGCTCCTCCAGCGGACACAGTCTCAGTCCGGCTGGAGCTTCGCCCGGCGGGCGATCGAGACGGCGTAGGCCCGCGGCCGGTACTGCAGGATCGGGTCGTCGGACGGCGTCAGCCCGTCGATCACCCGCACCGGGTCGAACACCTCCAGGCCGCCCTCGGCCTCCGGGTCCGGCAGTGGCGCGGTGACCTCGATGGTGCCGGCGATGAAGTCGCGGGCGCCCTTCCAGACAGACATTGGGTCGTGCGGGTCGTCACCCGAGGCCGCCACGGTCACCCACATGTCGAACCGCACCGGGCCACGGGCCAGCCTGGCCTCGATCTCCTCGCGCAGCCGCTCGCGCCCGGTGAACTCCTGGTCCAGGCGATCGGCGGGGGTGGCCTGCGGGACGAACCGGTAGCGCACCCAGCTCCGGGCACCGTCCGTGTCGAGCCAGCCGTAGGCGTGGACCGGGAAGTAGCGCTTCTCCGCGAAGGAGTGCGGCGGGACGATCGACTTCGCCTTGAGGTTGGCGAGGAACGGCGCGACCGCGTCCGGGTGCCGGGCCAGGAAGAGCGGCATCAGGTGGGGCCTGGTGCTGGCCTCGGTCAGCTGGACGAATGCCTCCGGCGTGCGCACCGGGAAGCGGGGCGCGGTCTGCCCGAGCAGGTCGGTGGCACCCACCGGCGTCCAGAACTTCACCGCCATCCCGCGGATGTCCGGCGCCTTGTCGGGCACCCGGGGGTTGCCGCCCGCGTTCGACCAGCGGACCAGGACGGACACCGGCTCCCCCTGCAGGTGGGCGGCCCGGCACAGGGCCGTTGCCTCGGGGG
>Ga0136611_10003796_pt1 | contig 10582 bp, 6 predicted proteins | sample AntDrymUQ2232306_2_FD_106645 | JGI IMG/M metagenome (GOLD analysis project Ga0136611, IMG submission 106645) | Polar desert sand microbial communities from Dry Valleys, Antarctica - metaG UQ223 (23.06) | ecosystem: Environmental > Terrestrial > Soil > Desert | place: Antarctica: Dry Valley... | reverse complement strand
GCGCGACGAAATGTTTCTGGTAAAAATGAATTTCATCGCCAATCTGACGGCTTTGCAGTCAATCGTTGATAAAAGCGAAAAACGCGCTGACGCGAAGGTTTATGAAAATCTGCCGTTTAACGATTCGGGAAACCTTTACTCGTTTCTTTTCCGCAAAGCGAACATCATCAATTTCGCCGAAAGCGAAACATCTTTCGTCGGCGACGTCGCAATAAATGCCGAACGCCGCCGCGCCGAAACCGCCTCGCCCGTTTTCGTGCAGGAAATCGGCGATTTATCGGTTTTTTCCGGTTTGGAAGAATACGACGTGAGCGATTATTTTTTAGTTTCAAAAAACGGACGGCTCAAAATCGGCTCACCAGGCGAGTTTCTGTTTTATAAAAAGACGCGCGTAATTGATTGGAAGGCAAAGGATTTGGAAAAGAAATACGCGCCCGACGCAATTTTTTCAAACGGCAAATGGACAAAACCGCTTCCGAAATAATCGAGTCGCCATAGAAATTAACAATTTTTAAATCAATCTCAACTAAATTTTATGAACAAATAATGCGTCCGAATATATCAACAAACATTATAGGATATTGAAATGAGTCAAAACGATATAGTTGCGCTTGACGCAAATTACAAGAATTGGAAGGAAGAACGAGCAATAGGATTAGTGGCTGAGATTGACCCGTTTGTTTATTATTGTGTGGAACAATTTCTTAAGCCCTATGATGTATCTGATGAAGAAATTCTTTATGGAATTACTGACGGTAGCAATGATGGGGGAACTGATGCTATTTATTTTTTTGTAAATGGTGTATTAGTTCGTGAGGATACGAAAATTGACACTAAAAGCGATAAGCCAAGAGTGAATATTGTCATATTTCAAATGAAAAACAGCGGTGGTTTTAGCCCCATTGAAATTAATAAATTAGATTTATTTACTGATGATTTACTTGCCTTATCAACACCAGCAAAACAGTTTAAGGTAAAATACCATAGTGAATTAATTGAAATAATGCAGATTTTCAAGGATAAATACCTTCAAATTGTTGGTAATTTTCCAGAACTTATAATTGATTATTTTTATATCTCCAAAATAGATGAACACCAGGCTGATACGAAAGCTAAAGATGCCGCTGATAAACTGAAAAATGTAGTCAAGAAACATTTCAGTAAAGCGAAAGCCGAGTTGCATTTTATTAATGCTCAAGGATTGTTAGAACAGGCGAAACTGCGTCCTTTACGTGAAAAAACAATAGATTGGGCTGAAGCACCAATGGCAACTAAAGAAGGTTATGTAGGTTTGGTTAAATTACGTGATTATTACGAATTCATTAAAGATGAAAATGGACAATTAGCAGATAGAATGCTTGAAGCAAATGTCAGAGGTTTTCAAGGAAATGTTACTGTCAATAATCAAATCAAACAGACTTTACTCGGCAGTTCTGAAACTAATTTTTGGCTACTCAATAATGGCATCACCGTAATTGCATCAAAAGAACAAACAGCCGGACATTTAAAGTTATCACTTATAGACCCGCAAATAGTAAATGGTCTTCAAACTTCGCGCCAAATCTTTGATTATTTTTCAACAAAGAACCCTAAAAATGAAGAAAGAAATATTCTGGTAAGAGTAATTGTAACTCCTGACCCGACGGTTCAAGACGCGGTAATAAAAGCAACCAACAGTCAAACAAAATTACCGGATGGCTCACTTCGGACTACGGACCCAATACACCATAGAATCGAAGATTTATTTAAACAGGCTGATTTATATTACGACCGAAGAAAAGGCGTTTATAAAGACAGAGGCAAACCTATTTCAAAAATAGTTAGTGTGACGGAATTGATTCAAGCTGTCGTTTCAATAATATTACAACAACCTGATAATGCTCGGCGTAGACCATCCGATTACTTAATTAAAGATGAAAATTATGGTGCTGTATTCGGCGCGGATAAATTTCCGCTAAATATTTATTTGAAGTGCGTTCAAATATTGCGAAAAGTGCAACAGTTTATTCAGCCTTTGAAAAATTTAGACCGGACAGAGAAACTTAACTTTAAATTTTATGTTGCAATGTTAGTCACCTGTCGTTTAGCAAATGAATCCACGCCATCAATAGAAAGTTTAGAGCAAATAAATTTGGGTGACATAACTGACAAACTTTTGTCTGATTGTCTAAATGAAGTTCAGACAATTTATAGGATTTTAAGTAAAAGTGGAGAGGTAGTAAAAGGTCCTAAATTTCTTGAAGCCGTAAAAAAACATATCAATCCAAATTTTTCCGAAAGAAAGAAAAAATTATTTGAATAGTTTATTTTGCGAATGGCTTTGAAAAATAGGTTTCTCAAATACAATCCCTAACCTGTATGGACCGACATCAAATTGCGCTCGGAGATTGCCGAATATTTTGCGAAATTGAATTTGAAATAAAATCTGTAAATCGTTCGGTGGCTTTACAATCCAAAATGCAGAATCCAAAATCTAAAATTGGATTATGCTTTCACTTCTCAAAATCAAAAACATCGCTTTGATCGACGAAATCGAACTCGAATTTTCGCACGGCTTGAATCTTTTGACCGGCGAAACGGGTTCGGGGAAATCAATTATCGTTGATAGTTTGGGCGCGCTCACCGGCGAGCGAGTTTCGTCGGATTTAATCAAAGAAGGCGCGAATCAGGCGCAAATCGAAGGGCTTTTTACAATCAGGGCGAATGCCGATTTGCACGAATTTTTTTATGAAAGCGGAATTGAACTCGAAGACGACGAAGAAACCGATGTCATCGTGCGGCGCGAACTCGCGGCAAACGGGCGCAACCGGATTTTTGTTAATAATCAACTGATTACGCAGAATTTCTTGAAAAAAATCGGCGCGTTTCTCGTTGATATTCACGGGCAAGGCGAGCATACGACGCTTTTTAATCAGGCAAATCATCTCGAAATTTTGGACGAATACGCCGGATTGAAAACTGAACGCGCCAAAGTCGCCGAAAAATTTCGGGCGATGACTTCGATTAAAAATGAAATCGAAAATCTGCGCCGCGATGAAGCGCAAAAACTTCAGCTTTTGGATATTTTGCAGTTTCAGGTTGACGAAATCGGCAAGGCGGATCTACAAATTGGCGAAAATGAATCGCTCGAAGAAGAAAAACGGCGGCTGAACAATGTCGAAAAACTCTCCACTTTGAGCGATGAAAGCTATCTTTTTCTGTATGAAAATGAAGAAGCGACCGTGACGACGCTTGAAAAAGTTATCAAACGAATCACGGAACTCGCCGAATATGAATCGAGGTTTCGGGAATACGACGAAATTTTGCGGACGGCGCAGGCGGTTTTGGAAGATTTAGCCTTTGCGGTCAGAGATTTTCGCGGCTCGCTCGAATTTTCGCCGGAAAGATTGGAGGAAATCGAAAATCGTCTGGCGGAAATTTCGCGTCTGAAACGCAAATACGGCGGCACAATCGAAACGGTTTTACAGCATTTTCGGGAATCGGAAGAACGCTTGCGAAACATCGAAACCGCCGATTTACGCGAAGAAGGATTGCGCCGCGAACTCGAAAAAGCGCGGGAAGAATATTTAAACATTGCTTCGGATTTACACGCGAAACGCGAAAAAGCGGCGCGGAAGTTTGAAAAGGAAGTTGAATCGAATCTGAAAGCCGTCGCGCTCGAAAAAGCGCGTTTTGAAGCGCGAATTTCCGCGCCGAACGATTTTGAAAACGAAGACGCCGACAAATCCTTTACGGTAAAAGGTTTCAACCAGATTGAATTTTACTTTTCGGCGAATGTCGGCGAATCGCCGAAGCCGCTGGCAAAAGTCGCTTCGGGCGGCGAAGCGTCGCGTTTGATGCTGATTTTAAAAACGACGGCGAAATCGAATGATGCTGAAAAAGCGGTCGTTTTTGATGAAATTGACGCGGGAATCGGCGGGCGCGTCGCCGAAGCGGTCGGCTTAAAATTAAAGATGCTGGCGAAAACGCAGCAGGTTTTGTGCGTGACGCATCAGCCGCAAGTCGCGTCACTCGCCGACCGACATTTTTTGGTGGAAAAAACGATGGCGAAAAATCGAACGGAAGTTCGCGTCAAACAATTGAGCGAAGCGGAAAAAGTCGAAGAAATCGCCCGAATGCTGGCGGGCGAAAAAATCACCGAAACAGCGCGCCAACACGCCAGAGAAATGCTGGCGTGTAGAAATTAGCCGCAGATTAACGCAGATGACGCGGATAAAGCCAAAAAGACAAAATGGATTTGTATTAACGCGTATTTGAAATCATTTTTAATCTGCCAAAGTTTAATTTACTATTCTTCCGCAGCCAAATAACTTATGCAATCCGAAATTTTAGCAAAAGTCACTCGCAACGAAACCGTCGAATCCGTTCATCGCGGTCATTTAATAATTTTAGACGGCGACGGAGAAACAATCGCTCAAATCGGAAATCCCGAGATTGTTACGTTTATTCGTTCGTCGGCAAAGCCTTTTCAAGTTCTGCCTTTTTTATCGAGCGGCGGCGCGGAAAGATTCGGATTTGCGGAAAACGAAATCGCGCTGGCTTGCGGCTCGCATTCGGGCGAGCGAATTCACACCGAACTTGCCGCAAAAATGCTCGAAAAAGCGGGATTTAATGAAACTGATTTAAGATGCGGCGCACACGCTCCGTTTAACGAAAAATGCGCCGAAGAATTAATTCGCGCGGGCGAAAATCCGACTCAGCTACACAACAATTGTTCGGGAAAACACGCTGCAATGCTCGCTTTTGCCAAACACATCGGAGCGGATACGAAAACTTACGAATTGCTCGAAAATCCGGTTCAGCAAAAAATTTTGGAAATGTTTTCAATTTTTACCGAAACGCCAAATAGCGAAATAAAAATCGGAATTGACGGCTGTGCCGCACCGAATTTTGCGGTAAGCCTAAAAGCGATGGCAAAAAGTTTTGCCAAACTGGTTTTTCCGCCGGAAAACTTCGATGAAAATCTTAAAAGTGCCTGTCGGCAAATCGTTGCGGCGATGATAAATTATCCCGAATTGATTGGCGGCAGCGAGCGGCTCGACACGCTGATGATGTGTGCCGGGCGCGGGAAATTTATCTCGAAAATCGGCGCGGAAGGTGTTTGGCTAATCGGCGTTTTGCCGTCCGAACGCTGGAAAAAAGGTTTGGGAATCGCGCTGAAAATTGAAGACGGCGACGACAAACGCGCCCGCGCCGTCGTTTCAATCGAAATTCTGCGGCAGCTCGAAATTTTCGATGCGGAAACTTTGAACGATTTTTCGCCGATGTTAATAAAAAATCGTCGCGGCGATACGGTCGGCAGAGTCGAAGCAAATTTTAAGATTTTTTAAATGAGAGATTAATCTTCCAAAGATTCCTGCAAGGCTTCGAGTTCGGGCAAAACCAGCAAATCCTTGGTTCTTCCCGCCGCGCGTTTGGCTTTGATTAAACCTTCGATTGACAACACATCAAATTCAAAACCGAACAATTTCATTTTTACAGACAAAACCAGAGCATTACTAAAGTCGCCGATTCCGGCAACTTCGCCCAGCATATCAATATCGCCAATCGTAGTTTCAAAAGTGAAATTAGTTCCGCTTTTCAGAGTTTGTTCATCCCAAATAAAAGGCAAATCCCCGGGGATTCCGCGCAAACGCGGTTTGAAAGGCGCGAGTGCTTCGATAATTCTCTTTAAATTTTCGCGTTTCCGCGAAAAACAAAAATCAAGGTCATAAGTTACATACGCCGAAGAATGAAGATTTATTGCCACGCCGCCGATAATAACAAAATCAACATCGCGTTTGGCAAGCGCTTCAAGTGCTGGTCTGATGTCTATCATTTTTTCGTGATTTCTCCGCTTCGCGGCGAAGTTCGTCGAAACTATACATTGCCTGCTGAAGTTCTTCCAAGCGTTGTTCCGGGGTTAACTTCAACTTTCTCGCCAGTAAAGTCAAATCAATGCCGAATTCCTTCGCCGCTGCGATTTTACTTCCCGGCATCGGATTCAAAAGTTTTTCGATAGCTTTTTCTTTCATAGTTAAACTTTTTTCTAAAGCGGTTGAAAGACAATTTTAAATTATCAATCGACCGTTTTGAAAACCTCTAAACTTCAACTGCTTTTTTCAATTCATCGCCTTTGAAGATTTTATCGAGCCACATATTAGATAATTTTTCCTGAATCGAATTTGCCCGAAGTCTGTCATTCAAATTCTTAAAATCGACAAAATCGAGATGTTGGTCTTGATTAAAACACGAAAAGACGAAAAATTCTTCGCCGGTGTGCGGGTTGACGTGACGCTGCAAACATTGGGCGCAAACTTCTTTCATCATACACTGCATCGGCGAATTGATTGAGCCGATTGCCGTGTGTTCCTTTTTCAAATACGGCTGTAAAGCGTTATGCCGCGCTTCCTTGACGCCGTTCATCATTCGGTCCGAACCGATGGCGATAATGCGGTCAACGTCCTTCAAGTCAACTTTCGCTTCGCCTAATTTTCCTTCGGCGTAAGCGATCATCGCCTGCACGATATTGCCGCGAAAATGCGCGTCCTGTGGTCTTTCGGGCTGAATCTCGTCACCGAAATCGGTCGCCCAGACAACTTTGTCGGTTGCGTTTTCGATTTCTTCGCGCTTGAACAAATCCGAGCCGTTTTTGTATCCGGCGAAATAGACGACTTTGTTATTATTTTCGCGCAAAGCCCTGGCAATCGAAAATAAAACCGCGTTTCCGAGTCCGCCGCCGGCAAGCAAAACCGTTTCGTTTTCGGGAATTTCCGTCGGCGTTCCGGTCGGTCCCATAACGAGAATTTCTTCGCCTTCTTTGAGCAGAGAACAGAGCCGCGACGAAGTTCCCATTTCGAGAACAATCATCGAAAGCAAGCCTTTTTCCTTGTCCGTCCACGCGCCCGTGAGCGCAAGACCTTCCATCATCAGGCGTTTGCCGCCGACAACCGGAGCGGACGTTTCAAAGTTTTGCAGACGATAAAATTGTCCCGGTTCAAACTTTTTCGCCTGCAGCGGCGCTTTGACGATAACGTCAACAATCGTCGGCGTTAAGCGTTCGATTCTGACGACGTAAGCACGAAGCTCTTCATCAATCGTCGCTTCGAGCCGGTCGAAAATCGCATCGCGTTCAGGTTGCGGCAAATTGCCGCGCGTCGCCAGTTCTTCGGCGAAAATTTCGACTACTTTCGGGTAGCCGTGTTTTGCCGAAGCCATCGCTTTGACGACATTTCCGGCGTATTGCGGGTGATTGTCACCGTAATATGAAATGAATTTCCCGGAATTTTCGTAACTCGTGAAAAATCCAGTTTCTCCTTTTGCGGCTTCGACCGCGTGAAATTTTCCGTCGCCGTTTTTCTCCAGTTTGAACGGCTGGAAAAATTGCCGCCATTCGTCGAGTTTGAAAGTTCCGGGTTTTTCTTTTTCGTAAATTACGTTCGGGCTTGTGCCGGCGGCGACGCAGACGGTTCGCGCCGGAAGTTCGACGTATTCGCCCGCGTTCGAGAATTTACCGGTTTCGCCGTCATAAACTTGTTTCTCAAAAACCAGAGCCTTAACCGCGCCGTATTCGTCGGGAACGGCTTCGGTCGGCGACATCAATTCGACAAAATTAATGCCTTCTTCGAGAGCTTTTTGAACTTCTTCGTGATTCAGACGATATGCGGGCGAATCCTGTATTCTCTTTCTATAAACAAGTGAAACGCCGCCCCACGATTGAATGAGCGGCACGAAATTCGGCTCTTCGTCCGCTTTCGAGGCGCGTCGTCTTTCCTCACGAATCGCTTTTCCGTGAACGAGAAATTCGCCGAAAACCTTTTTTTCTTCTTCGTCAAACGCCGCCCACGTCGCTTCTTCGCCGATGTCTTCGGCGACCGTTTCAAATTTTTCGAGCATTTTTTCGACCTGCACCGGATAATATGCGAAAATCTCCGTTGAAGTATCAATTCCCGTCAAACCGCCGCCGATAACGACCGCCGGAAGCCGGACTTGAAGATTGGAAAGCGTGTCGTATTTGAACGCACCCGTTAATTGCAAAGCCATCAGGAAATCGGAGGCTTGACGAATGCCGCGAATCAGATTATTTTTCATCGGCACAATCGTCGGTCGTCCCGCGCCGGTGGCAATCGCAATATGGTCGAAACCGAAATCCCAGGCATCTTCAATCGTCAAAGTTCCGCCGAAACGAATACCGCCGTAAGCGCGAAAACGCTTGCGCCGCGAGAGAATCAACTGCATCATCGTCAGAAAGTTTTTGTCCCAGCGAACCGTAATTCCGTATTCCGAAACGCCGCCGAAACCCGACAAAATACGCTCGTCGAGTTCGTCTTTGATGACTTCGACATATTTAATCGGCTTCGGCGTAGATTTACCGAGATTGCCTGTCCATTCGTCGGGAAGCGGCTCGATTTTTAACCCGTCAACGCCGATTACGCCGAAACCTTCGTTCAAAAGATAATGCGCGAGCGTGTAGCCGGCGGGACCGAGACCGACGACGAGAATATTTTTTCCGTTATACGGCAATTGATACGGACGTTTGGCGTTTAAAGGATTCCAGCGCGTCAGCAGATTGTAAATCTCAAAACCGTAAGGCAGATTTAAAACGTCGGTCAAGGTCGCGGTTTCTGCGAGCGGAATATTGACCGGCTCCTGTTTTTGAAAAATACAGCCTTTCATACAATCGTTGCAGATTCGATGACCGGTTCCGGCGCACATCGGATTGTCAATCACCACCAGCGCGAGCGAGCCGATAGAGTCACCCTGCCGTTTCAAAAGGTGCATTTCCGAGATTTTTTCGTCCAAAGGACAGCCTTCGGTTTTTATTCCCAAAGGATTTCGTTTCGTCGCGCCGTCTTTTTCGCGCAAGCCGGTCGAGCAGGAATCTTTTTCGCGTTCGTGGCAGATCAAGCAGTAATCAACTTCGTAAAGAGCGTCGCGCACGGTGCCGCGGTCGTCGGTCAAAGTAAAACCGTCGCGCCGCCGCATTGCTTCGTCGCCGCCGCGCATAAGATTGGGCAATCTCGGTTCGGGATGAATCAGATGAACGAGATTTTGATAATCGAGCGCGTGCGGAACTCGAAAGCTGTGCCATTTTTTCTTTTTGGCGAAAAACTGAATCGCCGACCACGCTTCGAGAATTTGCAAAACGGCTTTAATTTGCAAAATATCGCCCGCACCTTCCGTTTCGATAATGAATCGCTCGAAAATCTTGCCGAAGGTTTTGTCTTTTAATTTATCGTAAGCGGAATTTATTTTATTCAAAGTTTCCTGAATTTCCGCCGTGATTTCCAGATTTTTCGTCAGGACTTCTTCAGCTTGAGTGAGTTTGTCGGTAATAAAGGCGATTGCCAGTTCTTCGTCGTAAATCAAGGCTTCGTCGAAAGCATTGTATTTAAATTCATTTAAAGCCGTCGCTAATTCACGTTCGTTAAGCGCACCGATTTTCTCCGCCGGAAACTTTTTAATCGCCCGCCGCTGAACAAAAAACTTGTATTTCCAAATCGGGTCCTGCGCCCGGATTTCCCGCTGCAATTCTTCGCGTTCGCGGCTGATGCCGAACATTTTAGCGATAAAGGCGGAAAGATGCGGCGCGGCATCGGTCAGAATATTCGACTCGACCCGCCGCTCGTATCCGTTGCCGTGCGCGGCGATATATTTGGTTAAAACACCGGCGAGAACCGGCTCTTTGTCGGAAAGCTCGCTGTAAAACTTATCAGCCAACTCTTTAAGTTTTACGGCATCGAAAAGGTCGGAATAACGAAATCCGACAATTCCGAGATCAAAATCACGATTTGCGATGATTTGTTCTTCTACTTGTTTTTCTACTTGTTTTTCTACTTGTTTTTTAACTTGTTCTTTTTCGTAAGTTCCGGTCATATATGTTTGCTAAATAAATAATTTTAAAATCAGTATAAAAGTCATTGTAAAAGTCATTGTAAAAGCAAATATATCATTTGCGTTTGCCTTGTCACAAAAGCGGACGGAGTTACGCCGAACGGAATTTTTGATTTAAGTCCGAAAAAAATGTATATTTTTCATAGAATTAAGTGAAATACTAAGATGAATATGTTATAAAGCAAGTTTGCTTATTATATTCTCCGCTCGAGTTTTTGAAGATTAAGTTTTATTAAAGCAGTATGGAAAAAGATCAAAGATTAACGCCTTTACCGAACACCACCGTTACCGATTTACAAAAGGATAATCAAGATTATCCGACGAGTTACGCGCCTTTTTACGATGACGAAAATTTTGATGAAAAGCGTTCGGTCCGGCAGTATTTCAATATCATTTATAAACGTCTGCCGCTGATTTTGGCGTTGACGATTTTAACGACAGCCGTCGCCGCTTTTTATATGCATCGGCAGCCGTCGGTTTTTCAGGCGCGGACGGAAATGTTAATCGAACCGCGAAAACCGAAAGTTCAAAGTAAGGACTCGATTAACATTTTTAATGTCGCTAACGATGCTAATTATGCCAGCACCCAACTACAGCTTTTGCAAAATCCCGATTTGATGAGGGCTGTTGTCGAAGGTCTCGGTCTGCATCGCCAGCCGAATCTTCTGGGCAACCAGAACAGAGGAATTCTCGCTAGTTTTCGCTCGAT
>Ga0136611_10003795_pt1 | contig 10582 bp, 6 predicted proteins | sample AntDrymUQ2232306_2_FD_106645 | JGI IMG/M metagenome (GOLD analysis project Ga0136611, IMG submission 106645) | Polar desert sand microbial communities from Dry Valleys, Antarctica - metaG UQ223 (23.06) | ecosystem: Environmental > Terrestrial > Soil > Desert | place: Antarctica: Dry Valley... | reverse complement strand
TCGATCGCGGCGATATCGGCGGAGGTCAGCGCCGCGGGGTGCGAGAAGTCGAAGCGGAGGCGATCGGGGGCGACGAGGCTGCCCTTCTGGCTGACGTGGTGGCCGAGCCGATGGCGAAGCGCGGCATGGAGCAAATGCGTCGCGCTATGATTGGCGCGGATCGCGGCGCGACGCTCGACATCGACCGCTTGGTGGAGCGTGTCGCCGACCTTGACCGCGCCCTTGGCAATCCGCACGCGAAGCGCGTGAAGTTTGCCCAGTGGCTTCGACGTATCCTCAACAGCGCCGTCAAAGCCATTGAGTGCAGTCAGTTTTCCGGCGTCTCCGACCTGTCCCCCGCTTTCGCCGTAGAATGGCGTCTGGTTAAGCACGACGGTCACGATTTCGTCCTCGCCCGCGCTGTCGACGCGAACGCCGTCCTTGACCAAAGCAAGCGCCACCCCCTCGCCCTCGTGACCCGAGTAACCGATGAATTCGGTCGCGCCGATTTCCTCGGCGAGGTCGTACCACAGCTCGTCTGAAGCCTTGTCGCCCGAGCCCTTCCAGGCGGCGCGCGCGGCGGCTTTCTGCTCGGCCATCGCGGCATCGAACCCGGCGCGATCGACCGCCATCCCGCGCGCGCGCAAGGCGTCCTCGGTGAGGTCGTAGGGGAAGCCGAACGTGTCGTAGAGCTTGAACGCCGTGGCACCGGGGAGCGTACTGCCCTCCCCCATGTCGCCGGTCGCCTGGTCGAGCAGCTTGAGGCCGTTCGCCAGGGTGCGGCGGAACTGGATTTCCTCCTGTCGGAGCGTTGCTTCGAGCAGCGGCTGGGCGCGGACCAGTTCGGGGTACGCCGCGCCCATTTCGGCGACCAGTTCGGGGACGAGCCGGTGCATCAACGGGTCCCTTGCACCAAGCAGATGCGCGTGACGCATTGCCCGGCGCATGATCCGGCGAAGAACATAACCGCGCCCCTCATTGGCGGGGAGCACGCCGTCGGCGACGAGAAAGCCCGAAGCGCGCAAATGGTCGGCGATGACCCGGTGGCTCGCCTGCTGATCGCCGGCGGCGCGGGTGCGAGTCAATTCTTCGCTCGCGGCGATCAGCGCCTTGAAGGTGTCGGTGTCGTAATTGTCGTGAACCCCCTGCATCACTGCAGAGATGCGTTCGAGCCCCATTCCGGTGTCGATCGACGGTTTTGGCAAATCGCCGACGATTTCGTCCGCGGCCTGGACGAACTGCATGAACACGAGGTTCCAGATCTCGACGAAGCGATCGCCGTCCTCGTCGGGGCTGCCCGGTGGGCCTCCGGGAATGTGGTCGCCATGGTCGTAAAAGATTTCCGAGCAGGGGCCGCACGGTCCATCCGACCCCATCGCCCAGAAATTGTCCTTGGTCGCAATGCGGATGATGCGCTGTTCGGGAAGCCCGGCGATCTTTTTCCACAAGTCGAACGCCTGGTCGTCGGTGTGATAGACAGTGACCGTCAACCGGTCGGGGGCGAGCCCCCATTCCCTGGTCAGTAGCGTCCAGGCGTGGGTGATTGCGGCGTCCTTGAAATAATCGCCGAACGAGAAATTGCCGAGCATTTCGAAAAACGTGTGGTGGCGCGCGGTGTAACCGACATTGTCGAGGTCGTTGTGCTTGCCCCCCGCGCGAACGCATTTCTGGCTGCTGGTCGCTGTGACGTAGGGCCGCGTCTCGAGGCCGGTGAACACATTCTTGAACGGCACCATCCCCGCGTTGACGAACATCAGGGTCGGATCGTTGTGCGGCACCAATGGCGAGGAAGCGACGCGCGCATGCCCCGCCTGCTCGAAGTAATCGAGGAAGGAGCGGCGAATGTCGTTGGTCGAGGTCATGTCGCTGAGATATGCGCCTTGCTGCATCGCGGCAAGCTCGGCTAGCGGAATGCGTCATGGCTAGGCGAACCACGAGCAGCATTCCCCCCTACAAGCGCAAGCGGCAGCAGCGCGGGGGTTTCGCGCGCGTGCTGCTGTTCCTGGTCAAATTGGTGGTCGGGCTAATCCTCGCCAGCATCCTGTGGGTGCTCGCCTATCGCTTCGTAAATCCGCCGATCACCGCGACGATGATCAGCGACGTCTTTGGCGGGCGCGGGGCGGACAAGGATTGGATGAGCCTCGACGCGATCGACCGCGACATGGTGCGCGCCTCGATCGGAGCCGAAGATTCGAAATTCTGTTCGCACAACGGGTTCGACATCGAGGCGATCGAGGATGCGATGAAGCGCAATGCGAGCGGAGGCCGCATCAGGGGCGGATCGACGATTAGCCAGCAGACTGCGAAGAACGCCTTCCTGTGGCAGGGCGGCGGCTATGCGCGCAAGGGCGCCGAAGCCTGGTTCACCTTCCTGATCGAACAGATGTGGGGCAAGCGCCGGATCATGGAGGTCTATCTCAACCTCGCCGAAACCGGGATCGGGACCTACGGTGTCAACGCCGGTGCGCATCGTTATTTCGGGCATGACGCCTCGGCGATGAGTGCGGCGGAGGCGGCGCGGATCGCGGCGGTACTCCCGCTGCCCAAGAAGCGCGGCGCGGTGGCGCCCAAGGGATTCACCCGGCGCTATGGCAATACGATTGCGGCCCGGGTTGGCCAGGTCCGTCGTGACGGGCTCGATGCGTGCGTTTACGCGGGCGCGGCGGCGCCGGTCGACAAGGCGCCGCGGGTCTCTAAGGTCAAGCGGCCAGTTCCGGGCGATGAATATGAAACGCTTACCCCGCTCCCTGCGCCGGTCGAAGAGGTCGACGCGCTCGGGGCCGAGGAACCGCTGGTCGAGCCCGAAGCGGTGCCAATCGAGGAAGTGCCGCTGCTCGCTGACCCGCCGCTGGAGGAATCGCCGCCAGAGCCACTGGAGAATGAAGGCTAGCCGACCAGCGCCAGCCTCGGCCCTTCCTGCGCTGACAATTGCACCGCGCCCTCGCCGAGCAGCCGCGTCAGGTGTTGTGCGACCTCCGCGTCGAGCAAATAATCTCGGCCGATCAGGAATGTCGCAACGCGACTGTCGCTAATCGGTATTGCAAGGCGAATGATACCTTTCCCGCCATGAACCCGTTCAACGATCGACATCACTCCGTGAATTTGTGAGCTGTCCACTAGCGTTGCGTGGAGCTCAAGCCGCGTATTTTTCGCCAGTCCGTCGAGCGGCTGGAAGCGCTTTACCGTGACTCGCGGGGTGTCCTCGCCCGGGCGGCGATCGAGCTCGACGGTCATCAGCCCGCATGTCCCCGACTTGGCCGCGGCCTCGAGCGCGGTGCTGGGCTCGTCTTCGAATGCGGTCGCCTCATATTGGCCGGACGGGTCCGAGATCATCGCGAGCATGTAGCGGCGACCCTTGGCCGAGGTCCGCCAGCGAACGTTTTCGACCAGCCCCGCCATCATCGTCGCCGAACGGCCGCCGTCGGCGGGAGCGCGGATCGAAGCGAGTTCGGCGAAGGTCTTGACCTTGTGCGCGGCAAGCAGGTGCCGCTGGCTGTCGACCGGATGTGCCGAGAAATAAAAGCCGAAGGCATCGCGCTCGGCGGTCATCCGCTCGGCGAGCGTCCAATGCGCATCGCGCGTCAGGCGCATGGCGCCGATCCCGGCGTCGGCGGGGCCCCCGAACAGCCCATGCTGCCCGCTGGTGCGCTGATCGTGGGCCGAAGCGGCGTGAGCGAGGATGGTTTCGGCGGCGGCGAACACCGCGGCGCGATTGGCCTCCAGCTCGTCGAACGCGCCCGCCGCGGCGAGGCTTTCCAACTGGCGGCGATTGAGCAGCTTGGGATCGATCCGCGCGGCGAAATCATCGAGGCTGGTGAACGGGCCCTTGGCGGCGCGCTCGGCAACCAGCGCCTCCATCGCTTTTTCGCCGACGTTCTTGAGTGCGCCCAGGGCATAGCGAACCTTCCCGTCCGAAACGTTGAAGGCGGCTTCGCTATCGTTGACCGACGGCGGCAGGCACTCGACCCCCGAGCGGCGGATATCCTCGGCGAACAAGGCCAGCTTGTCGGTCTGGGCCAGGTCGAAACTCATCGACGCGGCGAAGAACACCGCCGGGTGGTGCGCCTTGAGCCAGGCGGTGTGGTAGGCGATCAGCGCATAGCCCGCGGCATGGCTCTTGTTGAAGCCGTAGCCGGCGAACTTATCGATCAGATCGAACAGCTCATTGGCCTTGGGCGGAGCGATCGCATTGGCCCCCGCCCCCTCGACGAAACGCGCGCGCTGCTCGTTCATCTCCGACTGGATCTTCTTGCCCATCGCCCGGCGGAGCAGATCGGCCTCGCCGAGGCTGTAACCGGCTAGCACCTGAGCCGCCTGCATCACCTGCTCCTGATAAACAAAGATGCCATAGGTCTCCTTGAGCACGCCTTCGAGCATCGGGTGCGGGTAGCCAAGCGCGACGCGGCCGTTCTTGCGGTCGCCGAACATCGGAATATTGTCCATCGGGCCGGGGCGGTAGAGCGAAACCAGCGCGATAATGTCGCCGAACGCGGTCGGGCGGACCGCGGCCAGCGTCCGGCGCATGCCTTCGGATTCAAGCTGGAACACTCCGACGGTGTCGCCGCGCTGAAGCAGTTCGTAGATCGCGGGATCGTCCCACGTCAGACTGGTGTAATCGACCTCGACACCCTGGCGGCGCAGCAGGCGCTGGCCTTCCTTGAGCACCGATAGCGTCTTAAGCCCGAGCAAATCGAATTTTACCAGCCCCGCGGCCTCGACATATTTCAGGTCGAACTGGGTCACGGGCATATCCGAGCGCGGGTCGCGATAAAGGGGCACCAGCTCATCCAGCGCGCGGTCGCCAATCACGATCCCGGCGGCGTGAGTCGAGGCGTGACGCGGCAGCCCTTCCAGCTTCATCGCCAGGTCGACGAGGCGCCGGACCCCGGCATCGGCCTTATACTCAGCGTGGAATTCGCTGACGCCATTCAGCGTGCGCTTGAGGTCCCATGGCTCGGTCGGATGGTTGGGGATGAGCTTGGCGAGGCGGTCGACCTGGCCATAGCTCATCTGCAGCACGCGCCCGGTGTCCTTCAAGACCGCGCGAGCCTTGAGCCGCCCGAAGGTGATGATCCCGGCAACGCGCTCGCGGCCGTATTTGGCCTGGACGTAGCTGATTACCTTGTCGCGATGGGTTTCGCAAAAGTCGATGTCGAAGTCGGGCATCGACACGCGCTCGGGGTTGAGGAAGCGCTCGAACAGCAAGTCGAGCGCGATCGGGTCGAGATCGGTGATCGTCAGCGCCCAGGCGACGACCGACCCCGCGCCCGATCCGCGCCCCGGACCGACCGGGATATCGCTGGCCTTGGCCCACTGAATAAAATCGGCGACGATCAGGAAGTAACCGGCGAACCCCATGCGGGTGATGACGTCGATCTCGAAATCGAGGCGTTCGCGGTAGTGCGTTAGTTCCTCGGCGGCGCGGCCTTCGAGCCTGCGTTCCAACCCGATGTGGGCTTCCCTGCGCAGCGTCTCATCCTCGTCGTCGCTGAGGCGCGGGAGTATCGGGCGGCGCTGGGGGGCGGCGACGGCACAGCGCTGGGCGACCACCGCTGTGTTGGCGATTGCCTCGGGAAGGTCGGCGAACAACTCCTCCATTGCTGCCGTCGGCTTGAGCCAGGCCTCGGCCGACGAGGTCGTGCGGTCGGCGTTGTCGACATAGGTCGAGGCGGCAATGCACAGCATCGCGTCGTGCGCGGCGTGAAAATCGGGCTCGGCGTAATGCGCCGGGTTGGTCGCGACCAGCGGCAGGTCACGGGCAAAAGCGAGCTCGATCAGCCGCGCCTCGGCGGCTTCCTCGACCGGGTCGCTGCGGCGCGACAGCTCAATATACAGCCGCTCGGGGAACAAGGCCGCGAGTCGTGCCGCATAGACGTGCGCCTTGTCGTCCTGGCCATCGGCGAACAGCCGCGCGATGGCGCCCTCCCCGCCCGCGCTGAGCGCGATCAACCCTTCGGTCTGGCCATCGAGCGCGGCGAGTAGGACGTGCGGTTCCTCGGCGATCGGGCGATCGAGATGCGCCGCCGAGACCAGCCGGCAAAGGTTGGCGTAACCGGCCTCGTCCTGGGCGAGCAACACCAGCCAGTCGAGCGCCCCAGGCGGCCCGATCTCGGCTGGGCGCGCGACCCCGAGCATCGCACCGACGATCGGCTGGACTCCTTCGGCGAAGCACGCCTCGCCGAACGGCATCGCCGCGTAAAGGCCGTTGCGGTCGACCAGCGCGGCGGCGGGGAAACCGAGCCGCGCCGCATGCTTGGCAATCGCCTTGGGCTCGATCGCGCCCTCGAGCATCGTGAAGCAGGAAAACACGCGCAAGGGAACGAAAGCGGCCATCTTCCGACTATGGCCAACCACGCGCCGAACCTCCAGCGGGCCGCGCGACTTATCCCCAGTTTATCAGCGGGTCGGTTGCCAGCGTCCGGTCATGATGTCGTCGATCTCGCGCATTCGGCCGCGATAGGTGTTGGCGACACAGGCATCGTTGGTGCAGCGCTCGCGAAACCCAAGGAAGCGGTCGCGGGTCTGACGGAGCAGCGCCGCCTGTCCGGGGTCGGCCGCGGACGCCGCCGACTGATACTGCGTCGCCATCGTCCGGTCGAGTGCGGCCAGCGAGGGATTGCCGCAAACCGCCACCTCGCTCCGGCTGCGCGCGCGGCGGCAATCGAAGCTCGGCTGCGCGGTCGGGCGCGGGGGGTCGGGCGCGACGCGCGACGGCGGCGGGGCGCGCGACGGCAAGGGGGCGATCGGGTCCGAGTCCGCGATCGGCGCACGCGCCGGCTCGCGGGCGGGCTCGGGTGCTTTCGGGCGGGCGGCACGTCCCTGCGTCAACGTGGCGAGCGGGATGGTGATCGCCTCCTCCTCGATCAGCGTGACCACGGGCGGCGCGGCGCCGCTCGCCCGCCCGACGCTATAGCCGATCGTCCCGGTCAGGCTGGTCCGACCGCCCGCAACCGCGAGATTGGGTGGCAGGCGCAATGTCGCACGGCCGCGGCACTCGACCGCCTCGGTCGCGGTTGCCGCGGCGGTTGGCGCGGCATTGTCCACGCTGAGCACGGCATAGCCCGCGATCTTGGCATAATTGTCGGCGTTGGAGGCGCGAACCTCGGCGGCACGGCGGAAGAGCTCGCGCTTGACCGCCTCGTGAACTGAAGCCGAGGTGCAGCGCGTATCGGCCGCGGGCGACACTTCACGGTCGCCGTCAGCAGCAGCGACCTCGTCGTCGCTGAGCTTGTCGTCTTCCTTACGATTGCAGGCGAGGCTCGCCAAGGCGGCGGTGAGGATCAACGTGGTGGCAATCAGGCGCATGGCGGGTGCAACGCGCGGCCCGCGAAAAAGGCTCAAGCGGGAAGCGCGACGCAGCCCCCCGGCGCATGGCGGGCCGCTCGCCATAGGTCAGGGTGCGCCACACCCACTCCATCGGCCGGAACCGAGGCGCGCGTCGGCGACACTTGGCAAGGCGACTAGAGCAGCGCCTCGATGTCGCCGACCAGCTCCTCGGGCTTGGTTTGCGGGGCGTAGCGCTTGACCACTTTGCCAGCTCTATCGACCAGGAATTTGGTGAAATTCCACTTGATGGCCTTGGACCCGAGCAGGCCCGGCGCCTGGTCCTTGAGATGCCGGTACAGCGGGGCGGCATTATCGCCGTTGACCTCGATCCGGGCGAAGATCGGGAAGTCGACGCCGTACGTCAGCGCGCAGAAACTGGCGATCTCGGCGGCGTCGCCGGGCTCCTGCGCGCCGAACTGGTTGCACGGGAACCCAAGCACCGAAAGGCCGCGGCTCGCGAAACGCTCGTGAAGCGCCTCGAGCCCCTCATACTGGGGAGTGAATCCGCATTTCGAAGCGACGTTGACGATCAGCAAAACCTTGCCGGTCTGCTCGGCCAGATTGGTCTGCGAGCCATCGGCTGCGGTGACCGCGATGTCGTGAATCGCGCTCATTCGAAATGGCCTTCGTGGAGGCGGACGACACGGTCCATCCGGGCGGCAAGGCGCTCGTTGTGGGTGGCGACCAGCGCGGCGCTGCCTTCGCCGCGGACCAGGGTGAGAAATTCGGCGAAGACGCGGTCCGAGGTCGCCTCGTCAAGATTGCCGGTCGGCTCATCGGCAAGCACCAGCGGCGGGCGATTGGCAAGCGCTCGCGCCACCGCGACCCGCTGCTGCTCGCCCCCCGACAGCTTGGCCGGGCGATGGTCGAGGCGGTTGCCGAGCCCGAGCGTGGCGAGCAATGAGTCGGCGCGCGCGACCGCTTCCTCGCGGGTCGCGCCACGGATCAGCTGGGGCAGGATGACGTTCTCGCGCGCATCGAAATCGGGCAGCAGGTGATGGAATTGATAGACGAAGCCCAACGCGTCGCGGCGCAGAGCAGTGCGCCCGTCATTGTCGAGGCTCGCGGCTTCCTGTCCGGCGATTCGGATCGAGCCTTCAAACCCGCCCTCGAGCAGCCCGACCGCCTGGAGCAGGGTCGACTTGCCCGACCCCGACGGCCCCAGCAACGCGACGATCTCGCCGGCCGCGATCGACAGGCTGACCCCGCGCAGCACGTGGATGGTGACGTCGCCCTGCGTGAACGAACGCTTCAGGTCACGAATTTCGAGTACCGGCGTGGCAGCCTCGCCACTCCGCGCCGCGGGATCGTCACTCATAGCGGAGCACCTGCACCGGGTCGGTCGAGGCGGCGTTGCGCGCCGGAAACAAGGTCGCGAAAAAGGTCAGCACGAGCGTGATGATGATCGCGGCGACTTCGACCGGGTCGGTCTTCGACGGCAATTCGCTAAGGAAGCGCACCGACGGGTCCCATAAATTCTGCCCGGTAAGCGCCTGGATCACATTGACCACGCCCTGTCGGAAGAACAGGAAGGTCGCACCGAGGATAGCACCGGTGACGATCCCGACTGTGCCGATGGTCAGTCCGACCGTCATGAAGATCTTGGTCATCGCGCCGCGGCTCGCGCCCATCGTGCGGAGGATGGCGATGTCGCGGGTCTTGGCGCGAACCAGCATGATCAGCGAGGAGGCGATGTTGAACGCCGCGACGAGGATGATGATGCACAGCACCACGAACATCGCGATCCGCTCGACCTCAAGCGCTTCGAACAGCGCCGAATTCATCTGGCGCCAGTCGACGATCACGCCCTTGCCGAAAACCGCGGGCTGAAGTGGGGCCAGGATTTCGCCGACCTTGTCAGGGTCGTCGACCTCGACCTCGACCATGCCGACCTCGTCACCGAGCATCAGCAGGGTCTGCGCATCCTCCATCGGCATGATGACATAGGTTTCGTCATAGGCGAACACCCCCACCTCGAACACCGCACCAACGGTGTAGGTGACGATGCGCGGGACCGTCCCGACCGGGGTCGAGCGGCCTTCCGGACTGATCAGCGAAATTTCGGCACCGGGAAAGGCACCCAGATTCTGCGCCAGTTGCGAGCCAATCGCGATCATTCCGCTCCCCGGAGTGATGTTGCGCAGGTCGCCCGCCTTGACGTTGCCGTTGAGCACAGGGTTGGTGCGGATATCCTCGACGCGGCTGCCGCGGACCAGCACGCCTTCGACGCGGCCGTTGGCGCTGGCCATCAACGGCTGTTCGATCAGCGGGACCGCCGCTTTGACACCGGGTGTCGCTCGCGCGCTGGCCGCGACCGACTGCCAATCGCTCAGGCGTCCCTCATATCCCTGGATGATCGCATGGCCGTTCAACCCCGCGGTCTTTTCGAACAGTTCGGCGCGGAACCCGTTCATCACGCTCATCACGATGATCAGCGCGGCAACGCCCAGCGCCACCGCTCCTACCGAAAAGCCGGCAACCACGAAAATGAAGCTCTCGCCTTTCCCGGGCAGGAGGTAGCGCCGGGCGATCATGCGTTCGTAGCGATTGAGAATCATGCGCTCAGCCTCGCAATGGCGGCGTCGATGCTCAGCTCCTGCTTCTCGCCAGTGCGGCGGTGCTTGAGCTCGACCGTGCCCGCGGCAAGCCCGCGCGGACCGATGATCAGCTGCCACGGCAGGCCGATCAGGTCCATCGAGCCAAGCTTGACCCCGCCGCGCTCTTCGCGGTCGTCGTAGAGCGTTTCAATTCCGGCAGCGGTCAGCTTTGCGTAAATATCGTCGGCCGCGAAGATGCTGGCCGAATCGTCGCCGCGCATCGTCACCAGCCCGACAGTCCAGGGCGCCACCGCGTCGGGCCAGATTATCCCGGCCTCGTCATGACTCGCCTCGATGATCGCGCCGACCAGTCGCGAAACGCCGATTCCATAGCTGCCCATGTGCGGGGCAATCATGCCACCGTCGGCACCTGACACCTTGAGCCCCATCGACTTCGAATAAAGGTCGCCGAAGTTGAAGATGTGCCCGACCTCGATCCCGCGCCCGGTTCGCCGCCGATCCGTGGGGACCTCTGCCCAGCGCGCTTCGTCATGGGTCTCGTCGGTTGCGGCGTAGGTGCCATCGACCTGCTCGAACAGCTCGTGGAGCCCGACCTCGTCATCATAGTCGAGTTGACTGGCGCCCCAGTCGAAATCCTCGAACGCGGCGTCGTAGAACACTTCGCTCTCGCCGGTCGGGGCGAGAACGATAAATTCGTGGCTGAGATCGCCACCGATCGG
>Ga0136611_10003794_pt1 | contig 10583 bp, 9 predicted proteins | sample AntDrymUQ2232306_2_FD_106645 | JGI IMG/M metagenome (GOLD analysis project Ga0136611, IMG submission 106645) | Polar desert sand microbial communities from Dry Valleys, Antarctica - metaG UQ223 (23.06) | ecosystem: Environmental > Terrestrial > Soil > Desert | place: Antarctica: Dry Valley... | reverse complement strand
TGAACATGATCCTGCCGGTAACGGAGACGAACGGGCGTCCGCGCCCGCGCACTAGTCCCAAGCCCCGCCAAGAGCTTGCGCTCGACCAGATCATCCTTGGCGACTGCATCGCCGAAATGGCGCGACTGCCCGACAAATGCGTCGACATGATCTTTGCCGATCCGCCCTATAATCTCCAGCTCGGCGGCGACCTGCTGCGGCCCGAGGGCGGCAAGGTCGATGCCTGCGACGACGATTGGGACAAGTTCGACAGTCTCGCGACCTACGACGATTTCACCCGCGAATGGCTCGCCGAAGCACGCCGCATCCTGAAGGACGACGGCACCATCTGGGTGATCGGCAGCTATCACAACATCTATCGCGTGGGCGCGCTGCTGCAGGACGCCGAATTCTGGATTTTGAACGACATCGTGTGGCGCAAGTCCAACCCGATGCCCAACTTCCGCGGCACCCGCTTTACCAACGCCCACGAGACATTGATTTGGTGCGCCAAGGACGAGAAAGCGCGCTACACCTTCAATTATCGCCAGATGAAGGCGCTCAACGACGACCTCTAGATGCGCTCCGACTGGGTGCTGCCGATCTGCTCGGGGGGCGAGCGCGCCAAGGACGGCAATGGCGACAAGGCACACCCGACGCAAAAGCCCGAAAGCCTGCTGTATCGCGTGCTGCTGGCCTGCACCAAGCCGGGCGACATCGTGCTCGACCCGTTCTTCGGCACCGGCACTACCGGCGCGGTGGCGCGGCGGCTCGGGCGTCGGTGGATCGGGATCGAACGCGAGCCGGACTATATCAAGGTTGCCGCCGCGCGGATCGCCGCGACATTGCCGCTCGACGAAAGCGCGATGACGGTAATGGCCGACAAGCGCTCCGCCCCGCGCGTCGCGTTCGGGCTATTGGTCGAAAGCGGGATCGTCCCGCCGGGGTCGCTGATGACCGACGTCAAGCGTCGCTGGACCGCGACGGTCGGCGCCGACGGCTCTATTGCGTGCGGCCGCCACATGGGCTCGATCCACAAGGTCGGCGCCGCGCTACAGGGCGCCCCGTCGTGCAACGGCTGGACCTTCTGGCACGTCGACGTCGACGGACAAACACAGCCAATCGACGCCTTGCGCCAAGCGCATCTCACCGCAATATAAAGGGTGATGAGAACTTTCCTCCGCCCGACCGGCTTCGTCGATTCCCCGTTTGGCTACGACGGCAAAGTCGCGCGTCTCGCGGGCGGGCTTAACTGGTTCGCCTCGGTCGAATTGATCCACCCGGACGGCGCGCGCGAGCTGGTCGCGGTCGAGGGGATTGAAGCGCGGCTCGACCAAGCGATGGCGGAGATATGGGATCGGATCATCGCCCCGCGCCCGCCACTCATATTAGGCCAGCGCACCATCCGCCTTGACCAGCCGCAGGTGATGGGCATCGTCAACGTGACGCCCGACAGTTTCTCCGACGGTGGCCAGTTCGCCGACGCCCGCGCCGCGGCGGAGGCCGGCGCGAGACAATCGGCGGCGGGCGCGGCGCTGATCGACGTCGGCGGCGAATCGACCCGTCCCGGCGCTAAAGACGTGTGGGAAGGCGACGAAATCGAGCGCATCCTTCCGGTCGTCCAACAGCTCGCCGCGGGCGGCACGGCGGTCTCGATCGACACCCGCAAAGCCGCGGTGATCGAGGCCGCGTTGGGGGCGGGAGCGGGACTGGTCAACGACGTCTCCGCGCTGACCCATGACGATCGTTCGGCCGAAGTCGTTGCGGCGGCAGGCGTGCCGGTGATCCTGATGCACCATCAAGGCGACCCGCAATCGATGCAGGACGCCCCGCGCTACGCCGACGTGCTGGTCAAGGTTTACGATTGGCTCGAGCAACGGATCGCGGCGGCCGAGGCCGCGGGGGTCGCGCGCGGCAACATGTTGGTTGATCCTGGCATCGGCTTCGGCAAGTCGGTCGCGCATAATCTCGAACTGCTCAACGGCCTCGCCATCTTCCACGGCCTCGGCTGCCCCTTGGTGCTCGGCGCGAGCCGCAAGCGGATGATCGGCGCACTGTCGAACGAAGCCCCCCCCGACCAGCGCCTCGCCGGAAGCCTCGTCCTCGCGCTAAAAGCCGCCGAACAGGGCGCGCAGCTGATCCGCGTCCACGACGTCCCCGAGACGGTACAGGCGCTCAAGATCTGGCGCGGCCTGCGCGATCAGGCGCTGACTCCCCGGGTCGGGTAACTGGGGCGGGCTTCGTAGCGACGATCATCGGCCCTAACGGCACGCCCGCATCCTGCCGTCCGTTCGCGGGATCCCACAACGAACTTACCGATCCGTCGAAATAAAGCGCGTCCCGCGTTTCCAAATGGTCGCGGAAAAAGCGCGCCAACTTGCCGAACGACACCACTTCGTTGCTGATCACGAACAAGGGCGTGCCATCCGGCGCGATCCCGACCCCGTTGCGGATGAAGCGCGACTCGCCGTCGGCATCGAATTTGGGGTGCAATTGTCCGTCGATCACCAGCATCGGGCCCGACTGGGTGGCGAGGGCGATATCGGGCGAGATTGCAAATGACTTGCTCGGGATGACCTTTGCCGATCCGTCGCGGCGGATGAGGAACACGCCGTTCGGCATCAGATGAAAATTGCCGCCGCCGTCGCGCCGGTTGATGGCGTGGACCAGTCGGCCATCAACCACCGCCAGCCCGATCGGCCGGCCGTCCGCGTCGAACATGCCGGCGTTCATCGCGAAAGCGACCTGATCGGTGGGGACCGTGCCCATCAATTCGGCGAAGCTGCGCTGCGGCATTTCAGTCGGGCCGGCAGCGATCAGCCGAAACTTGCCCGCACCGGGATCGCAGACGGTGAATCGGCTGCCCTCGAACGTTTCCACCCGGCACGCCGAAACCGGCTATTGCGGGTCGGGTGCGCGGGCATCGCACGCGGACAGGAATAGGAGAGTGAAGACGAGGGCGAGGCGAAGCACACCGCGACCCTAGCCGCTTACGGGTTGGTGTCGATCCCGAGTTCGCCGAGCTTGCGGTACAGGGTCGAGCGCCCGATCCCGAGGCGCCGGGCGACTTCGGTCATGCGCCCGCGATAATGACCGATGGCGAGGCGGATGAGATCGGCCTCGATCTCCTCCAGGCTGCGCAAATGGCCGTCGGCGCGAAGCAGGGTCAGTTGCGGCCCGTCGAGCGACGCCTCGGGGCTCATCTGGGCAAGCTCGCTCGGCCGATCGCTCTTGCGTCCTGAAAAGCGCGACTGGATCGCGATGTGCGGGAAATGCTCGGCGGTCAGCGACGTCTCGTCGCACCGCATCGACGCGCGGAACAACACCCCGGCAAGCTGGCGGACATTGCCCGGCCAGCCGTAGCGCATCAGCACCGCCAGCGCGTCATTGCCGATCGACAAGGCGCGGCCGCCATGCTGGCTCGCGATTCGGGCCAGCAGATGGCGGGCGAGCGCGGGAATGTCGCCGCTTCGGTCGCGCAACGGGGGGATGGTGACACTGGTCGATTCGACGCGCTCGCGAAGCTTGGGGTCGAATTCCGGAGCTAATGGCGCGCTCGACGTCACGATCAGCCGAATATCGACCGAATTGGAGCCGTTGCAGCCGACCGGCCGCACTTCGCCCGTGGCCAGCACCCGATCGAGTGCGGCCTGGGTCTCGAGCGGAAGCGCGCCGACATCGTCGAGCAGCAGGGTCCCGCCATTGGCTTCGAGCACCTTTCCGACTTTTTCCGAAAAAGCGCCGGGAAACGCGCCCGCGACATGGCCGAACAGGGTCGAGTCGATGATGTTGGCCGCCACCGCCTTGCAATCGACCTGGACCAGCGGCCCGCGTTCCCTGAGGCTCGCCGAATGAATTGCCCGCGCGAACGTCTCCTTGCCCGCGCCGGGTTCGCCGATCACCAAGATCGGCAGGCGGTTGCGCGCCGCCTTGGCCGCGACCGCCAGCGCGGCGCGGAAATCAGGTGCTGCGCCGACCATTTCCTCGAGTGGCAGGACCGGCGACAGTTTCTCGGCGAGCGGTGCCAGTTCGCCGGCCCCGCGACGGCGATCGCGATGCGCACTCAGCGCTTCCATCAGCCGCTCGGGCGCAACCGGGCGGACCAGGAAGTCATTCGCACCGGCGCGGATCGCCTCGACCGCGCAGGCGATCGACTCGCCGTCGGCGAGCACGATGATCGGCAAATCGGGGCGCGCTGTCTTCAGCGCGGTGATCAGGTCTGGCCCGGTCTCGCTGTTCCAGCCCGACAGCAAGGCCGCGCGCACTTCGCGTCCGTGCTGGCCCTTGATCAATTCGAGTACGCCGCCCGACGCGGCATTGGCCAAGCTCCACCCGGCGCGCGATGCGGTCGCGGCGACCAGCCGCCGTTCGGCGGGGTCGCTGTCGATCAGCAGCAGGGAGCGGAGCACTTCTTCGCGCATTCAGCAGGCCTTTCACCCGCCTCACTAGCGACGATGGGTAAATGGCGGCTTAACTGCACGCGGGCACGACAAAGAAACCGACCAAAAGGGCTTGGGGTGCGGCGGATCGATTGATAAACGGCGGAGCGATTGATAAACCGCGCGCGATTGATAAGACGCTGGGCGAACCATCCATTCCAAGGGGAACATCATGGCGGCCGACACCAACCCGCAGGCCTCGAGCGATCCGAACCTGCCAACCCACTCGCGCGATTACGCCGGCTTCATCACCTTGCTGAAATGGACCATCGTGATCGTCGCGATCATCGCGGCCGCCGTCATCTACATCATCAGCAATTGATCGCCGGCGGCGTAAAACTCGCGGTCTTGCGGGAAACCGCGCCGGAAACCCGGGTCGCGGCGATCCCCGAAACGGTGAAAAAATTCATAACGCTCGGCGCGGCGGTCGCGGTCGAGCGTGGTGCCGGCGAAACCGCCGGGGTGGCGGATGCGGACTATGAAGCGGCCGGCGCGACGATCGTCGACCGCGCCGCGGTGCTCAAGGACGCCGGGATCATCCTGTGCGTCACCGGCCCGGCCCCCGAAAGCATTGCCGGGGCGGCAGCGGGCGCGCTGTTGGTCGGGGCGCTCGATCCCGCGCGGCGGGAAGATGATATCGCGGCTTATGTTAAAGCCGGCCTCGAGCCGCTGGCGATGGAGAAAATGCCGCGCATCACCCGCGCCCAATCGATGGACATCCTCTCCTCGCAGTCCAACCTCGCCGGCTACAAGGCGGTGGTCGACGCGGCCAGCGCCTACGGCCGAGCGTACCCGATGATGATGACCGCCGCGGGCACCGTCAGCCCGGCCAAGGTGTTCGTGATGGGGGTCGGCGTGGCGGGTCTTCAGGCGATCGCTACCGCCAAGCGGCTCGGCGCCCAAGTCAGCGCGACCGATGTCCGCTCGGCCACTCGCGAGCAGATCATGTCCTTGGGCGCCAAGCCGATCTTCGTCGAGAATGTCGCCGGGATCGAAGGCGAGGGGACGGGTGGCTATGCCGGCGAAATGTCCCCCGAATATCAGGCGGCGCAGGCCGAGCTGGTGTCGAGCCACATCGCCAAGCAGGATATCGTCATCACCACCGCGCTGATCCCCGGCCGCGCCGCGCCGCGGCTGATTAGTGATGCCCAACTGGCGACGATGCGTCAGGGCAGCGTCGTGGTCGATCTCGCCGCCGAAGCCGGGGGCAATGTCGAGGGCTGCGTGGCGGGGGAGAGCGTCGTCCGGCATGGCGTGACGATCATCGGCGCGGTGCAGCTGGCGCGCAGCGTTGCGGCCGATTCGTCGGCCCTGTTCGCGCGCAACCTGTATAACTTCCTGAGCGCCTTCTGGGACAAGGAAGCGGGCAAACCGGTGCTTCCCGACGATGATGAGATCGTCATCGCGCTGCGAGTCGCGCCCCGAGTCGCCGAGATTTCGGCACCCGCCACCTGAGCAGCATTCCGGTACGAAGCCCCGATCGAACGCTTGCTAAACACCAGAATCAAAAAGACCGGTCAGGCCAAGCCTGCCGGTCTTTTCGTTTATCTTGAAAGGTTTAAGGAGATCAGCCGCTGCTGCCACCGCCGCCCCAGCCGCTCCCCATAAGCCAGCTCCAGAAGCCCTTACCGCTTGGACGCTTGTTCATATCAAACCCCTGTTCGTTGCGTGCGAATCGCACCGGCACAGAGGGACATTAACCTTAATTGATATGGTTATCAAACGATTTACCATTTGGCCCGTGGTCAGGCCGCGTTGCGGTTCCTTTCGCTGTTCATCCGCCGAACCAGTTCGTCGAAGCTCATCGGGCGACCGACGATGAACCCTTGCGCGATGTCGCAGTCCATCTGGCGCAATTGTTCGAGGGTCTGGGGATCCTCGACGCCCTCGGCGACCACCGATCGGCCGAGCGAATGGGCAAGCGCGATGGTCGACTGCACCATGATCAGATCGGAGCGGTTGTCGCGCATCGTCTTGATGAAGCTCTGGTCGATCTTTATTTCGCTCGCCGGCATCTTCTTGAGGTAGTCGAGCGTCGACAGGCCGGTGCCATAATCGTCGATCGCGATCCGGACCCCGAGTTGGCGCAACCGCCCAAGCAGGTCGATGCCAAGGCCGCTACCCGATATTTCCGCGGTTTCGGTTAGCTCGAGGGTCAGCAAGTGTGCGGGAAGTCCGTGACGGGCAAGCACCGTCGCGACCCGCTCGGGCAGCTGCCGATCATTCAACATCCGCGCCGACAAATTGACCGCAATCCCGAAATCATACCCCTTGCGAGCCAGTTGCGCGGTGGCGGCGATTGCCTGATCGAGCACGAAATCGGTCAATTTCTGGATCCGGTCGCTCTGTTCCGCCGCGGTGACGAATTCGACCGGGCTTATCGGTCCCTTCTCGGGGTGGGTCCAGCGCGCCAAGGCCTCGGCACCAATCGTCCGGCCGGTCTTGAGGTCGAGCTTCGGCTGGTAGGCAAGCCACACCTGGCCGTCGTCGATCGCTTCGTCGAGCTGCGACAGCAGCGACAGTCGCCACGGCACTTCCCGCAGCCGCGCGGGGTCGTGGAATTTCCATTTGAGCCCTTCGTTGTCGGCCTCGTTGGCCGCGACCAATGCACTCCCCATGCGGCTCGATATCGAGCGGCTGCTGCCGACCTCGATCCCGAAGCTTAGCGCGACGTCGTAATTGATACCGGCGACCCGGATCGGCGAGCGGAACAAGGCGTGCAGCGCCTCGAGATGGTTGGCAAACGGCGTGCCCTTGTCGGCAAACCACACGAAGATTCCCTCGTCGCCCTGGAAGATCACGCGCTCCCGGTCGCCGAGTCCGAGCCGGGCAACGATCTGCTCGACCAATTGCTGTTCTCCGGAGGCGTTCAAAGTCGAGGCGATTTCGGCATAATTATGGACTCGTGTGGCGACCAGTGGCAGGTCGCGCCCGCGCTTGTCGCCGGCAAGCGCGGCGAGGTTGGGCAGGCCGGTCAGCGCATGGACCAGCCCGCGCGACCGCGATTTGGCCCACGCCAGCCGTGCGGCAATGACCGCGATCAGGAACAGGCCCACTGTTATGTCGACGAATATTAGGTTCGCCTCGAGTGCTACCGGCAGGAGCAGCAGGGTTGGGGCGCCCAACGCCAGCAGGCTTGGGTGGCGCGTCAGGAGGCAGGCGACGCTGGCCAGGAGCCCCGCCGCGAGCGCGGGCCACCAGCCGAGATCGACTGGCGTGCCCGAGAGCAAGGTTTCCGCCCCTAGAATATGGATAAGTACCCCCGCGCGCTTGCCGTGGCCAGGAACGTTGTATTGATCGCCAATCGAGAATGCCGTCGTCCCAAGCGCAACCGTTTTTCCGGCTAAACGCGCTGGATCTATTTTCCCTTCGAGCAAGTCGGCGGCGCTGAATCGCGGTATGCTGTCAATGTCGAAGCTGTAGTCGATTGGGTATGGACGGTCGGCGGGGCCGCCCAGGCCGGCCATGCTGGCGGACAAGGTCGGCATCGCCTTCCCCTCAAATTTCACTGCACGGTTAAGGTTCCAGACCGCACCTAGCCAATTATATTCCCACGCGATCGATGCCACTTGCGCATGCTTTGCAAATGCGGGGATCGGCAAACCCTCGTTCGGCTTGCCATCGGCGAATCCAAGCCGAGTCTGCGCTGCAAGATTGACTTTTCCAGATCGTTCGATTGCCTTTGCCAGCGCTTGATCGTCACCCGCTTCGCTTGGTCCGGAATAAAGAATGTCGAGCACGATCCGCTTTGGTCCCATGGCGTCGATCCGATCGACGATTTCCGCCTGCTGCGCGCGCGGCCACGGCCAGTTATCAAATTTGCGCAAACTGTTTTCGTCGATCTCGATAAGGACGATATCGCCGCTGACGGGCTGCTGATGAACAGTGTTGCGGGCCGTCCTCAGTATATCTTCGATTGGTTCACCGATCTCAGCAACGCCGAATACCAACGCAATCACCAGCGGCCACCACAGCAGCTTCAGCCGCTGACGGAGCGAGTCGGTCGCATTGGGCGCGTTTGCCGGCACAGTTATCCTTTCACCCCGCGTCATGCGCGACAAAAGGTTAGCAAATCGGAAACCCTGCCTTAAATCGATGGAATTAATGGCGCGGTTCAGCGCTTTCACCGCCACCGCGAAAAGCCGCTGTCCTACAGCCCGGTTGATGTGCCATGCAGTCGCGATGCGTCGCTCTGCTTCTTTCCCGCCATGCCCGAATGATTCCGACCGGCACGGGAAGTCGTGCAATGGTACTCGACACCACGACTTTTGAGACTTTAGCGACCTTTGTGACCTTTAGCGGATAGGGCGGCGGCAAATGGACTTCATCTCGATCCTGTCGATTTTCATATTGGCCTGCTTTGTCGGCTATTTCGTGGTGTGGTCGGTAACCCCGGCGCTCCACACCCCGCTGATGGCGGTGACCAACGCCATTTCCAGCGTGATCATCGTCGGCGCGCTGATCGCCGCGGCGGCGGCGGGTAATCCCACGTCGAAATGGCTCGGCCTGATCGCGGTAGCGCTGGCCTCGGTCAACATCTTCGGCGGCTTCGCGGTCACCGCGCGGATGCTGGCGATGTACAAGAAGAAGGAGCGCTAGGATGCACGAGGCCGCCGCGACCCCGACCTGGGTCCTGATCGCCTATCTGATCGCGGGAATCTGCTTCATCGTCGCGCTTCGCGGCCTGTCGAGCCCGGTGTCGAGCCAGCGCGGCAACCGCTTGGGCATGGCGGGCATGGCGATCGCAGTGGTGACGACGCTGTGGACCGCCTTTGGCGATTATCAGGTGACGACCCCCGACGGTCGTGACGAGGCGCTGATTGAGGCGATGTTGTTCGATTGGGCCTCACTCGGCGAAATTTTGGCCGCGATCGCAGTCGGCGGCATCATCGGGTTAGTAACAGCACGGCGAATCCAGATGACCGCCATGCCGCAGCTTGTCGCGGCGTTCCATAGCCTCGTCGGAATGGCCGCTGTACTAGTGGGCGCGGCGGCGTTCCTCAATCCAGAAGCATTCGGAATCGTTGGCTCTGACGGTGCGATCCTATCGGTCAGCAAAGTCGAACTCGGGCTTGGCGTGGCGATCGGTGCAATCACTTTCTCGGGCTCGGTGATCGCCTTCCTTAAATTGAACGGCAACATGTCGGGCTCGCCGATCCTGCTGCCGCTGCGCCACGTCCTCAACCTCGCCACGCTCGTGGCGATCCTTGGGCTGATCGGTTACTTCACCCAGGATCAGGCGCCGTGGATCTTCTGGACGATCGTGGCGCTGAGCTTCGCCATCGGTTTCCTGTTGATCATCCCGATCGGTGGGGCGGACATGCCGGTCGTGGTCAGCATGCTCAACAGCTACTCCGGCTGGGCCGCCGCCGCGATGGGCTTCACCCTGGGCAATACCGCGATGATCATCACCGGCGCGCTGGTCGGAAGCTCAGGTGCCATATTGAGCTACATCATGTGCCGCGCGATGAACCGCAGCTTCATCTCGGTCATCGCCGGCGGCTTCGGCGCGGTCGCCGGCGGTCCCGCCGAGGAAGCGATTGACCGTCCCTACAAGCGCGGCTCGGCCGAAGATGCGGCGTTCCTGATGCAGCAAGCGGACAAGGTGATCATCGTCCCCGGCTACGGCATGGCGGTGGCGCAGGCGCAGCATACGCTGCGCGAAATGGGCGACATGCTCAAGAAACAGGGAGTCGAGGTCAAATATGCCATCCACCCCGTCGCCGGGCGCATGCCGGGTCACATGAACGTGCTGCTGGCCGAGGCCAACGTGCCCTATGACGAAGTGTTCGAGCTGGAGGATATCAACAGCGAGTTCGCCCAGGCCGATGTCGCCTTCGTGATCGGTGCCAACGACGTCACCAACCCCGCCGCCAAGACCGACAAGACGTCGCCGATCTACGGCATGCCGGTGCTCGACGTCGAAAAAGCGCGCACGGTGCTGTTCATCAAGCGATCGATGGGCGGCGCGGGCTATGCCGGGGTCGATAACGACCTGTTCTACCGGGACAATACGATGATGCTGTTGTCCGACGCCAAGAAAATGGTCGACGAGATCGTTAAGGCCTTGGGTTAACCGCTTTTCCCCGTTACGCCGGTGGCATTGTTTCTGGGTTCAAGCCCCCAGCCGGACCCTCCGGCGGAGGTGAGTCCGCGAGGGGTTTT
>Ga0136611_10003793_pt1 | contig 10587 bp, 26 predicted proteins | sample AntDrymUQ2232306_2_FD_106645 | JGI IMG/M metagenome (GOLD analysis project Ga0136611, IMG submission 106645) | Polar desert sand microbial communities from Dry Valleys, Antarctica - metaG UQ223 (23.06) | ecosystem: Environmental > Terrestrial > Soil > Desert | place: Antarctica: Dry Valley... | reverse complement strand
TTTGTATGTTGTTCTATTTCTTCAGGTGTTGCTTTTCTGAAATAATTTTTGTTTTGATGTTTGTCATTTGCATTTTTAGGATATAAATAATCATTTGTTATTTTTTCTATTTCCCAAACACCTTGAAAAGTGGTTGTAATTTTACCTATTTTAGACTTCCCAAGATCATTAAGAACAACATAATCTCCTATTTTAAATTCATCTTCTGCATATACAGGTGTAAACCAATGCATAACACCAGCTTTTTCTAATTTTCCGTGTATGTATGATGTTGCATCAAAATAAATAGGATCTTTTAAAGTATTCCAACTACTTGCTATAATACCAAGAATAGCCATGCAAGCTTCTTTAAATTCAGGTTTAGCTAATTTGTATCCTTTTGTTTTCTCTTCCATTTCTTGTCTTGATTTAACAATTTTCCAATAACCATCATCTATTTTTCCATTAACGTATTCAAATTCATCAAAATCTTCAGTAGAAATAAATTTTATACCAATTTGATCAGGAAATAGATGTTCTTCATTAACTTTATCCACTACTAAATCATCTGCTTTTTCTCTTTTAATTATATCACCTGTTTTTAAACCGTATTTATTTTTCATATTTTTTAATTTAATCCATTTTTCTATTATTTGATCATATTCTAATTTTTGTATCACTTGATAAAATTCTATCATAATGTTTTAAATTGTTTTTGGTATTCAAATAATCTTTTACATTGGTAAAAGTTTAGAAAAGGGTATTTCCAGTGTAAGGAGTTAATATATACATCATCTTGGCTTCCTTTCCAATAAAAGAAAAACAGTCCTTTTAAATCACATTTTTGAAAATCACAAGAATGTGGAGGATTTTCAACAAGTAAATACACTGTATCTTTGGTTTTATATTCAACAGAAGTTGATTGTCCAAAACAGTTTATGCTGAAAATCATAAGAATAAAAACCATCATCTTTTTCATTCATTATCATGATTAATAATTTGATCAATAGGACTATTTTTGTAAAATGCTACACCAACACGTCTTTCTCCGTCAAATAAGACTGTACTATCATTGAAACATTCAATTTGATAGTCTCTTGGGTTAACACAAGGAGATTTATGCTCTGATTGACTACAGGATATAAAAAATATACCTGATATTAATACATTAAATTTTTTCATATCTATACATATTTAAAACGCTTTCAGCCCAATGTGGTTTTTTACACATTGAACATTCTAAGACGTTATTTTTAATTTGATACCTTTTGTGTGGACAAAGCCACTGTAATAATTTTTTCATGATACGTAAACGTGAAATTCTTTTATTTTATCTTCTAATAAATCATACATTCTATCTAAACACCAACCATTTTCATTGTAAGATGGATAATATTCTCCAAAAGAGTTGTCTTTTTTTAATATTTGTCCATCACCTGATACTGCTTTTAATGGATATTCAGGATATTGTTCTTGTATAGCTTTAGCTAATGGATATTTTGTTCCAAACATATAATCTCCATTACAATGTTCTTTACGAATTATTACTAATTTGCTCATATTTTATAAATGTTACTGTTGTTGGTGAGGTTAACCCTAATATATTAATATCTTCTTTAGTTGTTATTCTAATTCTATGATTATCTATTTCAATGTGCCCCGTTACGTCACCCCATGTAACATTTCTTGCTTCAGGGTATGCATTATGTAATGATATTCCACCGATACATAAAGTATAATCATACAAATTTTCTCTTCCTTCATTAATAATTTCTTGAGATATTTCGAATGTTCTGGGAAATAAATTTTCCATTTTATATTTTTTGTTTATTGCGGTAAATAAAAGGAGGTTCATTGTTTTCATTAATCCACATACCAATTTTTGCTTTTTTAGCAATTTGTTGCTTATCATATAAAGGACTATATTTTTTATAAGCCCAAGCATAGCCTTTTTCAACTATCATTTGATTTAACCAAATATTTCCTACATATACATTACATACATCTCTGTAATACATATCAAGACCAATATTTAGTATTCTAAGATCTTTATCCTTAATCATTTTTTCTGTAAATATCTTAGCTTCCATTCCGTAAGGTTGGAATAATTCAGGACAATCTAAAAAGGCAAGTCTAATAAGTTTACCTTTATATCGAAATGTATCTCCATCTATTACTTCTTGGCTATTCCCCTGAAAACTTATCAGAAGAATAGCTATTATAATTATTAGTTTCATATATTTTTTGCTCGAGTCCAAAATCTTTCATCATATAATTCAACAATAGGGCATTTAATAAATCCACAAGCTATCCATTTAATAGGATCGCTAACCATATTATGTTCTTTAAGCCATTCTAGTATTCCTTCATTTTCTGAATAGCTCTTTACGATTATTTCATCTTCAGCAAGAGCTATAGATGGATCATTTAACGTAATTCTGGCATATGGCTGACCTTCAAGATCGCGAAGCTCTAAAGCTAAACGCTTATTACCATATTTAAATTTCATAACATTCACCAATTCACCCATGTATTCAAATACCTTCATTTCTTTCATATAAATCGTTTTCTAAATTTATTTGATTATTAATACCAAGTGTATCGCTATAATACACTGCAATTCCAAAAAAGATTACAGAGAGCATCCATGTATAGGGAGTAATCATAAAAACTAACCCTATAATTAAATATATAATTATTTTATTTTCCATTATTGTATTATAAATTGTTCTGGATAACATGCGTTATAAGCATCGTTTTCCATTAGGTGAATTTGATATGTTTCTTCAAAAAATTTATCTTTTACATAATTATTATATGTAAAAAAACTCTCCACTAATGATGGCAAAGCATAAAATTGTTCAATTGTTAACATGGTTTTTATTTATTTTAGATAATCTATATGTCATTACTTCCCAAGAAACATTATAATCTACTGTTTTAATAAAAGAATAAAGTTTTAATGGTGAAAAACCTTTTATAATTACTTCAGAATTTTCATCTAAAATAACAGTTTCACCTATTTCTAAGTTTTGAGGATTGTGGTTCATTATTTTTATTTTAGTGTTTAATTAAAAATGGGAGACATTTCTGCCTCCCTTTGTTTATATATTAAATCCACATTCGTGCAACCTTTTCTTCCAATTATCTACAGTTAAAACACCTTCATCTTGTAATTCAAGGGCACGTTTTTTCATCTCGCCTAATAGTTTTCCTGGCTCAATTCCTGCTTCTATCAGCATTTTTCCATTAACTATCAGCTTCATTTGATCAACCTCTGTTGTGTTCTCTAATTCAAATGCATATTCACCATATAATTCTACAAATACCTCAAACAAATCTGGTTTTGTCAAAGGTGGTCTTCCACATAAATCATAATATATAGTGTCTATTAAATCATTGTATTGTAAACCTACACTTGACAACTCTCTAACAGTCTTTCTTATCAATTTCACATAGTTTCCTTTATCAATCGAAATGCGGAGCATATGGAGCTTGACAAGTGTGGCTATTTGGGTTCTCACATCTCCATTTCCAAATACAATACGTGACAACATGTCATGTGTTGGCTCTACGCCAGCTTTTTCATGACCATGTGCAGATATTTTCATATCTGACTTATCATCCTGTCTGTTATATAAATCAATAACATAAGGTGTAATTTTAACATCTGCGATTTCAGTTGTTGTAGCTTTACCAAGATCATGGCAAAGCATCACTGTTCTTTGAAACCAACCATCTGCAGTATCTATGCAATGCATAGTATGAATATATGTATCTCCCTCTGGATGATGTTTAACACTCTGGGGTACACCTATTAAAGCATACAATTCTGGAAACAATAGCTCTAACCAACCAATTTCTCTTAAAAAATCAAAAAACATAGATGGTGTCTTAGCATATTTCATCACCTTCATTAATTCTCCACCTATTCTTTCCTTAGATATATTATTAGGAGATAAATTTTTGCATATTCTTAAAAGTGCAGGACTTGGATATAAATCAAAGTATGAAATAAATCTACCAGCACGAACAACTCTTAATGGATCTTCTGAAAATGCATCAGATACAGGATTTGCTATATGATCTTTTAAATCTTTTATACCATTATATGGGTCAACTATTTCTCCTGTTAACACATTCTTAGCTATTGCATTAATAGTGAGATCCCTTCTATAAAGATCTTCGATTATTCCTACATTTTTCATTTGACATACAAAATCTTGATGAAGATTTCCTGTCTTTGTTTCTGTTCTTGCCAGAGCAAAATCAATCTTTTCACCATCAATATTTGCAGTGTAATTAGGAAAAGTGTTCCCCACTTCTTCAGATATTGTTCCGAATTTAGAAATTATTTGCTTTACTAATTGTTTATCATGTAGATTTACTATACATATATCTATGTCATCTACAGGTAAACCTAGTATTTCGTTTCTGGTCGTTCCGCCTACGAAATAACAAGAGGCTCCTCTTAGAGCAAATTGCTCTGCTATTTTTATAAGCTGGTTCATTTTACAAAAAGTTTTATATTAATAACAATTGTTAAAAGGCTGGCATACATACCAACAAATGTTAGTAAAAATAATGCCATAATCTCTTCTGTTTCCCATTTAAATGTCTCATCGAAATATAATAAAACATCTACAGAAACTGGTAATAAAGTCATTAATATTGCGTAAAATATAATCCAGAATTTTCTCATAATGATTTTTTTAAGAGAATAAAATCTGTTAATACTATAATATCTCCATGAATAGTTGTTTCACGTAATAAACCAAAAATTGGTCTATTTGGAGAAATTATTTCACCTGCAACACTTATTTCCCTAAAAGTGAAATCATAATTAATAGTGTTCTTTTTAAAATCATCTATTAAGAATGTATTAATGTGCAAATAGTCTTTATGATTATTTGTTATCATAAACTCATAATGCATAGTTCTTGGTGTAGGAACCACTTGTGCAAATAACGTAAATTGAGGAATTCCATCCTCCTTATTACATGACACTAATATTAGCATCAGTATAATTATAAATAATTTTTTCACTTTTCTTTTAATATTAAAGCAAGAATTCCTAATAAAATTGCACCTACAGATAATCTTGAGAACCATAACCAATGATCATTAGGTTCTAAAATCATATACATAAATCCAGATGCAGTTAAAAATACACCTGTAAATGTTACTATAAAAAGTATTGTTTGTCGAATATGTTTATACATAAGGTTTTTTAAATAATAGTGTTCCCATACTTTCTTACGATTTCAGGGAAACACTAAAAAAAGAATTAAGACTGTTTAACGCTTGGGTAAGGAATACCTCTTCCATCAAAAAAGACACCTGATTTCTTGTCTTTAACAAGATGTTTGGTCTTATTTTGACCGCCATTAGATAAAATTACCTCTGCAGTGGTATTTTTAGAGCTTTTACCGAAGCTAATGATTGTAAGCATTGTTTTTTTGTTTTTAGTGTTTGTTTTTATTTAATTAAATTCAAAATTTTAGCTCTTTTGTAAACTTCTTGTTTCCAGTCTCTGTCATCTTCTGATATTGGAAATCGTTCGAAATCTCCAGAAGTATAATCACCTGGTGTATTACTATGAACTGTTGCATCACAAACATTTCTAGGACTATGTACAAATACACCCGTATCTATATATACACCAAGATCGTAATTAATTCCCTCTTTATCCGTGAACTTACCTAAAAAGGTACAATAACTCCACATCCATTCATTGGCTTGTGGATAAAACTTGTCATCTGGATTAATGATAAAACTCATAATATTTAATTTATAAATTGTTTTTTAGTAATACTTTTATTAGCTTTCTTCTTTAATAACCACTGTATTCTGTTACTAACCATTTCTTTTGATAAATAAATGGGTAACTTCATATCTGGTTCAATTTCAAAAATAAGCTTATTTAATAAAGACATTTGAGCCTTTGTTGGTGTAATCATACTATTTAGTTTGTAGGGAAAGTTGGAGTTGAACCAACAATTATAGAACGTTTGTTCTATTAGCCAATTACAGGAATATAGTCCTGCCTTAGTCCATTATAGTACATTACCATTTTGAAACTAAATTTCCCTTTAATTAACTTACCGTTATCATCTTACCTGCTTTAAATTAATAAAGACTTACTGACTTACCGTTATCATACAATTAATCAAATAAGTATTCAATAACAATTCCTGGATATATAATATATAAAATTTGATAATCAATATATTGTACTAATTTTACAATACATTTCCTATCTTTTTCATCAATAGCTTTCCAGGCAGTTTGTTTACGAACATCCTTTTTTGGTTTTAATGGTAGCACATCAAATGTCATATATACACTGTTAGCTCCATCATCTACTAATATAATATTTCCTTTCGTAATAACTGTCATATTGACATCATTCAAAGGACCCCAATCATAATCCTTAGTAGCTTCATTCCATATACCACCAGCTGATTTGCTTACCTTGTGGTAATTTTGCGAAATTCCCGAAAATGTTACTAATAACATTATAGCTGTTAGGAATATTAATTTTTTCATTTTTAGTCTTTTTATCCGTTTGTTTGTAATAACCTTAAAAAGAATTGTGATACTTCTTCAAGTTCTTGTAAATTTTTCATTGTTTAATTTTGTGTTTCTAATTTTTTAATTAATGGAATTATATTCGAATAATCTCTTTTGCCTGTTTTTTGGTAATCAAAATCGTCATTTGTTTCATATAAATTTTGAGTGAAAACTGCACCAATTGTATTGTTTAAAAATGTATAAGGATCATCAACCGCATTAATTGAATAATTATTTAATCCATCTGTACAATCACCAAGAACACCCAAACAACAATGAAATTTTTCTTCATCGGTATTTTCAGATAAATTATTATTATTTTCATCAACAACAAGAGCAGTAAAGCCTTGGTTATATTTCCCTGATTTGAGATTTTTTAACCAGTTTTCTTTAATTTCTTTTGTAAATTTCATAAAAGTTTTTTAATTGGCTGAAGATGTTTCTGCCATGATTAACCTAAAACATTCGAACGATATTGCTCCACAGCTATATTTACTTGGGGCAACATAATCAACTGGTCTGAGTTTTTCGCATACCATATTTTTAAATTTTAAATTGTTTACTATATTATGACAATAATTGTCAGATTTGCCAAAGAATAAAAACTACCTAATTACCAAAGACCTCGTATTTTTCAACTTGGTGCATTCGCATTGATGGTATTTGAAATAATTAGGTAGCTCAACCACTATTACTCATAATAGGCACTGTTCATTAAAGAACCTGTGTTATTCCTAAAACTTTAAATAATATTGAGATGTTTATATCTACGTGAGAATGGTATATTAATTAAAAAGTTTAGCCTTTGATATCATCTCGAGCTAAACTCAAACTTTTAAGCTAATGTATTTTCAGAAATAGAATTGAATAAATGTTGTATATCATTTAATGATACTGCTGTAGATGTTGCAAATATCCATTTAGCAATTTCATCAGCTTTAATCCAACCTTTAACACTATCCATATCTTCAAATTGAAAATCACTTGCTTCAGTCATATCCGCATTCCAGATAGCTATTTCAGCATTTTTAGATTTAACAGGATTAGAATGTAAATCTTCACGTAAGCTTTGGTGACAATATCTTCTTTCACAATAATTAGAAGGACCAAAAGCAACAGATATACATAATCCATTCTCAAATGTCATTGAGAAATTATGATTTAAATTTGATGTTAACATAAAATAAGTTTTTGAGTTTGAGCTACCATGCACTCCTTTTATTTAGAACTGTTTAACCTCTGTTCATGGAACATTAAAGAGAGAATAAAAACAAGCAGCCTAAACTGCTTGTTATACATTTGTTTTAAATGGAGAGGACTATTTCTTGTCCCAAAGAATTGCTTCCTCTATAGAAGAAACAACACAACCATTTGGCATAATAGCCATTTCTGATTTTTGTTAATTTTTATCTTAAAAATAATCCACGAACTCTTGTTACACAATTGTGTTGCCAATATTTGTATGAAATGGAATATATCACACCTTTTTTGGCTAATGTTTTGTTTACAAATTCATATTCAAACGTATCTTGATGTAGTTTTGTCACAACACAATTTGCTGATTTGAATTTAAATTGCATTCCGAGATTTACAGGAGCTAATGCTTTTCCTATAGAGGAAATATCTCCAGCCATAATAGCAAGAAAAAGAAAATTATATGTTTTCATAATAAATTAAAATAAGGAATTAAAAAATTAAGGCTGGCTTCCTACAACCGAGAAATACGGAAGATCACCCACGAGCCTTATAAGAATTTTCAAAAAGAAATTTAGCAAATGTACCACCAATTTCAATAACACCACCACCAATGTAAACAATTTCCTCTTGAGAAGGTAATAAATCAGGTGACGTTATGATAATTTTATCTGGTTTCATCGAAATTATATTAAGAATGAATAATAATGTTAAAGGAACAGATTAGAGACATGTTCAGGTCTTGTAATTAAAAGATGATGTTAAGGTTGTAATAACCTTTAGTACCTGTCACTGTATTAAGTAATAATGCAAGTCCAAATTTGTTGAACGATAACACTTTAATGTTTTTCACGATGTTTTTGTTTTATTTGTTTAAAATCTTATTTATTATTTTAATTAATCCTTTTTCGTTATAATTTTCTCTAAGCTCATCAATGTTTTTAAAATAAACCCAACGATGATAGAAATAATTACGCTCAGTGATAAGCTGAAAATCTATCACAAAGCAGGGTTTCCAACAAATATGAATTTCTAATTTTATCGCAACATCATTATCTTTGATAGGAAGAATAATACGATTATAAACTTTTTCGTATACAGCACTTTCAAGTGGTTTTAATAATTCTATCATAATAAATGTTTTATTGATGTTAAAGACCAAACCCAGATTTTTCACGAAGTCTTTGTAAACCTGCTAATCCTTTAATATCAGCAAATTTATCATCTATTATTTTATATTCAGCAGCACCAGGAAATAAACCCATAGCTTTTAATTTAGCTGTAACTACAGATGATGCCGAGATAATAATATCTTCAGCAAGAATACATGTTCTTTTAGAAGATAAAGGTCTAATAATAAAATCTTTCATAAAATGAATTTAAATGTATTGTTTTTCAATATAGTTTCTGGGAATAGTATTATGAGAACGATTTTGACCTTTTTGTAATAAATCGAGCTCTTCCTTAAAGCCATCAAATTCATCTTCTGTAATAACACCTTTACGATGAGCTTCATAAAGCAATTTAATTAATTTCATATAAGGCTTCATACCTATATCCACAAGAACTTCATACATTTTTGACATAACTTTGTATTTAAAAGTGGTTTATAATATAAATTAGGTATATGTTGCACCCAAATTATTTTTGTTCCGTGGCAATTTTTGAGAATTTTAGAGGGTTTTGAGGCTAAATACTTCCCCTTTTCCACTCATTTTGTATTAATTTCTTCTTGATAATGATAAATTTTCTTTATATGATGAATAAAATCATTCTTAGACCAAATATATTTCATCATATTACATTTCGTACAAGAGGAAACAGTATTATCAATAGTATATCCAAGTTTTGAATTAATTCTATCAATTCCAAAGCCTTCTCCTCCACAATAGTAGCAATTTTTAGCAGTTAATTTGGAAAATTCTTCAACAGAAAACTCGAACGCTATATTTTTCCTCTTAGCTCTTAATAAATAATTAACATACTTAGCAGGTAAACCTTTGAAAGAGTTTCGTTTTTTCTTAGGCAATATTATAGCTTCAACTTCTATAATAATTTCAGAAATAATAATTGGTTTTGCTTTGGGTTTATATACCTTCTTATGTTTAAGACGTTGTTGATTGTAGAATTCTATATCTTCAGGTGTAAAATTATTCATAATTAAAGATACGAATTATTCACCATTGAACATTAAACAAAACAGGAATACTATACCGAGATGGATTTAACTTTCAATCCACTATTCTAAATATAACAGCATCATCTTATGCTGCAAGTGTGTGTCATTAACACTCCTCTTGTATTTTCCTGTAAAGGGTTCAGAATTACACCAACCTAACAATACCTGCGTATAATACTGCGACTACGCTTTACTGACCCATTGTCAAGGGTAATCTAATTGAATAGATGTTTTTATAGATGGTTGTGTGTAATTCGCCCGAGCTAATTAAAACAAGACTATTGTCCTGTAAATGCTCCTAAGTGCCTATCACTATACAAATAGGAAAGAATGTTACACCTTTTGGTTCTATGACATCAGGTAGTGTAACGTGAGACTTGTATTACAGGTAATGCTTGCGCTTATTGTTCCTATAATTAGTCAACCTATTATTCGAGGGCTTCAACACCCCAACAATTGATACTCTGCTATTTTGAATTCAAGTATCAGGTGCTCCCATATATCCATCACTGAATAAATGGGAATAAAATGTTCCAAAGAAGTTCCTCATCAGCTTAAAGCTTTGGGAATGTTTCACGTGGAACAATCTTGTTATTTTGCGATATTAAGTCGCACGAAAAAGTAAAAGGACTTTCGTCCTTAATCTATTATTAAATAATCAA
>Ga0136611_10003792_pt1 | contig 10588 bp, 8 predicted proteins | sample AntDrymUQ2232306_2_FD_106645 | JGI IMG/M metagenome (GOLD analysis project Ga0136611, IMG submission 106645) | Polar desert sand microbial communities from Dry Valleys, Antarctica - metaG UQ223 (23.06) | ecosystem: Environmental > Terrestrial > Soil > Desert | place: Antarctica: Dry Valley... | reverse complement strand
TGTCGGAGTTGTTCATGGCGTCGATCGCCTGCTGGGCTTCCTGTTCGGTCGCCATTTCGACGAAGCCGAAGCCGCGCGACCGCCCGGTGTCGCGATCCGTGATGATTTGGGCCTTCGTCACCTGGCCGAACTGGGCGAACATGTCGGCCAGCTCTTCGTTGGTGGTGGTCCAGGGGAGATTCCCGACGTAGATGTTCGTGGCCATGCGCCTTCTCCAATCGAACGCCCGACCCGCGCGGTCCTCGGAACCGAAGGCCCATCTCGAAACGACTCGGACGGTCACGAACCCGCGATACGCCGGCCCCCGCAGACCCTTTCCTGCCGGAAAGTGCCCGCATGGTAGACCGGGTTTTTCCGACCGCCAAGAAGATTCCGGAAAAAAGATTCGGGTCGCGGATGGAGGCTCAGCGCGGTGCCGCGAGCGGCATCCGCGGCGGGGCCGTGGCCCACATCAATCGCACTTCTTCGGGGGTCAATCCGTAGGCGGCGTTGACGCAATCCGAAATGGTGCACTCGAGCGCATCCGCGCGGACGCCGAGCGCATGCAGGTCGGTCACGTTGCCGGCGTAGGTCTCGTGCAGCCCCTTCGCTTCGGCGACCGTGGGGTATCGCTTCGCCGGCAGGTTCTTCTTCACCTGCACCAAGAAATCCGCTTCGGAGAGCGCGGCCAGATCCGCGAGCCGCTTCGAGGGCTTCTCGATGCCGAACGTGAAGCGGAGCCACGCCAGCACCTCCCCGCGCGAGCTTTCGCTGCTGCTTGGTGATCTCGATGAGTTCGGCGACGGCGGCTTCGACGATGGTGCGCCGATTCGGCGTCGGGGAGGCTATTGGAAGCTGTTCGACAAGATAACCCATCGGCGAAAGCGCTTCGTCCTTGAGATGAACCAGTGTTCGCCAGTTGTGCCACCACATTAACGGGGAATTCAGAACACCAAGCAAGTACAAATCACCCGATGGTATGAAGAAGGTCTTGTCATTGCCGTACATGCCTGAGGTATCGAAGCAATATGAAGAGTGGTATTGAATGACCTGATATCCAATCTTTGGCTTTTCAAACTGTTGCCAGTAGTCGATGGAATCTTGAAGTTCAAACCACTTGTACGCACCGGCTTTGCGCCCTGGCCAATCCTTCATCACGGAGTTCTGCGGCTTTGGCTCCAAGCCTTCCCGAAACCCCTCTAAGTGTTTCTTGATTGCTGGAAACTGGTCGATGTCGATGCCGCGTCGGGCAAAAATCATCCATTCACCGGCCCACTCAGGATGCCAGCGGTCGATGTCTTGTCCTCGGAGATATTTTTTGATGACACTTTCACTATGGGCATCTTCACGAATCAGCTTATTTCGTGTCTCTACATCGATCACAAAAGCCTTATTGAAGCCTGTCAAGATACCTCGGTATGGTTTGCATGCTGCGAAGCCTTGCAGCGGCATGCCTATTGTCCTGATTTTTTCCATCAGCTTGGCGACGCCCGGTTCCTCCAAGCTCCACGGCTCCGAGCTCAACCGGCTGCGCGGCACCGCGATCCCCTCTTCCTGAATCTGGTTGCTCAAATCGTCGATGCGCAACTGCTCGCGCGGGATGATGCAGATGCGGACGTCCGCCGGCGGCTCTGCGGCCTTCGGCTTCTGCGCGACGAGGATGCAGGGGAACACGTCGGCATCGGGGAAGATCTGCTTCGCGTGGCCGAAATCGACGACCTGCTCGACCCACATCTTCTCGGAGTAGAGCTTCCGCAGCGTTTCGCCGTAGCCGGCCTTCATCCACTTGTTCGTCACGATGAACCCGAGCCGGCCCCCCGGCTTCAGCACCTTCAGGCCGAGTTCGTAGAAGTAGACGTACAAGTCGGCGACGCCGTCGAAGGCGTCGTAGTGCCGCTTCAGGTAGGGCTTGTCGGCGGTGATCCACTCCTGCCGGACGTACGGCGGATTGCCGATGACGGCGTCGAAGCCGCCGTCGCCCATCGCGGCCGGGAAGCGCTTCGCCCACGCCGCGAGCGGGGTATCGGAACCGCCGACGATGCTGTTCCCCTTCAGGATGTTCCCGTCGAGCGTCGTGAGTTCCTTGCCCGCTTCGGCCGTCTTGATCCAGCACGACAGGCGGGCGATTTCCACGGCTTCGCCGTTGAGGTCGATCCCGAACAGGTTGTTCGTGAGGATCGTCTTGTTGAAGTCGAAGAGCGAGGGGCCGGCGAGGGCCGTGCGGTAGCTCTGCGCGGCCGCGTATTCGATCATCAACCGCTCGAAGGCTTCGATCAGGAACGCCCCGCTGCCGCACGACGGATCGACGACGCGGATCGTCTGGAGTGCGGCGATCCAAGCGTCCCAGAACGCGACGAGTTTCGATTGCTCGCCGGGGGTGAGGTCTTTCGTGTCGAAGTCGCGGGGGGCGACGAACAATTTCTTGCTGCCCTTCGTGGCGCCATCGTGGTGTTCGGTTCGCAAACGCTCGAAGCGATCCGAGAAGACGGGGCCGAGCGTTTCTTCGACGATGTAGCGCGTCACGAAGTTCGGCGTGTAGAAAGCCCCTTCCTTCTTGCGCTTCGACGGGCCGACCTTCTCCGGAAGCGCTTCGGGATTCGCGTCGATCTGCCGGTGCATCTCTTCCAGGTCGGCGATGGACTGCTCGAAGATATGCCCGAGGATTTCCACGTCGATGAGCTTGCCTTCGCGCTCCGACGCGGGGTCGAACTCCCACTCCGCGAGGTTTTTGAAGCGCTCGCAGATGGCATCGGGCACATTCAGCGAATCGAGATACTCGTCCTCCTTGAAGAGGCCGCCGTTGTACTTCTCGATCTCCAGCGGCGGATCGCCCCCGTGAACGGCTTTGAAGAGGCCGACGAAGTTGTCCCAAATGGGTGCCCGGCGGAAGGCGTTCTTCTGCTCGTAGGCCCGTTCGATGATGTTCGACGGGAGCAAGGCGCGGTCTTCGCAGAAGGCGACGAACAGGACGCGGTCCAAAATCTTCTGCGTCGCGGCGAGCAGTTCGCCCGGCTTGCGGTCGGCGTTGTGCGTCCGCAGCGCGCCGAAGAGGTCGTTGCGGAGCTGCTTGTAGTCCGAGTAGAACTTGTCCGTGAGTTCGCGGCCGATCTTCTTCGATTCCGCGTAGAGCGAATCGAGGTGATTTGCCCCCGATTCGCCGATGATGCGCTCGACGCCGAGGAGGTAGACGAAGCGCTTCAGTTCGTCGTCTTTGTGCGCGAGCTGGTCGATCCGGAAGCTCTCGAACGTGCGCTCGTCGGCCTGCTTCGAGTAGATGCGCGTCTCGCGCATGTTCGTGACGACGTACCAATCGAGCCCGAGATTGCGGGCGTACGACAGGCACTGCCGCACGGCCGACTCGCTCCGCGACTTGAACGGCTTGTCGAGCGGATCGAGCGGGCCTTTGCCTTCGAGCACGAGGGACAGGGCTTCCTTCGCCCCGCCGAAGGTGCCGAAGGTGGCATCGGCGCGGTTGCTGTCCACCTGGATGTTCGCTTCGAGCTTCATCGAATAGGTGGGGCCGTCGGTCACCGGGCCGGTGTAGCCGAGGAGGTCGCCGAAGATCTGCGCGAGGAAGCCGGGGAGGAGTTCGGTCTCCTTCAGGCGATCGAGCTTGTCGGTGTCGAACTTCGCGGCCCAAGTCGCGAGCTTCTGCCGGGCCGCCAGCACGCGCGGCGGCAGGTGGAACGACCGCAGCTTCGGCTTGAGCGCTTCGGGTCGGAAGAGGGGCTTCGGCGCGGTGGACATTCGGAGCGCATCCCGAACGAGCGGAGATGGGAAGAGTCTACCGGATTTCCGGCCGGAATCATTTTTCCACGCCCTTCGCCTTCCCCTCCAGCCGCCGGTCGGCGGCGCCGATCAGCGTCCCCGTCTTCGGATCGACCGCGATGCTGTGCGCGTCCCCCTGCACGGCGGTCGCCGTCGCGTGGCCGAGCGCCTTCAGCTTCGCGTCGAGCTTGTCGCGGCCGGGGAAGTCCTCGAGCACGATGCGATCCGGGAACCACTGGTGGTGCATCCGCGGGGCATCGACGGCCGCGCGGACGTCGCCGCCGTAGTCCGCATAATTGAGCACGACGCAGAGCACCGTGTTGATGATCGTCCGGCCGCCGGGGCTGCCCGTCACGAGCGCGAGCTTGCCGTCCTTCAGCAGGATCGTCGGCGTCATGGAACTGAGCGGGCGCTTGCCGGGCGCGACCAGGTTCGGCTCGGTGCCGATGGCCCCGGCCCGCGTCGTGACGCCGGGGGCGTGGTTGAAGTCGGTCATCTCGTTGTTGAGGATGAATCCGGCCCCGCGCACCACGACCCGGCAGCCGAAGGCGTTTTCGAGCGTGTAGGTGTTCGACACGGCCAGGCCGTCGCGATCGACGATGCTGAAGTGCGTGGTGTTCTGCCCGCCGGGGGCGAGTTCGAGTTCGGGGGTCAGCGCTTCGCTCTTCGTGGCCGTGGCGAGATCGATCGACTTCGCCAGCTTGCGGGCGTGCTCCTTCGCGACGAGCGACTCGGGCACTTCGGAGAATGCGGGGTCGCCGAGGTGGAGCGCGCGGTCGGCGAAGGCGCGGCGCATCGCCTCGGCGACGAGGTGCGCCGTCTCGGCGCTCATCCACGGATTCTTCTTGAGGTCGTACAGTTCCAAGATGTTCAGAGCCGTGATGAGCGCCGTGCCGCCCGAACTCGGCGGCGGCGCGGAGAGCACTTCGTAATCGCGGTAGGTGCCGCGCAGCGGCGTGCGGCTCTCGGGCTGGTACGCTTTCAAATCGTCCCTTGAAATGAGTCCGCCGCCCGCCTTCATTTCCGCGATGATCTTCTCGGCGACTTCCCCCGTGTAGAACGCGTCGGCCCCCTTCTCGGCGATGAGTCGCAGCGTCCGCCCGAGGTCGGGCTGCTTCAGCACGTCGCCGGCCTTCCAGCCCCCCTCTGTGCCGAAGATGCGGCGGAACTCGGCGTTCGTTGTCTTCTTGTCGGCGATCACGCCGTTGAGTCGCCGCGCCAGCACCGCACTCACGGGGAAGCCCTCCTCGGCGAGTTTCGCGGCCGGGAGCACGAGATCCTTCCACGGGAGTTTGCCGTACCCCTTGTGCGCGAGGGCGAAGCCGCGCACGGTGCCGGGCACGCCGGCCGTTTTGATCGACTGATAATCGACCCCCTTCGCGAACATCTCCTTCGTCGCGGCGGCGGGGGCCAACTCGCGATAGTCGATGAACGCCGGCTTCCCCGTCGGCCGGTGGATGAGCAGGAAGCCGCCGCCGCCGAGGTTCCCCGCTTCGGGCCAAGTAACGGCCTCCGCGAAGCCGACGGCCACGGCCGCATCGACGGCGCTGCCGCCGTCCGCCAGCACGTCGGCACCGACGTCGGTCGCCAAAGGCGAGACGGAGACGACCATCCCCCCGGAGGCCGTCTCCGCGGATGCACTGGGAACGAACGCGAGGATCAGGAGCAGGGCGACGGCGGAGCGCATGGGCCGATCCCGAGGGGGAGGAAAGGGATGCGGCTAGGATAGGGAAGCGGGGGCACGGGTGCCCGATCGGTACCAGCCCGCGTCGAGCAGGCGGGCCTTCAATAGCGCCGCGATAGAACTCGGGTTCCCGATCACTTGCGTCGGATCCTCATTGCTCTACATCAGCAGGGGAAATGAAGGATCGGAGTATCGGCATGCGCATCGGCATCGCGTTTGACCTGAAACCCGCAGAGCCGCTCCTCGCCGGGGCGCCGGACGACCTCCACGAGGAGTTCGATTCCCCCGCCACCATCCGCGCCATCGCCGACGCGCTGCGCGCGCTCGGGCACACCGTCGCCGAACTCGGCAGCGGCAAGCCGATGATCGAAGCGCTGCTGGCGAACCCGCCGGAGTTCGTTTTCAATTTCAGCGAAGGCACGGGCGTCTCGCGGAACCGCGAAGCGCGCGTGCCGGCGCTTCTGGAAATGCTCGGCATCCCCTACACCGGCTCCGACCCGCTGACACTCGCGCTGTCACTCGACAAGGACTTCACGCGCCGCATCGTCGCCGACGCCGGAGTGACGATCCCCAAAGGGTTCGTGCTCCAGCCGCCGAAGCGGCCGTACGACGGCGAGTTCGCCGAGTTCCCGCCGCTGCTCGCCGAGAGCGGGCTGACGCTGCCGGTGATCCTGAAGCCGACGTGCGAAGGGTCGAGCAAGGGCATCCGCGACCGCTGCCTCATCGAGACGGCCGAAGCGTTCGGGCCGATGGTCGTCGAACTGTGGGAAGCGTACCGGCAGCCGGTGCTCGTCGAGGAGTTCATCGCTGGCGACGAGGTGACCCTCGGCATCTTGGGGAACGACCCACCCGAGGTGCTCGGGATGATGCGCGTCGTGCCGAAGACGGCCACGGATCGGTTCGTCTACAGTTTGGAAGTGAAGCGGAACTACGAGGCGATGGTCGAGTACGAGTGCCCGCCGAAGCTGCCGGGGGGCGTGCTGCGGGACTTGGAGCAGAGCGCGCTCGCGGCCTACGAAGCCGTCGGTTGCCGGGATGTGGCGCGTTTGGATTACCGCATCCGCGACGGCGTGCCGTACTTCATCGAGGTGAATCCGCTGCCGGGGCTGAACCCGGTGTCGAGCGATTTGGTGCTCATCGGCAACGCGGTGGGCGTGCCGCACGCGGCGATCGTGAAGCGGATTTTGGAAGCGGCGATGATGCGGGTGGGTGTAGAGTGAGGGGTGTGGATCGGTGAAGCAGGAGAAAACCATGAACAATGTGACGACCGCCGAGGTGGCGATCCCCGAGGCCCTTTTGTCCCGCGTCGCGCGCGGAGAGCAAATTCTGATCACGGCGCTCGGCAAACCCGTGGCTCTGCTAACGTCCCCGCCCGCGGTCGATGACTGGACCCCGGAACGCAAAAAGGAGATTCAAGATTCGATAGCCAGGATGAAACGCCTCCGAGACGAAAATGGGCCGACGCTCGGCCCCGACTTGACCATCCAACAACTGCGAGATGAAGGTCGTCGATAACGGAGGGGCACTCGATGGCAGCGGCAAACGGCGCAATTCGTGAGGAGTTCATATTGGACTGCTGCGTCGTGATGGCGTGGTTTTTCGCCGATGAGCGAAACGACTACGCCGAAGAAATCTTCGCCGCGATGCCCGTCTGTCTCACCCACGTATCGCAGCATTGGCGTTTGGAGATTGGACACACTTTGCTGGTGGGCGAGCGGCGGGGGCGATGCACCGAGCAACAGTCGGCGGCGTTCCTCGCGGATTTGAAGATCCACCGGATCCGCCTCGATACCGAAACCGACACGCACGCATTGGCCGGAACACTGGCTCTCGCCCGACGATTCGGGCTTACGACGTACGACGCCGCCTACCTCGAACTGGCCCTGCGCCGCAACCTCCCGCTCGCCACCATCGATCGACCGCTCGCGAAAGCCGCCGCCCTCGCCGGCGTGCCCCTCTTCCAGCCCCCGAAGCCCACCCCATGACCGACCCGCGCGTCCTGATCGTCTACAACGAACCGGTGCTGCCGCCCGACCACCCGGACTACGGTTCCGAGTCGGACGTCCTCTACTCCGCCAAAATCGTCCGCGAGAGCCTGACGGCCCTCGGTATCCCGAACGCCTCCTTCGGCGTCACGGACGACCTCCCGGCGCTCCTCGCCCGATTGCTCCTCCGCGACTTCGACGTCGTCTTCAACCTGTACGAGGGCACCGCCGACTTCTCGATCACCGAGGTCTACTTCACCGGCCTGCTCGAATGGCTGCGGATGCCCTACACCGGCTGCCCCTCCACGACGCTCGGCATCGCCCGCAACAAGGCGCTCGCGAAGCAGCTCTTCAAAGCCTCCGGCATCCGCACGCCCGATTTCGTCCTGCTCCACGACGACGCCGTGCCGCCGCTCGATCTCGGCTGGCCGCTCATCGTGAAGCCGGTCGCGGAGGACGCCAGCGTCGGCATCGATCAGGGGTCGGTCGTGTCGAACGAAGAGGAACTGCTGGCGCGCGTGAAGTACGTCCGCGAAACCTACGGCGGATCGGTGCTCGTGGAAGAGTACATCGCCGGCCGCGAGATCCAAGTATCGCTCGCGGAACTCGGCCCCGAGGACGGGCCGACGGTGCTCTCGTTCTCGGAGATCGCCTTCAAGGCCGCCGCCGCGAAGACGCTCTGGCCCGTCTACACGTACACCGCGAAGTGGGACGAGGAGAGCGACGAGTACAAGTCGGCCCCCGTCGTCGTCGGGGCGAAGGTCCCCGCCGCCGTGCGCGACCGGCTCAACGAAACGGCGCGGCGCGCCTTCCGATTGCTCGACTGCCGCGACTACGCCCGCGTCGATACCCGCGTCACCGCCGACGGCGAGGTGTACGTGCTCGAACTCAATCCGAACCCGTCGATCACGAGCGTGATGATCGATCAGGGCTTGCCGTCCGTCGGCTACACCTACGATCAGTTCATCGGCGTCGTGGTGCGGAACGCCGCGGCCCGACTCGCCGGTCGGACCGGCGAGCGGCGCAAGCGGGGCTGAGCACTCCGTAGCGGAACTCGCCAGAGTTCCGACGCCCTCCACCGGGGTTGCAGTCGGAAGGCTGGCGACTTCCGCTACGAAACCGAGAACTCCCATGCCCAAGACCCCCCTGCTCGTCGTCAACGGGGCCACGGCCACGTTCGATTGCTCCTTCGGGCGCGGCTGCCCCGGCATCTGCTGCCAGCACGGCGAACCGAGCGTGACCCCCGCCGAGTACGCCCGCATCAGCGAGAGCTTGCCGAAGGTGATCCCGCACCTGCGGCCGGAAGCAGCGAAGTCGCTCGAAGCGCAGGACTTCACCGGCGCTGACGTGAAGCTCGGCAACCCGATGGTGCGCGTCGTGGACGGCTGGTGCCTCTTCTTCAACGAGGGGTGCGTGCTGCACAAGGTCGGCGCGCTCGAGGGGGATTTCTCGAAGTACAAGCCGATCCAGTGCACGATGTTTCCGCTCGAACCGAACGGCGACGGGAGCTGGTACGTCCGCCAGTGGCACCTCGAAGGGGAGGAGTGGAACGACCTCTTCTGCCTGAACCCGGCGAACACGCCGCTGAAGGCCGTCGATACGCTCGCCCCGGAGATCGCGGTCGCAGAGACGCTGGGGCCGGACTTCGCCTGGGAGTGAATCAGTCCCCTTTCTCGGCGCATTCGAGGAAGCGCATCTGCGCGAGCGCCAGCAGCGCGGTGCGGTCGGCGCGGACGTTGCCGCTCGTGTGCGACGCGCAGACGCCGCCGAGCAGGAACTGGGTGCGGAAGCCCTTCTCGAAGTGGACGGTCGATTCCTCGGTGAACTGCAACCCGCGCGCGAAGCCGAGGGCCGCGAGGCAGGCGGCGCGGTACTTCGCGTGGCGCGCCGCATCCGGCACTTGGGCCGCGAGGGCCGTGGCGCAGGCGAGCGCTTCGGCGAAGCCGGCGTTCGAGGAATCGGCTTCCGCAGCCCCCGCCACTTTGAAGCCGCCGACGCTGCGGGCTTCGCGGAGTTCCCCGGCCGCATACTGGCAGGCGCAAAGCGCGTCGGCCATCTCGCAGGCGAACTCGGCGACGGTCGCGGTCTTCGTCCGCAGGTACTGTTCGCACGCCGCGGGGAGCATCGACCCGGCGAAGAGCGGCGACGGGTGGGCCTTGAACCACTCGCGGGAGTGCTTCATCCCGGCGATGAGCGCATCGCGCTTCCACTGTTCGGACTTGGCGCGGTCGCTGGCGAGCAGCGCCTGGAAGCAGAGACCGGGATAGAGATTTGCGCCGTCGGGATCCGCCTTCTTCAGATCGGCGCCGTCGCCGTATTGCACGGATCCATCGGACTGGATCTGCTTTTTCAGGAAGGTGACGAGCTTCTCCCCCTCCGCGACGAGCTTCGCATCGGGGTTGGGCAAATCGTGGATGGAGAGGACGATCAGCGAGGCCAGTCCGACGCGGTTGCACTTCGCCGACTCCGCAATCGGCATTCGGCAGTTGGCATCGGCCGGATCGATCTTCGTGAGGGTCAGCAGCGCGAGTACCGCTTGGGCGGCGCAGACGCCGAACTTCTCGTCGCCGGTGAAGCGCGCCGCGCGGCAGAGGCCCCAGCAGGCGGTCGCTTGGCTCAGGTCGCCGAGGTCGTCGAGCGGCCGGGCGAGGGCCGGGTTCAGCCCGCCGAGGAAGCGTCCGTCGGGCTGGTTCATGCGCGTGAGCCACGCCGCGGCCGTGCGCGTACTCGTCACGCATTGCACGGTGTCGGCGGAGCAGGCGCGCAGGTTCTTCTCGAACCGCTCGATGGGCGCTGCGGTCTTGGACGCGGCCGCGGGCGTGACGGGGCCACCCGGCCGCGTGACGCTCGGCGGCAGGTAGGCCGGGGCCGCCGGTGTGACGGCCGGAGGAAGTGGAACGGGCGGCACCGGATCTTGGCCGACGGCGATCATCCCGAACCCGAGCAGCAGAATCCCCGCGAGGGGCACCATCGAAATCCGCGCGCGCATGGCCGAGCCTCCTTGCCCAGAATCGTCGAGCGGGTAGTGGACTGGAAAATGCCGATCGCCGCAAGGCGAACTGCTTTCGGGGCACCGATCCCCGCGCTTGCCGCTACACTGAATTTTGCCCGCTCCGCCGCCATCCTCGGGGAATCGCCATGGGATCCGTCGTCCGCCGGTTCGGAGTCTCGC
>Ga0136611_10003791_pt1 | contig 10588 bp, 7 predicted proteins | sample AntDrymUQ2232306_2_FD_106645 | JGI IMG/M metagenome (GOLD analysis project Ga0136611, IMG submission 106645) | Polar desert sand microbial communities from Dry Valleys, Antarctica - metaG UQ223 (23.06) | ecosystem: Environmental > Terrestrial > Soil > Desert | place: Antarctica: Dry Valley... | reverse complement strand
GTGAGGGCACGTCGACGATCGAGAATCCGCCGATGACCGCCTTGGCTTCCGGGTACGGGCCAGCGGTGACCGTTCCGTCGGTGGCTACGACGCTCGCGCGCTGACTGACCACCCCGCTGCCGAACACCCACACGCCGGCGTGCTTGGCCTCCTGGACCACCTTGTGCGCGGCCTCGGCCACGTCGGGCAGCTCCTCTTCGGGGAAGGTCATCGCGCCGTCATCGAACGAGATCAGGTATCGCGTCATCTCATGGCTCCTTTTCCTGGCGGCCTGTTCCGGCAGCCTCGTACCCCTGCGACGAACGCCTTGCTCCAGATCCGACAGGCTGCCCATCGTCCGGTAGTGTACGTACATGTTCTAGCGAGCGGATGACGAGTTGTCAAGGTGCCGTCCGGTACGTCTCTGCCGCGCCAACTGCACATATGTGGCAACCATCATGTGGCGAGGTCTGCCACGCACCCGGTTGCGCGCCTCGTTCGTCACGATCCGCAACAGCCAGGGCTGGAACGGAGCACCCTCCCGGAAGGTGGCGAGCGCGTCAAAGGCTTTGACGAACGCTTCCTGCGTGGCGTCCTCCGCTTCGCTGGCGTCGTGGATGACGAGGTAGGCGGCCCGGAACGCGACGGTCTGGTAGCGCAGGACGAGCCGACGATATGCCTCGACATCGCCGGCGCGTGCCTGGACTGCCAGCGAGCGATCATCCATTGGACTCCCATCCACTCGACTGTCTACGACCGTCACATGATATACACCGCACTGCGCCCAGATGATTCAACATTGGTGGTGCGTGTCACGTTTTCGAGACATCATCACCGAGTCGCAAAAACCGTCCATTCTGCACAATCCACTGATGACCAACGAAGGGAATCTGTCGTGCCAGGCATCGATCGGAAAGACGCGACACGTTGGTGGGATGAGCGGGGGAGTGGCGAGGCAGTCCTGCTGGTCCACGGTGGCCTCTTCGATCCGATGACTGGAGAACGCTTCTGGATCGCACCGGGTGTCGCCGGGGATCTGGCCGCTGCCGGCTACCGTGTTCTGACGCCTGACCGGCGCTTCTCACCTGGCCGGACGAGCGCCGACTTCGGCGTCCACACCTGGCACACCGAGGCGGACGATCTGGCCGCCATCCTCGATGCCGCAGCAGTCGAGCAGGCACACGTTGTGGCTGGCTCGAACGGCTGTTCCGCTGCCGCGTGGCTCGCGCTGTTCCACCCAGCCCGTGTCAGGACGCTCACCTTCTGCTGGCCCGCCGCGCCGACGACAGTCGCAGGCATGACCTCGTTCGAACAATCCGCCGCCGCTGTCGAGCGCGACGGCCCTGCCGCCTATCTCGACGCTTTACGACGCGACGGCGTCCCACGGCCCGGCGAAGCGCGTCCTGGTTTCCCGTTCGGCTTCGCGCTGTTGCACGATCGCCGGACGGCCAACTCGTTCCTGTCGATGTCCGGAGCGGACGCCGCCCGCGTCTTCCGCGAGACGGCTGCCGCGCTCCTGCCCGGTCGCCCGATCCGAGGTCTAACCCGCAACGACGCCGCCCGCCTCGGCAACTGCGGCATCACGATACGCATCATGCCCGCCGAACCGGAAGACCTGTATCACCTGCGCGCGGTCGCCCATACGCTGCTCGACGCCATCCCCGGGGCAACGCTGACACGCGGCTTCCCTGTCCCACCGTCGCGCTTCTTCGCGGGGGCGCGAGAGGAGTTTGCGAGGGAGTTGCTCACGTTCCTCCGGTAGGGGCGATCATCGCAATGTCGCCCTCCCTCGTTGCCCCAGCGCGTTGGGCAGGGAGCAGGGCGACATTGCGATGATCGCCCCTACCGGAGGGTTAGGTTGGTACCGATTATGACGTGGCCGTCACACCCACAACGCTGGAGGTCAACTCGCCACCGAACGCGGTCGGGAAGCCAGCGGCAGTCGTCAACGCAACCCGTGCGTCAGCGTCGTAGGCCGCCAGACGGACGCGGGCGCAGCGGACGCTGACGCGCGTTCCCGGCGAGATGTCGATGTGCGACGGCTGGTTGGACTGGAGCGTGACGCCGCAAGGGAGCTGGACGCGGTAGGTGAACTCGGCGCCGTGGAAGATGCGCGACTGGACGACGGCGATCCCCTCAGGATCGACGGTCAAGGTCACGTCGCGCGGGCGCAGCAGCAGGTCGACGTTGTCTGGCCCCGGTGGGCCGTCGATCGTGAACTGGCCGACATCCGAGCTGGCAACCGCCCCGGCGATCCGGGCCGGGACGAAGGTGCCGAGGCCGACGAAGCTGGCAACCGCCCGTGTGGCCGGGTAGTGGTAGACGACATCTGGCGTGTCGATCTGCTCGACCCTGCCACCCAGCATGACCGCCATCCGGTCGGCGACCGTCATTGCCTCCTGCTGGTCGTGGGTGACGAGGACCGCCGTCGTCCCGACCGCCTTGAGCAGCTCGCGCACTTCAGTCCGCATCTGGACGCGCAGCTCGGTGTCGAGGTTGGAGAACGGCTCATCCAGCAGCAGGACATCTGGCTTTGGAGCGAGCGCACGCGCCAGCGCGACGCGCTGCTGCTGCCCGCCGGAGAGCTGGTGCGGGTAACGGTCCAGGAACTCAGTCAGCCCGGCAAGTTCGGCCAGCTCACGCACACGCTCCTCGCGTTCACGCTTCGAGGAACGGATGAGGCCGAAGCCAATGTTCCCAGCGACCGTCAGGTGCGGGAAGAGCGCGAAGTCCTGAAAGACCATGCCCACGCTACGCTTCTCGGGCGGCACGTAGCCACGGCCATCGTCCATGACACGCCCGTTGATGCTGACACTGCCAGCATCCAGCCGCTCGAACCCCGCGATCAGCCGCAGCGTCGTCGTCTTGCCGCAGCCGCTCGGCCCCAGCAACGCAACGATCTCACCCGGCTCGACATCGAACGAGACATCCCAGACGGCAGGGCTTGCCCCACCAGCAAACTGCTTCGTCGCGCCCGACAGGACAATGCTCTGTGTACTCACCGATTCACAACCGTTCGGTAACGTCCCTCGACTCCCTGTGACTATTGTAACCCGAGTTGATGCATCGGGATTCGGGACACGGGATTCGGGGCAGGGTAGCGCCGTTCGCTGCCCCCGAATCCCGTGTCCCGAATCCCGACCCCGTCACCGATCCTCCCGCCACGCCACCAGCACGACCGGCACAGCGGCGATGATAATCAGGATGAGCGAGGGCGCGGCGGCGCGCGCCCAGAAGCCTTCGGAGGTCGCGCCCCAGATGCGGGTGGCGAGCGTGTCGAAGCCGGTCGGGCGCAGGAGGATCGTGGCTGGTAGCTCCTTCATGACCGTCAGGAAGACGAGCGTACCGCCCGAGAGCAAACCGGGGCGAACGAGCGGGCCGGTGACGCGCCACCAGACGCGCGGCGTTGTGTGGCCGAGGCTACGGGCGGCTTCCTCGATGTGCGGGTTGACCTGCAGGAAGCTGGCGCGCAGCGCGCCGATCGCCTGCGGCAGGAAGCGGATGACATAGGCGACGACCAGCATCACCAACGTCTGGTAGAGCGGGCGGGCGTAGCGGATGCCGAAGAAGACGAGCGAGAGGGCAACGACGATCCCCGGCAGCGCGTAACCGGCGTAGGTGACACGCTCGATCAGCCCCGTCAGCCGTCCCGGAAAGCGCACCGAGAGGACGACGACCGGCGCCGCCACGAGAACCGTGACGACCGCCGCCAGCAGCGAGACAACAGCCGAGTTCAGCGCCGCGTCCCAGATCAGCCGCAGCGGTTCACCGGCCCGCAACCCGCGCACCAGCCAGTAGGTGACGATCCCGACCGGCATCACCAGCGCGAAGCCGACGATCGTCCCGCAGTAGCCCAGCCCAGCCCACTTCCAGCGCCCGAGCCTGACGATCCGCGCCGGACGACTCGCGCCACTCGTGCTGCGATGGTAGCGCCTGTCGCCGCGTGTCCACGCTTCGAGCGTCAGAATCGCGCCGGTCAACCCAACCAGGATCAGCGCCAGTCCAGCCGCCAGCGTCCGGTCGAACGCGCCACGATACTGGTTGTAGATCGCGCGGGTGAACGAATCGAACTGCAACAGCGAGACAGCCCCGAAGTCGCTCAACGTGTAGAAGGCGACCAGCAGCGCGCCAGCCGCGATGGCAGGCCGCAACTGCGGGATAGTTACCCGTCGGAACGTCTCCCAGGCGCCAAGCCCCATCGAGCGCGCCGCCTCCTCAAGCGAGGCGTCCAGCCCCGACATCGCAGCCCGCAGCGGCAGCAGCACATACGGGAACGAGAACAGGATCAAGGTCAGCGACGCACCGAACAGCCCGTAGATCTCCGGCAACCGCTCGATCCCGAAGGACCGCTCCAGCCAGCCCTGGAGAATCCCGCGCGGCCCGAGCGTCGCGATGACGGCAAACGCGCCGACATACGAGGGAATCACGAGCGGCAGCGCCGTCGCGATCGTCCAGAAGCGGCGGCCCGGCAGATCGGTCCGCGTCGTCAACCAGGCCAGCGGCAGCGAGATCGAGATCGTCCCGAGCGTCACAGACAACGCCAGCAGGACGGTGTTACGCAGCACCGTCGCCGTCCGGTCGCGCCAGAGCAGGTCGAGCAGCTCCCAGCCACCCTCCGACGCCCGGATCACCAGATAGACCAACGGCGAGACCATCAACAAGGCGACAACCACCGCCGGAAGCCAGAGCGCGACCGGCGCGCCAGTCATCAACCGCTTGCGTCGGACGGCCATCACAGGCGTCGCGGGAAGAGGAGTGGGTTGACTCATCAGCAGCCACCACAACCGAGGGAGTTGGAGCTCAGCGAAGACGGGCGATTTCCCCCTGTCGTCCAGAGCCGCAGCGAAGGACCTCTCCTCGTTCGCGTTTCGACCGGTCGGGGCCGAGGAGGTCCTTCGCTGCGGCTCTGGACGACAGGGGGAAATCGCCCACTGACCAAACAGCGCATCTCATCAGTAGTCGGAATCCAGCAACCCATACCCTTCATTCAGCCATACCCGTCAAAGCAAAGACACCCCTTCTCCCAGAATTGGGAGAAGGGGCTGGGGGATGAGGTCCGAAACCCGCTACAGGATGCCCACATCCCGCAGCATCTCAAGCGTCCCTTCAAGGTCGGAGAGGTCGGAGAGGTCGATATCAGGCGTCTCGATCTCTTCGAGCGGGACGAGGCCAGGGTCGCCCTCGACGCCCTCGATCAGCGGATACTCGAACGTCTCGTCGGCGAAGTACTGCTGTGCCTCGCTGTCGAGCAGGTAGCCAACGAAGGCGTTGGCCAGCTCCTGGCTGCCGGTCGCGAGGACACCAGCGCCAGCGACGTTGATCAACGCGCCCGGATCGCCGTCGCTGTGGATGTAGTTCTCAGCCGGCAGCTCTTCGCTCGCCTCGGCCTTCTGACGCAGCAGGTAGTAGTGGTTGACAAAGCCGGCGTCGATCTCGCCAGCGATGACGGCGTTCACGATCGGGTTGTTGCCCTCGTAGACGGTGATGTCGTTGGCGACCATTCCTTCGAGCCACTCGCGGGCGACATCGTCGCCACGCTCGACGCGCAGGGCGGTCACGAACGCCTGGAATGATGCGTTGGTCGGCGCCCAGCCGAGGCGTCCACTCCATTCTTCGTCGGTAAAGTCGAGGATCGAAGCCGGGATGTCGGCCTCTGACAGCGCCTCGGTGTTGTAGACGACGGCGCGGGCGCGACCGCTGATGCCGACCCACTGGCTGTCCGGATCGCTGAAACGCGGATCGACACGGCTGAGGATGACCGCCGGCAAATCGGCGAACAGCCCCTCCTGGGCAAGCGCGCCGAGCGCGCCGGCATCCTGCGAGAAGAAGACATCGGCGGGGCTGGAATCGCCCTCTTCGAGGAGCAATGCCGCCATCTCCGCCGAGTCGCCGTAGCGCACCTGAACCGTGACGCCAAACGCCTCGCCGAACTGATCGAGGATCGGCTTGACCAGTTCCTCGCTGCGGCCCGAGTAGACGACCAGCGTCTCGCCCTCGAAACCGCCGGTTCCGGTGGCCGGTGACGCCGCGTCAGTTGGGCTGGCGTCCGGGCTGGCGGCTGTCGTTGGCGACGCAGCACTCTCGCCGGTCGTCGCCGTTGCGGCTGTGTCGCCGGTCGATGCCGTCGCGGTCGTTCCCGCGCCGCTGCCGGTCGCCGGGGTCGTCCCGCCGTCATCATCCTCGTCGTCGCCGCCACAGGCAGCCAGCAGCGGCAGGACACCCATCGCAACCGCGCCACCGGCCATCGCCCGCAACAGGCCACGGCGGCTCATCGCGCGGCTACGCATGTATCGTTCGAAATCCATGTCTCCCCCTCCGGGCATCCTCTCAGGAGGACGCCACATCACTGCCTGAGCCATGCGCTATACTCCCCGACTGCCGGAGATCAGTCAGGACGGCTCAATCCCGACTGATTTAGTCGGGATTAGCATACGAGGGTGTCGCCTGCTTGTCAACGGTCATTCTGACCGTGGATCTCGATCTTGATAGATACCGCTTGAAGCGTGGGTTCGGGTGATAGACTGCGCCGCATGAACGCCAGCGAAATCCTGTCGCGACGATTATTTGGCCAGCGGGTCGCCGGGACTCCGTTCGAGAAGCCTGAGGATGTCGTGCGCTGGCTGGGCTGCGTCCAGTCCCAGGATTACACGGGCGCGCGCTGGTCGGTCGGGCAGCGCGTCGCGAATTGCACAGACGCCGATGTCGCGGCGGCGTTCGACGCCGGGCGCATCCTGCGTACCCATGTCCTGCGGCCAACCTGGCACTTCGTGTTTGACTGAACACTGACGACACCATCTGTGCCGGTCGGGGCAAGCAGCATATCCTGAGCCGGGCTGATATCTAAGGGAATGCTGGCCGTCACGGCAAAGCGCGGCTCATGCCCACTTTTAAAGACTATGACTTTGACCCCTAGCGCGGTCAGCAAGAGCCGTTTATCGTCGTTAGTCAGGGCGTCGGTATCGTCTAAAACGGCTCGCATCGCCTCAACAAAGGCAAGGGCGCTCGACAGGTCAGACTGCTGGGTCTGCCATTGGCGCTGGCGTTCAAGCAAATTGGCCTCTTCGGTTTCGAGCATCATATGGTGGGCGGTTAGGGCCTTAATCTCGCCCATCATTAACGTGGCTAAATCGTCGTCGTCTACGTCAGCCAGCCGTCTGGTCCGGTTGTTGCGCTTTCGGGCCGTGTTGGCCAAATGGCTCTGGACAGTCGCAAGCGACCGGGCGACCGGGTCTGATGCTGACTGGGTGTCTAAGGGGTTTGAGAGTGCCTGTACGTCCCTGAGCGGGGCGATAACTCGCTCCCAGACTTGCTGGTCGAGTCGTTCGCTAATAATCTTTGGACGGCCATCGCATGATTCGCGATGACCTTTATTCCCGTTGCAGCAATACTGCTTCTGGTCGTAACGAATGACCGAGCCGTCTGCTGCGATATATTGGCGGTAGCCGTCTTTCACCCCCATCTGGCGACCGCAATGGCCGCAAAAGCAGTATCCATTTCTCAATAAAAAAGCGTCGGGACGCTTGATCTTTTTAGGCGCGTTGGCCCGCCCCGCTTTGAGCGACTGGTTAGCAGCCTCAAACAGGCTGTCGCTGATGATGCGCGGGACTGTCCCTGCCGGGAGTTCAATTTCGCCCTTCCACGCAAACGCCCGGCCTGTGTATCGTTCGTTGACTAATAGGTGGCTGACGCTGGCGCCATTCCAGCAGTGCCCGCCAGTTGCGGTTGGAATGCCAGCAGCCGTGAGGTCGGCGGCAATCTTCCTGAGCGACTGACCAGCGGCCTTTTGCTCGAAAATCCTGACCACAATTGGCGCGGTCGCTTCATCTATATCGTAGGCTGACCGGGTTGCATCCCGAAACTTAAAGCCGTATGTCGGGCGCTTGGACGCGGTCAACTTCCCTGCTCTTGCTCTGGCTTTCCGGCCTGCCTGCGTTCTTTGCTTGATCGCTTCGACCTCTTTTTTACCCACGAAGCCCTTTATAAACTGAATCAAGCCGCCCTCGTCAGTCGCTTCGATTGTGTCATGGATGGCCCTAATTTCGACGCCAGCTTTAGCAGCCTCAGTCAAGACGTAGGCGACATGCAATGGGTCACGACTCAGGCGGTCGGTTCTCCAAAAATAGGCAATCTCGAACCGGCCCGAATGGAAGTCAGACATCAGCCGCCCCATCTCAGGGCGTGTCCAGAGGTGGAGGCCGCTGTGATGATCCTCGTACCACTCGATAATCTCGCAGCCATCAGCGGCAGCCTGCGCGACGATGTCCCGGCGTTGAATCTCAGGGCCGTACTGGTCTGCCTGCTGGCTGGTTGAGACTCTGATGTACCCGGCTGCTTGCGTCATGCTGGGGCCTTTCTACCTGTGCGTCAGTACAGTTTCTGCCGCGACGTGCGACATCTGAGGCCGTTTTTAGATACTTGATAATTGAGGAAAAAACAGTATCAGTCCCCAGCGCGCTCTCGTAGCGAGTGTTCGAGCCGTCTGGCTTGGGCGATGCTGCTCTCTAAGAAACTGCTGACTTCTGGCCGGAGATCGGTCATAGACGCCAGTGCGGTCTGCCAGCTTGCTAGCGTCGCCAGCGAGTCGCCCTCTTCTACGACGGCTTCACCATGCGCGGCTGCAATCAAGACGGTTTGCTCGATTTGGAGCGCTGCAGCTAACTGGCGCAACATGCGTGGCTTGGGAAGATAACCCGGCCCGGCCAGTCGTTCCCAGCGCGATACCTGACTGACAGCGACTGGCTTGCCCGCGCTGGTGATGAGCAAGTCGGCTAGCTGTTGCTGCGACATACCGAGAATTTCGCGGCGCTCTTTAATGAGCCGTCCGAATGTCCCGGCAGGCCGTGTCTTGGGCTGTTCCACTTTGCTCTCTCTCTGGGGATGCGACTGAATCAAGCATAGCACAAGATTGCAAGGTTGACACCGACCTGTTTATAGGTGTATCGTCTTAGTCAAGGTGTTCGGGCCGACAATTACGTCACTTCGCCCGGCCTTCGGTATCGCTAGCCACATATGTGACGAGTGGCGGGATTGACCGAGGTCGCGGCGTGTCTACTAAGCCAAACGATACTCCAACCAAGAGCCAGCCGCCCATTATCCGGGCGCTGCTGGCATGTCCATCAGGCCGCATGTTTTTGGAGCGCTGGTTTGCCGTTGCTCAGGCGCGGCTAGAGAATGAGTCCACTAAAAGCAACGAGGGGCTAAACATTAAAGTAAACCCTGCGACACAGGCTAAAGGCTAAAAGGGAGACAGACCACGATGTTGACCGCAGTAAAAATAGCCCCTCGACTCATCGACCCCGAAACGCTGGGCCGCGTCGAAGCCGCCGCACATGAGCTGCTGAGAGCGACAGCGCAACCAATGGCCAACGCGCCAGATTAATTCACGCAATCAACGAACTCACGCAGGCACAGAGCGGCTTGCTAGAGGGTGTTATGCATGTTGCAACGTCCGCCTGCAATCACTCACATTTCTCAATCAGCGTACGTTCGCGACGGTCTGAGCGATCTATCGTCGGTTGATGACGGCAAGGCCAGCGTCACACAGGCTGGCATAGCTCGGAGTTGGCATCAATACCGCGTACGTTCGCAAGTGTAACGATTTGCAAGTGCATAACACCCTCTAGTTATTCGTTAGGCAAACGTCGTCGGCTCGTCGCTGTTCCTCTATACGTCATGACCATTTAGTAGCGACCCGGACGTGGATGATCGAGGAGACGACTCAATCCCTGCTGTGTTGCGTCGTCTGACAAACTCATGTTGGAGCGTAGTGCTTGTCCCAAAGCCAAGCCTTCCTCTATATTACCGTCATGCCAGCGAACAGCGGGGTTGTTAAGCACCGGGGATGCTGCATGCCTTCTGTTACGGTGTTACGGTGTTATCGAGTGCTGATGCAGAGACCCAATTTAGGAACGGATTTGTGGATGCATTTAAGCATCTGCGCGATGTGTCGCATCCGGATTTCCCGATGACAGTATATTACGCATTCAAGCAACAGGAGGATAATATTGCCGACAATGATACTCAGCGGTCATCCACTGGTTGGGATACGATGTTATCCGCGCTCATCGGTACGGGATTCCAGATAACAGGAACGATGCCAGTTCGTGCTACAAAGAAGGCCCGAACCGTTGCTCACGGGACAAATGCTCTTGCATCAGCGATTGTACTTGCGTGCCGACCACGTGATTTAAATGCCCCCGTTTTGACGCGCGCTCAGTTCAGTCGGACGTTGAAGAGTGAACTTCCAAATGCGGTTCGGCTTCTCCAACACGGTAACATCGCTCCTGTCGATCTTGCTCAGGCCTCCATCGGCCCCGGTATGGCGGTCTTTTCACGCTTCTCTAAGAATCTATCTCACAACGGCACGAACCCTGCGTGACACTCTTGTGAAGGAGGGAATCGCATGGGACGACCGAAGAAGATCCGCCCACCACTGCCGACGATCTGGGAAGCCTCGGACGACCTGTGGGCCATCGTTGCACCGATCCTGACCGAGCACGACCCGCCCAAGCCACGTGGGCGCAAGCGCATCGATCAGCGTGCCGCCTTCGACGCCATCATCTTCCGGCTGCGCACCGGCTGTCAATGGAACCACCTTCCAGCCGAGTAT
>Ga0136611_10003790_pt1 | contig 10590 bp, 11 predicted proteins | sample AntDrymUQ2232306_2_FD_106645 | JGI IMG/M metagenome (GOLD analysis project Ga0136611, IMG submission 106645) | Polar desert sand microbial communities from Dry Valleys, Antarctica - metaG UQ223 (23.06) | ecosystem: Environmental > Terrestrial > Soil > Desert | place: Antarctica: Dry Valley... | reverse complement strand
TTCTCCACGTCACCGTCCTCCGACGACGTCATCGAAATCCCACGCGCCCTCTTCGACCGCCTCACCGATACTCTGGCGTTCGCCGCCTGAGCCCCACTCAAGATGGACAAAGCCTAGCTTAGTAGTGGTCCTGGTCGTTGCTGATGCTGTGGCCGCGAGCCGGCGCCGGTCATGCTGGATACCGTTCGTCCGTCGCGGGTTGCAGCCTCAGAGCCCCCTCGCGGATCTCGTTCAGGACGCGCTCGACCGCCCGAACGCATGGTGCGCAGCGGATGCGCCCGACCTCGGCGAGGAGGTCGCCGCAACTCAGGCACGTCCCGCGCGGGGCGGTCTTCGCCTCGGGGCGCGCGAGCAAGATCGGGATGGGCCCGGTACGCGGCACCTGGCCGCGCATCGCCTGCATGCGCCACTTGACTTCTCGCTCCTCACCTCCGATGAGCCGCAGCAGATTGGCTTTGTGTTCGACAAGCTCCGCACGCAAGTCGGCGGTCACGGCGTCCTGGGGGCGGAACCGGAGGCGGTCGCCCTCGACCGTGATCTCGACGCCGCGCCTCGTCAATTCGGCGAGTAGCTCCGTCGGCCCCACGTCAGACCTCCCCCCAGTCGTCGGCGGGCATGGCTCCCACCCCCGCCGATACCGTGGCGGCGCAACCGTCCGCACCGTCCGCCACACCTGAGTGACCGTCCGCTCGACCGTCCGCCGAGGCGTCCCAACCGTCCGCCGAGGGGGTGGCACCGTCCGCGCCCGCGCTCGGCGGGCTCTCTTGGGGCGCATCCTCGGCGGACGGAGCGGACGATGCGGACGGTCCCGGCCCCGCGTTCCGTGGTGGGCGGGTGTCGGCACGTTCGAGGCGGATCAGCCGGTTCCGATGCTTGCCCTCGCGCACGTCGAACGTCGTCTCGACACCGGTCGCGCGCAGGGCCGGTGCGAGGCCCCGCAACATCCCCGAGAGCCCGCGCGGCGTCTTGGGCCACTCCCGCTGTCGGGTCGCGGCCTCGCCGCCCAGCACCGCCAAGCGCGCCAGGAGATCCGTCGCCGTGCCCTGCCAGGGCCCGCGCTCGAGGTCGTCGGCGACGAAGGCCAGGAGCGCGCCGCCGATGGGGCTCGCTTCGATCGCCTGCTCGTGGCCGGCGGCGCGGGCCTTGGTGAACGCCGGCATGAAGTGCGCGGGCTCGTCGCGACCTCGCTCGGCGGCTATCGCCCAGAGCGCGAAGTCGGCCAGGCGCGGATGGCGACGAAGCTCGACACCGGGCAAGGTCCGGAGCGCCGCCGCCACGTCGTCCAGGAGCGCCCCGAGCAGTCGCGGGCGGGCGGCTTCGAACGCCGCCCTCAGGGCCTTCTCCGGGCGCCGGCGGTCCTCGGGGATCGGCGAGAGCGTCACCGGGATGGTGCGATCGAGGAGGTCGTCCTTGACGATGTAGTCGGTGATGCCGGTCAGGATGACCGGCCTGATTGCGTCGAAGAGCGCCTCGTCGAAATCGGTGTAGAGCTCCCGAGTCGCGAATCCCCCGCCGGTTGCCAGGCGACAGAGGGCATCCGAGAGCCAGTGCGGCAGGTGGGAGATATTGTCGAACGTGACGAGCCACGAGCCTCGGGCGGCAATCGACAGGTCTCGGATCTCGCGCGGCTCGGCGCGCAGATCCGGGGTCCGGGGGTCCACAAGCGAGCGGATCATCCGAGCGGTCGTCGACTTCGCGGATCCCTGCTCGCCATTGAGCGAGAGCAGCGGGTAGGGGCCGTGGGGGTTCAGGCAGCCGCGCAGGAACGCCTTCAGCAGCGGCCAGTCTCCCTCGGTCACGTTCACGAACGCGCGGAGCTCGTCCAGCGACGCTCCGCCGACCGGCTCGGGCAGGGCCAGGCTGCCGGCCGCCCGGATGAAGTTGACGGGCACGTCGGCGTCGATCTCCCAGCCCGCTCCGGTGACGTGGAGCGCGCGCCAGGCCGGATCGCCGAGGTCGATGTACAGCCCGCCCCGGCCGTCGGGCGCGACGCGCACGTACACCGGCTCGGCCGGAGCGCCGAACTGCGCCTTGGCCTCGAGCAGGTTCAGGGCGCTCGTCAGCGCCTCGCCGTTCGGGGCGCGTCCGGTGTCGGCGAAGTACGCGCCCGTGATCCAGCGACGAAAGCCCTTGGATCGGAGCGGCCAGCATTCGCGGTGATCGGCGACCGTGATGCGCGCATAGCACGCCCCGAGCGCGTCGGAGAAGAGCGTGCCGGCCGAGCCGAGCCGGACGAGGCCATCGGCCAACGTCTCGCGCTCGTCGGGCTGCGTGCCGAAGCCCTCCGGCGGCTCGCGCAGCGTGTCGGTGGCCAGGGCGAGCAGGTCGTCCACGTCGCTGCCGGCCGCGAGGAAGTCGTCCAGGCCCACCTTCGTGCCTCGTGCGCCGGCCGGAAGGTAGATCGCTCGCACGACCGCGCCGCGCGACGCCAGGAACGGCTTCAAGCGCGTGAGGGCCAGGAAGACGGACGGCTTGGTCATCGCGTCGCTGTCGAATGCGATGTAGACCTCGCGCCCGACATCGCCGAGCCCCTTGAACGCGATCGTCTCCCAGTCCGGCAGCGCCGCCTTTCCGCCCCACTCGTTGCTGCCGCGCCAGTTCCAGACGCCGAGGACCGCGACGCAGCACAGCCCGGCGCTGACGGCGGCGTCGGCCTTGCGCGCGCCCTCGGTGATGAACAGCGGGACGGCCGGGTTGCCGAGGTGCTCACGGGCCTCCCGTGGCACGTCGAGCGCCATCCTCGCGCCGGATGGCGTCTCGTACTTCAGCGCCTTGCCGTCCTTGACGCGAGGCTGATCCGGCCGTGCCTGGTACGTCGCGCGGTCGGCATGGACGTTCCAGATCGGGATCGCCAGCGCCGGCACGTTCCGCTGCGTCTTGGCAAAGCCGAGCCGTTCGAGCCCGGTGGCGCGCAGGACGGTCGAGTACGGGCGCGCGGCGGCAACGTGCGGGGCAACCGCCGAGTCCAACAGCAAGCGGGCATGATCCAGACTCAGGCCGTCGCCGTAGAGGGCAAGGAGCGGGCGGTCATCCTCGGCAGCGAGCGCCCCTACGCGCTCGGGGTCGCACGCGGCGGCACAGCGCGCTCGCAGCTCGCCGCCGCGCGCCTGCAGCTCCAACGTCGGGACGCCACTCCGGCAGAGCGGGCAATGGACGGTGCCGTCGCTGCGGCGCCGAGTCCGCCAACATGGACATGCCCTATCGGAGCACGTGCAGATGGTGGCGAGGAGGCGGTAGCGAACGGTGGCGGCCAGGCGAGGGTCAGCCATCGTCGCCCTCCCGCCCGACGTGTTGCCCGGTGCCGGCTGGCGGTACGGGATCGAGGCCGCCGAGGATGGTCCTCCAGAGGCGGTCCCAGGCCGGAGTGCGCGGGCCGGTGCTCCAGTCGGTGCGGACGACCGGGCCCGGGTCTCCGACGCTACTTCGGCGATTCGCGTTCCGATCCATGGCGAGAGGCTCCCGTCTCGCCTCCTACTCCCAGAGGGTCGGGAGCCTCTCCGCCGGCCCGAGCGCTATTCGAGTGCAGGTTGGGACGTGGCTACGTTGTCACCGTGACATCGACGTCGAACCCGCCGCTTCCGAGAGGAACGACCTTGATCGTGATCGGACCTTTGGCCTCGGCGATGACCGCGCTCTTGGCCACAATCTTGTCGCGCACCGCGTTGGCTAGGCGATCGACTTGAGCAATGCCGACTCGGGCTCCAGGCATACGAACCCCCTGAACGGTCGTGGAGTACCGATCAGCCGGGGCGTGCGATCTTCATCACTGAAGCGGCAGATCCCGTGCTGCTCGAAATACCGACGTAGAGCCGTGGTGTTGACGCCGATGACGGTGGACACCGCGCGCAGCAATCGCCAGCCAAGCGGTCCCATATCGCCACCCATCGCGGCGAGCTGGAGGAAGTTCAGGAAGTTGGGACACCGGCGCAAGTCAGCATCGGCGACCGAAGCGGCCAGTGCCACCGCCTCGATCGCCTGCTCGCGCAGACTCCAGCGGTGAAGGCTCCCCTGACTTGCACGACAGAGAAGCGGGCTGGAGGTTTCGACCTCCAGCCCGCTTCTGAGTTCCGTGAGCGGCGGGATCGCCCGCCGCTCCACATCCACCGTGACGTGGATACTCTCGTGCCAGCACGCAACGTGCCCGATCCCACCCGCATCCTTCACGTGAGGCATCCGGCCGATCAAGCGGTTGATGGTGATCACGGGGCGCCCCCGCACGAGCTCGGTCTGTGCGTAGCGATCCATCGGGAGCGACTCGTCGAGGATGCGCACGTCCTGGATCTCGCCAATCAACTCGCGGTACACGGTCTTCAGGAACGGACGTTGGGTCAGCCCGTAGAGCACCATGTACTGGACCATTAGGGTCTCTCGGTGTTCGACGCCGATCTGCCAGAGCCGCGTGCGATTGCGGGCCAGCCAGCTTGAGGTCATGCGTCCACTCCCCGAGTCGCGAGCTGCAGCACGCCGATGAGCTGCTCGCGATCTAGTCGATCCATCTTCGCCAGCCGGCGCAACGCGGTCATCAAGCCTTCGGCATCCTTCGGAGAGAGACCAAAGTAGCTCGCGAGTGCCCGGCGAATCACCGGGTCCATGTCCTCGACAAACGCCTCGGCAAAGAGGGGATCATCGACGCTCCCGGTGGCCGAGCGCTTCAGCACCGGGGCGTCGGCGTCAGCCCGCCGGATGTAGCGATCGATGATCTCGTCCGGCAGGCACCGCGCGAGCTCCAGCATCATCGCGAGGTCGCCACCGAGGACATTGTGGAGTTTGACCACCGTGTCGGTAGCCGGCAGGCCGTTGTCGTTTTCCAGCCTCGACAAGTGCGAGGTCGAGAGACGGGCCTTGCGGGCAACGTCCTGTAGGGGCATTGCCTTCTGACGGCGGAGCCGGCGGAGATACTCGCCAAACGACAGATCAACTTGCATATCCGAAGTATGGGGGTGCGTCCCTCTCGTGTCAAGGATTGCTGTCAATGTGGAGATTGATTGTGATGTTCTCGTGACGAGCTAGGGGTTGCTTCCGGCGCTAGCGTAGCCGCCTCAGCACTGAGAATGAGCCCCTGACGACCATCGTCAGAGGCTCATTGATTTCAGGAAGAGAGCTGTCGGGCGAGCACGATCCGAACCGTAAACGGGACACCTGCTCTCACCCCGTCATTTACCGGGAGACGTGCATCGGCATGATGACGTGGAGGTAGCCATTCGGGCCGCTGGCCGGACGGATCACGCCCGGGCTGGACGGGCCGCTGACTTCCAGGTACGCCTGCTGCGCGTCGAGGGCCTCCAGCGCGTCGCGCAGGTAGCGACCGTTGAACGCCACCTGCTGCGCGTCCCCCTCCACGGCCGCGTCCACCTCGCCGCTGTAGTCGCCGATCTCCGATGACGTCCCCGCCACCGTCACGCGCCCCAGCGACGCGTCCGCGCCCTCCGCCGGCGTTAGATTCAGTCGCACGATCATCGAGTTGTCGCGGGCGAACACCTGCGCCGCCTTCGTGTTGCGCAGGAAGTCCGCCGTCTGGAGCGTCACCCGCGTCTTCGACTCGCGCGGGATGATCCGGTTGTAGTCCGGGAACTGCCCCTCGATCAGGCGCGACACGATCTCGGCACCCTTGTGCCGGAACAGCACCTGGTTCATGTCCGGCGTCGCCGCGATCTCGACCACCTCGTCCTCGTCGGATGGCAGGCTGCGCGCCACCTCGGTGAGCGCGCGGGCCGGCACGATCATCGCGATGTCCGCCGCCGGCGCGCCCTCGGCACCGTCGCCGCCTTCACCGGCGCCCAGATCGACCTTCCGCACCGCGAGGCGGAAGCCGTCGGCGGCGGCCATCGTCAGCTTGTTGTCCTTCACCGTGACCAGGACCCCCGCGAGGACCGGGCGGCTGTCGTCGGCCGCGGCGGCGAAGGCGACCTGCTGGATCGCCTCCTTCAGCACCGACGCCTTCAACTTCAAGCTGGCCCCGCCGCCCACGCTCGGGATCGGCGGGAAGTCCTCCGCGTCGATGCCGCTGATGTTCGCCTCGTAGCGGCCCGAGGCGAGGTGAGCCTTCTTGCCCTGGACGTCGATCGTCAGCGGCTCGCCGGAGTTCAGCAGCCCCACGTAGTCGATCAGCAGCCGCGCCGGCAGCGTGATCGCGCCCTCGTCCTCGACCTTCGCCCCCACCCAGCAGCTCACGGCCAATTCGAGGTTGGTCGCCGCCAGCTTCAACTGGCCGCCGTCCGTCTGGAGCAGGATGTTCCCCAGCACGGGCAGCGTGCTCTTGGTCGAGACGACGCGTCCGACGGACGACAATCCCTCGGCCAGCTTCTCGGGCAGGCAAGTCAGCTTCATGGCGGCGTCTCCTCGGTTTCGGGCTGCCCAGGGCCGTGGGCTCCGTCCACGTCGCGATCGATCGCGACGACGGCCACGGATTGGGATGGTGCGGGGGCGCGGGTATCGGCGCGGCATGCCCGGGTCCGCGCCGCCATTCTACGGATGTCGGCACCGCCGCGAATAGGGGGCACCTCCGCGCGCGGGGCGGCGTTTGGGCAGATCCGGCCGAATGCGCAGTCCCGACACGTTGGCCGACCGCCTCAGGTGTCCGTCGTCGCGTCGAGCCAGGGCCGCTCGCCCCGGAGATAGGCGGCGATCGACGGGTCGTCGGGCTCGATCTCCTCGCGCGCGAGCAAGCGGAGATAGTTGAGCGTCTCGGTCGCCTCGATCGCCCCGCGCAACGCCTCATCGACACGCTCGCGCAGCTCGTCCGGGAGCCGCGCGTCGATCGACAGCAGCTCCACGTACCCCATGGTAAGCGAGAGCTGGTTGCCCAGGTGGTGCTGGAGCTTGCGCGCGACCTGCAGCACCATCCCGAGGCGCGCGCCACCGACGAGCGGGCCGCCATCGCCCGCCGTCCCATAAGCGACCATCAGCACGCCGTCGGGGCGCCCATCCGGCCCGTAGGTCGGGCCGGCCGCGCAGAAGTCGCGCGGCCATCGGTCGTCGGATGCGTCGCCAACGTCGGCGGCATCGGACGCGGCGGAAAGGGAGCCCGGCGCCACGTGGCCGCCGGACGGCACGCGAGCGCCGGACACGGCGCGGGCCTCGCCCGAGAAGTGGCCCAGCGACCCATCCACGATGGCCCGCAGCGCGCCCTCCCACCGCCTCCGCGAGCCGGCGTCCAGGTCGTCGAGGTAACGCCGCCCATGCGGCGGTGACGCCAACTCGGCGGATGGATCCCGCGCGCGGCGCTCCCATGCGCCATTCACGCGGCGATAGCGGAGCTTGCGGTCCAGGCACCACGCCGGCTGCCCGCCGTCCTTGTAGTACGACCAGCCCGAGGGCTCGTCCACGATCCCGCCGCTCCTCGCTCTCGACGTGCGCCGTCGGCCAACTCCCTCATCGGTCCGGGCGACCAACCGCGCTTCCCCCTTTACGAAGCAACGCAAGGCCGCATTCCTATAATGTACGTCATGCAGGATGGTGGTCGGAACGGTGCCGCGCGGTGAATGGCGGATGGTGGTCGTACATCAGGTACGACGAGGGGCAGGGCCGGCCCTCGATCGACCGCGCCGTCCTGTCGCGCGTCGCAACATATGCCCGGCCCTACGCCTGGAAGATCGCGTTGATGCTCTGCACGATTTTCGCGATCACCGGCCTCTCGCTGCTGCCGCCGCTGCTGATCCGCGCGCTCGTCGATGACGCCCTCCCGAATCGTGACTTCGGCCTGCTGAATCTGCTCGCAGCGGGGATGGTGTGCGTCCCCATCCTGAGCGGACTGGTCGGTGTGGGGCAGCGCTACCTGGCCGCGCTGGTCGGCGAAGGCATCATCTGCGACCTGCGCGGCGCGGTGTTCGCCCAGCTCCAGCGCCAGTCGCTGCACTTCTTCACCACCAGCAAGACCGGCGAATTGATGGCGCGCGTCAACAATGACGTCGTCGGCGCTCAGCAGGCGATCTCGAGCACGATGGTCAGCGTCATCTCGAACGCCGTCGCGCTCGTCGGCACGCTGGCCGTCATGTTGACGCTCGAGTGGCGCCTGACCCTCGCGGCCATCCTCATCTTGCCGCTGTTCATCCTGCCGGCGCGGCGCATGGGCCAGGTGCTGCGGCGCATCACCCGCGAGGGGATGACGCTCAACGCCCAGATGAACGGCATGATGAACGAGACCCTGAACGTCAGCGGCGCGTTGCTGGTCAAGCTGTTCGGCCGCGAGCGCGACGAGAGCCGCCGCTTCGCCGACCGCGCGCGCTCCGTCCGCGACGTCGGCATCCGCCAGGCGCTGATTGGGCGCTGGTTCTTCCTCGGCCTCAGCATGACGGGCGCGGTCGGGACGGCGATCGTGTTCTGGGCGGGCGGCTACCTCGTGCTGACCGAAGGACTGACGGTCGGCACCGTGGTGGCGTTCAGTGCGTACCTTGCTCAACTGTACGGGCCGCTCTCGTCGCTGGCGAACGCCCGCGTCGAGCTCGCCACGTCGCTGGTCAGCTTCGAACGGGTCTTCGAGGTGCTCGACCTGCCGGTCGAGATCGAGGAGCGGCCCGGGGCACTTCGGCTGGTGGACGTGCGCGGCAAGATCCGCTTCGACCACGTCTGGTTCGACTACGACGCCTCCGACTCGACGCTGGCCGAAGTCGAGCGGTGGGGCTCGCGCGAGCCGGTCGCGCGCCCGCGCCTCGCCGCGAACGGCCTCGCTCCTTCGGCGAACGGCGCCGCCCCTCCCGCCATCGCTGCCAACGGCGCCGCCACGCTCACGGCCCCACTCCCACCGACCGCCGACGCGGCGCCGCCGATACCGGCCCGCCGCTGGGCGCTTGAAGACGTCGACCTCACGATCGAACCGGGCCAGCTCGTGGCGCTCGTCGGGCCGAGCGGCGCCGGCAAGACCACCCTCACCTACCTGCTGCCGCGCCTCTACGACCCGACCGAGGGCCGCGTGCTGGTCGACGACCATGACCTGCGCGACGTGGCACTCGACTCGCTCGTCCGCGAGATCGGCGTCGTCACGCAGGAGTCGCACCTGTTCCACGACTCGATCCGCGCGAACTTGCTCTACGCCCGCGACGACGCCACCGACTCCCAGATGGTCGCCGCCTGCACGGCCGCCTACATCCACGACTTCATCGCCGGCCTCCCGGATGGGTACGACACGGTCGTCGGCGAGCGCGGCTACCGGCTCTCCGGCGGCGAGAAGCAGCGCATCGCCATCGCCCGCATCCTGCTCAAGGATCCGCGCATCCTGATCCTCGACGAGGCCACGGCCCACCTCGACTCCGAGTCGGAGGTCCAGATCCAGGCCGCCCTCGAACGCGCGATGCTGGGCCGCACGAGCCTGGTCATTGCCCACCGCTTGAGCACGATCCTCGCGGCGGACGTGATCCTGGTCGTGGAGGCGGGGCGGCTCGTCGAGCGCGGCACCCACGCCGAGCTGCTCGCGAAAGGCGGGCTCTATACGCGCCTGTACCGCACGCAGTTTCGCGCGGCAGCCCCCGCGACGGCCGGCGCGTAGTCAGGCACCCCCAGAGAAACCCGAGGCATGATGATCAGGCCCGCCTTGCGGACCGGATCGAGGGCGCCATCGAGGTTCCGCTTCGCGAACTGGCCAATCGGCATCCGGTCGATCTCCAGCCGGCTCGCGCGAAAGGCGGCGCGCGCTACCGACGTCGGCCCGCCCGCTCGCTGAGCGCGGCGGACGCCGCGAGCAGCAGGAAGCGCGGCAGCGCGAGCTGCCGCCGCCAGCGCCAGGGTTGCGTCGCGAGCCGATGGAGCCACTCCAGCTCCAGGCGGCGAACCCAATGCGGCGCGCGCGGCGCCCGGCCCGACAGGAAGTCGAACACGCCGCCGACGCCGATGCCGACCGGGATACCGAGCACCCCGAGGTTGCGGTCGAGCCAGAGCTCCTGCCTCGGCGCGCCGTAGGCGACGAGGATCACGTCGATCGGCCCGGCCGCGCGGATCGTCGCGCGCACCGACGCATCGTCCTCGGAGCGGGGCGACCCCGGCGCGGTCCCGACGATGCGCAGTCCAGGATGGCGCGCGCGCAGGCGGCCGGCCGCCTCCTCGGCGACGCCGTCCGCCGCGCCAAGCAAGTACCACCGCTGTCCACGCGCCGCGCTATGGGCTGCGAGCCGCTCCACCAGATCGGTGCCGCGCACGTGCTCGCGGATGCGGCCACGTCCGAAGCGCGAGGCCAGGATCAGCCCGATGCCGTCCGGGACGTTCAAGGCCGCGCGGGCCAGCACCGCGCGGAAGCGCGCATCGGAGCGGGCGGCCATCACGATCTCCGGATTGGGCGTGGTGACGATATGCGGCCCGCCCGCGCCGACGAAGCCGTCGATCATGTCGATCGCCTCGGCGTAGGTCACGTCATCGACGCGCACGCCGAGCACATCGACCGATTGGCGCCGACTCACGCTCGCTCGACCACCCGCGTTAGTTTGTCCCGCGTCACGCTCCCCCGCACAGCCGCCTCATGGTCGCTCGCCCGGCCGCCTCGCGACGCGCGTCGCCAACTCGGTACGACCGATCCAGTAGATCCACGACGTGGCCCACCTCGAGCTCCAGGCCCCGCTCCTTCGCGCCTTGCGCTATCTGCATCGCGCAGCCCGGATTCGGTGC
>Ga0136611_10003789_pt1 | contig 10591 bp, 11 predicted proteins | sample AntDrymUQ2232306_2_FD_106645 | JGI IMG/M metagenome (GOLD analysis project Ga0136611, IMG submission 106645) | Polar desert sand microbial communities from Dry Valleys, Antarctica - metaG UQ223 (23.06) | ecosystem: Environmental > Terrestrial > Soil > Desert | place: Antarctica: Dry Valley... | reverse complement strand
TTGCCGATATTTGCCTGCATAATTCTCAAGTTTTTTTCATTAACAGGTATTCTCATAGTCCTTTATTTATCCTACTTTTTGCTCTTTTTATCAATTCGTTTTAATCTGACAAAGTAGAATTAATAGTTAAACATTTTATTTCCAGATATTAATTTTATCCAATCCCTCTGTATTATTGCATCTTCAGCGGTGTAAAATATTTTTTATGAACACGGAATTTAATAACGAAACTTTAAGCGATGAAACGCGGCAAAAATTAAAAGATTTGAGCAAATCCTTTTTGCGTCTGCATAAAACCCTGCTCGAAGGCGAAAAAGCGGAATACGAAAAGACAAACGGCGTAATCGGTTCGCCGGGTCAATATTTGCATCTCGTTTTGGACGACCCGCAGTTTGCGTGGCTGCGCCGAATGTCGTCGCTTATCGCGCTGATTGACGAAGCCGTTTCGATTCGTCGTCCGGCAAGTGTATCTGCCGCCGATGCTTTAGTCGGCGAAACCGAAAAACTGCTGACGCTGGCGGGCGACGACGAATCTTTTAACGATAAATTTCAGATTGCCCTGCAAAGAAATTCCGACGCTTTGTTGACGCTTAACGATACTTTGAACATCTTGAAAAATTCTCAGCGAAACGCTTTTTGATTAGAAGATGAATCAACCGAAAAATATAAAAAATATAATAATTCGTTTCGCTTCCGTCGAAGACGCGGAAATCCTGTCGCAAATCGGCTGCAAAAGTTTTCACGACGCTTTCGCCGAACATCCGGCAAATCATCCCGACGATATGAAAATTTATATGGATGAAGCATTTGCGCCCGAAACGATTACAAATGAACTGCGCGAGACAAACACAATTTACCTGATTGCGGAAATCGAAACGCAAGCCGTCGGTTACGCCAAATTAAAGACAAATTCACGCGAAGATTGCGTTGCGGGCAAGCGTCCGATTGAGCTTTGTCGGCTTTATTCGTTAAACGAATTTATCGGCAAAGGAATCGGAAAAGCGTTAATGTCAAAATGTCTGGAGTTTGCCGAAGAAAACGAAAACGACGTTTTTTGGCTCGGTGTTTGGGAATACAACTTTCGGGCGCAGAAATTTTACGAAAAATTCGGCTTTGAAAAATGCGGCGAACACATTTTCCAACTCGGCTCTGACCCGCAGATCGATTGGGTTATGCAAAAAAGTATCTAAAGGCAAAAGTAAAAAGGTAAAAGGCAAAAGTAAAAGAAAATTCATCCTTTACATTTGCCTTTTACCTTTTGCCTTTTTACTTTAAATTCTCGCCGCCCGGATAATATCGGCGAAAACGCCCGCCGCCGTTACGTCCGCGCCCGCACCCGCGCCTTTTATGACGAGCGGCAAATCGGCGTAGCGATTCGTATAGAATAAAACGGCGTTGTCTTTGCCGGAAAGATTGGCGAAATTGTGCGTTTTATCAATGCTCTGCAAACTGACCGATGCTTTTCCGTTATTGAACGAAGCGATATATTTCAGCGATAAATCCTGCTTTTTCGCCGTTTCGAGCAATTTCCGAAAATAGGCTTCGTGTTTTTCCATCTCATTGTAAAAATCTTCGACGCTTCCCTGCAAACAAGATTCGGGCAAAAATCCTTTGTTTTCGATGTCCGCCATTTCCATCTGAAAACCGGCTTCACGCGCCAAAATTAAAATCTTTCGCGCCACGTCCGTTCCGCTCAAATCGAGTCGCGGGTCGGGTTCGGTGTAGCCTTCCGACTGTGCCTGCCGGACGACCGAAGAAAAAGAGCGCGAGCCGTCGTAATTATTAAAAACAAAGTTCAAAGTTCCCGACAAAACAGCTTCGATGCGCGTTATTTCATCGCCGCTTCGCATCAAATCATTCAAAGTATTTATTATCGGGAGTCCCGCGCCGACGTTGGTTTCAAACAAAAAAGGCGTACCGAATTCACGCGATAAATTTTTCAAATTACGGTATTTTTTGTATTCGGAAGACGCGGCGATTTTGTTGCAGGCGATAACCGAAATTGATTTTTGAAGAAGTTTCGGATAAGTTTCCACAATTTCAGCATTCGCCGTGACATCAACGTAAATCGAATTTCGCAGATTTTTTTCGATGATTAAATCGGTGAATTCAGTAATATTCATCGGTTTCGCAGATTCCAGTAATTTTTCCGCGTTATTAATTTCAATGCCTTCTTCGTCAAAAATTTTGTTTCTGCTCTTTGCCAGACCGACGACGCGCAGATTCAAACGCAGATTTTCACGCAGAAATTCGCTTTGCTGTTCGATTTGCGCGAGCAGTTTTTTCCCGACCGTGCCGATGCCGACAATGTAAACATTTATCTGTTTGCTGTTATCCGAGAAAAATTCTTCGTGAAGTGTGTTGACGGCTTTGCGAACGTCTTTCGATTCGATAATTGCCGAAATATTTCTCTCGCTCGAACCCTGCGCGATGGCGCGAATATTCACGCCGTTATGTCCGAGCGCGGCAAACATTTTCCCCGAAACGCCGGTATGATTTCGCATATTGTCGCCGACCAGCGCGAGACACGAAAGATTGTTTTCAACGCGCAAAGGCTCGATTTTTCCGACCGCGATTTCGTATTCAAATTCTTTATCAACCGCGTCTTTCGCCGTTTTTCCGAATTTTTCTTCAATCGCCACGCAAATCGAATGTTCCGACGAGCTTTGCGTAATCAAAATAACATTAATTTGGGCGCGGGAAAGCGCGTCGAAAAGGCGTTTGGAAAATCCCGGAATGCCGACCATTCCGCTGCCTTCGAGACTTAAGACCGAAATTTTATCGATGCTCGTGATGCCGCGAATAATTTCCGTCTTATCTTCAGTTTCGGCTTCAATCAAAGTTCCGAATTCATCCGGCGCAAACGTATTCTTCACCTGTATCGGAATTTTTTTCGCCATTACCGGCTGAATCGTCGGCGGATAAATCACCTTCGCGCCAAAATGCGAAAGTTCCATCGCTTCGCGGTATGTGATTCGCGGAATACGCCTGATATTTCGGACAATTCGCGGGTCGGCGGTCATCATCCCCGAAACGTCCGTCCAGATTTCCAAAACTTCCGCGTCCAAAGCCGCCGCCAAAATCGCCGCCGTATAATCCGAACCGCCGCGTCCTAAAGTTGTCGTCATATTTTCTGAATCGGAAGCGATAAAGCCTTGCGTAATATAAAGTTTCGCATTCGGGTTTTGTAAGTTTTCTTTAATTTGCGCGTTTGTTTTCGCAAAATCAACCGTTGCAAAACCGAAGTTCGAGTCCGTTTTTATAATCTCGCGGCTGTCCTTCCAAACATTTTCAATACCGAGCGAGTCGAATTTTGCCGAAACGATTTTGGTTGAAAGAATCTCGCCGAAACTGACGATTCTATCGAGAGTGCGGGGCGAAAGTTCACGCAGCAGAAAAACGCCTTCACAAATATTTGTCAATTCATTAATGCGCTCTTCGGCAAAACTCAAAAGTTCGTTTTGCGCCGAAACCGGCAGCAGCAATCGAACGGCTTCGTAATGTTTTTCAGCGGTTTCTTTAATTTTACCGCGAAAACTTTCGTCGCCGCCTTCGGAAAGTTTGCCCGCTTCAATCAAAGCGTCGGTTGCATATTGCATCGCCGACAAAACGACGACGCACGAATCTTTTTCAATTGCTTTTGAAACAATTGCGACGACTTTTTCGATATTTTCCGCGTTTCCGACGGACGAGCCGCCGAATTTTAAAACTTTCATATATCTTCTAGATTTGTGAGTTCGTGAATAAATCAAATCGCTGACTTAAGCAAATCAAAATTTACTGCGTCAACCCCGATATTTGCTAAATATCCATAAAAACGATTGTCAGCAGTGAAAATCAGATGTGTGTTTTGTGAAATTCCAATTATTGCACTATCGGCTAAACCAAATCTAAAAAAAACTTCGTTTTTTACAATTTCTCTACTCGCCAAATATTTTTCTTCTGACTCATTTATGTAGGCTTTTAAAATAGTATGAAAATCATTACTTTCGCCAAGCAAATCACTAACTTCAGTTAAAATATGCGGGGATGTAATTCTATGGTCAAACTTTTCGATGAACCGTGAAACAAGAATGAAATCATTTTCATCAAAACTTGCCGTACGTCCGAAATTTCTGATTAATTCAGGGTTTTTAGAACCAACAATAAATAGCAATAGAATACCCGAATCTACAAAAACACCACTTTCTTTATACTTAATTACAAGTTGTGTTAAATAGTCCGTCATACGCTTTGTGGTTGAATATCTGTTGTTTGATTTTGAGGTAAATTTTCGTTAATAATTTCAATAATTTTCCCATTCTCATCAATTCTGACTGTTTTATAAAAGATTCTTTTGTTAATTCCAAGAACATTTTGCAAACTATTTATTGGTTTTATATTTAATGGAATGCGAAATGTTATTAACCAATAATTATCATCAGGCTTGGCAGAATCTAAAATTATTTCTTCCGGCTGTCCATAAATCTCATTCAAGAACTCTTTACCGTTCGCTATTGCCTCTTTAAGTTCAATCATAATCACACCTCAAACAAATTATACCTGACTTTAAACATGTCCAAGAATTATATTTTTCAAATCTTCGTAATCCGCTTTCATTTTAACGCTGTGCGCCGGACGCGAAAACAAATTTTTAACCGCTTCGGATATTTCGACGCGCGTTCCGATAATCTTTTCGACTGAATCGAATTTAACCGGATGCGCCGTTTCGAGAAAAAAGCCTTTTTCGTCCGGATTTTTCTCCAGATATTGCCGCAAAGCGTAAAACCCGACCGCGCCATGCGGGTCTAAAACGTATCCGTATTTCTCGAAAACTTCGCGCATCACATTCGCTGTGATTTCGTCCGAAACGCTTACCGCATCGAGATTTTCTTTCAAATTCGGAAAATCGTTTTCAAAAATTTCCAGAATCCGCACGAAATTTGACGGGTTCGCCACGTCCATCGCATTTGAAAGCGTCGGAACGGAAAGCTTTGTTTTCATCTTTCCGCTTTGCAGAAAGTTGGGAATTACGTCGTTTGCATTTGTCGCGGCGATAAATTTGGAAACCGGCAAACCCGACGCGCGCGCCAGAATTCCCGCGCAGACGTTGCCGAAATTTCCGCTCGGAACGCAAACCACCGGATTTTGGATTTCAGATTTCGGATTTCGGATTTTTAATCTTGAATCTTGAATCTTGAATCTTGAATCTTCCGCAAACCATTGCTGAATTGCATAAAAATAATAAAACTGCTGCGGAAGCCAACGCGCGACGTTTATCGAATTCGCCGATGTGAGAAAAACTTTCCGCCTTAAATCTTCGTCCGCCAAAGCGGTTTTCGCCAGAGTCTGGCAATCGTCAAAATTTCCCGCTACTTCCAAAGCCGTGATATTTTTCCCAAGCGTCGTTAATTGTAATTCTTGAACACGCGAAACTTTTCCTTTCGGATATAGAATTACGACTTCGACCGCTTCGACATCATAAAAACCGTTTGCCACCGCCCCGCCCGTGTCGCCAGAAGTGGCGACAATGACGATAGTTTTTTCCGATTTTTCTTTTGAAAAATAATGCAGACAGCGGCTCATAAATCTCGCGCCGACATCTTTGAAGGCGAGCGTCGCGCCGTGAAAAAGTTCTAAAGCCTGAATATTTTCCGTGATGCGAACAAGCGGAAAATCGAAATTGACGGTTTCGGCGCAAATTTGGTAAAGCGTTTGATCGGGAATAGTTTCGTCGACGTACGGTTTTATCACTTCAAAAGCGATTTGTTCTTTTGATTTTGATTGAAAATCTCTCCAAAAATCATCTGAAAGAACCGGAATTTTTTCGGGAAAATATAAACCCTTGTCGTCGGGCTGACCGTTGAGCGTTGCATCGCGGAAGGAAACCTGAACCGAACGCCTGTTTGTGCTAAAGTATTTCATTTACAAGGATAAATTGAAGCGTTGCCGGATTATTTGAGCTTGTTGAACTGACATTTTATCATAATACGATTTTATATTTTTGCGAAAACCGTCATTTAACTTTATTTTTCACCTTTTTCCACTCTTTTCCACTTTATGAATGAAGTTCGAGTTTTATCGCCCGCAACTGTGGCAAATGTCGTCTGCGGATATGATTGTCTGGGTTTTGCTTTAGCTGAACCGAATGACGAAATGACGTTACGGAAAATTAACGAAAAGCGTGTCCGTATCATTAACCGCGACCAATTTAATTTGCCGACCGAACCTGAAAAAAATGTCGCTGGAGCAGCGCTGCTTTCGATGCTTGAAAAAATTAACGCTGACTTCGGCTTTGAAGTTGAAATTACAAAACATATCAAACCCGGCAGCGGAATCGGTTCGAGCGCGGCGAGCGCAGGCGGCGCGGTCGTTGCGGCAAACAAACTTTTGGGCGATAAATTTTCCCTGCTTGAACTCATTGATTTTGCGCTCGACGGCGAAAAAGTCGCTTCCGGCGAGCGTCACGCCGATAATGTCGCGCCGTGTATTTACGGCGGTTTCACGCTCGTGCGTTCGCTCAATCCGATTGATATTGTTGCGCTCAGGTTTCCGCCGATGTTCGTCACGGTCATTCACCCGCAAATCGAAATCAAAACTTCCGAAGCCAGAAAAATGCTTCCCCGCGAAGTTCCGCTCAAAGACGCGATTCGTCAATGGAGCAATGTCGGCGCACTCGTCGCCGCTTTGTCGGAGGGCGATTATGCACTGATTTCACGTTCGCTCGAAGATTTTTTAATTGAGCCGGTGAGAAAAGTTTTGATTCCGAAATTCGACGAAATAAAAATTCAGTCAAAACTTGCGGGTGCGCTCGGCGGCGGAATTTCCGGTTCGGGACCTTCGATTTTTATGTTGAGCGAAACCGAAGCGGCGGCGCGAAAAGTGGAAAACGCGATGAGGGAAATTTACGAACAAACGGAAATTGATTTTAATATTTATGTATCGAAAATAAATGCGGAAGGCGTAAAATTTATTTGACAAAGATTTTTGCCGGTATTTGAACGATTAAAACAAATTCGAGTATCATTCTTGTTTATGAAAACACTTTATCCAGAAATCGAGCCGTTTGATTCGGGGATGCTCAAGGTTTCCGACATTCACGAAATTTATTACGAACGCGCCGGAAACCCCGAAGGAATTCCGGTCGTCTTTCTGCACGGCGGACCGGGCGGCGGTTTGATTCCGATGTATCGCCAATTCTTTGACCCGCAGGCGTATCAGATTGTTTTGTTCGACCAGCGCGGTTCGGGACAATCAACGCCGCACGCCGAATTGAGGGAAAACACGACCTGGGATTTGATTCACGACATCGAAGCCTTGCGCGAAAAATTCGGCGTTGAAAAATGGTTCGTGTTCGGCGGTTCGTGGGGCAGCACTTTGAGTTTGGCTTACGCCGAAACGCATCCCGACCGCTGTTTAGGTTTAATTTTGCGCGGCATTTTTCTGACGCGCCGCAAAGAGCTTTTATGGTTTTATCAATACGGAGCGAGCGAGATTTTCCCTGATTTTTGGGAACGTTTCCGCGACGAAATTCCGTTTGAAGAGCGCGGCAATTTTATGACGGCTTATTATAACCGTCTGACGAGCGAAGACGAAAACGTGCATCTTTCGGCAGCGCGGGCGTGGAGCGTTTGGGAAGGCTCGACCTCGAAACTTTTCCCGGACGCTGATTTGATGAATCATTGGGAAAATGAACACGAAGCCTTACAGCTTGCCAGAATCGAATGTCATTATTTTATGAACAATTCGTTTTTCCCGACGGAAGATTATCTGCTCGAAAATGTTGATAAAATCCGTCATATTCCGACAGTCATCGTGCAGGGTCGCTATGATGTCGTCTGCCCGATGACGAGCGCGTGGGATTTGCACCGCGCATTTCCCGAAGCCGAATTTATTGTCGTGCCGGATTCGGGGCATTCGGTTTCGGAAAAAGGAATTACTTCCGCGCTGGTTGAAGCGATGGATAAATTTAAGGCAAAAGGTCGGAGTTAAATTTATCCGAATACGCAATGAATTCGTAAGCGAGCGCGAAAGTTTATAATTTGTTCTTAAATTTAACTTTATGAGGAGTTTTGTATGCGAAAGTTAATTTCTGCTTGTTTATTGATAACGGCTTTGTTTTTCTCAATTGTTACGGCACAAGATTCCGGCAAATCTGACGATGCTTGGGAATATCTGATTGTTTCGGTTTCCACTTTCAGTAATAAGGAAAATTCGAATGTTTCCAGCAAATGGCTTGGGCGAAGACAAGGAAATGTCGGATTTTATCAAGAACCACAAATACAAAACGAATTTGACCGCCTCGGCAAATTAGGTTGGCAACTGGTCGGAGTTCTGCCTGCGACCACCGAAATAAATAATAATGCTTCAATTCCCCAACCAAAATTTATTTTTAAGCGAAAATACAACGCAGAACGCTCTGAGCGCGAAGCTGAAGAACGGGCAAAATTGGAGAATGAGTTAAAAAACAGAGCGGCACCGGCTCAACCGAAAAATCAAGGGTTAATCGAGCTAGACCAGTTTGAGTTCGTCGCCAAAGAAAAGGAAGTCAGAGACAGAATTAAAAACAAATTTGAGCAGTCGGTTAAAAATACAGATATTAAAATGGAAATTGCGGACTTTTCATATAGACCGCGCTTGAAAGACATATCTGCTAAAATTGTCGTTGACGGAAACTCTTTTTTACTGAAAGACGGCAATAAGTATCGCTCATCGGAAGCTGTCAAATATGCCCGCCAAGTCGCCGGTGAACTTGTTGACAAAATTGGATTAAAGCCGACCGCAGCAAATGAGGATTTATTTAGTGAAAACATTTCGGGTAGAAAAGGCAATGTTTTAATATATCTTTTAATAACTGTCGGCAATGGCGAGAATCTTAAAACGGCTGCCCAAGGTTATATTAGCGGTAATTGGGTTGAACTAGAATAAGTCGGCTTTTTTTCTTTCAGGTGAAATTTTGCGTGAATCGCTGTATGATGAAATTATTTGACGCACAAACTTTTTCTGAAAACAAAGCGTCAAAAAGTTGAGCGAAAAGGCGATGAAAAAAGCAGAGGAAAAAGCGAAAGCAAACTAAAACGGCTCGGAATTGCCGCGAGCTAAAGATTTTAAGTTGCCGAAACGTCTGACGAAAGACCAAAAGGAGCTTATCGAAGCATTTCGTGGAGCGATGCAGGCAGTGAAAAAAGAAGAAGCCAAATATGGCAAAAAAGATATTCAATTTTTTAGAGTTGGTATAAATTTATGGGAAGTTTTGGAACAACGGAAATTATTTTAATCGTGGCGGTTTTATTTTTGCTTTTCGGCGCGAGCCGTCTGCCGCAACTCGCCAAATCATTCGGACAAACACGCAAAGCCTTTAAGGACGGAATGCGCGAAGCGGAAGAAGAAGACCGCATTGACGAAGAAAAACGTCTGCAGATGACTTCAAATCCGGGCGCGCCGCAAATCAACGCGATGAGCGATGAAGATTTGACGGCGGAAATGCGCCGTCGGGCGGAAGTAAAACAAGCAAATTAACTACGAAAAGACACAGAAGACACAGAAAGATTTTCAAAAGGAAAAATATTTTGTGTTTTCTGAACCTTTTTGCGTTTAGACTTTTTCGCCGACAACTAATGTTGCTTTCACCGAAAAGCTAAAGTCGAGCGAACTGTCTTCGGCATCAATCAATTTGGCGATTTTTTTTCGGACTTGATTATTTTCCTTCCCCGTCAAAAACCCGAACCAAGCCGGAAACAAAAAATCGGCGACGAGCGGCGAATTGATAAATTCCGCTCCGTCTTTAAACTCAAAAATTTCGGTTGTCGTGACTGCTTCAATGTTTGTCAAACCTAAATTTTCCGCTTTTTCCTTAACTTCTTCGACGGTCGGAATTGCGGAAATCAATTTTTCCACTTCCGCGCCTTTTTCGACTAAATCCACTTCCAGTAAGGCTTCCCACAAAAATGAAAAAATCTCGCCGAAACTTCCTTTTGTCGGCAGAAAAACCGCGATTCGACTTTCCGATAATTGAACTGCGGCGGCGAAAAAATCATTAAAATCAGCCGGTCTAACCAAACTCGCGTCCGCCACGACCGCATCGAAGGTTTCATTCGGAATAACGTCGGAAAAACTAACGTCAGCCTTTATAATATCGGCTTTGGTTTGGGCGATTTTTAGCATTTCCCTGTTTTCAAAAAAACCGAAAACTTCTTTGTCGTTCTTTAATTTCTTGCGTAAAAGCAGCGCGTGTGTTCCGGTCCCGGCATTTAAGTAAAGAATTTTTTCTTTTTTGGAGAACTTAAAGTTTTTGTCGAAAAGCTCGACAAAGCGCAGCGTCCAATCATTTTCAATGTATAAATCGCGCAAAAAAGCGAGTTCTTTTTGTGTCTTGCTCATACTTTTTATTAAACCGCAAAGTAATGCGAGTCGTAAAATTGTGAATCGTCAATTGGCAGTTGTTTCTGCTAACAATTTACGATTAACTATTTACACAAGAAAAAATTATGGCAAAACACATTCGGGATTTGTTTGATTTGACGGGAAAAACCGCAATCGTAACGGGCGGCTCGCGCGGCATCGGCGTGGAAATGGCGGAAGGATTGGCGGAAGCCGGAGCTAATTTAATGCT
>Ga0136611_10003788_pt1 | contig 10591 bp, 8 predicted proteins | sample AntDrymUQ2232306_2_FD_106645 | JGI IMG/M metagenome (GOLD analysis project Ga0136611, IMG submission 106645) | Polar desert sand microbial communities from Dry Valleys, Antarctica - metaG UQ223 (23.06) | ecosystem: Environmental > Terrestrial > Soil > Desert | place: Antarctica: Dry Valley... | reverse complement strand
TGGCAATCAGAAGGCGGCGGCTCCAGCCACTGAGCGGCGACCCGACGCAGACAACCCCGTCGACAGGCGCCATTTTCCTCCTGTTTAGCTAGGCCAGTTGCCGCCGTCGACGTTAAATGTTTGTTGGGTGATATAGTCGGAGTCCGATGAGGCCAGGAACACCGCCGCTCCGGTGACGTCGTCCGGTTGCTCTATGCGGCCAAGCGGAATCGACTTGATGAACGTGCTCTTCGGTTCGCCGATTTCCATGTTGAGCAGGGCGGCGAATTGCTTGTCCACCTCGTCCCAGAATGGCGTGTCTACGATACCCGGCGCAATGGCATTGACGTTGATCTTGTGCGGCGCGAGGGCCAGCGCGATCGACTGGTTCATGCTGATGACACACGCCTTGCTGGCACAGTAGGCAAGCACCATCGATTCTCCTCGGCGCCCCGCCTGGGATGCCAGGTTTACGATCTTGCCTCCCCGGCCCTGTTCGATCATTCGGCGTGCGGCGGCCTGGCTACACCACAATAGTCCCTTGCAATTGATGTCGAACATGAAGTCCCAATCACCCTCGGTCGTCTCCAGGAACGGGATAATCTTGCCAACCCCGGCATTGTTCACCAGAATGTCGAGCCCTCCGAACTGCGTTACCGCGGTTTTGACCATGTTCTGGACTTGCGCCTGGTCTCGCACGTCGACCGAAACGGCGGCGGCTTGGCCACCGCAGGCCAGGATCTCTTTAGCTACGCTTTCGGCGCCATCGAGATTCATGTCGGCCACAACCACGCTCGCACCTTCCTCCGCGTAGCGGAGGCTGATGGCACGCCCCATTCCTTGCGCGCCGCCAGTCACGATAGCGACCTTGCCTTCGAGTCTCATGCGTTACTCCTTCTTTCGGGCGAAAAGCGGGCCGACGGTGTCGACCCGGAGCGAGAGTGTGCCAAGCGGCATCAATCGTTCGGTCGGTGCCGCTCGATCCGATAGCGATCGATTGTCTCCTGCTTCAGCGTAACACCGAGCCCCGGGCGATCCGGGAGCGCAACCTTGCCGTCTGGCGAGGGGTGAATTGGCTCCTCGAAGAGGTCGGTTCGCAGGGGGTTCGGGTTCTGGTCGAACTCCAGCAGGCCGGCATTGGGAAGGGACGCGATTAGGTGCATATTGGAAATCAATGCGACGGCTGACGAAAACACGTGAGGGATGACGGGCAAGCCGTACGCCTGGGCGAGAGCCGCGACCTTGCGGCTCTCGGTGATGCCGCCGGTCCAGATCACGTCTGGTTGCACAATGTCGACCGCCTTGCGGACGATGAGTTCGCGGAAACCGGGCAAGCCGGTCTCCGTCTCGTATCCAGAGACCGGGGTGTCCAGACGGTGAGCGACGATGGCGCTCCCATCGATATCGTCAGTCGAAACCGGCTCCTCGAGCCAGGCGATGTCCAGCGGCTCAACTTCACGCATGAACTTCAGTGCCACCGAAGGGGTCCAGGCGTTGTTCGCGTCGATCGCCAGGTTGACTCCCTTACCAATGGCGTGCCGAACGAGCCTAACGCGTTCAACGTCCTCTTCGAGGGGAGCCGTTGCGTAGTTCGGACGAACCATATCGTGAAGTATGTTGGTCATCAATTCGGGGTTGCGTCCCACCTTGATCTTGATCGTCTTGAATCCGCGGGAGGCGTAGCTCCCTGCTTCCTCGGCGAGTGCCTGCGGGGTCTTTCCTTCAGCGTAGAAGCCGGCGGATGCATAGGCGTCGAGTGACTCGTGGTATGCCCCGAGCAATCGATAGACTGGTGTGCCAGTTGACTGCCCGACAATGTCCCACAATGCGATGTCGATACCGCTGATCGCCATCATCAGCATGCCCCGGCGCCCGCGCTGGTGGGCTCGGGACGCCATCATGCCCCAGAGACGCTCGATCCGGAATGGGTCCTGGCCGATGATCGTTTCCCGCAACTCTCCCAGGATTATTGCCTCGGTGCTTTCGAGGTACCCGCCATAGGCGGCTGCCTCGCCCAGGCCCACAATGCCCTCGTCGGTGTGTACCTGCACCAGAAGCGTCGGTCGACTGGGCATGTAGTGCACTGCATCGGCCATCGGTATCGGCACGTCATAGTTGAGCTTGATCGTGGTGACGTTGGTGATCTGCACAGAAACCTCTTGGATATCCTAACCAGGCCGCCTCGCTATTGTGGGCGGACGGAGGCAGGGGCGGCATGTTCGAACAACGTTGGCGGCCAGAAATTGGTGACGAGTAGTGATGGGAATGTAGCCCACTTGTTGATCATGTGGCAACGCTGGAACGAAAGTATGGCCACTATCGGTAGCAGCGATTGTCGAAACTGGAGAACGGGCACGGGCCCGACGCGTGAACGAGTCAGGCCACATTGACAACCGCCTCTCAGTCGATACAATCGACACTATATCGTTCCATCGAAATAGAGGGCGCACGGTGTTTGAATCTCCGTCGAGCCGGCAACGTCTGATTGCGGTCAGTGATATCGACGGTGATGTGCTCCCGGAATACGTCAATCAGGGTCCTATCCGGCAGCAACGCCCGTGACGTCATGGGCGCTTGCCTGCCTCAACCTTCGATGGTTCGTGGCGTGGCAGTGTTGCCCGCCTGGGTCCCATGACAACAACAGGAGTAAGTGCTGATGGAACGACGAATTTCACGACGACGTTTGGTAGGCGTGGCGGCTTCGGGGGCCGGTGTCCTGGCAGTGTCCCCCGCGCTTTTGAGGACGGCTTTCGCCGCCCCACCCCCCCTGGAGGTGAAGGAGACCTACAAGGTCGGGTTCTCCCAGGTGGAAATGAACAACCCGTGGCGCACGGCCCAGACGGCGAGTATGCAGGAGGAAGCCGAACGGCTTGGCCACGAACTCGTCTACACGGATGCCGGAGGCTCCGAAGCCAAGCAGATTTCGGATGTCGATTCGATGATCGCGCAACAGGTTGACCTCATTTTCCTTGCGCCCCGATCCGAGAAGCCGCTCGCCCAGGCGGTGCTCAAAGCCAAGGCGGCAGGAATCCCGGTCATCCTCCTCGATCGCGATGTCGACAATGAAATTGCCGTGCCAGGCGAAGACTACATCTGCTTCATCGGGTCCAACTTCATCCAGGAGGGCGCACGTGCGGCCGAATGGCTGGCCACCACGATGGGTGGTACGGCCACCATCATCGAACTCGAGGGAACTACTGGCGCCTCCCCGGCGATCGACCGCCAGAAGGGCTTCCGCGATTTTCTCGCCGGAACATACGTGTCAGAAGACAATCTTGGCACCCCTGCGCCTGCACCCGAAGGCGGGTTCCCCGACATGCATATCGTTGCGTCCCAGACCGGAGACTTCGCTCGCGACGAGGGCCGCCAGGTGTTCGAGACGCTGTACCAGGCCAACCCCGAGGCGAACGCAGTCTATGCTCACAACGACGAGATGGCGCTTGGGGCCATCGCCGCGCTGGAGGCAGCCGGCAAGGTGCCAGGTACCGATGTGATCATCGTGTCGGTCGATGGCTCGCGCGATGCCCTTCAGGCAATCGTCGACGGCAAGCTTGGAGCAACCGTCGAATGCAACCCGCGATTCGGCCCCAAAGCATTTGAAACGATGATGCAATACGCCAACGGCGAAGAGGTACCGACCACGATCATCAATCCGGATCGCTTCTTCGACGCCTCGAACGCCGAAGAATTCCTCCCCGAGGCCTACTAGCTGTTGGTGGCAGGTCGATGCGATTGGACTTGCACAAGCTATGGGAAAGGGCGATCCAGCGGGTCGCCCTTTCCCTTTTGGAAGTGATGCTCGTGGGCCGGTGCTCTCCAGGGGCGGCCAGGATGAGGTGGTCTTAAGTGGACGTGCAGACTCCACCCCTCTTGCAAATGCAGGGTATATCGAAAGCATTTCCAGGAGTGGTAGCCCTCGCGGGGGCGAACCTGACGGTCGGCCGTGGTGAGGTCCACGCACTTGTCGGCCAGAACGGGGCCGGGAAATCGACCCTCATGAAGATTCTTTCGGGTGCCTACCGGCGGGACAGTGGAGAAATCGTTTTCGATGGGCAAGACGTCGACTTCCGGACGCCTCAGCAGGCACAGCTCGGTGGCGTAAATACGATCTACCAGGAGATTAATCTCGTTCCCTACCGGTCCATCGCCGAAAACATCTTCATGGGACGCGAACCCCGCCGTTTCGGATTGATCAACTGGCGAAGGATGAATCGGGAGGCGTCTGAACTATTGGCGCGAATGGGGATCGCCGTCGCCGTCAACCAGCCGCTCATGAACCTCAACGTCGCCACCCAGCAAATGGTCGCGATAGCCCGGGCTGTCTCGTTTGAAAGCAAGCTCGTGGTGATGGACGAGCCGACCTCCTCGCTGGACGACCGTGAGGTGGCAACCCTGTTCAATGTTATTCGCCAGCTCAAGCATGCAAACGTGTCGGTCATCTTCATCACGCATCGGCTGGACGAACTCTACGAAGTGTGCGATCGCGTCACGATCATGCGGGATGGCGTAACGGTCGATGAGCATGCAATGGACTCGATCGGGAAACTCGACCTCGTTGCGCTAATGCTTGGCAAGGAGCTCGGTGAGGTGCGCCGGGGTGGCCAAACAGCTTTCACTGAGGGTCATGACGCTTCGGATCACGTGCTTCTGGAAGCGGATGGCCTGATGCGGGGCAGAGCGCTCCGCGGCGCCTGCGTATCTGTAAGGGTCGGCGAAATCGTTGGTCTTGCTGGCCTGCTGGGTTCCGGCCGTACTGAAGTGGCACGAGCCGTCTTCGCTGCCGACAAGGTCGAGTCGGGTGATATTCGCTTTGAAGGCGAACCTGTCGAGTTCTCATCACCGGCCGATGCCATCGCCGCCGGGATCGGATTCTGTTCGGAGGACCGCAAGCGCGAGGGTATCATCCCGTACCTGTCGGTAAGGGAGAACCTGACGCTCGCCGCCTTGCCCCTGCTTGCTCGCCATGGTGTCGTACCAAAGGAAAAACAACGGGAGCTGGTCGAGCGGTACATCGAGCGGCTCGGAATTCGCACCTCTGGCCCGGAACAGAAGATCAGGGAGCTCTCCGGGGGCAACCAGCAAAAAGTGCTTCTTGCCCGGTGGCTTTGTCTCAATCCCAAGTTGCTGATCCTCGACGAGCCAACACGCGGGATCGACATCGGTGCCAAGGCCGAGATCCAGGCGTTGATCAACGAATTGGCCGACGATGGACTCGGCGTGCTTATGATCTCGTCGGAAATCGAGGAACTGACGGAAGGATGCGACCGGGTGGCCGTGCTGCGTGATGGCCGGACTGTCGCCGAGCTCGCCCGGAACGAGGTCAGCCAAGACGCGATCATGTATGCGATGGCCCACGGTGACGAGCCTATGGTGACCGGAATTGACGTGGAGGCGAGCGAAAGATGACCGAAGGCACGCAGCAGCTCAATGCCGCGACACGGCCTTCACCTGGATTATCGCGCGTCAGTGAGTGGGCGCAATCGTACGGGGCAGTCAGTGCGCTTCTAGGTTTGCTCCTGTTCAACGCGCTGTTCACCGATCAGTTCCTGTCCATGCAGTCACTTCGGCTTAACCTTACCCAGGTCTCGACCATCATCATCGTCGCCGTCGGCATGACCCTGGTGATCGCAACCGGAGGGATCGATCTCTCGGTCGGGTCGCTCATGGCAATTGGTGGCGCGGTTGCGCCATTGATCTTCATGAGTGAGCGTTGGCCATTCAGTGTTGCCTGGTTCGGGAATACGTCTGCCTTCGTGATGGCGCTTGCGGTAGCCGGATTGTTCGGGCTCTTCAACGGTGTGCTGGTAGCGGTGTTCAGGATCCAGCCCATCATCGCCACGCTGGTACTCTTCATCGCCGGACGGGGTATAGCCCAGGTGGTGACCAACGGTTCAATCCAGACGTTCCGGAATCCTGACTTTCAGTACATCGGCCTTGGCCGGCCACTCGGCATTCCATTTCAGGCCTTTATCGCCATTGCGGTGGTGGTTCTAGCGGCGTGGGTCGTGCACTCCACCACATTTGGTCGTTACCTGCTCGCGACCGGCGGCAACGAGCCGGCGGCGAGGCTGGCCGGAGTGCCGGTGGCGAGGGTCAAGCTTGCTGTCTATGTGATCAGCGGTCTCCTTGCGGGAATGGCTGGCTTGATCGTCATCTCGATCAACTCCTCCTCCGATGCCAACCTCGTTGGGATGGATATGGAACTCAGCGCCATTGCCGCGGTCGCCGTGGGCGGAACTCCCCTGACCGGGGGCCAGGCACGGGTGGTCGGCACACTGGTTGGAGCACTGATTCTCCAGCTCATCCGTACGACCCTGCTTTCCCACAACATCGACGACGCCATTGCCCGGGTGGTCACGGCCGTTGCAATTATCGTCGCTGTCCTGGTCCAGCGTGGACGCTCGACATAAACCATCGATTTCGAGGCACGGGGGTTGAATGTGGATGTGACGACGGATGACCATAAGGTGTCCAGGGAGGGCCGGTGGCCCCAGGTAGGGAGCATGTTCCAGCGTCAGGGCGCTCTCGCCGCACTCCTGGCGCTGCTGGCCTTCGGCGCCCTGAGATATGGTGAAAACTTTTACAGCGAGTACAACATCCAAGAGGTACTGCGGTACAACGCCATGTTCGGGCTGATCGCGCTCGGGATGACGTTCGTCATCATGACTGGGGGCATTGATCTTTCAGTCGGGGCGGTGGCGGCCCTGTCGAGCGTCGTTCTCGCATTGCTAAGTTCACATGGCGCCTGGATCGCCATAGGCGGAGCCATCCTGTCCGGGCTGGTGGTGGGCCTCATCAACGGCGGTCTGATTGCGTATTTCCGGATCCAGCCGTTTATCGTGACCCTGGCGATGCTGCTGGCCGCGCGAGGCGTGGCGTTGTCGCTTGCGGACAATACGAGTGTCTACGTTGATTTCAAAAGCGGCTTCATGGATATGGACCGTCAGGAAATCCTGGGTGTGCCACTCCGGATTGTGATCCTGATTGTCGCCTTCGCGATAGGTTCAGTGCTGGTCAATGCTACGCGGTTCGGGCGTCATGTTCTGGCATTGGGCGGAAACGAAGATGCCGCTCGCCTCGCGGGACTGCCGGTGGAGCGAACCCTGCTTTCTGTGTACGCCATGAGCGGTGGACTGGCGGCACTGGCAGGTGTTCTGCTTGGGTGGCAGACGGCAACCGGTGCGCCGACCGAAGGACTCGGCTGGGAGCTTTCGGCGATCGCTGCAGTCGTCATTGGAGGAACCCTGCTTACCGGTGGCCTTGGATCCGTGGGAACCACCCTGGTGGGAGTGATCCTGCTGGGACTCATTTTCAACATGCTGAATTTCGAGAATGGTCAGGGGGTCATCTCCCTGAGCAGCTACTGGCAGACAGTCATTCGTGGCGCTATCCTGCTTAGCGTGGTCCTGCTGCAGAATCGGCTTTCCCGGCGCCGGATGCATGGTGCCGAATGAAAGAATCGGCAAGGCTGGTTCCCGTGAGGTTGCCGGCGTCCTTTAGCGGCGCTAAACTGGATTACCTTGACGCAGCAGTCGGGAATGCGTAGTATTATCCCTTGTGGCCGCTTAGTGCGGTCGCGCGTGCGGTTGTGGCTTCAAACCGTTTTTTCCTGAAGTCATTTCATTCAACCGACACGGTTCAGGAGGCACCGCAGCTGTGTCCCGGGATCGGGAATTTGGCGTGGATAACAGTGTCCATGCCGCACAGAGCACGGTACATGCCGTCTGACCGGTGAGGAGCTTTTCGTGCCGACCATCAATCAGTTGGTTCGCAAGGGCCGAAAAAGCGTCAAGAAAAAGACCAAGTCGCCAGCGCTTCGCTTCACGAACAGCGCGGCAGGCCGGTATGCCGGCCGGCTTCGCAGCGGTACGTATGCTCCGCAGAAGCGAGGGGTTTGTACCCAGGTCAAGACCATGACGCCAAAGAAGCCCAACTCGGCACTGCGCAAGATTGCACGTGTTCGCTTGACCAGTGGCGTCGAAGTAACGGCGTACATCCCAGGCGAAGGTCACAATCTGCAGGAGCACTCGATGGTATTGATTCGCGGCGGTCGGGTGAAAGATCTCCCGGGCGTGCGATATCACATCATCCGTGGCGCTCTCGATGCTCGCGGCGTAGAAAACCGCAAGCAGGCGCGGTCCAAGTATGGAACCAAGGCACCGAAGAAGGGGTAGCGTTCGCGCTTCGCCATTTGGTGTTCCCGCTCAGCGGAACTGAGAGAGCAGGATACGAGAAGCGGCACGACCCTTAGGGCCGTCGACCGCTTTTTCGTGTGTCCGTGATCTCAGGCCTTGCGAATCGTCAAACGGAGCGCTTCGGGGCTCCTCAGGAACCCAACGGATATGTCGCAGTTCATTTGGTGAATTGCGATCGACACAGGAAGTACTGGTCCCGTCAATGATTCGAAGGGCGCTTTGGCGTCAATCCGGATCTCCAGAAGCGATCAGATACGGAGGCACTAGAACCGAATGCCGAGAAGATCAAAGATTCAGCGCCGCGACCCGTCTCCCGATGCCCGCTACCACAGCGAGCTCGTCACCCGCTTCATCAACAAGATCATGCAACGGGGGAAAAGAGGCCTGGCCGAGCGCATCATGTACAGCGCATTACAGAACATCCAGGACCGCACGGGACAAGACCCGCTTGAGGTCTTCGAACGGGCCGTATCCAACGCGACCCCAATGCTTGAGGTGAAGCCTCGGCGAGTGGGTGGCGCGACCTACCAGGTGCCTGTACAGATCGAGGGTCAGCGCCGCCAGTCCCTGGCGATTCGCTGGTTGCTGACGTCGGCCCGCAGCCGGCCCGGCAAGACGATGGCGGAACGGCTCGCCAACGAGCTGCTGGATGCCTACAACGGTACCGGGGCCACGATCAAGCGGCGGGAAGATACGCATCGTATGGCTGAAGCCAACCGCGCATTCTCTCACTTCCGTTTCTAGACTGCTGAATATGACCGGGGCGATGTTGCCCCGGTGGTTCTCCGGCGAACCTTCGGGTGGGCCGGCGATTTGAGGAAATGCAACTCCATGAGTGCTGCAACTGCGACCCAACCCAACCTTAAAGATCCACTGGTCGCGCTGCGCTACACCCGGAACATCGGGATCATCGCCCACATCGACGCCGGTAAAACGACGACGACGGAGCGCATCCTGTTCTACACCGGTGTCGTGCGCAAGACCGGTGAAGTGCACGATGGCGCGGCGACGATGGACTGGATGGAGCAGGAGCGCGAGCGAGGGATCACGATCACCTCGGCCGCGACGACCGCCTTCTGGAAGGGCCATCGGATCAACGTCATTGACACCCCTGGTCACGTCGACTTCACCGTCGAGGTGGAACGATCGCTCCGCGTGCTCGATGGCGGTGTTGTCGTCTTTGATGGCGTAGCCGGCGTGGAGCCTCAGTCCGAGACTGTCTGGCGCCAGGCCGACAAGTACAACGTGCCGCGCATCTGTTTCGTCAACAAGCTGGACCGCACCGGTGCCTCATTCGAACGAACGGTCGAGATGATCGTCGATCGGCTCAAGGCCAAACCGGTCCCGGTTCAGCTGCCGATCGGTGTCGAAGCAACCTTCAAGGGCGTCGTCGATCTCTTCAACATGGTCGCGATCATGTATCACGACGATGAAGGCAAGGACATCCAGGAAACCGAGGTTCCGGCTGACCTGATGGAAGCGGCCCAGGCGGCCCGCAATCATCTCGTCGACCTCATTGCGGATTCCGACGAAGACCTGACCATGAAATACCTCGAAGGTCAGGAAATCACCGTCGAGGAACTTAAGGCTGGACTGCGCAAAGCCACCCTCGCCGGCAAGCTGGTCCCGGTCCTGACCGGTAGTGCGCTCAAGAACAAGGGCGTGCAGCCGATGCTGGATGCCGTGATCGATTTCCTGCCGTCGCCACTCGATGTACCCTCCGTTACGGGCATCGATCCGAAGTCGGAAGATGAAGTCCAGCGCGCCGCCGATCCGGCGGCGCCGTTCTCGGCCCTCGCGTTCAAGATCGCCACCGACCCGCACGTCGGCAAGATCACCTTCATCCGGGTTTACTCTGGGACTCTCCAGTCTGGTTCGCGGGTGCTCAACTCGACCAAGGGCGACACCGAGCGGATCAGCCGCATGGTGTTGATGCACGCCAACGACCGTGAAGAAATCAAGGAAATCTCTGCTGGCAACATCTGCGCGGTGATTGGCCTGAAGAATACGTTTACCGGCGACACGCTCTGCGATCCGTCCGCCCCGGTGATTCTCGAAAATATCGTCTTCCCGGAGCCGGTCATCTCCGTGTCTGTGGAGCCGAAGACCAAGGTCGATCAGGACAAGATGGGCGGCGCCCTCGCCAAGCTGGCCGAAGAAGATCCAACCTTCAGGGTCCGCACCAGCGAGGACAGTGGCCAAACGATCATCGATGGTATGGGTGAGCTTCACCTGGCAATCATCGTTGATCGCATGATGCGCGAGTTCCGCGTTGAAGCGAATGTGGGTCGGCCGCAAGTTGCCTATCGCGAAACACTCACCGTCCCGGCCAAAGTCGAAGGCCGCCACGTCCGGCAGTCGGGCGGTAAAGGTCAGTATGGCCACGTTGTGGTCGAGTTCACCCCGCAGGATCGCGG